>Ga0207084_1016_pt1 | contig 50586 bp, 39 predicted proteins | sample Alteio_BWMinHeat_55_FD_153543 | JGI IMG/M metagenome (GOLD analysis project Ga0207084, IMG submission 153543) | Enriched cells from forest soil in Barre Woods Harvard Forest LTER site, Petersham, Massachusetts, United States -... | ecosystem: Environmental > Terrestrial > Soil > Temperate forest >...
CCACAATAACTGCATTGAGAGACTTTATCTCTCTTCCTGTCGTTTCTAACAATAGCATGATTCCAGCGGGGGTACAGGGCCGAAATAAAGGATTTTGTTGAGCAAGTCGTCCCATGTTGTAGGGATTAAATCCATCGACGTCTTTGAGTGGCAAGATATGTTCAAAGATCACTTCGCTTCGAATAGGGGGGGGTAAAGGCAACTGGACTAAAATGCCATCGATATCGGGGTTATGGTTTAGGGTATCAATGAGGTCTATTAGCTCCATTTCGGAGGTGGTTTCAGGCAGGTTATAAGAAAAGGAACGGATCCCCACCCCTTCACAGGCACGGTGTTTATTTTGAACGTAAAGGGTGGAGGCCGGGTCTTCCCCTATTAGAATGACCGCTAAACCAGGTGGCCTGCGTCCCTTTTCAAGGTGACGTTCAATTTCAAAACGAATCTCGTTTTGAATGTTTAAAGCAAGCGATTTCCCTTCTAAAATTTCTGCTGTCATTAAAACAATTCTCTCATAGGGTGAGGGGAGAATCTATCGTTTGACGGGTATCGAAGACCCCGGTATGATCCGGGGACTGTGCGGTGAGGTCATTTTAACTCGGGGTATAGCGCAGTCTGGTAGCGCACCTGCTTTGGGAGCAGGGGGTCGGGGGTTCGAATCCCTCTACCCCGACCACACACTCTCTTGAAGGCGCCCGTAGCTCATCTGGATAGAGCATCAGCCTTCTAAGCTGAGGGTAGCAGGTTCGAGTCCTGCCGGGCGCGCCAAACCTAATGTCTAGGTTCTGTCCCTAAAGTGATGATTTTGGTTATTAAAGGGCACTTTAGGGACAGAACTTAAGTTGTTTTGTTATGGTGGACGTAGCTCAGTTGGTAGAGCCCCGGATTGTGATTCCGGTTGTCGTGGGTTCGATCCCCATCGTTCACCCCAATTTTTGGTTTTTAAAGGTCCCTTTTCTTGCAAGCGCGAGAAAGGGTGTGTAGCATTCCCTTCACTATATAATGGGGCCGTTAGCTCAGTTGGTAGAGCAGCTGACTCTTAATCAGCGGGTCCTAGGTTCAATCCCTAGACGGCCCACCATTTATCTAAGCCAAGGTTTTCACTTTATTTAGGATGCTTCCCTTTATCTTGTGTACCTGGGGTAGCAAGAGATCCTGATTGAATCTCCTCTTCTTGTTGTTTAGGTTGGAGAGGCGCTTTTTCTTTTTGCCTTTCGAGTAACCATCCCATCGTGTGACGTGATCCTATAAAATAGTGTTTTGCTAAAGCATTTCGCATCCAAGATGGCATAGGAATATGGCTTAATTCTTCGATTTTCTTAATTCCGGTAGGGGTGTTTTTACGTAACGCTAAAATAGCGGTAACGGCTCGATCAATTGTTTTAGCAGTTTCAGATTTTTTGGACAAAGTTTCCGGTTTTTTTAACATGGGATGTGCTTCTTGAAGTATTTTTTCAAGAGCCGCTTGGGGAGCATAGTTGATATTGTGATCAACAAAAGAAAAGGGTGGGTGTTTGTTCACTTTCAGCGTCCTCGCAAGTTCATGGACTGCCCAAGTATTTCGAAAGAGGGTGCCTGTAGTGGCTGCTTCAAAAGGGAGCGTCTCTGCATGTTGAATAGCCAGTTTGCTGTGGGTCTCCGCTTGTCTTGCTTCACAGCCGAATCCTTGCGATCCTGCAATTCCCCAACTTACAATTGCACCATCACTTGATTGCGTGCCGATTGGCACTCCATTTGATAGGCAAGAAGTAAATTCGATGTTGGTTCGTTGTTTGAGGGTGTCGGATTTTAAAGCGGTTTCAACTGAACCCAGTGCGCCTATGCCCACCACAAGCTGATCACATAAGATCGCCTGATCGGCAAGATTTTCTTTCTTGCTTGAGGGAGAAATTTGCTTAGGAGCATTAAACTCCACCTTGATTTTTTGGGTGCCAGGGTCGATTGAAACACGCTTAAGATCGCCCACTCCGAGAATTTTGTCAGAATCAGGTCTTGAAAAAAAATCCCGATACATTCGATTGGCTCTTTCAGTGTCTGAAAAATGTTTCTCGCTTTGAGCAACCCATTTAACATTTTTTACCGTTTCTTTTCCTCCACGAGTTATGTCGTCTACAATCATACCGCAAATAGCACCTCCCCCATAAATGAGTATATCCCCTGTAAGCTGAGGATCAGAGGCATCTTGGGCATAGATTAATCTATTCGTTCGTTCAAGATCTCGAGCGACCGCGGTCTCGACTTGAGTGCCTTCTTGAAGTTTTCGAGCCACCCCCAATCCAGTACAAATGTCAATGTGATGGGTATAGACAAATTTCACAATCGATCCTTTTTGAATTTTAACTCTGTAGGAATAATCTTTGAATTGATTATCCCAGGGGGGATCATTTTGTTGCTTAGCACTCGGGGTGTCTTTTTTTTGTATATCAATTATATCGAAAGAAGCGATATTCATCTTTAAATCAGATTGATTTTGAATAAGCGCACGGTCATATTCTAGTCCTGGAACATATCGATAGGGATTTCGCTCGGGCGTATATCCGACACTGTGAGGCAGATGTGAAGGAATAGTGGTAAAAGTGTCGGCCGTTTGTAAACTTTGAGGTTGTCCCATCAAACTTGTACCATGTAAGGACCAATGCTGGGGATGTCTAGTGTGGCCTAAAGCGAGAAGGTTTGGGACCCCGCTTTTGCTCGTGGAAGTACGATCCGTTTCAGAAAATTCAGTATAAAGCAAAGTGGCGGTGGCCCCTGCTCCTGCAATGAGACGGTCAACTGCAATATGATCTTCTTCGAGAATTTTTTCAGTTAAGCGCAAATTACTAATTTCTCTTCTGAGTTCAACTAAATCAAACAACATATTTCTTATTTGATATTCAAGTGAAGCTAATTGCCTTTTTAAAGGCTGAGTGATAAGGCTTTGTCCCGGAAGGTCTTCGTCAAATGACACGAAAACAAAACCATCTAATTCGCTCGCGCTGCGTTTATGAGGGATAATCTCGGCCAATTCTTTCACGGTGTTGTCGTATTCTAATTTCAACTTCGCTAAAGAAGATTGAATGTTTTGTTCTGTCTCCTGGCATCTTTTGAGATTGACTTCCATCTCCTCCACTGTTTTTTTGTTTTGCGAACTATCGATGTGCTGCATGGCGCCTCTCTTTAGGTGTATAGTCACCCTGTAAGGTTTCGTCTTGATAATGAGTTAGAGCTTGTTTTTTTAAAAAGTTCCGGGTAAAATGAAGAAAATAAGGAACTTGTCATGCAAAAAACAGAAGAACTTAAAAACATCCTTGAGGCTTCGTCCCTAAAATCTCGTGCGGCCTTGCTTAAGAAGTTAGAAACCGTTTCTAAAGAAAACAACTGCGAAAAATTGCATGCTCCTGATAATGCACTTGAAAAAGAGGACCTTCCCGCAATTATTGATTTTTTAAATAAGCATCCTTCCATTACTGAAGTAGATCTCAATGACAACAATTTAGGGAACGAGGGTGGGGTACTATTATTTGACTATATGAAAAAGAACTCGATTATCAAACGTCTCTATGTGAAGCAAAACAAAATTGGAGGAGGCGCCATTAAAGAATTGCTAGGTTTACTTGAAGAAAACACCAGTCTAAAAACGCTGGATATTTCTCACAATGATTTGAAAGGGTATCATTCGTCTGCTCTTGCAGAAGCCTTAGCGAAAAACACAACACTCGAGGAATTTGAATTTGATAAAAGAGGCGATGCCGAAACCGTAGCAGCCATTCAGGCCCATTTTTCGCCCTACAAAAAGAAATAATACCCCATATTAGTTATTTTTTTAAATTAACCCCCCTTGTCTAACTATGCTACACACCTTGCTGGTGCTGTGATATTCTTGCAGATTGAATGATAGATAATTGGTTAATTAACTGATTTTCAGCAAAGAAGTCTTAAGCTTCTTCCAGCTCCTAGGGTGAGGAGACAATCTTAAGAGCGAATGTGGCGGAATTGGTAGACGCGCTGGATTTAGGTTCCAGTGGGGAAATCCCGTGAGAGTTCGAGTCTCTCCTTTCGCACCATATTATGATTGAGTCGATTTGGGTAAAAACTAAGAGGATATCTCATGCAACTTTCTTTAGAGAAAACGAGCGATTTAGGACGTCGATTAACCATTTCAGTGGATGCTAAGGCGGTCGAGACAGTCGTACAAGCTAAATTAAACGAATATCAGCATAAAAAGCAACTCCCCGGATTTAGACCCGGCAGAATCCCTCGTGATTTATTAAAAAAGCGATTTGGGGATCAAATACAAAAAGAAGCGGTCTCTAAACTCATTGAAACCACCCTGGAGCAGGTATTAGAAGAGAATAAATTAGAACCTGCGAGCCGTCCCATTATTGATAAGGTAAACTTTCAACCTGAAAAAGAATTGCAATATAGCGTCCTGTTTGAAGTCTATCCCGATATTCAACTAGGAGATTTCTCCGCCATAAAAGTGGAGCGTTACCAAGTGGATATCAGTGAATCTGATATCGATGAAGCGATTGAAAAACTTCAGTCTCAATTGGCTCACTATAAGCCTGTAGAAAGAGAAGCTCGCATGTCCGATCGTGTGATTGTTGATTACGAAAGTACCCTTGAAGGCAAACCCTATGAAAATAGCCATAGCCAAGATGTCCCAGTGGACTTAGGAAGCAATTTATTTATTGAAGGCTTCGAAACCGGTTTAGTCGGGGCGCGTGTGGGTGAGACACGCATTTTAGATCTGCAATTTCCAGACAACTGGCGTTTAAAATCACTGGCCGGTAAAGATGTACAATTTAAGATTATGGTAAAAGCCATCACAGAAAAAGAATTACCGGAAGTGGATGAGGCCTTTGCCAAAAAAATCCAGGCCAAAACCTTGGATAATGCGGGTATTCGTGAAACCGTGCGTTTGAATTTAGAAAAACGTGTCGCTGAAGCGATTGAGGCGAGATTAAAAGAACAACTTTCAGATAAATTAATTCAAACCTATCCTTTTTCTTTACCTGAAGGCCTAATTGAAAGGGAAATGACGTCTTTACATGAAGAATATCATCGCTCTATGGCTGACAAACCCAAGGAGGCTTGTCACCACCCCGATTTAATGGGCAGGGCCAAAAGACGAGTTGCCTTAGGATTATTGCTCCGAAAAGTGATAGAGGATGAAAAACTGACACCCAATCCTGAACAAGTCCGGGCCAAGGTTTCCGAAGTGACTAAAATGTTTGGTAACGCAGAGTTTGTGGAAAGCATGTATTATGAATCAGAGGAGCTGCTTTCCCATATTCGACAGTCTATTCTTATAGAACAGGCTTTCGATTTTATTTTAAGTCGTTCAACTGTCATTAACAAGACGGTATCATTTGAAACACTATTTCAAGGTGAAGCAACAAGCTAAGGGGGCGCTCATGCAAGAAGTCAAAGGATTAGGTCTCGTACCCATTGTTATTGAACAATCTGCACGGGGTGAGCGGGCTTATGACATTTATTCCCGATTACTAAAAGAACGCGTGATATTTTTAGTGGGGCCAGTGGAAGATTATTCAGCCAACTTAATAATAGCTCAGCTGCTCTTTTTAGAATCAGAAAACCCCAATAAGGACATCTCGTTTTATATCAACTCCCCTGGAGGAGCCGTGAATTCAGGTCTGGCTATCTACGACACCATGCAATTTATTAAGGCAGATGTCAGTACGGTTTGCATAGGCCAGGCTTGCAGCATGGGGGCTATCTTGTTAGCGGGGGGAGAGAAGGGCAAACGTCATTGTTTACCCAATTCCCGCATGATGATCCACCAACCACTCGGAGGGTTTCAGGGTCAAGCAACGGATATAGAAATCCACACTAAGGAAATTTTGAAAATTCGTAAACATTTAAATGAGATACTCGCTAGGCATACAGGACAACCCCTTGAACGCATTGAAAAGGATACAGACCGTGATAACTTCATGGGGGGGCAAGAAGCCTGTGAATATGGGCTTATCGACACAATTTTGACCGAGCGGTAGGAAGAATTATTGTAGGGACCGACCGGGCTCCTAAATTCTGATTATGGGGAAATGATGTAGGGGCCGACCTCCCGGTCGGCCCGGAAGGCCTCCCAGTATCAATGTCGATTCTTTAATAAGAGCTAGGGGGTGTCTAAGACTTGAAATACGGCTATGCCGCCCTCACATTAAAACCTAAGGGTGGACTGGTATACTGTCTACGGGGTCACAATGCAATGCAAGGTGGGGTTTAAATGAGTGATAATAAACATAACGATCGTGGGGAAGGTAAACTTCTTTATTGCTCTTTTTGCGGCAAAAGTCAGCATGAAGTTAGAAAACTTATTGCTGGTCCTTCCGTATTTATCTGCGATGAGTGTGTAGAGCTTTGTAATGATATTATTCATGAAGAAACTGAAGAGAAACCCAGCAGCGGTCCAAAAGCCCGACTCCCCACCCCACGCGATATTAATCGCTTTTTAGATCAATACGTCATCGGCCAAATCTTCGCCAAACGTATTTTGGCAGTGGCCGTTTACAATCATTACAAACGTTTACAATCAGGTGTACGTGACAAAGATGAAGAAGTCGAGTTAGGGAAAAGTAATATTCTGCTCATTGGCCCAACCGGTAGCGGAAAAACCTTGTTAGCGGAAACCTTGGCGCGATTTTTGGAAGTGCCCTTTACCATTGCGGATGCCACCACGCTCACTGAAGCGGGTTATGTGGGTGAAGACGTCGAAAATATTATTCAGAAATTATTACAAAAATGTGATTATGACGTTGAAAAAGCTCAAACAGGCATTGTCTATATCGACGAAATTGACAAGATTTCACGCAAATCTGAAAATCCCTCCATTACCCGAGATGTCTCAGGCGAAGGGGTGCAACAAGCCTTATTGAAACTCATTGAAGGTACAGTCGCTTCTGTCCCTCCTGCTGGCGGTCGTAAACATCCTCAGCAAGAATTTTTACAGGTGGATACCCGCAATATTCTCTTCATTTGTGGTGGGGCGTTTGCGGGATTAGAAAAGATCATTCAACAACGTTCTGAAAAAAGCGGAATCGGATTTTCTGCTGAAATTATCAGCAAAACTGACAAAAAAACCATCGGCGATATTTTAAAGCAGGTTGAACCTGAAGATTTAATTAAATATGGGTTGATCCCAGAATTTGTGGGCCGGTTACCCATCGTTGCCACCTTAGAAGAATTGGATGAAGGGGCATTGGTGAGCATCTTGACCGAGCCGAGAAATGCTTTGGCTAAGCAATATCGCAAATTGTTTGAGATGGAAGGAGTTGAGATCGAATTCCGTGAAGGGGCGTTACGCAAAATTGCTGAAAAAGCCATGATGCGCAAAACCGGTGCACGAGGATTACGAACCGTCTTAGAACAAGTCTTGTTAGATACCATGTATGAATTGCCTTCACTTGAAGACGTGTCCAAAGTGGTCATTGATGAATCTGTGGTGTCGGGCGATTCCGAACCCTTACTCATCTTTGAAAGCTCGGATAAATCCATGAAACGGGCAAATGAAGGGTCGAATGGAGCCTAAATCCATGTCCCTCATGCCGGTATTGCCGTTAAGAGATGTAGTGGTTTATCCACACATGGTGATCCCTCTCTTTGTGGGACGCGATAAATCTATTAAAGCCTTAGAATTTGCTTTAGGCGGCTCAAAACAAATATTACTCATTGCCCAAAAGGAATCCACCCAAGAACATCCCGCCCTTGAAGAAATTTATAGCATGGGTACGATTGCCAATGTGCTGCAAATGTTAAAACTTCCCGATGGCACCATTAAAGTATTAATTGAAGGGGTTTCCCGCGGTAAAATCCTTGATGTGGTTGAACGCGAACCCTTTTTTTTAGTGCAAGCTGAAGCGGTTGATACCTTTCTTCCTGAAGGTTATGAATGGGGAGCCATTTTACGAAGCCTATTATCGCAATTTGAAGGATATATAAAATACGATAAAAAGATCCCTTCGGATATGGTCGATGCCCTAAAACGTATTGAAGATCCCATCCGGTTAGTCGATACCATTGCCGCCCACGCCCCTTTGAAAATGTCAGAAAAACAGAAAATTCTCGAAATTCTTGATCTGAAAGAGCGTATGGAAGCCTTGATGCAAATGTTGGCACAAGAAACTGAATTGTTGCAAGTGGAGAGAAAAATAACCGGGGATGTTAAAAAGCAAATTGAGAAGAAACAACGAGAATATTATCTCACTGAAAAAATGCATGCTATTCAAAAAGAATTAGGCGAGCTGGGTGAAGATCTGGGGAAAACAAGCGAAATCAATAACTTAATCGAAAAAATAAAGAAAGCACGCATGAGCAAGGAAGCCAAAGATAAAGCTTTGCAAGAGGTTAATAAGCTTAAAATGATGTCGCCTCTATCTGCCGAAGCCACCGTTTGTCGCAATTATATCGATTGGTTATTAGATGTTCCCTGGAACAAACGATCCCCTATTCGAAAAGATTTTAAGAAAGTCGAAGAGATTTTGAAGGAAGAGCATTACGGTTTAGAAAAAGTGGTCGAACGCATTTTGGAAGATATCGCCGTTCAACAACGTGTGCGAAAAGTGGGGGCGAGAATTTTATGCTTTGTGGGCCCACCCGGGGTGGGCAAAACCTCTTTGGGCCGTTCGATTGCAAGGGCTACGGGTCGTAAATTTGTTCGGATGTCTTTAGGTGGCGTCCGGGATGAAGCTGAAATTCGTGGACACAGACGAACCTACATTGGCGCCTTGCCCGGTAAAATTTTGCAAAAGCTTGCCAAGGTGAAGGTCAAAAATCCCTTATTTTTATTGGATGAAGTCGACAAAATGGCAATGGATGTTAGGGGCGATCCGGCTTCAGCCTTATTAGAAGTATTGGATCCCGAACAAAACAGGACATTTAATGATCATTATTTAGAAGTGGATTACGATCTATCCGATGTCATGTTTATTACAACGGCCAATTCGCTTAATATCCCCTCTCCATTATTAGATCGAATGGAAGTCATTCGTCTCTCAGGGTATACCGAAGATGAAAAGATGCAAATTGCTAAACGTTATTTAATTCCTAAACAAATGAAAGAAACAGGCTTAAAGCCCTCAGAATTTGATATTACGGATGCCGCCATTTTACAACTCCTTCGACTTTACACCCGAGAAGCGGGGGTTCGAAATTTGGAACGAGAATTGGCCAAATTGTGTCGAAAAATTGTGAAAGAACTTTTATTGGTGAATGTGCCTTTAGAAGTTCATATTGAGCCCGCGGATTTAGAGCGTTATTTAGGCGTGGGTCGATACCGATTCGGTCAAGTTGAAACCTACGATCAGGTGGGTCAAGTCACAGGCCTCGCTTGGACAGAAAGTGGAGGGGATATACTCACTATCGAAGCTGTCTCAGTGCCTGGTAAAGGGAAAATAACCTGCACAGGAAAACTGGGGGAAGTTATGCAGGAATCGATACAGGCCGCCCTTACCGTGGTTCGCAGCCGTTCAGCGGCTTTAGGCATTCCTCCCGATTTTTACGAGAAATTAGATATCCATATCCATGTCCCTGAAGGGGCAACCCCCAAAGATGGCCCGAGCGCGGGTATTGGGATGTGTGTGGCATTGGTTTCAATGTTAACTAATACCCCCGTTCGAAAGGATGTGGCGATGACAGGGGAAATCACCCTACGAGGCCAAGTGCTGCCCATTGGAGGGCTTAAAGAGAAGCTCCTGGCGGCTAAAAGAGGGGGGATCCGAGATGTGGTTATCCCGGATGAAAACCGCCGTGAGTTAAAAGAGATTGCAGAAGAAGACTACCAGGGGCTGACTGTCCATCCTGTGCGTTGGATAGACGAAGTATTTAATTTAGCCCTGATTCGGATGCCAGAGCCTCTCACCCTAGCCGACAGTCCATTAACCAAGACGGGACCCCTCTCTAAAAAAGAGGATGGAGAAGAAAGAGATCCCCAAACACATTGACCCTTTTAACGGGACTTGGTATAACTCCCCCATGCCGCATGCGCGGTGTATCAAGGAAGATTCTGTTGGGTAGCCTTTAATGGGGCTTATAACCCAGCTATAAAGTTATCCACCTACGATTTGAAGAGGAGCACTTGTGAATAAAGCGCAATTAATTGAAAATGTAGCGGAAGAAGCAAAGTTGTCTACCGAGCTATCTAAAGCCGATATGACACGTTTGGTTGATGCAGTATTTGATGTAATTACACAGGCATTAAAGAAAAGAGACCAAGTGGTTATTGTGGGGTTTGGGACCTTTTCTGCAAAAGACAGAGCAGGTAGACTAGGCCGCGATCCCAGAACGGGTGCACCTTTAAAAATTGCACCTAAAACAGTAGCACGCTTCACTGCGGGTAAAGCACTCAAAGAAGCTGTTTCTGAAGACAAGAAGTAAGCGAAACTAAAACCTATTTGTAGATGGGGTGTTTAGCTCAGTTGGTAGAGCATCGCCCTTACAAGGCGGGGGTCGCGGGTTCGAGTCCCTCAACACCCACCATCAATCAGGTCAGGGAGCGGTAGTTCAGTTGGTTAGAATATCGGCCTGTCACGCCGAGGGTCGCGGGTTCGAGTCCCGTCCGCTCCGCCATTTAAACGGTATTTTGTTAAGGGTGATTTCATGCTACGAGAAATGAGAAAAGGCGTACGAGGGGTGCTCTCATGGGCAATTGTCTTAACCGTTGTGGCGGGCTTTGTGTTTTGGGGTGTTGCCGATTATTTTGGAGCCGGGAAAAGTCGTAGCATTGCCGCTAAAGTCAATGGACAAAAAATCCCCTGGGCAACCGTTGATTTACTGTATTCACGTTTACAAAATCAATTGGGTGAAAATGCTGAAACCAAGATGGTGAAACAAGATATTCGACGCCTATTGATTCAACGCATTGCTTTGATTCAGTCTATTTCGAAGTTAGGATTTCAGGTAAATGATGAACAAGTCGCTCAAACCATCCTGCAGATCCCAGCCTTTCAAGTAGAAGGGAGATTTTCAAAAGATCGCTTTCAAGAAGTATTACGCCAAAATTCCTTATCTGAAGCCAATATTCGTTCCGAGTTGAAAGAAGAAATCTTATTACGTCAGTTGGAACAAGGCATTGCTCAATCAAGTTTCAGCCTGAAAAATGAATTAAAAGGACTTATTGGATTGTTAGAGCAAAAGCGAGATATTGGTTATGTTATTGTTCCCAGCAAAAAGTATCAAGCTGAAATCAAACTCGATCCTAAGGATGTTCAAGCTTATTACGAAGAACACCAATCGGATTTTATTTTACCCGAACAAGTCTCTTTATCTTATGTCGAACTTTCTGTAGAGGATCTTGCCAAGGCTATCCAACTTGACGAAATCACCCTCAAGAAACATTATGAAGAACACATTTCAGCCTATACGGCTCCTGAGCGGGTGCGCGCCAGACACATTCTTATCCCCTTATCAGATAAGAGTGACGAAGCGTTGCGTGAAGCCGAAGCAAAAGAAAAGGTACAAAAATTGCTTGCCCGAATAAAAGCTGGCGAGAGTTTTGCAAAATTGGCCCGAACAGAATCCAGCGATAAAGGTTCAGCTGAAAAGGGAGGGGATCTTGGCTGGTTTACTCGCGGTCAGATGGTGCCAGCTTTTGAAGATGTCGCTTTTGCACTCAAAAAACCCAATCAGGTAAGCGAGGCTATTCGCACACAATTTGGTTACCACATCATTCAATTAATCGAACATAAGCAAACTGAAGTGAGATCCTATGCGGAAGTGAAAGAATTGGTGAAAGAACAATTAAGCCAAGAGGAAGCCCGTAAGATCTTCGCCGATAGAACCGAAATGTTGGCCAAGCTTGCCTTTGAAAATTCCACCAGTCTTGAACCCATTGTAAGTGAGCTTGGGCTTAAAATAAGAGACACAGAATTGTTTAGCCGTCATGGGGGGGGGGCACTGGGGTTGCCAATAATTCTGATTTGATTCAGGCCGCTTTTAGTGAATCTGTCTTGAATCAAAACAATAATAGCGAACCTGTTAGAATTAATGATACTTCCGTTATTATTTGTCGAATTAAGGAACACAAAGCTGCTAAACAACAAACCTTAGCTGAGGTCGAAACCTTGGTAAAGGCTAAATTAACCACTGCAAGGGCACAAGATAAGGCAAAAGAAATGGGCCAAACCTTTGTTGCACGTCTACAAAAAGGGGAAAATCCTAAAAAGGTTGCAGAAGAAAATAAATTGACCTGGGTTAACAAAGCTGCTCTAACTCGTCGTAGCCAAGATGCTGATCCCACCTTACTCGCAACAGCCTTTAGGCTTGCTCGGGGTGAGGAAGGTAAGGCTGCAGTTAAAGGCACCTCAATGCCTTCCGGGGATTTCTTGGTATTAACGGTCAACCGTGTTGAAGCGGGCAATATTGCCAAGATGGACGAAAAAATGCAGCAGGTTTATAACCAAAGCTTAATGGATGTGGTGAGCCAGATGGAATATGCGCTCTATGCCAATCAGGTCATGACCCAAGCCAAGGTTGATCTGTATACGGAGTAAATTTCAACTATCATTGCAAGCGTAGCGCTACGTTTGCAATGACGATGATAAAATTAATTTTCTTAAATTATCCTTATTAATCCCAAAGGTTTCCATCATCTGTTTAAGCTGTTTCACAGCATTAGGATCGATTAATTCGCTACGATCTTTTCCATGTTTACAATGGACTACAATGGGATCCTTAAAATGAGGTTTGTGGTGGAGGGTGAGCTTATTACCCTCGGGAAGAGAATTAGTGTCGGGAATAGCGTCATATCCAGGAATTTTTAAGATCTTCACTAATTTGAAAAAGGCGACTTGCTTTAAGCGAGTGTTGCCACCCAGCACGCCTTCCAAAACCTCAATAGATTCTGCATCTTTTTTTATGGAGCCTAGCATTTTTTTTCTTATTTCATCCATTTCACCTTGAAGCTTTTCTTCTGCTTGTTGCTGTTGTCTCAGGTTGAAAGCGCGTAATTGGCTGGTTTCCCTTTGAGCTTGATTCTCCTCTCGCTTTTTATCTTCGGCCTCCTTATTTTTGGCTTTTTGGACTTCGATCTCCTTTGCACGAACACTCACCCAATCTGCTGGTGGTTCTTGTAAATTGAGGTCTCTTAAAAATTCTCTTTTTAATGCCGCACATTTTTGTTGAATAACACTTTTAAACTCATTGTCAATATTCTCTAGATATGTTTCTAGCAAATGAACGGTCATTCTGCCAGCAAGGTAGCAATCGACTAATGCAAGTGAAGGCGTTGTGATGAGAGTGTTGGAATCATTTAAGACGATAGCTTCGAAGCTACATCTTATGGTTCTCATCAAATCAGAAAAACTATTACCCGTAATTTCTTTTACTATTTCGCCAAATACTCTGCATTGAACATCAAGGCTTAAGAGCAAGTTAGAAGCTGCTTGGCTAGTTTGTGAAGAGACAAAGGTCGAATCGCTAGAGTGGGAGGATAAAGAGGATTGAGACGAAGAATCTGAATGGGAATTTCTTAAAAGGAAAAATGCTTCAATTTTTGCTCTTCGGGATCTTAAAATTCCCTCAATTTCACTTTTGCAGTGTTCAAAGTAATACTCAATTTTATCTAGAATGAAATTTTGACAATAATCAAAGCCATCTCGCGCTTGTCCTTGCGCCCAGTTTTCTGTAGCACGATTGAGCTTGTCCCCTAAATTATCGAGTGCGTCTGCATCAGGGAAATATTCTCGGAGAAATTCAAGATAACCTTGTGGGCTCCCCATCAATCTATGATTTTCGTTTAGAATGGTTTTTAAGGTTTTTTCTAAAAATACTTCAGACATTTGAAACATTAGGGTTTCTATACGCTTAACTACTTCACGACTAACAGTGCTGTTTTTAGCTATTAAAAAACCCTTCAGTTCATCCTCAATTATCCTTTTTCTGTCTTTAAACTGAATTTCGAGTTTCAAACAAAGAACAATAGTGTTTTGCGTAATTATCGGGACGATGTTAAAGTTAGGGTCCTTAAAATTCTGAAGGGCAGTTGCTAAAGAACGTATAGCCGGGCCTATGAACTGTGCGCCCATTTCATAAAGCGCTAATTTCTGGTTGATCCTTATCATTTCTTCTGGTGTTAATAGTGGCAGAGGCCTTACTTTTCCGAACAATTGTTGTTGAAGGGCGGATATAACAGAGAATTCTAAAATCTCACCGTATGCCTTGATTTGTTTGGAAAGTGTTTGAAAATTTTCATCGATTAATTTACGTAATTTCTCAAATTTTCTAACAACTGTTTCATGGCTGGCAGTTTTTAATCTAAATTCTTGCGACAGATTTTCTCTAATTCCTATTGTTTCTTTTTTGTCAACCGTTTTTTTGGGAATGTGATTATCCAAAATGGCGATTATTCTAGCATGGCCCGCCTGTCTCGCCAGTGCAAGCGGAGTATGATGATCCTTGTCTTCCGCCAATGGATTTGCCCCTGCAGTTAGGAGAAGGCTCGCAATGTCAGCATGGTTATACTGACAGGCTAAATGAAGAGCGGTTTTTTTGAAGCCGTCACCGCAGGCATCCACATTGACCTTACTGGCCAGTAGGGTTTTGATGAGTTCAAGACTGGCAGGGCCACCCTCTTTTGCTGCCACTCTTAAGGCACGTTCTTGTTTTTTGCTTAGCTCATTTGGATCAGCTGCCATCTTTTTTATCTCCCCTATAATTCGCTATTATAAAGTTATGTAACGGAAGCCTTGACTTGGCTTTTAACAGCCGTTTCTAATAATTTTCTAAAATTATCCTGCTTGATCCCAAATTTGTTCATCAGTTCTTTAAGACATTTCACGGCATTGGGATGAATCCATTCGGCACGATCTTTTCCGTGTCTACAATGAACCGTAAAGGACTCAAAACGGGGTTTGTGGTGGAGGGTGAGCTTATTATCCTCGGGAGGAGAATTAGTGTCGGGAATCGTTTCAGAACCAGGAATTTTTAAGATCTTCACTAGTTTGAAAAAGGCGACTTGCTTTAAGCGAGTGTTGCCACCCAGCACGCCTTCCAAAACCTCAATAGATTCTGCATCTTCTTTTAGGGAGCCTAACATTTTTTTGCTTATTTCATCCATTTCACCTTGAAGCTTTTCTTCTGCTCGTTGCTGTTGTTTCAGGTTGAAGGCGCGTAATTGACTGGTTTCCCTTTGAGCTTGATTTTCTGCTCGTCTTTTATTTTCTTGCGCTCTGTTTAAAGCCTTTTGGGTTTCGATTTCTTTTGCTCTAGCACTGACCCAATCTGCAGGAGGTTCTTTTAGGGAGAGAGTCTTCAAAAACTCTCTTTTCAAAGCACCACATTTTTGTTGAATTGTAGTTTTAAATTCCTTGTCAATCTCCAGTAAATAATTCCTAACCGAAAGGATAGTCATTCTTCCAGTAAGATAGCAGTAGACTAATTCAAGTGAAGGTATTGCGATTTTAACACCGACGGCACGAAAATCCATAGTTTCTAAGCCATGTCGTATGGCTTGAGTCATGTCGGAAAAATGCTTACGATTAACCTCCTTTACGACTTCGCAAAATCTCCTGCATCGGGCATCAAGGGATAATTGAGGGAAAGCCTCTGAAGTTTTATTTAAAAGACAATATTCTTCAATTTTCGCCCTTCCGGAAATCAAACAATCTTCAATTTCCCCTTGGCAACGTTCAAAGTAAACTTCAATTTTATCTAGTATCAAGTTCTGAAAAAAATCAAATTCATCTCGTTGTTGTTCTTTTGAAAACTTGTATGCAGCAAGAATAAGTTTTTCCCCTAAATTATCGAGGGCCTCTACATCGGGGAAATATTCTCGAAGAAAATCCAGATACTCTTTTGGATCTCCCATTAATGTTAGACTGGTAGTTTGAACGGGCTTTAAGGTTTTTTCTAAAAATATGTCTGATACTTGAAGGAAAAGTTTTTCTATTTTCTTGACCAACGTGCGGTCAATATGACCGTTTTTAGCTTGTGCAAAAATATTAAGTGCTTTTTCAATTTTTTCTTTTCTGTCCTTAAATTGAATTTCAAATTTTAAACATAGAGCGATAGCATGTTGGGTAATCATCTGAGCTTGGACGGATTTATCCTTAAAATGCTCAAAATTTTGCACGACACTTGCCAAAGAATTTAAAGCAGGTAAGATGAAATGGGTTATAATCTCGTAAAAAAGAATTTCCTGCCTAAGCCTTGTTGTGTCTTCTGGCGCCAATTCAGGGAGGGGTCTTACATTGCCGAACAATTGCAGTTGAAGAGCGGGCGTGACCGAACTTACCAAAATATTGAGGTAGTCGTTTTGCAGTGCGGAAAGGGTTGAAAGATGATATTGGATCAACTGATCTAATCTTTTTGATCCCCTGCTTATTTGGCTAGGAGTGACCTCTTTTAAGGTATATTCTGTCGAGGGATTTTCTCTGCTTGCTTCTTTTGCTACTTCTTTATTGTCAGTCTTTTTGGGCGGGATGTGACTAATCAAAATGTCCAAAATTCCTTGATGCCCTGCCTGTTCGGCAAGCTTGAAAGGGGTAGCATTGTCTTTATCTTCCAACAATGGATTCGCCCCTGCAGCGAGGAGCACCTTTACAATGTCAGGATGATTATGTTGACAAGCCAAATGAAGGGCCGTCTTTTTGAAACCTTCCCCATAAGCGTCCACATTGACTTTGTCTGCCAAAAGGCTTTGGACGAGCGCTAGATTTTCCGGTCCGCCATCTTTTGCAGCCACTCTTAGGGCACGTTCTTGTTTTTTGCGGAGCTCTTTTGGATCAGCTGCCATCTTTTTTATCTCCCGTACAATTCGCTATTATTCTGAAAGCTTTTCAATGTAGTTTTGTAATGAAAAAAAGTATTATAAACTTTTGATGAGACTATTTTAAGCTATCCGCCTTTAGAAATCAATTCTATTAGGCCTAATGCCCGTGTATATCCTCGGTAATAAAGAACCGCATGCAAAATTGGATGGCTTGGAGCATGAGGATTAGCACTACAGTGATCCCCACCACATAATTCAGATCAAATTGGTAATATCCTCTTTCAATCGCGAGCTTCCCTAAACCGCCTGCCCCCAAAGCCCCTGCAATCACAGAGAAGCCTAAGAGATGGGTTAGGGTGCGAAGAAAGCCCTGCATGATGAGGGGGAGGGCTTCGGGCAGCAAGATTTTAACCAAAATTTGTAAGGGTTTGCCCCCCATGGAGATCCCCATCTCAATTAAGGCGCGAGGAACCCGCAGCAGCGCTTTGGTGGTCGTTTGCACAAAGAAGGGGGTCGCTGCCAAACTCAAAGATAAAATGGTAACCAGCGCGCCCTTATCTGGCCCTAAGAGATGTCGCATTAAAGGAATGAGGGCAATCATCAAAATGAGATAGGGGATGGAGCAGGCAAGCTCGATTGTAAAATTAATGGCTTTGTAAAGCATAGGCGAAGGATGCATGCCTTTTGGACGGGTCGCGGCCATCAGGATGCCAATCGGCAGTCCCAACAAAAACGTGAGCAATCCTGCCGAAAGCATCATGAATAAGGTTTCTTCTAGTGAATCAAGTAGTAGCGGGAACATAGCCTAATACCTCGATATTTAATCCTTTTTCTTCCAATAAGCGAATAGCCTGATGAACAGGTTCATGCTCACCCCGCATTTCCATCACCATCACCCCTAAAGTTTGGTTCACTAAGGTTTCAAGGTGTGCTTGGAGAATATTAATCGATAAACCAAAATTACGAATGACTTCAGTTAAGGCGGGTTCTTGCAAGGAAGAACCCAAAAAGGACAATCGCAAAATGGGATAGAGATTTTCGCCAGGAGTAGCCTTAAGACGCCGTCGTAAGTTTGCAGGCATCTCTCCTCGTGCAGCGGTTTTAATAAATTCTTTGGTTACAGCCGATTGGGGCGTAGCGAGTAAATTTGCGACCGTGCCTTGTTCTGCAATTTGTCCGTGATGTAAAACCCCCATGCGTTTACAAAGGGCTTTGATTACCTCGAGTTCATCGGTTGCAATAATTAAAGTAAATTTATACCGCTCCTGCATTTCTTGTAACATCTGCAAGAAAAGGGTTAGGGATTTATGATCCATTCCGGCGGTCGGATCATCACACAACAAAATTTTAGGATGGGTGCTTAATGCCCTTGCAAATGAGGCACGTTGTTTTAAAAATAAAGAGGCCTGATAAGGGTAAACATTGGCCCAATCCTGTAAATTAAGCGCTGTTAAAAGTGAGTTTAATGATTCCCGAATGAACATGGGTTTTTTCCCGGTCATTTCTAAAGGAAGCGCAATATTTTCATAAAGTGTGCGCGTATTCATAAATAAAGGGGGATGCATCATATAACTTAAACTTCGTCGGATATTGTCGAGATTTTTAGAAGATTGACCAGTAATGGGAGTAGAGGCAACGGTTAAACTACCTGAGGTCGGAGTTTCGACCAAATTGATACATCGGAGCAAAGTTGTTTTACCGGATTTTTTACTGCCTAAAATACCAAAGCTCTCTCCCTCTTCGATTTTAAGTGAAACGTTTTTAAGCGCACAGGTCACTTGACGAGGAGAGTGATATACCTTTTCAATCCCTTTTAAGACGATAGCCATGTTTTTTACATTAGCCTCGGAATGTGAAACTTTCAATACTTTAATCCTTAATCAATAAGTTCGGATAGTCGGTAAAAATAGCGCTAATCCCCTCATTTAGCAATCGAACCTTCGTTTCATAATCATTTACAGTATAGAGTAAGACAGGCACCTGCTGTTTCTTTAGCCATTTTAGGTCTTCAGCAGAAAGCGAAATGTAGTCACAATGCAAACTAAAAAAATCTTCTTTCTTCACAACTTCTAAGGCGTCCGGCTTAAATTCCTCAATGATATACCCATAAGGTACTTCAAGCCCATTTGATTTTAGAAACTTAACTGTTTCTAAGTGGAAACTTGACACCAAGGGGGGTGGAAGGGTTTTGGGCCAATCCTGGGACAGTATTGAGATAAACCCCCGTAATAAGTCCGGATCCTCAGTATAATCTCCTTTGATTTCAATATTGGCGTGTAGCTCTAAAGAGATTAACAGGTGCAAGGCCTCTTTTAAAAGCAATATCCGCTCGCCTTTAAATTGCGGAGCAAAAAAGCTACCTACTTCTAACTTTTCCAGATCCTTTAGTGCAGTGTCGTGTAAGCGTCCCTTCTTTCCTGTCGTTCGTTCCAAGGTGTCGTCATGAAAAATCACCCATTCGCCTGTTTTGCAGCATTGTGTGTCAAATTCTACCCAATTTATCCCGAGGTTTTTCGCCATTTTAAAACTGGCTGCTGTGTTTTCAGGGGCAAGACCCGCGGCTCCCCTGTGACCGATCAGGGAAAAATGGGGAGGAGGAAAAAGCATTGTTTTTTTAGGGTCTTTCATTTTGTATGCCCTCTTTGTTACATTGGGAGTTGTTCCTTGGGAGTATAGCGTAAGAGGAGGTGGGGCAATGAGTATAGAAATCGTCATGGGGATCTTGTTTTCCTTGACCGCGATGTCGAGTTACATCAACTATCGCTATTTAAAGCTTCCGAAGTCTATTGGGCTTACCCTCATTACCTTGGCCTTAGTGTTAATCGCTGAAGGCTTAGGACGCTTTGGTTGGAGGATAGATGTCTTCACCGACCACTTATTAGATCGCGTCAAATTCAACAACACCTTCTTGCATGGGATGTTAGGGTTTTTATTGTTTGCCGCTTCCCTTCATATTAATCGCCGGGAGCTTGCCAAATATAAAACCATCGTGGCTATGTTGGCCACAGTCAGTGTGATTTTATCCACCTTCATTATCGGGTTTTGCGTCTATTGGTTAACCAAGGTCTTAAATATCAATATTCCGTTGGAATATTGTTTAGTCTTTGGGGCACTTATCTCCCCGACAGATCCTATTACCACTCTGGGGGTGTTAAAACATCTAAACACGCCTAAATCCCTTGAAATGAAAATTGCCGGTGAATCTCTGTTTAACGATGGGATGGGCATTATCTTATTTGTCATCTTGCTGGGTCTGGCCAAGGATGAAGGCACAACTTGGTACCTGCAAGAGGCCACCTGGTTCTTTCTCAAGCAAGGGGTCGGTGGGTTTGCGCTCGGCTTTGTCATGGGGAAAGTCGCCTCTTCCATCTTGAAAGATGTGGATAATGATGAAGTCGCTATTTTATTAACCTTAGGTCTAGTTTCGGGAGGTTATTGTTTTGCTGATATGGTAGTGGGGGTGTCTGGGCCTATCACAATGGCTGTAGCAGGGCTAATGGTGGGGGGCTTACTCCAAAATGGTCGATTAAGTAAGGAAGCCCTCAGGCGATTAGAAGGGTTTTGGGAGCTGGTAGACGATGTCCTCAATGCTATTTTGTTCGTCCTCATTGGCCTTGAATTTTTAAAGATGCACTTTACGACGGATGTTATCATAGCAGCGATTGGGACAATCGTGATTACTATTGCTGCCCGTTGGATAAGCGTCATCGTGCCTGTCGGTTCGATGTCATTATTCCGAAAATTTGGTCCCAACGTCGTTTTAATTATGACCTGGGGCGGATTAAGGGGAGGGATCTCTATTGCCCTGGCTTTAACCTTACCGGCAAGTGAAATCCGTGACTTTATCTTGTCCATTACCTATGTGGTTGTCTTATTTTCGATGATTGTTCAGGGCTTGAGTGTGGGTAAACTCATGCGTTTATTAGACGCCAGACAACAAAAAGCCTTAAGCAAAGATCTGGACTATGTTCCTGCGACTAACGGCTAATCATCGATTAGCAGATTACCTCAGACAAGAAAAATCTGAGGCAGGGGTATTCCAGATAGATGACTACTTCTCTCAAGAATATAGAGCCTTAGCAGAGAGGGATCCCAGACTCCCCACTTTGATGTCGAAGGAAGTAGAAGCCCTTTTATGGGAGAGGGCAGTACGAGACACCTTGGGGGAGTCACTATTAAAACCCCAAGCTTTGGTATCCCTTGCAAAAGAAGCTTGGACCTTCCTTCATCAATGGCGGCTTCCACTTGCATTTGAGATAAAGGGTAGAGAGGAAGGATCGATCTTTTTAAACTGGTGCAAGGTATATCAGGCATCTTGTGATGAGGCTAGGATAATGGATGAAGCAAGACTCCCTGATGCCTTTAGCCGCGCACTCACGCAAAAACTTTACAAACCGCCCGCTACAATAGACTGCGTAGGATTTGAAGAATATTCCCCTCAATTGAAACATTTTTTAGAGACTTCGGCCGATCTTGGCACAAAAGTTTTGCTAACACACTTGGTGCCATTTCAAAATCATCCTTCTTCGGTTTCAGTGATAAAAGCGAGTCACCCTGAAGAAGAACTAGTGTGGGCATTTGATTTTGCTCGCTACCATCATCTTCGCTTTCCAGGAAGTCGGATCTGTATTGTGGTACCTGATTTGGTTTTAAAACGTAATAGTGTTGCGAGATTAGCCAAGAGTTACTTCAAAGCCGGTGATTATAATATTTCCGCACCCCTTCCTTTAAGCCATTATCCTTTAATTGAAGCCGCTTTTTTGGGGCTGACATTATTAAAAGATGAATTTGAATTCAAAGAATTTAGCCAATTTTTGCGCTCTCCTTTTTTTTCACAAACGGAAGAAGACAAGCTCTTCAAGGCTGAATTGGAAGCTCGGATGCGATCTTTTGTTGGCTTAAATCTCACGCTCTCTCATTGTCGACAATTAATTGAACGATTGAACAAAAAACTGATGCCATTGGATGCAGGCCCCTTGTTGTTGCAAGTCAATCAACTCTTAAGTTTAAGCGCCCAGTCTTTTGGCGCAAAAAAATTGAGCAGTGATTGGGCTCATATCTTTATCAAGGTGCTAGAAATTTTAGGGTTTGCGGGAGGGACCCTTAGCGCTTCAGATAATTTGCTTAAAGCCAAATGGCAAGAAATACTGGATTGTTATTCCAAAATGTCCGCGATTTTGGGTCCCCATACCTTTAAAGATGCTTTAGAACGATTAGCTGTTTTGAGAGATAGCCAAACCTTTTTGCCCCCTTCTTCACAAACGGCTTCAGTACACATTTTAGGGCTGTTAGAAGCAGTGGGCATTCCCTTTGATGCTATTTGGGTGACAGGCTTACATAGTGAGAATTGGCCAGGCAAACACCACCCGCATCCTTTAATTCCATTGTCCTTGCAAAAAACGCATGATTTGCCACATTCCACTCCCTCACGTGAGTTGGCTGTGGCGAGGCGTTTAACAAACCGTTTAAAATGGGGGGGCAAAACAGTCGTGTTTAGTTATCCTTCACAAATCGAAGAACAGATCTGTGAGGTGAGTCCAATTCTTGCAAACTTGGAGAGAATAGAACCTCTTGCTTTATCTAGACATGCTTTATCCGATCATGCTTTGTCTAGCCATCAGTCTTCAGCAAAGATTGTAGGGTCCGACCGCTTGTCTAGTCATCAGTCTTCAGCAAAGATTGTAGGGGCCGACCTCCCGGTCGGCCCGTTGCCTCCAACTCCTGCAATGCCAACCCCCACCCGATTAAAAGGCGGAGCCTTTACCCTCAAATTACAAGCGGCTTGCCCTTTTAAAGCCTTTGCGACTATTCGTTTACAAGCCCTTGCTTTAGTATTGCCGACGACGGCTTTTAGAAAGACCGAACGAGGGGATCTTATTCATGAAACCTTGAACAAGATCTGGGGAAGTTTAAAAACCCAAGAGGCTTTGTTGAAGCTCAACACCTTACAATTAGACACATTAGTTGAACAAACCATCCATTCAGTATTAACAAAATGGCAACATTCTACTCGCCGGTTTTCGAGTTTTTATCTTGCACTAGAGCATAAAAGAATGGTGAACCTTATTAAAGCATTTTTAGTGATTGAAAAAGCGCGCCCAGCTTTTGAAGTGGTTGACCAAGAATATGAAGAAACCGTGTTGCTGGCCTCTCTTGCTGTGAAACTCAGAATTGATAGAATCGATCGCTTATCGACTGGGGAAGAAATTATTATTGATTATAAAACGGGTGAGGCCCCCATTTCACAATGGTTTGGCACACGATTGTTGGATCCTCAGCTGCCACTTTATGCCATTACTCGTCCAAATCGTCCCGATGCTATTGCTTTCGCCCATATTTCTGCTAAAAAATTAGGATTTCAAGGTGCGGTGTTAAGCACCTCAACACCCCTTTTAAAGGGGCTCTATCCCATTGCATCCCTCGCGCGTTTTGGGGCAGAGGCCAACACCTTAAAGCAATTTGAGGCTTGGGAGGAAAGCGTAAAAACCTTGGCTGAAGGTTTTAAAACAAGTTATGCCACATTGGATCCCGTCAAAGGGGAAACCACTTGCCGCGCCTGCCACTTAAAACCCCTTTGTCGGATAAAAACGCATCCTTGCAAGACAATTTAATTAATGTTGTTGAATTAAAACCCGTAGGGGCCGACCTCCCGGTCGGCCCGTTTCATTAGCACAATTTATCGCAAGTTTCGATAGTGGTTTGCCACAACAAGAATTGATGCTTTAGAAAAGAAAGCAATTTTTCATGCAATTCTTTTACTTCAAGCTTTTTACCATTGGATTTTTGATCTTGTACCGATTCTGCAATAGCACCTAGTAGATTATCTAACATTTTTTCTATGGCTTTTCTCAGCTTGATCTCATGTTCTAGTACTTCTGCTACAACTTCTGAACGTTCTGCCGCCTGAGCAATTAGAAAATTTGTCGACTCTGCATTAATTTTAAAATCAGAGGGGGACTTGGCTTCCTCCAACATTTGGATACTCCTTACTGCATCTACACTCATTTTATACTCCTTTATATTCCATTACGCATTATGTTGTGAAGGTTGTGTCAGGCCTCACTAATTCATACTACCATCACTTTCTACAATGTTGAAGCATAGGTATTTTTTTTTCTTAATTTATGCCTTTTAAATCTTGAATGTAGGTGTCCAGTAGTCGATAAAGGGTTTCATATTGCGCTTCTCGAGCAACCATGTGGGGTCGTTGCAAAGATAACTGCATCACAACCTTTTCAATACTGACATCTAGGGCATCTACTGGCACACCGGCGGCGAGTTGCCTGTCCACTTCTTGAACCAATAAAAAGGCGGCAATAAAGGTTCCTGTTCTGCCTACGCCAGCTGCGCAATGACAGGCTAAAAGTCCTTTAGAATCATAATGTTGCCGTACTTCTTGGATCAAATTTAAAAGGATTTTCGGCGAGACCCCCCGGTTATCTCGCCAGGAATCTATCGCGTAATAGCGGATCTTGTACCCTTGTTCCTGCCCTTCAGATTTCCTATCACGAGGTAAGACCAGAAATTTTTCGGGTGCCTTTGGGTTCTCTTGGGTCCGCGATTCCCAATAGGGAGAACTTTTAAAGTAGCCATTCTCAGTTGATGGTGTGAGTCGAACAACTTGCGTAACAAGATGGTTTTGGAGCAAGCGGAAAAAATGGGGCACCATATTGGGTCGAGGGGCCTCAAGAGCCAAAAATCGTTGTCCATTTAAAACGATGGTGCTCGAATTGTAATTGGGATCGGTGACATTATATTGAAAAGCAATTAAATGCGGTCTTAGGAAATGGCCTCTTTCAAGCAGGCTTTGAGCAACCATAAAATCTGTTCGGGAGACGAGATATTGATTAGTAATATCCGAATACCAGGCGTGGTTACGCCATTCTTGTATTTGTTTAAACTCTTCTTTAATTTCGGCGATCGGTTTGTTCGGGCGCCAATTATGAAATTGTTTTCCCTTCAAAAATAGATTGGCTCGCTCTTCAAATCCTTTTTCAACGGACTGAAAGTGGTTTTCCCGACTTTGTAACGGTAAACTGGGGAAGGTTTGAATGCTTTTCGGCACAGCTGCAGTAATGGGGGCAGGCGCAATCATGCAAAGGTTTACGAGGACGAGGAATAGGGCCTGCACTTTTTTCGATTTCATCATGTTTGTCATTATGTGTACTCCCACTACTAAGAAGACGAGTATTTAACTTGGAAGGATACCTGAATTTCAAAAAGGCATCAAGCAAAGTTGACTGGTTATATGAATAGTACAACAACTGTAAAATTACCCACTCTGAGCGATGAAGCTGCTCGATTACAAGCTTTAGATATTTCTGCGTCTTTTATTGTAGAGGCCCCAGCAGGTTCTGGTAAAACGGGATTATTAACAGAACGGTATTTGAATTTGTTGGCCCATGTTGAAATTGCCCCTGAAGAATGTCTGGCTATCACATTCACTAAGAAAGCGGCTGCCGAATTACATCATCGTGTCGTCGAAGCTCTTCAAGCAGATTGGGATGCAGAGCAGATTTCACCCCACCAAAGAAATTTGAGTCTTTTGGCAAAAGCGGTGAGGGAGCGAGACGCAAAAGAAGGGTGGGATCTGTTAAATAATCCTCATCGCTTGAAGATCATGACGATTGATGCCTTCTCTGCCAGCCTTATTTCTCGAATGCCGCTGGGATCCAGTTTAGGTTTTGCCCCAAAAATTGTAGAAGAGGCCTTTTTATTGTATGAAAAGGCTTCAGAACAAGTGGTTCACACTTTGGAAAGTGAGCCTCATTGGCGCGAAGCATTTGGGCGATTGCTTATCCACTTAGATAATGATTTACCTTTATTATTACGTTTATTTTCAGAGATGTTGGCACATCGTGAACAATGGTTGCCCCATATCGGACAGGCCTTTTCGACAAGCGAATGTCGAGAATTGCTTGAAAATAGCTTAAAAAAAGTGATTCAAGAAAAGCTTGGATGGCTTGTCGCAACCCATCCAAAGGGAATGGAAGAACTCTTGTCTTTGGCCCGCTTTGCAGCCAAGCATGTCGAGGAGGCTTCCCCTATTCGCATTTGCGAGGAACTTAACGTTTGGCCTGATGCAAGTCTTGATGCTTTAGAATCTTGGCTGGGTTTAAAAAATCTTTTATTGACAGAGCAAGATGATTATCGAAAAACGGTCACGGAACGGCAAGGATTTCCGGCAGCCGGATCGGCTAAAACCAAGGATGAAAAAGCCTTGTTTCAACAACAAAAACAAACCATGAAAGACTGTCTTTTAAAATTGGAAGACAACTTGGAATTTAAAACGGCTTTGCAAGAGCTCGGGACTTGTCCTGCCCCCGTTTTGTCAGATAGCCAATGGGTTGTCCTTGAAGCACTAATCGTGATTTTGCCGATATTAGTGGCTGAATTAAGCCTGGTGTTTCAAAAGAGGGGAGAAATGGATTTCCCTGAACTTTTAATGGCCACTTTGCGAAGCATGGGAGACAATGGCGAAGAGGGTGGCCCCACTGATCTCAGCCTAAAATTGGATTATCAACTCCGTCATTTATTGGTGGATGAATTTCAAGATACTTCTTTGTCTCAATTTAGATTATTAGAAAGATTAACCTTAGGTTGGGAAGAAGGTAGGACTTTATTTTTGGTAGGCGATCCCATGCAATCGATCTATCGATTTCGGCAAGCCGAAGTGGGGCTTTTTTTAAAAGTAAAAGAACAAGGGTTAAATGGTATTCCCTTAATTCCGCTCACATTAACCACCAATTTTCGTTCTCTTCCCGTTATTATTGATTGGGTGAATGAAACCTTTAGTGCGGCCTTTCCTAAGAAGCCCGATAGCATTTTGGGGGCTATACCCTACACTAAAGCTATTGCCCAAAAAGTTTCAAATAACGGGGTCCAAGAAACTTGTGAAGTAGAAGATGAATTAACAGAAGCCAATCAAATAATCTTTTTAGTTCAAAAATTACAAGCCCGAACTGAAAATGAATCTATTGCTTTGTTGGTTCGTGCACGTTCGCATTTAACAGCCATTTTAGCAGCCTTTAAAAAAGAGGGGATTATTTATCAGGGAGTGTCTTTGGAGCCCTTGTCTGAAAGCCCCTTTATTGAAGATTTAGCCTCTTTAACAGCGGCCTTAACGCATTTAGGAGATAGACTGGCCTGGTTATCTATTTTACGTCTGCCGGGCATTAATCTATCCTTGCATGCGCTTTTTCACCTAGCCAATTGGGCGCCGGAGTTACCCATTTGGTGGGCGCTACAACATTATACGGAAATCACAAGCTTGGATGAGGAAGACAAAACTATTTTGGCGCGCGTGGTTCCGATTTTAAAAGAGGCTTTAGCCCAAACAGGTCAATTGCCTTTGGGTGAATGGCTAGGTGAAACTTGGGCTGCCTTAAATAATGAAAGCCTCACTCCAGACTCAGAACGTTATTACGAAGCGGAAGCCTTTTTTAGTGCCCTTGAAAAAGTCTCGGCTTTTCATGGGCACACACACTTTTTAGAGCCCGGAGCGCTGCTACAGCAACTGTCGCAAACTTATTTAAAGCCTCGTGCTTCTGACGAGGCTACTCTGCAGGGCGTGCAAGTGATGACAATCCACAAGGCCAAAGGCTTAGAATTTGATAATGTGATTGTCGCGGGGGTGAATCGCAAACTTAGGTCGGATACAGATAAACTATTATTATGGGAAGAAAGATTATCTGAAACAGCGCCGTATTTGTTATTGGGACCCATTCAGGCCAAAGGAAGCAATCTCGATCCCCTTTATGCTTTTTTAAAAGATCAACAAAAAAAGCGCCTTCAATATGAATCCAAACGATTGCTTTATGTAGCCGCCACCCGCGCCAAAAAAAGACTCTACTGGATGCAGTATCGGTAACGAGTTGATAATGTCTTAAATAACCCATGATTAAAACGTCAATATTTGGTTAACCCGTGTCTGCAACTTCCTTCTTTGAGGCTAATCAAGATCTTCTCCCCAAGAACTCAATGAAGAAGGGAAGCTTCCCGTTCACCCCTCAGAACCCTCCCGCCGCTGCGCGGCACCCTCCCGCAAGTTTTTGGCGGGAGGGTTGCGAAATTGTTGACTTTGTGTCCCATACGAGATACACTTAACTTTAAGAGAGATAGGAGGTTTTGCGATGGCCGCGAAAACTGCATTCATTAGAGCGAGAATTGATCCCAATTTGAAAGAGGAGGTCGAATCAATGTTTCATGACTGGGGTATTACCACAACACAGGCCATTGATATGTTTTATAAGCAGATCAGGCGCACTCATAAATTTCCATTGGTTCTTTCTTTCAATGAAGAGACACAAGAAGCTATTCGAGATGCGAAACAAGGGAAAGGTGTCAAAACCTATAAAGATGCTAATCAAATGTTCAAAGCATTAGGAATGTCAACGAGTAAGAGGCGACCTTTCAAAGGTACCAAAGGACGTGCAAAGCCTCACCAATCATAAAGCGAGTAGTCTAGATGTTAGTTGTTCGTACCCAGAGTAAATTTGAAAAAGATCTGGAAAGAATGAAAAGACGTGGAAAAGATCTAGATAAATTGCAGGTTATAATGTTATCCCTTATTCAAAAAAAGCCCTTGGCCCCAAAACATAGGGACCATCCATTAAAAGGCCAATATGCTTATTGTAGAGAATGCCATATTGAGCCTGATTGGCTACTCATCTATGCAATAGAGGAGGAGACAATTACTTTTATTCGGTCCGGTTCCCATGCTGATCTTTTTAAATAGAACCGGCTACTTATAAGTTATTTAACTTAGATATAAATTCCCCCATCATCTGGCCTTGTGATTCTGTCTCAAGAGGAGTAAAATGCAGCCAGAGAGTTATAAGTTAACATACTGAAAAAAGAAAGGGGGGCGTATATGTCAAGTCAAGAGGTTAATGGGGCGGTTCTACCTGAGTTTACTGGTTATCGCAAAATTTTATGGCCCATTTATAACCATGAACTGAAGAAATTTATGCCTCTTGCTTTTATTATGTTCTGTATCTTATTTAATTACACCCTACTGAGAGATACCAAAGATACTATTGTTGTCAACTCGGCAGGTGCAGGCGCCATTTCCTTCCTAAAATTATATTGTGTCACCCCCATGGCTATTTTGTTTGTGATTTTCTATGCCAAACTGACTAACATCATGAGCCGTGAAAATGTTTTTTATGCGGTGGTGACCCCTTTCTTGTTATTTTTTGGTGCTTTTGCCTTTATTATTTATCCCAATCTTGCCGCCTTACATCCTAGTGCAGAGTCTATCAATGCGCTTAAAGCGAGTTATCCGGTCTTAACTGGGTTTATTGATATTTATGCCTACTGGTCTTTCTCCTTATTTTATGTGCTATCAGAGATTTGGGGATCTGCCATGATTGGTTTGATGTTTTGGCAGTTTGCAAATCACATCGTACGCATGCGTGAAGCTAAGCGTTTTTATGGTCTGTTTCTTGTCATTGGTAATCTTTCCTTAATTCCCTCGGGGCAAGTAGTGGTATTTTGTTCACAAGAGATTAAGAAATATTTTCCAACCCATGAAGCCGCCTGGCAAATGTCCTTATATCTCCTGATGGGGATCGTGGTTGTCATAGGTGTGATTGCCATGGCAACCTATCGTTGGATGCATGTTAAGGTCTTAAACGACAAGCGATATTTTGATCCCGCAGAAGCCGGGATGCCTAAGAAGAAGAAAGAAAAAGTATCTTTAGTAGAAAGCATGAAAATTATCTTCCGTTCACCAGAATTAGGACTGATTGCAATTTTGCTGATGGCCTATGGTATCACCATCAATTTAATCGAAGTCCAATGGAAAAACCAATTAGGCCTGTTCTTTGCTGGAGATAAAGCAGGGTATAACGGATTTATGGGGAATTTTTCTACTTTGAGTGGCATCTTCACCATTATATTTGGATGGCTAGTCGGATCTAACATTTTACGTCGTGTCAGCTGGTTTTCGGCTGCCATTGTGACACCTCTCGCAATCTTGCTGGGAGGGGTTATTTTCTTTGCCTTTATTTTTGCCAGAGAATGGGTAGAGTTTATTCTGCAGGCAATGGCAACCACACCTGTGATTGCCGCAAGTTTCTTAGGGGCAGGGATCGTTATTGTTGCTAAAGGTATTAAATACAGCTTGTTTGATGCGACTAAAGAAATGGCCTACATACCTTTGGATGAAGAATTAAAAACCAAGGGTAAGGCTGCAGTCGATGTGATTGGTGGGCGTGCTGGTAAAGCAGGGGGTGCCTTTGTGCAAAGTAACCTGCAGATGATATTTGCTGCAACAGCACTTAGCATCGGTGCAAATCCTGTGTCCATTACAACGCCATATGCGTTTGCTGTATTTTTAGTAATTTGCATTATGTGGCTTATTGCGGTAAAAGCTTTATCCAAAAAAGTGAAGTTGGCCGTAGAGCGTCGTCATCAAGCAACGACAGCAGAAGCAGCTTCTTTGAAAGAGGGTGCTAGCAGTGGTACTAGCGCAGTACAAGGCGCTTAACTAGGACATTTTGCTAAAGAAGGGTCGGCCCTATATGTCGGCCCTTTTTTATGGGTCTTTACAAAGTGATGTATACTTCCAGTGATCTGTAAATAAACGGATTTCTACAAACTAGGAGGGGAGATGAGCGTATCGGCTGGAAGCCGTTTCAAGACTGCGCTTAAAGAGGAAAGCCCTCTTCAAGTGGTTGGCCTCGTTAACGCTTATTCCGCCCTTCTTGCCTCCCAAGCAGGTTTCAAAGCCCTCTATTTATCCGGTGCCGTTTTGGCCAATGCAAATTTTGGCCTACCCGATTTAGGCATGACAAGCTTCACTGAAATGGCGCAATTAATCGCTCAAATCCGAGGTGTAAGCGATTTACCCCTACTCGTTGATGCGGACACAGGCTTTGGGTCCGTCCTAACCATAGAACGCATGGTAAAACTCTACGAACAAAGTGGTGCCGGAGGCCTACATTTGGAAGATCAAACCTGGCCAAAGCGCTGTGGCCACCGAGAAGGTAAAACGCTCGTTCCTCTAAAAGAAATGCAAGAAAGGCTTAAAGCCGCCGTTAATGTGAGAACCGATCCCGATTTTATTATTATGGCCAGAACCGATTCTTATGGTATAGAACCCTTCGATAAAGTTTTGGAACGCATGCATCGATATGTTGAAGTGGGTGCCGATATGATTTTTGCAGAAGCGGTTGCCACCCTCGAGGACTATCAAAAAATCACCCAAGCGCTTTCAGTTCCTGTTTTGGCGAATATCACAGAGTTTGGTAAAACGCCTCTTTTCTCAGTAGCTGATCTGAAAAAGGCCAAAATCAGCATGGCTTTATATCCCGTATCTGCTTTTCGGGCCATGGCACTCAGTGCTTTGACAGTTTACGAAACTCTTAGAAAGAAGGGGACGCAGGAGTCAATCGTTCCGTTGATGCAAACCCGTGAAGAATTATATAAAATATTAAATTACTACGAATACGAGGCTAAAATTTCCCTATGAAAAAAACACCCCATGCATCTTTGAGCGGATTGGATGATGTCATTGCAGGTGAAACAGCCATTTGTTCTGTGAGTGATGATTCGACAGGCTTAATGTATCGCGGTTACGACATTCATGAATTAACGGAAAAAACGAGTTTTGAAGAAGTGGCCTATTTGCTTATTTATGGCGAACTCCCCACTTCGACAGAATTCCAACTCTTCCAAACCTCCCTCCAAAGAGGTCAAGGATTGTCTAATAGGATCTGCACCATTTTAGAACAACTTCCTAAAACCACCCATCCAATGGATGTCTTAAGAACCGCCGTTTCTGCTTTGGGAGCAATTGAGCCTGAATTAAATCGTAAAGAAACCCCTCAAATTGCGAGTCGCTTGATGCCATTTTGTGTCTCTGTTCTGCTTTATTGGTATCATTTTCATTTAAGCGGAAAAAAAATTGTTGTTAAAACAGGGCAAAAGAGCTTGGCAGGTCATTTCTTAAATTTATTATCTCATAAACCTCCAGTTCCACTTTCTAATCAGGCCTTAAATGTTTCTTTGATTCTTTATGCTGAACATGAATTTAATGCCTCAACTTTTGCGGCTCGGGTATGCACTTCAACAGATTCCGATTTTTACTCTGGCATTGTTGCGGCCATTGGTACTTTACGAGGCCCCTTGCATGGGGGTGCCAATGAAGCGGCAATGGAATTGATTAACCGATTTCACACCCCACCTGAGGCCGAAAAGGGAATACGAGAAGCCCTTGCTAATAAAGAATTAATTATGGGGTTTGGTCATAGAGTGTACAAGAATGGGGATCCTCGTACGCCGATTATTAAAGCTTTGGCTAAAAAACTCCACAGCCAAAAAACCAGATGCCGTTAAATTTGAGATTGCTGAAAGTATTGAGAAAGTGATTTGGGAAGAAAAGAAACTCTATCCTAATCTCGACTTTTATAGCGCGTTGGTCTATCACTATTTAGGCATTCCCACCTCTTTCTTTACGCCTCTTTTTGTGATTGCGAGGATTGCCGGTTGGAGTGCGCATATTTTAGAACAGCGTGCAAACAATCGTCTTATCCGTCCTCTGGCAAAGTATATTGGCCCAGAAAAACGCCCCTTTGTTCCTATGACTGAACGCAACTTCCGTGATTGAAAACTCAGCTCCTAAGCCCGATTTATTATTAGAAAAAATTGCAGATTACGTTCACGATTACACTATTGTAAGTGAAACGGCGTTTCAAACCGCACATCTTGCTTTATTAGATAGTTTAGGATGTGGCATACAAGCTTTAAAAGAAAAACTCTGCTTTCAATTGTTGGGTCCTTGGGTGGAAGGTATGAAAGTCCCTCTTGGGGTGCGCGTCCCGGGGACGCATTTTAGTTTAGATCCTATCAAAGCGGCCTTTGATATCGGCTGTCTTATTCGATGGCTGGATTACAATGATACTTGGCTTGCAAAGGAATGGGGCCATCCTTCCGACAATTTAGGCGCGATATTGGCCGCAGCTGATTTCTTAAACCAACGGCAAGCTGCATCCGATCCCCCTTTAACAATGCATCAAGTATTGGAAGCCATGATCAAGGCTTATGAAATTCAAGGTATTTTGGCCTTGGAAAATGCCTTTAATGAGGTTGGATTAGATCATGTCTTATTAGTCAAAATTGCTTCAACGGCAGTATTATCCGTTTTATTTAAATTTTCTAAATCTCAGACTATCGATGCCTTGTCACAGGCTTGGATTGATGGCCATAGTTTGCGCACCTATCGTCAAGCTCCGAATACTGGCCCCAGAAAATCATGGGCGGCCGCGGACGCCAGTAGTCGAGCGATGTTTTTGTGTTGGGTGACGGAGCATGGGCAACCGGGATATTTAAGCGCCTTAACGGCAAAACGTTTTGGTTTTCAGGATGTCTATTTGAAAGGCAAAGAAGTGGTTCTGGCACAACCCTTAGAAAATTATGTCATGGAAAATATTTTGTTTAAGGTAGTCCCGGCTGAATTTCACGCTCAAACTGCCGTAGAAGCTGCGATCCGCTTATACCCCGGTGTCAAAAATAAATGGGATAAAATTGCGAAAATAAAGATAAAAACCCAAAGTCCTGCCATGCGAATTATTCACAAAACAGGGCCTTTATTGAACTATGCCGATCGCGATCATTGTTTAGAATATATGGTGGCGATTGGGTTATTATTCGGCAGGCTTGAGGCCTCTCATTATCAAGATGAAACCGCGAAAGATCCTCGCATTGATAATTTGCGAGCCAAGATGGAAGTTAAAGAAGATCCAGAATTTAGTCGTGAATATTTAGATAAAGAAAGCCGGTCGGTCGCCAATTCGGTCCAGGTGTTTTTTGAGGATGGCAGCCATACCGAAGAGATTGTGATTCATTATCCTTATGGCCACAAAAGGCGTCGCGATGAAATGATGGGCTTGCTAAAGGCCAAATATGTGTCAGGTATTCAGGGTCATTTTTTAGGTGAGCAATCCGAAAAATTGATTCAATTTTGGGACACCCCAGGCTTGCTTACCAAGATGCCCGTGAAAACATTTATGGACCAGTGGGTGGTGAAGTCTCCTTAAGTATAGCGTTTTCCGAACTAAAATAATTATCTTATTGTAAAGTTGGCTTTCTAAGAACCTAAGTGTTACTTTGAATTACATTACAATTGAGTTCAATGATTATTAAGGTTTAAACGAAACTTTAAATTCCTTAATTGAAAATTAGCTTCAAAGACTTTACAAACAAATATAGGAGATGCATACATGAAAATGGGTCAAGCTGAATTTACCGCATTAATAGCCTCACTTCAAGATGGATCTGCCACTGTGTTAGATTTAACAGATAAACTGGACGACGCACAAGCTATCACGTTTATCGAAGCTTTAGCACAAAACAAATCTGTTAAAAGTGTGTCATTAAGTCGAACTCCTTATTCATGGAGAAGAGGAGATAAACTAAGCTTAAAGGTTTGTGAAGCCTTGGCGACCACCTTGAAAACCAATAAAGCTTTACGTCAATTGAAGTTAAATGGGCATTTCTGGGGTAAAGAAGAAATGTCAATTTTAGCACCTGCTTTAGCCAGCAGCCCCCTCCAGGACCTAGAATATGCCTATAACTGGTTGGGGATGGATGAGGGCGCGGAAGCTTTAGCGGGCGCGCTACCCAAAATGCAGCAATTACGTCGCTTAAATTTATCTCACAATTGTTTAAGTTGTCGCGCCTTAGAAACATTGGCGACAGGTCTTGAACAAAGCCCGGTTGAAGATCTCGATCTCTCATGGCAAGAGCACCATTTGAAAACGAAACTGGATAAACGCGGTGTTCCACAAGTGAGCGATGACCTCGATCTCAGTCTCCGCATTGGACAGGCTTTGTCACGTATTATTTCAAAATCCCCCTTGCTCCGTTTGAACTTGAGCAACAATGAACTGGATGCAACAAGTGTTGAACATGCATCCGCCTGTAAGGGTAGACCTTTGTATTTCCTAAATTTGGCCTTTAATAAATTAGGAAACGCTGGGTTCCAATGCTTAAGTGAAGGGCTGATTGATGGAAGCCAGGTGGCCGATCTCAATCTCTTTAGAAATAATATCTGCGATGAAGTTGAAGTGAGTGCCACTCATAAGCCTCTTCAAGCTCAACAAAACCCTAAGAAAACACTTACACAAGATGAGACTGAGGCCAAAAGAGCGGCTGACAAGCCCAAGACTGAAAGTGCGAAAGCTATGCTTAAAGCCGGTCAGCACGCCTTAGCAAATTTTGTTAAAAAGCATCAAGCCTTGAGAAAACTTGATCTTGGCCAGAATGGTATTCTAGATCAAGGCCTGCAAATTCTGGCGCCTGCATTACCAGAAAGTCCTATTGTTTGGTTAGGTTTAAGCGGATCAATCCGTTCAAAGGGTGCGGAATCAAGTGGAATAACAGTGGATGAGATCTCTATTCCAGGAATGCGCGCCCTCATAGCTAATTTACCCAACACAGCACTAACGGGTATTGATGCGGATTATTGCTATGATGCAGATAAAGAAATTGAAGGTCCCCTACGATGTGAGATACGATCTCTCCTCGGGAAAAATCAAAAAAAGATAGAAGAAGGCTTTGTAGCGCTTAAAAAATCCTTATCTACATTTAAAGCACAAATCTTGGCCCCAGGCAAAAAACTTGATCAATATCAGGCACTTTATAAAGAGGCCCAGGCATTATTACTGGTTTGGGAGTTAAATTACCCTGAAAAAAGAGATTATTCGAGAAGAGATAAAGGAGATATAGAAGCTGTTCGTCAAGAATGGATCCAATTGGGGTTCACAGCGCCAGGCTTGGATGTGCAACTTTCTGTAGCCTCTGATGGCAAGGAGAAAAGAGAAAAGGTCGAAATGACTGCTGTTGCAGAGCTAAGCAGTGGGACTGCTAAACCAAGCGCTAAACCAGAGGGAGATCAAGCTGTCCGTCTTCTGCAAGCAATCGAACAATTGACGCACACTGCTGGTTCGGTGGGTGGGGCTATTGCTAGCGTTGGAGCGGGTGGCGCTATCACCTTCACCACCACCCCTGCAGGTTCAAAACCACCTGTGTCGGGGAGTGATGCAAATGTAGCGGCAGCAGCAGCTGGGTCGTCCCGTTCTGTCTTTTCTCGAACCCTAACGCAAACTCGCAATCATAATTAATGAGAGGGAGGGATTGACTTCCCCCCCTCGGTACCCTCACCCGGCGGATGATTCGCGCCATCCATGGCGCTCACCCTTCGGGCGCCCATTCGGGCGTCCAAAACGGCAATCCTTGCCGTTTTGTCGCGCCACCCTCTCCCGAAAGATAGTAGACGGGAGAGGGTAAGATCTCGTGATCTGCAGAAGCACCGCTTAAATCCGAAATATTAACAATTTAAAAAATTAATTAACTTTTAAGAATTATTACTCATCAAGTTTGCTGCTGGTTATACTATTGAGCTTATTAATTCCGTAGGCCTTGGATAAACAATATTCCCTCTCCCGCTTGCGGGAGAGGGTGGCGCGTTAGCGCCGGGTGAGGGTGCCGGTGAAGTGTTATCGATTCTTGGATTTAGGGTAGCCAGGTTTTGGTTTCTTGGAGCCTTTTTTAGGTGAAGCACCCGGTTTCGGAAAACTACCATAAGCCGTCAAAATGTCTCTCGCTTCCTTTGCATATTTATGGGCGGCTTTGGGAGGATTTTGGAGTGGGGGAGCTGTAGGAGAGACCTCCTCCGTGGGTTTTTTTTGTGGCATCTTGTAATTAAAAATGACGGAAATTAAAAGTGAGGGAGAAGACACTAACCTCGCCCAGGTCAAAGCAGGAGCGGGTTTAGATGCCGCTTCTTTTTTGTTTGGATTATCTGAATCATTACGTTTCATTGACCTACTAGTCCCTCCTATAATCTATTCTTTAATCCGACAAGGGAGATTGACTAAAGTTCAATGGACTCAAAAAAAATTACATTATTTTTTTCAAAGGAGTAGAAAATAATGTACTCCTTTATAAAATAAGTAACTACACCTAATTTATTTTTTATAACTGCAGTTACTATTTTTTAAGGCGAAAAAAAAGGGCCACATTTGTGGCCCTTTTTTAGATTTGAGGAGTAATTACGCACCGCTTCTTAACATTGCTAATCGGCGGGGAACAACACCTGCGAGAGCAGAATTTGCTGCATTCATGGGTCTTTCAACGAGGTGTTTATAACCTGGTGTCAAAACATTATTTTGAATGGCGGTTGCAGCGGGGTAGACCACGTTATCTCTAATGGCGGCACCCGTTGGGCAAAGTACTTTATCGTAGCCCAATCTTCCTGTAACACCGGCCAAGGCACCGGCTAATTCACCTACAGCAGTTAGGGCTTCACATGCCTCATTTGTGGCAGCGGAACTTTGAGCGCTCACGGATTCCAAGGCCTGGGCTTGTCCGTCGACATCCCCTGAATATCGCTTGTGGCCATAGACACAGGAATTATAGAACGCCTTAATGCCGTTCCATAAGGCCTTGATTCCTTTTTCAACAAACTTCAGGACAGGGTTCAAAGCGACATCAATACCTTTACCGTCTTGTTCATTGGCATTAAAGCCATCTTTAATGGAGTTTAAAACTTTCTTTATACCTTGAAACATAACAACTCCTTTTATCTGTTAAATTTGTGTATTCACTATAAGTTAGTTAGATATTAGCCGAATGATACCTAATCCGATATCCCCCGTCAATATGCACTTTTAAAGAAGGCCGCACTACATATGTAAAAAAGGTATTTTGTGAGATACTGCACGCAATATCCTTTACAAGTATACCCTTAAAGGGTATACTTCAGTTTAAACCAGGGAGTATTTATGGTTTTTGTGGAAGCATCTATCTTTACGAAGCGGTTAATGGATTACTTTAATGATAATGAATATAGGGAATTTCAAAATTATCTTATGGAACACCCTGGAACAGGAGACATTATTCAGGGAACGGGTGGCCTTCGTAAAATTCGATGGACTGCGAGTGGTAAGGGAAAGAGGGGTGGAACCAGAATTATTTACTACTGGGAAATAGCGCATCAACAAATATACTTGTTGACGCTTTATGCCAAAAATGAAATGAGTGATTTGTCGGCCAATGACAAAAAAGTGTTAAAGGAAATGCTAGAGAGGTGGTGATTATGACTAAGAAACAAAAAAGAAACTTGTTTGAAGAATTAAAACAAGGTATTGATGAAATAGATGCTCATAAACATGGCAAGATTACTTTACGCACCCATCGTTTTGAACAACACCCTTTACCCAAGGTTGATGCAGCTCTTATTCGTGACACCCGTGAGCGTTTACATTTGTCCCGCGCAGTATTTGCATTACGCTTACGAGTTCAATTAAGAACCTTAGAAAAATGGGAACAAGGTGCCACCGTTCCGAATGATCAAGCTGCTGTGCTCATACTAATGGCACGAAAATATCCGGATACTTTCAAACGTTTGGCTGAAATTTAGCTCATTAGAAAGGGGCATTAATTTAATGCCTCAATCCCGCTTCACTGAGGATATGGGCGGACAATTCTTCGACCGAAAGGTGGGTCGAATTTAAATGACGGATTTTTTCCAACAGAAAAACCCTTTCTGCAAGCGAGGATTCCAATTCGCATTGGGCAAGTGAAGCATAGCGTGAGTCAGGTTGACGTTTATTACGCACATAGTGCAGTCGCTCGGCTTCGATGCTTAAGCCAAAGAGTAGATGGCGATGATCAGAAAGGGCGGCAGGCAAGCAAGGTGAATTTAAATCTTCTTCTGTTAAAGGATAATTGGCCGCTCGAATGCCAAATTGTAGGGCGAGATAAAGACAAGTTGGGGTCTTCCCGGTACGAGAGATCCCAATCAAAATAATATCCGCAGAATGATAGTGGTGGGTGTTTAAACCATCATCACATTGCAAGGCGTAATTAACGGCTTCTATGCGGGTGCTGTATTGTTCTTCATCCACCAAAGCATGAGAAAGCCCAACCGCGCTCGAAGCGGGCACCTGCAATTCTGATTCGAGACTCCCAATAAAGGCTTGAAAAAAATCGATCACAAAACCTTGAGATTGTTTGATGATGTTTCTAATCTCGGGTTTGACGATAGTGGAAAATATAATCGGCCGCACCTTATCATAGTTAAATGACTCATTTATTTTTTCAACCGCCAACCTCGCCTTTTCATTAGAATCGATATATGGCAAAGTGTGGGTATGGAAGTCGATTTGCTCGAATTGGGTAATCAAACTGTGACCTAACGACTCCGCCGTGATCCCAGTACCATCGGAGATATAGTAGACGGACCGTATCATGCACCACCCCTTAAATACACTTAGAAGATACCCCTATGGTAAATGAATTCATAGCTTGGTTTAAAGATCTCTCGCTTAAAGATATCCCCAAAGTGGGGGGGAAGAATGCCTCTCTGGGAGAGATGCTGGCCAATTTAAAAAAACTTGAGATTCTGGTTCCAGAAGGCTTTGCTTTAACTACCCAGGCTTATCACCATTTTCTCAAAACAGACGGTCTAGAAACTCGTCTCGAACAAGCCTTAAAAACACTTCGTGTTGAATCCCTTGAATCCCTAGCCAAAACTGGCAAAGAATTACGTTCATTGATAATGAATGCGCCTTTTCCAAAAGAAATCGAAGAAGCGATTGCCAAAGCGTATAACACTTTAGCAGGAACTCACACCGATTTTACTGTAGCGGTTCGCTCATCTGCGACAGCAGAAGATCTCATCGACGCCTCTTTTGCAGGCCAACAAGAGACCTTTCTCAATATCAAAGGAATAGACAATATTTTGGAAGCGGTTAAAAAGGTGTACGCCTCTTTGTTTAACGATCGTGCGATTAGCTATCGCCTCCATCACAAGATCCCACATGACACAGTCGCCATTTCGGTGGGCATTCAACAGTTGGTGCGAAGTGACGAGGGCGCAAGTGGAGTAGCCTTCACTCTCGATACCGAATCCGGGTTCGATAAGGTGATCTTCATTAACGCGGGGTTTGGATTAGGAGAATTGGTAGTACAAGGAGCGATTAATCCTGATGAATACCATGTATTTAAGCCTTTTCTTAAAGCAGGTAGACAGGCTATCATCCGCAAAAATTTAGGCAGTAAACGTCAGAGAATGATCTGCCAGTCACAAGGTTCGGGCACAGAAACCTTGAATCTCGATGAAGCCCAGCAGAAAAGATTTGCCTTAAGCGACAATGAAATTGAAGCCCTTGCCAAACAATGTTGCCGCATTGAAGACCATTACGGGCGTCCTATGGATATTGAATGGGCCAAGGCGGGCGACACCAACACGCTTTACATTTTACAAGCCCGTCCTGAAACCGTTAAAAGCCGATTAAGAGGGCACATTTTAGAGCGCTATGCTCTAAAAAATCGAGGGAAAATTCTGGTTGAAGGAAGAAGTGTGGGGAATAAAATCGGTCAGGGACAAGCCCGAGTTATTCACTCTTTAAAAGAAATACACGCAATGCAAAAAGGAGAAGTTTTGGTCACTGATATGACCGATCCTGATTGGGAACCTGTCATGAAGCGTGCAGCAGCGATTGTCACGAATCGAGGGGGCAGAACCTGTCATGCGGCGATTGTGGCGAGAGAATTAGGTATTCCTGCGGTTGTTGGGTGTGGGGATGCAACTTCACACATTCAACCTGCCCATGAAATCACCGTCTCTTGTGCCGAAGGGGAAACAGGTTATATTTATGAAGGTTTATTAGAAATTGAGCATCAAAAAATTGATGTGGAAAATTTGCCGCCTTTACCTCTTAAAATCATGATGACTGTGGCTAACCCTGAGCGCGCCTTTGATGTGCAACGGTTACCAAATCAGGGGGTAGGGCTTGCCCGTCTAGAATTTATGATTGCCCAAATCATCGGCATTCATCCTAAGGCTTGTTTAGAATACGATAAATTGTCCGCAGATTTAAAACAGGCTATTTCAAACCGCATTTCGGGGTATCGCGATCCGGTCTCTTTTTATGTCGAAAAATTATCAGAAGGCATTGCCACCATCGCAAGCGCTTTTTGGCCCAAACCCGTGATTGCGCGATTATCCGATTTCAAATCCAATGAATATGCCAATTTATTAGGCGGACACGCCTTCGAGCCCAAGGAAGAAAACCCGATGCTCGGGTTTAGAGGGGCTTCGCGTTATCTTTCTCCTCAATTTAAGGCGTGCTTCGAATTGGAATGTCGTGCCTTTAAAAAGGTGAGAGAAGAATGGGGTTTTAGCAATGTTGAAATTATGGTGCCTTTTGTGCGAACCCTTGAAGAAGCAAAAGGGGTGGTAGAATTGCTCGCCAAAAATGGGCTAAAACGGGGCGAAAAGGATTTGCGTTTAATTATGATGTGCGAATTGCCAGTGAATGTGTTGTTGGCAAGCGAATTCTTAGAATATTTTGATGGATTTTCGATTGGTTCAAATGATTTGACCCAATTAACTTTAGGCATTGATAGAGATTCAAGTTTAGTCGCCAAGCAATTTGATGAACGCCACCCAGCTATTTTAAAATTATTGGAAGAAGTGATTAGAGTTTGTAAAAAGGCGAATAAATATATTGGCATTTGTGGCCAAGGCCCTTCTGATCACCCCGATTTTGCGGTGTGGCTCTTAAAACGAGGGATCGACAGCTTATCCTTAAACCCTGATTCAGTCATTTCAACGGGGCTAATATTGTCTGAAAATACCTAAAAAATACTAGTATATCCTCGTTTTGAAGTCAAAAAAGTTTGACTCTTCCCGTTTTTATTAAAAAAATCAAGCTATAATTTTATAAGATTACTTAATTAAGAGGAAACTCGCAATGGCCGCAGAAAAAGAACAAATGCTCCTACCTTCCCCGAAGGAGTTGGGCACACTTTTGAGAGCTTTCATGAAAATAAGAGACATTGGGACGGATGAATCTTTACTAGAAAAAAAACCAGAAAGACCTTTAGACACCCAAAAAGAAAAGGCAATTTTGAGCAGATTGAGAGAAATCCGATTTTTCCTTAAAGATCATTTTTCTCCACAAGAACAGGCCCTAACAAAAGCTCTTACCGGTTATTCTAGTATTGGATCTGGGATATTTGATTCAAAGATGGAAGAAGAAGAGCTCCTAAAAGAACGTGAAAAATTTAAAAAACCCATCGAGCAATTTTTAGCAGACTATAAAAAATTCTATTACGACAAGTTTCCAGAAAAATTGACCGATGATTCAACATTGCAAGATGAAAAGACCCAGGATGAAGCCGAGATGCTTTTGCAAGCAAAGGCAGTACCCCTATTGCAAATCGTGGCAAGCAAACCTAAAGTCAAAAAAGAAGAAGAGTTAAAGATTGGGGCAGAGAGTTTGCCGGCTAAAGTCAAAGAAAAAGATTTGAATAAAGCAGGGAAGTTATTGGAAGATAAAACCTTTGAAGCCATCCAAACCTATCATAGGGAACACCCCAAAGTATTAAAATTTAGCAAAAAAGCGGCAAATTATCCAAAGCAAGAAGGGGAAGTTCCCCGCTCTGTCCTTTTTGTGGATGATAATATCTCCGTCGTTCTTTATCGGGATTTTGCGATCGATAAAACAGTTTTACCAAAGAAAGAATATCATCAGAAAGCCTATTTGGGGACAGGAACGATGGGGCGTAACCCCGTTAAGCTGGGACAAATTCAAGAGACCAAGGAATGGGTGGCCGTGAAAATAATGAAATCGAAACCCGATGATAAAGAATTGTCGATTTTAAAAGCCACTGGTCGCTTAGTTGGGCTTGTTGAACGTCAAAATGAAAAAGGGGAAGTGATTTATTATCTCGTCCAAAAATTGGTTAGGGGGGAGCCCCTTGTACATTTAAAACAGAGTGAAGAAATCCCCTTAATTTCTTTGGCTAAGAATAAGAAAAGCGTGCCTCAAGCCTTGAAGGCCTATATGACAATCCTCATCACCCTTTTGCAAGCAGTGCAACGCCTTCATGAAGCCGGGATCATTCATGGTGATCTCCATACAAATAATATATTGATGAACACTGAGAACGGAAGGTTTAAGTCTGAATTGGTTGATTTTGGACAGTCTTCTATGAGAGCTATAACCGACCCAGCTCTAGAAGTGAGTGTCATCGTTGAAAATACGGCGTGTTTGCATTTGCTTGTAGATTTTTTTAGTCCTTTTTCAGAAAACATGGAAGACAATATTAGAATCTTTGAACCCTCTTTAAGACAAGCAGAAGGTAATATTCGACAGGGAATTTTAAACTCTCCTGCTGTTTTTGAGGCAGTATGCAAGTTACAATTCATGTTAAAGTCTTCTGTTCCCCTTAAAGATTTGACTAAAAACTTGACTCCAATCATAACTCTTTTCGAAGAAGCATATGAGACAGATTTCGGCGAGTCATTTCCTTTTGCCTTTCATGGAAAAGAAACCTTGGCCTTAACGGAAGCCGGGAAAGAAAGAATTCAAGAAACAAGGGCCTTTATTAAGAAACAGCAGTCTTTAAGCCCTGCAGTATTTGTTGAAAGTATGATCGATACCTATCTGAAAAAAATGGGAATTGAAAAGGGGTATCAGGCATATATTGAAAATCTGGGTAAGTCTCATAGCCGAGGAATGGAAGCTCTCGGACAATTTGAAGCTTCACTTGAGTATATGAAGAAAGGGTATTTACTTAGAATAAGAGATGCATTAGAAAAACTTTCTTCACAAGATAAAGAAACTTATCGTGCCGAAATTAAGGCACAACAAAAAGAATATCTGGACTGCCTTTTAATCAGGAAAGACACTTTGTTCCTGAAAGATCCTAGTTTTACCAGATCTCTAACCGCCGCTTCTGCTGTCGCCAGTTTTGCCGCTTATTTTGAAGCCGTAAAATTCTGCGATAAACTGCTGGTATTGGACACAAAAGAGGAGATAAGCGAAGCCCTTTCCGACATTCTCAAGCCTAAGAAAAAAGGCATTTCTCCTTTAGGGCACTAATGCCCTAAAGGAGTCCAGTTCCTTGACTCAGGGCTTGCTAACGTTCTAAACGTTAGCTAAACTAACGTTTAGAACGTTAGGCTTATAGAAAGGGGGGTATTTTGGATAATTATCATATAAACCAATGCCTTATAAATGGCGACCTTCTTCCGGGTGTCTTGCCGAATAGAGATAATTTGCAGACCATTCGTTTTGTTTTTGAACAAAACTTTGGTTTACCCAAATTACCTTCCGAACCAGGCGTTATTTTAGTAAGAGGGCCTAGGCAATATGGAAAAAGTACCTGGCTTGAACAGCAAATTGCCCTCACTATAAAGGAATTTGGTAAAGGAACGGCGCTTTATCTCAATGGGGATGAAATAAGGGATACTATCCAATTAATGGAAGAGATTCGGGTATTAATAGGCTTGTTTTCAAAATCTAATATAAAAAGATTATTTATAGATGAGATCACCGCCATACAGGATTGGCAAAAAGCGATTAAACGTTTAATAGATGCAGGAGAACTTAAAAATATTTTACTGATCACCACAGGTTCTAAGGCTTCCGATCTGCGAAGGGGCATCGAACGTCTACCTGGAAGAAAAGGTAAATTAGAACGTACAAATTATATTTTTACGCCAATTTCGTATCAAAATTTTAAAAATACTTGCGGAGACTTTTTCAAGTCAAACACCTTATTTGCTTACATACTGTCTGGGGGATCGCCGATTGGCGCTAACGCATTGGCCGATACCGGAAGGCTGCCTGAATATGTCACGGAAATCATTAATGACTGGGTGTTTGGAGAATTCGCAGCCAGTGGTCGCTCCCGTTCACATTTGCTTGCCATTGTACAAAGCCTTTATCGTATGGCTTGTACACCTGTTGGTCAGGCAAAACTTGCACGCGAAAGTGGCTTGGCAAATAATACGATGGCTCAAGGATATATAGAGTTATTAGCAGATTTAATGACGGTTATTCCCTCATTTCCATTTGATACAGACCGAAATATCTCTTTATTTCGAAAACCCTGTAAATATCATTTCACAAATCTCTTGATGGCCATATGTTGGCACCCTAAAAAACCTAGAACAATTGATGAATTGAAGCAATTAAGTGGCGCTGATTTAGCTGCAATTTTCGAGTGGACAGTGGCGCAAGAATTATGGCGTAGGCTTTGTGTAGCGAAGTCCCAAGACGTACCCGATCATTTAAATTTTTGGCAATCAAAAGAACATGAAATCGATTTTGTCTTGCCGGACGAACAGATTTATATTGAAGTAAAATCAGGCAAAAGTGCAGCAACAGATTTTATTTGGTTTCTGAAAAGCTTCCATCAGGCTCGTTTAACAGTGATTAATCAAAGCACTTTTGAGACTGAAAGAATTACAGGCATTTCTTTGGAAAATTTTTTGCTGGCAGGACCCTAAGCCGTTTCTGTTTGCTTGATTTGGGTAAGCAAAGCCTTAGCAGTTTCTAAAATACTTCTTCGTGAGATTAAAAATTGCCAGCGTCTGCCCCCCATTTGGCGCCACAATACACTAGAGCGAATGCCTGCAAACAGAAGAGCGCGAACTTTATTAATAATCACTGTTTGATTTAAATAAACAGGTTCACCTGACACATAAATGCGAAATCGAAAGGTACTTAAGGTGTCTGTGTAAAGACTGGCCAAGTTTGCCATCACATTATCATGAGTCGTTGAGAAATGCGTGGATTGAATTTGGGCTCGTCTCACCCCTTCTTGAATTCGCTTTTGCTTTTTGGGATCTTTATCCAATTTTCGCTCAAGGTGCAAAAGTGATAACACATATCGGGCGATTTCAGCATCTTTGGGTTCTTTGGTTTGGGAAAAAAGGGCGATAATGGCTTCCAGTCCCAGCTTTAAATTTGGAATTCCGCCATACACATCAGGGACATCGCAGGAATCAATTTTGAACAAACTTTCGATACTGGCCGTAAAATAAGGCTCCCTCGTTCGACCTGTTTTGGCTAAGATCTGAACCATGACAGCCACCTGGAAGATCCCAGCGAGACTCAAGATTCTGTCTCTTAAATTACGCTCTTCTTTTATCATTGAATCATTCCTCCGCCTAAGCAAATGTCGGATTGATAAAACACTATTGATTGTCCTGGTGTGATAGCTCTTTGAGGCGTTTCAAATTGGACAACACACTGGCCATCTGAGCTAAGATTTAACTTACAAGCCTGTTCTTTTTGACGATATCGAATCTTCGCCCCGCATACAAATTCTCCTTCAGGAGAGAGGGGAGAGCCGTTGATCCAATGTAAATCCTTTGCCTTCAGTGAGGATTGATATAATAAAGGGTGTTCTTTTCCCTGGGCCACAATGAGGGAATTGCGAGTAAAATCTTTTCCCACCACATACCAGGGCGCAGCCAGAGCCCCCTTTTGGCCACCAATTTTTAATCCTTGTCTTTGCCCGATAGTATAAAAACTTAAACCTAAGTGTTCACTTATCACTTTTCCTTCAGGTGTTTCAATGCTACCCGGTTTGAGAGGCAAAAATCGGCTTAAAAAAGGTTGAAATTTTTGTTCGCCGATAAAGCAGATCCCGGTGCTATCTTTCTTCTCATGATTGATAAACCCACTTTTTTTAGCGGTTTCACGCACTTCCTTCTTGTGAAGGCCCCCTATTGGGAACAAAACCTTGTCGAGGATGGTTTTTGATAAAGTATACAGAAAATAACTTTGGTCTTTACTCGGGTCGCTCCCCTTTTTGAGCTGCCATTCGCCTTTTCTAGTTTGCGATCGAAGAGCGTAGTGGCCTGTAGCAATATAATCTGCACCTAAATTAAGGGCATACTCAAAAAAGGCCTTAAATTTTATTTCACGATTACACAATATATCGGGATTAGGAGTGCGGCCTTCTGCAAATTCGTTTAAGGCTTTGGCAAATACATTATTCCAGTAAAGCCGGGAAAAATTAATGGTATGGAGGGGAATATCCAATTGATCACAAATAGATTCAGCATCTTTTAAATCTTCTGAAGCGGTGCAAGCGCCCCCCTCACTTTCTGTTTCTTCCCAATTTTTCATAAATAAACCTTCGACTGAATAACCTTGTTCTTTTAATAAAAGAGCAGAAACAGCGGAATCGACACCGCCGGATATGCCGACAATGACGCGTTTGGAAGGGATCATGGTAAGTCTGAAGTGCCTAAACTTCTCAATATTCCCACCACTTGTCCTTCAATCGTGGGACGTTGTTGTTCAATTTCTTTTGATAAACGGCGAAGTGTAAATTCGCTATTTAAACGAACCAAAGCCAATTGTTGGTGGGGGACTTCAGAGGTTTGATGAATGGCGAGAAAATCTCCATTTAAGATGCCTAATGAGCTAAATTCAGAGGTGCCCACTTTAAGCACAAAGTGAATGGAAGGACCAAATAAGGTAATGGGAAGTCGCGTTGTTTTTCCGAGGGGTTCTTCAGATAAGAAGGACTTTTTGGAAATTGGGAATGCATAAATGGGGATCCCAGCACCTTCTGTTAAGCGAATGCCTCGAGAGGTACCCGGTACTAATTCAATCACCCCTTTGCGGGCAAGTGCACGTAAATGATCTTCTGCGGCATTGGGTGAACGGAATCCCATCACTTTAGCAATTTCAGCTCGAGTAGGAGGGGAGCCTGTTTTACTCATATGTGATTGAATCAGGGCCAGTATTTCAGTTTGACGTTTTGTAAGCTTTGTACCCATGTTTTTTCCACTTAAATTATGAGGGTAGACACAACTACTAGGTTTACCAGCTTGAAGCTAAACCCAATAACAAAAAACTCAAAATCTTCAGGACAATCTTACTATAAGACTGTTCTCGTGTCCAGAGTTTTTTATCCAGGAGGAATCTTTAACTGCCCAGTACTTAAGATAGCAAGGACTAAAATGAGGGTTATATTTGTTTTTGAAGGACGTCGAACCCATGGATGGGCTAGTTCGCCGAGGGCAGGGATGCCCGTTCCTGAAAAAACAAATATAACCCTCATCTCACAAGCACTGTATCTGGGCAGTTAAAGCATCATTAATACAGCAAACTCTCAATAGATTCCGCTTCACGGAGAACCACAGAATCTCCCCATTGGGTAGGGTGTATAACCTCGTTTTTAATTTCAGCCAGGTCTTCGGGTTCTAAATCATCAAAGGGGCCAGTCCAGTCTTCGGGGGCGGGAATAGTCACAAGTCGCATACCGTTGTACCAGGTTTCAAAATCAATTTCCTCGAGTTCTCCCTCAAAATATTGGATATCAATGCTCTCATCCACGTCGTCCGAGGCGACTATCTCAAAACTGATGTCGTGATCGAGATCCTCATACCAATCACCGACGATAGGTCTCTCGTGTGTCTTAACCATGAGCATGACTCCTTAAAAATCATTATCCTTATATACTTAGTATATAGTCATTTTGCCAACAAATTAAAAAAGCTGTAAAAGGTTGTGAGCTTTGAAGCTTAGGTGTAATATCACATAGTCGAAGGGAAATTCTAAATTTAAAGAGGAGAGAACCCAGATGGGGTTTTTGTGGCAACTTTTAGCTGCCATCGTCATAGTCTGGGGACTGTGTATCTTAAGCCCCCCACTTTGGATCTGGTCGGGGATTTTAATTTTAGGCTTAGCCTTTCTCGAAGTGTTTAATATCCTATCTCCCCTTGCGAGTTTTTATGCTGATGTCGGGCTTATATTGCTCCTACTGATTCTCAATGTCAGTTTTTTAAGACGCGCGTTAATTATCAAACCTTGTTTCCGTCTTTTTCAGAAAGTATTACCGAGTGTTAGTTCAACTGAACGAGAGGCTATTGAGGCAGGGGATATTTTCTGGGAGGGAGAACTATTCCGAGGACGCCCCAACTGGGCTCATTTTTTTCAATTACCCAAACCTAAACTCACCGACGAAGAATTACAGTTTATCAACAATCAAGTCGAAACTTTATGTGGCATGCTGGATGATTGGCAGATCACACACAAGGATTTAGATTTAATTCCAGAAGTGTGGGAATTTTTGAAGCGTGAAAAATTTCTCGGGCTAATTATCCCTAAATCTTATGGCGGCTTAGGCTTTAGCGCGCTCGCCAATTCCACCATTGTTCAAAAGATTTGCAGCCGTAGTCTGACTGCAGCGGTAACGGTTATGGTCCCCAACTCTTTAGGGCCGGCTGAATTATTACTTCATTATGGCACCGAGGCACAAAAGAACGAATATTTGCCGCATTTGGCCGTGGGTAAAGAAATTCCCTGCTTTGCTTTAACGGGTCCTGAGGCAGGCAGTGATGCAGGCGCTATTCCTGATAAGGGGATTGTGTGCAAAGGGATGTATGAAGGCAAAGAAATTTTAGGCATGCGTTTAACCTGGGATAAACGGTATATTACTTTAGCCCCAGTTGCTACCGTGTTAGGGCTTACCTTCAAACTCTATGATCCCGATGGGCTATTGGGCGGCAAAAAAGACTTAGGCATTACGCTTTGTTTATTACCTACGAATCATCCGGGGGTTCAAATTGGTAAACGCCATTTTCCCTTAAATCAGCCATTTATGAATGGTCCTACGCAAGGTAAAGATGTCTTTGTCCCCTTAGAGTGGATCATCGGGGGTCCCAAAATGGCGGGGAGAGGATGGCGGATGATAGTGGAATCTTTATCTGCCGGGCGTGGAATTTCCTTACCTTCAGTGAGCGCATCAGCAGCTAAACAATGTTATCGTCTGACGGGAGCTTATGCGCGAGTTAGACAACAATTTAATATTTCGATTGGACATTTTGAAGGGGTGGAGGCGAAGCTCGCTGAAATTGCAGGGCACACCTATTTAATTGAAGCCACACGTTTATTAACTTTAAGCGCCATAGATAATCACAAAAAACCAGCAGTTGCTACCTCCATCACAAAATATCACACCACTGAACTCGCCTGTACTGTCGCTAGGATGGCGATGGATGTACATGGAGGCCGTGGAATTATGTTAGGTCCTAATAATTATTTAGGTCGTTGTTATGAAAGTATGCCCATTAGCGTGACAGTAGAGGGTGCCAATATTTTAATGCGGAACTTGATGATTTTTGGTCAAGGGGCAATACGTTGTCATCCTTATCTTCAATTAGAAATGGCAGCTTTAAATAATCGAGATATCAATGCGGGCCTAAAAACCTTTGATACATTACTCGGTCAACATATTCGATATAGTTTGTCTCGAACCTTCAGTTGTTTATTTCATGCCTGGACAAATGGCTTATTTATTCGCGTCCCGCAAATCAAAACCTCGAATTCTCGCAATACTGCAAGCCCCCCTAATGCTACCAATTCCTTTTCCTTCCATTCATTACAACCCTTTTTGCGGGCCCTCACTCGAATGAGTTTAAACCTGTCATTTCTTTCTGATATCGTCTTCTTATTGTTGGGCGGAAAATTAAAACGACGAGAGCGATTGTCTGCACGATTAGGCGATGTATTAAGTTATCTCTATATGGCTTCTGCCGTTCTAAAATATTATCATGATTTTGGAGACGAAAAAACGGAATGTCTCCATGTTAAATGGGCTCTTTCTACCTGTTTATATCGTATTCAAGAAGCCTTTCTAGAGTTTTTGGATAATTTCCGGTTTCCTTTTATCGCCTTTTGCTTGAAACGGTTTATCTTTCCTTATGGTAGGGTGTTTTGTCCCCCACACGATAACCTAGAACATCAAATGGCCGTGATGATGATGACACCTTCTCCCTTTCGAGATCGCTTGACAGAACATTGTTATCTTGGCAAATCAGAATCAGATTGTGTTTGGCAATTGGAGCAGACCTTCCTCAAGATGGTGGAGGCGGAGCCCTTGCTCACCAAAGTGGAAAAGGCAGCAAAAGCAGGTCTTCTTGCAAAAGAGATGAATCGAGAGGAAAAAATCAGAGAAGCTCTGAAAACAAATGTGTTGAATGAAGAAGAGGCTGGCATACTAATGACTTTTGAAAAGATGCGATTTAAAGCCATCAGTGTGGATGCCTTTACCCA
>Ga0207084_1014_pt2 | contig 50521 bp, 45 predicted proteins | sample Alteio_BWMinHeat_55_FD_153543 | JGI IMG/M metagenome (GOLD analysis project Ga0207084, IMG submission 153543) | Enriched cells from forest soil in Barre Woods Harvard Forest LTER site, Petersham, Massachusetts, United States -... | ecosystem: Environmental > Terrestrial > Soil > Temperate forest >...
GTTCATTAGCAGAATTAAACTTTCCCCTCAAAGATAAAACTAAGGTTTATTGGATTCATTGTGACTTGAATGATCAAGTTGCTTTTAAGCAAATGATAGAAAAAATCCCCTTGGCGAACACTGTTATTGATTTATGCCAAAGAGCTAATGCTATCAAACCCAGATTAATCAATCATGATGATACAATCATGATGCGTATCCCCAGTTTATTAAATGAAGAAACGGAAAATGTCGGTGAATTGATTTTGCAATTGACAGATCGCTTTTGTTTTACCGCTTCATTTGACCCTTTGTCTGTATTAAGGGGTTTTAATTCTGCTTACCAACAAGGCTCTCAGTACGCGCAAACGCCGTGTTTTATTTTGTTTCTCATCTTAGATCATATCATCAATGAATATGCGAATTTACTATTTGGCTTTGAGTTGATTGCCGATCAATTAGATTTACAAGTTCGTTCTTCGCAGAAAAATATCTATAATGATGTGATGACGGTTAAAAAAAATATGATGAAGGTTCGCCGCAATTTAGTGACCATTCGCGAAATTTTAATGCGTATTTCAGGTAAGAAAATATCAGTCATATCGGAAGCATGCCGTCTCTCATTAACTAATTTACTGAATCAAAGTGAAATGATTTTTCATGAAACGGATTCTATTCGCGATATGTTAAACAATTTGCTAGCACAAATTGACAATGCCCTAATGCAGAAAATGAATGAAACCATTAATTAAAGTGCCTGCATAATGAACGGTGACCGTATCATTTGCCGTTGGCTTTGGCCCGGTGCCTGCTACGATGACCTTGTATTGCAAGCCAGATGGCGTGGTGACAACACCAGGCTTAACTTTATTAGACGCTAAAAAAGCATCACCGCTTGTCACGGTTTGCTGAGTTGATGTTTGATTTTGCATTTGCGGATTCCCCGTCGTTGTTTGTGTATCAGCATAAGCTTGTGCATAAACCATCCCTAGCCCTGCTAATACTGTAATGACTGATGATTTGATAATTCCATATGACATGTTGCTATCCTCAAGTAGTAAATTGCGAAGAATTATCATAACGTAATCAAAAGGAATTATCAGTAGTTTATTACAAGGAAAGTTCATAAGCCTTACTCAATCCCTGCAGCACTAAATCCGGCATAATAACATCAAAGACATTCTTGTCGCGATAAAGTTGAGCGAATCCACCCGTGCCAATCACCATTGCAGTTTCCGTAGAAAAAGCCTCTTGTTTAATGGTATGAATCATTTCTCTCAGTGCACCTAATTGACCAAAATAAAGGCCTGCTTGAATACTTTCTCGTGTTGTTCTACCAATACAATGAGAAGGTATTTCAATATCTACCGCCATTAATTTAGCCGTATTGGCTTTCAATGATTCCATACCAAGGCGCAAGCCTGGCAAAATAGCACCGCCTAAATAATCACGTTTTTGTGAAATCACACAAAGGGTCGTTGCTGTGCCCATATCGACAATAATAATATTTTTACGAGGAAAAATAGAGATGGCGCCAATAGCATTGGCAATTCGGTCTGCGCCCACTTCATTAGGATTTTTATATTTGATATTTAATCCCGTTTTTACGCCTGATTGCAGCACGAAATAATGACATTTGAGATAAAGTGAAATGCAATGATGAATCGTATAATCACAACTCGGCACCACTGAACTCACTGCCGTCGCCTTAATTTTTTCTGCTTCAATCTTGTTAAAATGCAGCATACTCAGCAGAAACATGCCGAATTGATCAGCGGTTCCAACTAAATGGGTCGCATAACGAAAGCGCGCAATGAGTTGTTCATCTTTAAAAACACCACCTAAGATATGCGTATTACCCACATCAAGACAAAGTAACATAAATTCATACTCTCACTACATTATCAATTAAACGAATATCACCTAAGGACACAGCGCCCAAACGTCTTTGCCATTGATCCATGATATAATCCACTTTAAATCCTAAAGAAATTAATTCCGCTGTAATTTGCGCTGCATTTAATTCGCTCTGTAATAAGCGGGGAAAATGCGCGGCTTGCAAACGCTGGGCTGGCGTTAATCTTGCATTACGTGAACTCAAGGCAAGACCATCAGCTGCACGCATGGTTTCACAGGCATTAATTTTTACTGGTAAGAATAAAGCCGAAACCATTTTCCGAATTAACAATAATTGCTGATAATCTTTTTCGCCAAAATAAGCTTGAGTCGGCTGTAGCAAATTAAGCAATTTCAACACGACTGTTAACATACCCGTAAAATGTCCTGGACGATGCGCCCCTTCTAACAATTGACTAACTTGGTCTTCAGTCACGCGCACCTCATAGCCATCTGGATACATCATGTCAGCTTCAGGTAAAAAAAGATAATCAACTTGATGCGCTGTTAACAAGGCAATATCAGCTTCATTATTACGCGGATAGGATTGAAAATCTTCTGCTTGATTAAATTGCGTTGGATTGACAAAGATACTCGCAACAGTAAGATCATTTTCTTGTCGTGAACGCGCACACAAACTCATGTGTCCTGCATGCAGATAACCCATGGTTGGCACAAAGCCAATCGTTTTATTTGCCAGCGTTTTTCGCAGTGCTTGCCAATCACTTATTTTCGTAACAATGTTCATCGCTTGGAAAACCTCCTGATTGAATAGCATTGACAAATGATTCTATACTCTGTGTTATATCTTCATAGCCAGACATAAATTGTTTAACAAATTTTGGCTTGAAATCAATATTCAATCCCAGCAAATCTTGCCACACTAAGACTTGACCATCTGTTTTTGCACCCGCACCAATGCCAATGGTTGGAATGGATAATACTTGCGTGATATCAGCTGCTAATGGACTGGGTACACATTCTAAGACCAAGGCAACGCATCCTGCTGCTTGCAATTTTAAGGCATCTTCTTTAATACGCTCAGCACTTTCTGCTGTCTTGCCCTGCACTTTAAAACCGCCAAGACTATGCATTAATTGCAAGGTTAAACCTAAGTGCCCAATCACTGGAATACCTGATTCGGTCAAATGTCGAATTAATTTGAAATTGCCATCAGCACTTTCTAATTTTAATGCATGCGCGCCTGCTTGCATTAAAGCACCTGCAGCCGCGACATTTTTACTGAGAGATTGACGATAACTCAGAAAAGGCAAATCACTCACAATAAATTTATCACCTGCTCCTCTGCTTACCGCTTCCGTGTGAAGACACATCATATCCATAGTGGCAGCCAGTGTATTTTTATGTCCATGCATGGTCATAGCAACACTATCACCGACTAACAAACAATCTACATTACTGCCTGACAAGATTCGCGCGCTGGTATAATCATAGCAAGTGACCATACTAATTTTCTGTCCCATTTGTTTTTTCTTTGAAAAATCTAATACATTCATTTTATTTTCCTCTGTTTAGAAAAGGCGGTGACAAAACTTGCATAAACATCTTGGAAGGGATCATCTGCGAGTGCTGCCATATTTTTTTCAATCGTGACATGATCATTACGCGTTAAGGGCCCCGTTAATGCCGTCTGAGGTGCAGTACAAAGATTTTCTGTCACTTGCTGCAAAAAGGGATGGGCCATCTCAATCGGTATTTGCAATTCCTGCTCAAAGCTATGAAATAATTTCTGCCAAAGCAGACAGCTAAAATTACCGGCTAATACGCAATAGGCATGATATTTAGGCTTTAATGATTTAGCGATGCGAACATGATGATTGGGCAAGCCAGGTAATAAATCAGAATAATGAGGGGCATCATGATCAACAATAAAAGGGACGGATTGATAACGAGCTAAATCATACTGCAATTCATTGAAAGTCATTAGGGGATGAGCACCATAAACACGTTCGCTGATATGGCTACCGGAAAAATGTATGCAAATTGCGGAAGTTTGTTGAAGATGCTCTGCTGCAAATGCTTCAATCGCAGCATCGCTAATGAGTAATAAAATGTGCGTAGCCTCGGAAATAGCTGCCTGTAATTGTGCGAGCGCTTGACCACGATGCCAACAAGAAAAATTTAATTTTAATAGAGAAAAATAATATTGAAAGTGCCGCGCAACACGGCCATTGCCGATGAGGAGATAATGTGGTACTTGTCTCATGATCAAGTCCTTAGGGTGACAATTTATGTATCATGTCTCCGCCATTTTCAGGTCGGATCGAGAGTTAATGTATAAGATCAGTTATGACTTTGCAAGGGTGCGATTATGACGAACCATTATATCATCGTTGGTGATGGTGATTTTTTACCCAAAGAAATCATCGCGGAAGTGGTGAAAGATAAAATCATTGTGGCCCTCGATGCGGCGGCAGATCGCTTAGCACATCTTGGCCTTATGCCGCAGATTATTTTAGGTGATTTTGATGGTGATAGCGCCGAACATGCGGCTTTTTGGGGTATTCGAAGAAGTGGTTCGCAGCTAGAAGATGATGATGAGGCTGCCTATCCTGGGACACATGGAGTAAGTATTGTACCGCGTAAAAATCAAAATCTGACTGATCTCGCCAAAGCGATTATATATTGCGATGAATTAGGAGCAGCCAGTATTACACTTATCTGCGCAACAGGTGGACGTTTAGATCATCATGAGGCAGCCATGCGTTGCTTACGTGCTGCTTATAAAAAAGAACGAATGATCATGCTGCACACGGAACAGCAGAGTATTCGATTCGCTAAAAATGAGAGCTTGGTGATTGAAGGGGAAATTGGTGATAAATGTGCGCTGTTTGCCTTTCCACAAGCTGAATTTTCTTCGGAAGGCTTGGTTTATGAGGGAAGACATTATCCTTTGAATTTTGCTTTTTCTGAGAGTGTGGGGAATGTGCTTAAAGTTGCTCGCGCTAAAGTAGAAATTCACGGAGAAGCTTTAGTGATGCTGCCGCCACAACTTGCTTCGCAGCGTGCGTTTATGCGAAAGAGCAGGAGGGAGCGAGCGAGAGTGTTGTTGGGGGAGATGGTGTGATTTTTGATCGCATTAAAGGTTGCGCGGGTGTTCGTCGTTACGCTGATGTTCGTCGTTGCGCTGATGTTCGTCGTTGCGCTGATGTTCGTCGTTGCGCTGATGTTCGTCGTTGCGCTGATGTTCGTCGTTGCGAGGAGCGCTTTTTGCGACGAAGCAATCCAGGCTTTGACTTTTATCAAATGTTGCTTTTTTATAAAAGTCAAAGCCTGGATTGCTTCGTCGCAAAAAGCGCTCCTCGCAACGACGAACATCAGCGCAATGACGAACATCAGCGTAACGACGAACATCAGCGCAACGACGAACATCAGCGTAACGACGAACATCAGCGCAACGACGAACGCTTCAGCAACGACGAACACCTGCGTAAAAAAAATTCTCTAATACTCACAAGCAACATCATAAAAAGAAATTATTTCTCCTGCCGCACATTCATACCAGGATTTTTTATTTGCATCGCTTGTTGATAATATTTTTCATAAAAATCTATATTTTTATCAAGAGAGGAAAAATAAGCAGTTGCTCTCTTTTCTAAAATTTTCATACAAGATTCAAACTTTTCATATACCAGTTGAGGCGAAACAGAGAAGCCTTTTACTTCATAGCCAGATAGCATTCCGTCTAATGCAAGATAATCTGCATCGTCATAAATCTTGCTATTGTCACTCCATTTATTCTCATAGACTTCATTTTTTAATTGTCTCAAAAATTCAAATCTAGCAAGCGATTCCCTTTTATCAGGAAAAATATCCTGATTTTGAAAACAAGCTTGGTAATAGGAATAAAATCCAGTTAATTCTTTATTGTCAAATTCAGTTTGCATAGTTGAGAGCCTTGTTAATATCTGGTCATAGCTAGCATTAATCGCAGCCTCATCATTGACATGCCTGATATTTCTAAATTTATTTACTATTTCATATAAAGCATTATGTTCTCGAATAGATTTATTACCAAAGAAACCCTCTGGAATTCTTTTAGCATGTTGTCCGATAATTTTTTCTATATCCCAAATTAAGCGTTGGATAAAATTTTGTTTTGCTCGGGCTTCTTCTGATAATGGATCCCGTGTAGTAGTTGTTGTTGTAGTGGTTGTTGGCCGCTCATAGGTCTGAGTCGTTCTAGTTGACCTAGTTGAAGTGCCCGCCTTCAGATAAGCATTTCTCTTTCCATCATAAATTCTTTTTTTATCTGCATCTGATAAAACTTCGTGCGCATTAGAAATTGGCTTAAATTTTTCCCCGGCTTCTTCAATATTATCTTTATTCCTATCCGGATGCCATTTTAAAGCTAATTTTTTATAAGCACTTCTAATTTCTGCTAAGCTCGCAGTATCAGGAATACCCAGAACTGTATAATAATCATTGCTTGGATCGTATCTGCGCTGCATGCACAATACTCCTCGTTGATTTATTTTAATATTTTTATAATTATAGCATTAAATTTTACATTACTCTATGGAGTTGCCCTAGCAAGTAAAAAGGGAGAGAAAGCAAGTCATAACTCACTTCATTTCCCTTGCCATCCTTAACATTCACTTTTGTTTTACTGGGATAATCTGAATTAATTCTCAGCGCCAAAGATAATTTTTTTAATCCCATAAATAAATGTAAAGACTTCAAACTACCCGTGCTGCCTGCTTTTATTTCTATTGGAATGACTTGATTTTCATGTTGTATCACATAATCAATTTCTGCGTTTGATCCAGGTTCTTCTCTATGCCAGCAATATAAATTAGGTTCTATGTAAAAAGGAAAAATGCTTCTTAGTAATTGTCCTGCCACTTGTTCCGCCACGCCGCCATTATTAATCAAGATAATTTCATTTATTGCATTAAGCTGGATAAAATTCAAACCCAATGCGGCATTACACAGACCCACATATTGTTAAGTTATAAGGCATTTTGCCAATAAGTCAAGAAAACAGGGGGGTTGTTTTCTGGGGTAGACCTAGGAAACAGGGGGTTGTTTTGTGGGGATATGTAACTAAAACCGTTTGAGACGGAGCAAAAAGCGCCCTCACCCCTACCCCTCTCCCCTCGCAAAAAGCGCTCCGGGAGAGGGGAGAGTTCTAAATTTTCTCCTCGAAATAACTTAGGACGCTCCCCTCTCCCGGAGCGCTTTTTGCGAGGGGAGAGGGGCAGGGGGTGAGGGCAAGGGTCGCGCCACTTGCTTCGAAAGGACTACCGCCCTATCCCATAATACTCAAAACCCGCCGCCCGAATATGCTTGGGATCATATTGATTACGTCCGTCAAAAATAACATGACGACGCATGAGATTTTTCATCACATTAGTATCAGGATAGCAAAAGGGTTTCCATTCCGTGACCAAGGCCAAGGCATCTGCATTTTTCAAGGCATCATATTGATGTTCTGCAAAACTTAATTGCTTTGATTGTAAGTAGACAGCAGGCAGCATTTTTTCAGCCACTGACATAGCAGCGGGATCATAGGCTTGCACTCGCGCCCCACGGCGCATCATTTCTTCAATCAACACCAAAGAAGAAGCTTCACGCATATCATCGGTGCCTGGTTTAAATGCTAATCCCCACACACCCAAAGTCAGGCCAGATAAATCCTCACCAAATACTTTGACAATTTGCTGAGGCAGCACATATTTTTGTTGAAAATTACGTTTCTCAACCGCATGCAAAATAAGCGGTTCTACGCCATTTTGTTCTGCCATTTTCATCAAAGCACGCACATCTTTGGGAAAACAAGAACCGCCATAGCCGCAACCCGCATTGAGAAAGGCATTACCAATCCGTGCATCAGAACCGATACCAAGACGCACATTTTCAATATCGACATCCATGCGTTCACATAAGACCGCCATTTCATTCATGAAAGATATACGCGTAGCCAGCATGGCATTCGCTGCATACTTGGTCATTTCAGCATCTTTGACTCGCATAAAATAAATGCGTTCAGGACTGCGTAAAATCGGTAAATATAAATCAAGCATAATATTTTTAGCATTATTAGAATCTAAACCAATGATGACGCGATCGGGACGCATAAAATCTTCAATCGCAGCACCTTCACGTAAAAATTCGGGATTACTCACCACATCAAAGGGAATGCTTAGTTTGCGCTTAACTAATTCCTGCTGAATCACCTCTGTCACTTGATCAGCCATACCCACTGGCACCGTCGATTTATCGACGATCACACAATAATCGGTGATATGCCTGCCGATTGCACGCGCCGCTTCTAGCACATATTTAATATCAGCAGCACCATCCTTATCACTCGGCGTACCCACCGCAATAAAAATAACTTGTGGTTGAATGTTATTTTCCATCATTGAAGTGCTAAAACTAAGCCGCCCTTGCTTTAAATTACTCATCACCAGGGCATCTAAACCCGGTTCATAAATAGGAAGAACACCTTTTTGTAAATGAGTAATTTTCTCTGCATTAATATCAACACAATTAACATGATTACCTAATTCAGCAAAGCAAGCCCCTGTCACTAAACCAACATAGCCCGCACCAATCACTGTAATATTCACACTTTGTCTCCTGAAATCTTATAGATAATAACGCGATCACCGCGCTTATTTTGAAATGCGGCGACAGGCGTAGATTTTATTTCTGTTAATATAAATTTCCATTTATCTTTTTGATCGAGCCTCAAGGCAAGATAATCATATTGCATCCATTTGCCATTTGCGATTGCATTCACATTGGTATAAACAGGCAATAAACTAAAAATACGATTGCCAAAATGCTGCGAATAATACATCAGTTGATAATCATTAGCATACAGGGAAGCGGTCGGCGGCACATTGGCAGCGATCCAATCTCCACCTTGATGGATATAGGATTTCGAATAACCAAAATCAAAAATACCGCCCAATGAGGCAATACCAATAAAAAAAGCAGCTGCATAAGCCAATTGCCGACGACGATTGAGTAAATCATCCAAAGCAAAAGGCACCCAGAGCATGAGAATTAATGACAAGGCAATTAAATATCGGTTGGAGAGAAAAACATGCTGCATCAGAAAAGCAAAAGTAATAAGCACATTAATGAGGATGTAGCCCAATAAAATCCAATTTGCTTGTTTGCTAAATTTAATAGATTGACGCAGCCAAGCATAAATAAGCAAGGCCATATAAATCCAGGAAAGATTGCTGATGACGCTCACCAGATACCAAGTCGTCATCATAATGATGAGTACGAGACCCGCATCATGAACTGAATCTGAGCTTAATACATGCTGAGCAAGCGCTGTTTTCATTGTGAAGTAACGCTCTGCGATAATATTCATGCCTTGTTGAAATTGATTAAGCAACTCACTGACACGACCTAATTGATTAAGTGAATGATGCTGATAGATGATCAGCCATGCACCTACAAATAAGGCAATGACGATCAAGAAAAGATTTAAGCTAAGATAATGCAGCAATCCTTGCCGCCAAGATTGACGATTTTGAAAGAAAGCAAGCAAGGGTAAAAATAAGAGAAATACGGCGCCTTCAATACGAAATAAAGTTGCGATAATTAACATAGCAGCCCAAGCCAACGCGGTCAGCATGCGTGGATGTGAAAAATATCGCAATAATAAATAAACTGACATGAGATAGCATGCCCAAAATCCATGATCACGAATAATGGATTCGCGCACGCTATTAAATACATGTGCCAACAGGATAGTAGCCGCAGCCAGCCATAATATACGGCGGCTAGCTCCCAATTGTTTCACAATCAACATAAAAGCCGTGACAGTGATTAAAGAAAAAAACGCATTGAGTAAATAGGCAGAGGCCACATAAGATAAATGACTGGTCTCTGCTAATGCATGAATGAGCATGGGATAAAAAGGCCAGCGTGCTTGATTGCATAATTGCATGGCGCCTTTGATGCCTTGCAAGCTAATTGACTGAGCACTGAGTAAATAGCAAATGGCATCGGGATTAATGACTGTTTCCCTATAATCCAGCCAAAAAGATAAGAGGATGCTTGCAAATATTGCAACATAAAAGGGTAAGTATTTTTTCATACCACCAGCGTCTCTAAGGATCGTTTAAAGTCTTCAGCCAATTCAGGATGTTTTAAAGCATAGGCAACCGTCGCTTCCAAATAGCCTAATTTGCTGCCGCAATCATAGCGTTTACCTTGAAATTGATAGGCATAGACAGCTTCATGCTCCAGCAATTTAGCAATGGCATCTGTTAATTGTATTTCGCCGCCTGAGCCTACATGGGTATTTTCTAACATGGTAAAAATTTGCGGCGTTAAAATATAGCGGCCTACGACACCCAAATTTGAAGGGGCTTGTGCTGAATTTGGTTTTTCAATAATGCCATTCATTTCCGAAAGCGTATCATGTGTAATGGTAGATACAACGCCATAGCGATCTGTTTCCCTAGCTTGAATTTTTTGCACGGCAATAATACTGCTTTGCACACGATTAAATTCCGCCATCATTTGCTGCAAACAAGGTGTAGGCCCGTCAATTAAATCATCTGCCAATAAGACAGCAAAGGGTTTATTCATAATTAATTGCCGCGCACAATAGACGGCATGTCCCAATCCCTGCGGTGATTTTTGCCGGATATAAGCACAGGAAACACCATCGGGCAAAATTCCCCGAACAATGTCTAATAATTCCTGTTTACCCTGGTCTTGCAAGGCAGCTTCTAATTCAAAATTTGAATCAAAATGATCTTCGATAGCACGCTTACTGCTGTTAGTCACAAAAATTAATTCGGTGATACCGGCAGCAATGGCTTCTTCCACTGCATATTGAATCAAGGGTTTATCAACAATCGGCAGCATTTCTTTGGGATTGGCTTTAGTCGCTGGTAAAAAGCGAGTGCCTAATCCTGCTACGGGAAAAACAGCTTTTGTAATCATCATGAGGGCTCCAAATAAAGCTTCGGAATATTAACATAGTCGTGATAAAATCTCAGCAGTTCTCGCTGCAACGAAAAAATATAGAGATGAGCAATTCATGCGCAAAAATATCCTCATTTTTGGCCATAATGATGCAACCCAATTCATTGATATCTTCAATCAGTACACTCAATTATTTGATAAAAATCAATATGAAGTTACGGTTGCCTATCTCAGCGGCGAAGCCAACGAGCAAACACGCAAGCGCACGCTGGCAGAAAATGCCTTATTTTTAAATGTCCCTAAACAGAAAATCCGCTATTTAAAAATTGGCGCAATCACGCAATTACTCGCTTTATGCCGAGAAAAAAACTTTGAGATCGTCATTTGTCATCGTTACAAACCAACTTATATCATGCTCTGGGTAGCACAATTTCTCCGTATTCCCGCACTGGTTTTTGTCATGCATGAATTGAAAACCATGAATGCCCTTGGCAGAAAGGGATTGATTGCCTGTCTCGCACGACGAAATATGTATTTTGCCGGCGTCTCTAATGCAGTGCGAGATGATATGCGCCGTCATTTATGGCGCATCCCTAAAGAACGAATCGTAACCTTGTATAACATGATGGATACCGTCAGCAGTGAAGCAAGTCTACTCTCCCGTCAAGATGCAAGAAAGGCGCTCGGTCTGCCTGAAGATGTCTTTGTGTTTGCTAACATTGGCCGCTTGGCTGTTAATAAAGATCAAGCGACTTTAATTAAAGCATTTGCATTGATGAAGCCCCGCCATCTTAAAGCGAAATTAGTCATTGCAGGTAATGGTGAATTAGAACAGGCACTCAAACAACAGGCAAATGAAGCAGGCCTTGCTGGCGATATTATTTTTACTGGTTTTCTAGCCAATGCATCTCAATTCATGCGCGCCTTTGATTGCTTTATTTTATCTTCTATCCAAGAAGCATTTGGGCGAGTATTACTAGAAGCCATGATTGCCAAATTGCCTATCATTGCCACTCGCGTGAATGGCATTCCAGAAGTGCTGGGTAAAACTGGCATGTTGATTGCACCCAAAGATGCCTCGGAACTCAGCAATCGCATGCAGCATATTTATCATTTATCCGTCAATGCACGTGCTGAATTAGGTGAATCTGCTTATCAACAAGTGAACCAGCATTTTTCTATTCCTGCCTTCCAAACGCAATTTTGGAATTTGCCTCTCGGAGTCATATGAAGATTGCTTATACCACTACCTTTAACGCCGAAGATGTGCACAATTGGTCTGGAACACCTTTTCACATGGCGCAGGCTTTAGCTGAAGATGGTGATAGTCTCGTTTACATTGGCTCACTCAAACGTAAATTGCCGCCCTTTTTCAAAATAAAACAGGCATGGCAGCATTATCTTGCAGGACAGCGTGAAAGTCCGCGTTTTAATATCACGGCAGCAAAATATTATTCGGCACAAGTTAATCAGCAATTAGGCCGGCATGATGTTGATGCTATTGTTTCACCCTTGATTAATCCCATTGCCTATCTTGACACTAAGCAACCCATTATTCTCTGGACAGATGCACTTTATGCCAGTTTATTAGGCTTTTATCCTCCCTTTAATTACCACAGCGCCAAAACTATTTTGCAAGGTAATGAAATAACAGCGGCCTGTTTATCACGTTGTCGTTTAGCGATTTTCTCATCTGATTGGGCAGCGCATAGTGCCATCGAACTCTATGGTGCTAGCCGCGATAAAGTCAAAGTTGTGCCCTTTGGTGCAAACATTGATAGCCATCCTCATTTTACTGAGATACAAAATATTGTTAAACATCGAGCGACAGATAAAATTAAATTATTATTTTTGGCGAAAAGTTGGGAGCGTAAAGGTGGTGATGTGGTACTTGCTGTTGCCAAAGCACTATATGAAGCCGGTTATCCGGTTGAATTAAGCATTGCCGGTTATTATCCGCCCAAGTTAAATCCTATTCCACCCTATGTGAAATGCTTAGGTTTCATTTCAAAACACAGTGCGGAAGGTAAAGAAAAAATAAGACAAATATTGGCTGACACGCATTTTTTATTTGTACCTTCTCGCGCAGAAGCCTATGGCATTGTGTTCTGCGAAGCAAATGCCTTTGCTGTGCCTTGCTTAACAAGCTATGTCGGTGGCATTAGCACCATTGTAAAAGATAATATTAATGGCATGACCTTTGGCTTGGATGCTTCAGTCAAAAGCTATTGTGATTACATTGTAAATATGATGCAAAATCGCCCGCGTTATGAAGCCATGGCCATGGCTTCTTATAATGAATTTATCGAGCGCTTGAATTGGCGTGCGGCGGCTAAGGCGGTGAAGAAGATGATTGCGGAGAAGGTATAGATTTAAAGGTTCTATAATTCGTTGATGAAGAATAGAAATAAAGCGTTCAAATTTAGTAAAAGCGCTTAGTAAGAAGGCCTTCCCCCACCAGGGGGAAGGTGCCAAAGGCGGATGGGGGAATACTAATAATCACATTTTAATATTCCCCCATCCGCCCGTTGGGCACCTTCCCCCTGGTGGGGGAAGGCCTCCTTACTAAGCGCTTTTACTAAATTTGAACGCTTTATTTCTATTCTTCATCCACTATTAACAGTATTTTAAAACACAACATGAGTAAACCATCCATGCCTGACAACATCATCATCGCCGAAAATAAATACCAGCAAAAAATTGCCTTCCAAGCAAACGATCACATCGGCGAAATTATTTTACGTGATGGCATCTATGACAGCCGAGGCTTGCATTACATCGAAAAAATTCTCGCGCAAATAGATAAACCCGTGGTATTTGATATAGGCGCAAATATTGGCAATCACGCGCTCCTGATGTCAAGACACAGTCAAGTCGTATATTTGTTTGAACCTCAGGCTAATATCGCTAATTTGCTACGACAAACCATGTCCTTAAACAACATCACTAATTGGAAGATTTGTGAATTTGGTCTTGCAGATGAAGATCGCGTTTTACCTTTATATAAAAATTTAAACGGCAACAATGGTGCCTCGACTTTTATTTCTGAATTAAAAGCCAAACATTTTGCTGTAGAAGAATTACAGGTTCGTCATGGCGATAGCATCGTCAATCAGTATGGCATCAATCAACTTGATTTCATCAAAATTGATGTAGAAGGCTTTGAAGCAAAAGTCATTGCCGGTTTAAAAAATACTATCCATCGTTTTCGCCCCATCATTATGCTTGAATGGAATAATGACATTAGCAAAACACAATTTCGTGAACATGATTTATTTCAACAAGTATTTCATGACTATATCATCAAGGCCATTATTCATAGCCATCACCCATCACGATGGCATGCTAAAACATTTGCCAAGATAAGAAGATTTTTCTATAAGACTTTCACAGAAAAGAAGTGGGTTATTGATGATTTTGTTGCAGTTTATGATTATCAGCATGTGCTATTGGTGCCGACAGAAAAAACGAGTATGTTGAAGGGGCTGGAGTGAGGTTTGTATGTTTTTGACAGAATTGATATAATCCAAAACCATTAAGTTATTGTGAACGTGCTATAAAAACAAATAGACAATCCGAGGATCGCACATGCTACGCCATCATCTAAAAACATTTTATGACTATCAATTCAATCATAAAGATACAAACGTCAAAGAGCATGCTAGCCGTGTAAATCAAGCAGTACGTCTTGTGAATGATAGAAAAAATAATCATAGCAAGAAACGCTTGGCCGCGTATAAAAACCTAGAACAGATGCTTAAAGAAGCGCCAGAATCCTCACTCCTTCCGCAAGACTACCTTGCCGCATTAAATAAACCTTATTCAGATATAGTCAGCCTTAACTATGGGGCCTATCATCGGCTTGCCTGCCAATTTGCAAGCTGGGACAGACAATCACCTTTTCCCTTTCATGATCATGATTTCGACCTTGATCAAAGCAAACTCCTTTATCTTGCTGCTTATTATAGAAACCTTGATATTTTTTCCTTAATATTGCAAACGGGCGCTCAATTTGAATTGATCGATTGCTTCAATTATTTTGATACTATTAATGGCTTCGGCGGCTATGCTAATGTTGATATCAATATATTATCTTTAGCCAATAATTATTTTAAAAATCATCCAGCACAGATCAGACCCATTGAAGATAATGAAAAAGTTGAATGGCTTAAACAGCATGCTCTTCTATCATGGAATCTTGCAGATGCCTTTCTTAGACATGATTTTGTCCATCTATATAAATTAGTCATCGTTAATAATTATAGCAATGACATCAATGTATCATGCGCCCTGACTCGCTCTGTTGCAACAGAGCTTCCTCTCGGCATAGAAACACTATTTTTTTCCGATCCCTATTATCATTTAATTAATGTGAATAATTTGTTTCAGCAACTAGCTACTGATTTAAAATCTTTAACAGGGCCCGATAGTGACTGGCTGCAACTTCCAGTAGAAAGATTAAAACGATACGCGAATCGTATTATCAATGATCCACGTTTTAATTTGACTGCTTGTGCAGATATGATTATCGATACCACTTTTCATCAGCAACAATGGAATTTGTGTTCACGCATGGTTGCGAGGAAGGCATTACCGCAATTTGGTCTATTTGCGGCTGGAGAAAAAAATGAAGATTCAACATTGTTTGGTATTCCCTATGAACTTATCATGCATGTGGGAGATTATTTCGCCTTACTTATTATTCATGAAGCGCTAGCCAATGAAGAAGATAAAAGATCAGTCAACATAATTTCAAATACAATTCGAGGATAAACTATGCTACGTCACCATCAAAATATCTTTAATTATTATCAATTCAATCATAAAAATAACGATGTCAAAACACATGCGGGACGTTTTGCCAAAGTACTAGAATTCACACACAATAGAAGCAGTGATAGCAAGAGTCGTTTAAGCACATTTAACGTACTCGCAACAATGCTTGCGAAAGAAATATCTACCCAAGCACTTGCTCAAGACTACAGGACTGCACTGGAAAATCTCTCTTCTGATTTAGTTGCATATCATTATGAGGCCTATCATATTCTTGAGCAGCAATTTATGAATTGGGACCATTCATCGGCCTTTCCCTGGCATGAGATAGATCTTGATAGAAGTAAACTCCTCTATGTTGCCGCTTGTTACAGAAACATTAATATATTTACTTCCTTGTTAGAAGTTGGCACCCAGTTTGAATTGATTGATTGCCTAAATTATTTTTATGCACTGAGTAGCGGTGTCTTTCATGATGATCTTGCCATATTAGAATTAACGAATGATTATTATGAAAATCATCCCGAGCAGATAAAGCCCGTCGAAGATCTTGAAAAAGTTAAGTGGCTTAAAATAAACTCTGTGTTATCTTGGCATCTTGTGGATCTCTTTCTTGAAAAAAACTTCAGCCATTTATTTGAATTAGTCATACTGAACAATCATAGCAACGATGTCAATATTTCATCTGTCTTGACTCGTTCATCTTCACCAGATCTTCCAGCTTCGATCGAAGCATTATTATATTCTGACAAGTATTATCATTTAATTGATAGCAAGTATTTATTTCAGCAACTCGCTGCCGACTTAGAATGCTTAAAAAGCGAGGACGATGAATGGCTGAGGCCTTCTGTCAATAGAATGATAGGACATGCTGAACGTATTGTTGAAGATCCGCGATTTGATTTAATGCCCCATGCAGATATGATTATCGATACCAGCTTTCATCATAAGCAATGGAATTGGTGCTCACGCCTGGTTGCACGAAAAGCATTACCCCAATTTGGCTTATTTGCAGCTGGGGAAAAAGATGAGAATTCCATATTGTTTGGCATTCCTCATGAATTAATCATGCATGTGGGAAATTATTTTGCCTTACTTGTTATTTATGAAGCCGTGGCGAATGAAGAAAGCAAAAGACAAGTGAATGCACTGGAATATAGAAGGTAATTACTTATGTTAAGCGCTAGTACGAAAGCAGCAGAATTATATCAAGAATATGAAAAAATCTGGGATAATTTTCCTGGCGATGATTTTGAAAAAGCCTTGGAACTTTTTCGCGATTATTCAGGCTATAATGATTTTTGGGCTATTCGCATGGGTAGAGACTTTGCTGAGCCAGTCAGCGAAATAGTTGCTGACTATTATGGTGAGAAGGGTTATTTAGCAAAATATAGAAATTCCTTACTCTGCGACATTAGGTACTTAATTTTTCAAATTAATCGGACTATGTTTTTTTGCCCAGGCACTGAAAAAAAATTGAATGTAAACGGACATATGTTTGCTGTGTTTTCAGTTATCCGAAATAAAACGGGTATCAATCATTTATCTAGCTCCCCTCATTCCGACTATAGGCTTTTCAATTTTTATTTAGATCAACTCTTTCATTACCTTAAATTTCACCCTGATTGCAGCTCATATGAAGCTGCACTTTTACAAAATTTATCTTGGATCGCTGAGGGAGAAGTTCCGCTTGATAGCATGTTAGAAAATAAAATGCTTGATAGCAATGCAATCATTACAATCATTAAATATGTCACCTTGAGAGACGATTGTTTTAAAATTGTTAGTCATTGCATCATTCATCTTAAAGATGATTCAACTATCCTTGAGCTATTCAAATCTTTCTTGGAGAAAGGAGCTTTAGACGCATCTAAAGCTATATTAAATAATTGCTCTAAAGAAAACTTTTTTTTAAAACTTATGCTGCTAAATTGCTTGGTTGATTATTATTCGATGGACACTATTCCATGCTACGATCAAAGAGTACTGCCAAAGGAAGATGATATTCTACTAGCAGTTAAAGTTTGCTTAAATAAAAAAAATAAAAATGCATTGCTTATTTTTCTTGATAACTTAAAGATTCGATGGAAATTAAAAGGCGAAATAAAGTCTATATTTAGCGACTTCCTTAGCCAATATAAAGAAGGCACCGATTTAATTTCCCTGCTTTTTTCATCTCTTTGGGGAGAAGATTCAAATGATGTGCTTGATTTTTTAAGATTGATTTGCCCCAGACTCGATCAAATTGATACGGGCATAGAAATTTTAGTCACCAGCCTAGAAAAAATATGTGCTTTAAAATTTAATACTCTCGAAAAGAGCAAGCCCTACCCTGTCACGGATGAGAAATATATTTATTTCGACAAGAATGATGCCTATGAATTACTGTGCCGACAGAGTAAATCAATATCAAATTGGCATGAACTTGAGACTTGTTTTATTGAAAGATTGAAGCCAGATCTTCTCAATACACTCATGCTTGCTATCAATAAATCTTCCTTGACTACAATCACCTATTTACTCTCAACGAAGAAAATAAATCTCTGTTCGCGTATGTATTCTTGTCACTATCAAGAAACGAGGCGTATTCAACATTGGAGTAACACACGAAACAGTTCTCTTGAATTAAGTATGCTGCAAGCTGCCGTTTTTCTGCCTACTATAAGCAGCAATCGACCCATTGAAATCGCAAAAAATATCATGACTTTGCTTATTCGATATGACAGAGGCTTGTTTGAGATTAGAGATAGTAATGGTAACGATATAGAATATCATATCCAAGAACTACGAAAATATGTTGAGGATAACAGGCTTGAAGCTGAAGCAGAATTCGCATTGCTTGATCAAATGGAAGAACTCATCACTAAGGAAAAATTTTATAGCAAAGCGCGTATTTTCTTTTTTGCGGGGAATGCGGATCCGCAGTCCAATGTGTCTCAAGGATTAAATAGAGATGTTGGTACTGTGATTATGGATATGACGAGGAAGCTTTATCAATTGGGATGATTTAGCGGATGAAAGTTGCCACACAGTTGCTCGTCGTTGCATAGGCAGTGAAATGTAGCATTTATTTCGCCTTACTTGTTATTCATGAAGCCGTAGAGCGTGAAGAAAAGAAAAGACAATTGGATACACCAGCATATAAAAGGTAATTTATTTATGTTTAGAGCAAATGCAGAATTATATCAAGAATATGAAAATATTTGGGATAATTTTCCTGGCGATGATTTTGAAAAAGCCTTGGAACTTTTTCGCGATTATTCAGGCTATAATGATTTTTGGGCTATTCGAAAGGGTAGAAACTATGCCAAGCCTGTCAGCGAAGTCATTGCTGGCTACTATGGTGACGAGGGTTATTTAGTAAAATATAGAAATTCCCTACTTTGCGATCTTAAGTGCTTAGTTTTTCAAATTAATGAAGTTATATTTTTAAGCGCTGAAAAACGTTTGGATGTCACCGGGCACTTGTTTGCTGTATTTTCAGTTATCGAAAAGAAAACCGGTATCAATTACTTTGATTATTCCCATCACAGCTATGATCGTGAGCTTTTTGATTTTTACCGTTATTATCTCATTAATTATTTTAAATATAGTGATCCCGCATGCAATTCATATGAAACTGTGCTTTTAGAAAATGTATCTTGGATAGCCAAGGGGGAGGTTCCGTTTCATAGCATGCTATGCGAAAAAATGATTAACAGACATTCAATTATTAAAATTGTTAAGGCTGCCATTTTGCATGAAGCAGGTGTTAATAATCGGAAAATAAATTATTACAAACTTATTAGCCACTGCGTCACGCATCTTAACATCATTTGCCATAAAGATGTTGTAGTTATCTCTAAACTATTCAAATTTTCATTAGATGAAAAAGCGCTAAAATCAGCCCAATCTATATTTGGGCATTACACCGAAAAAGAAGAATATCCAATATTAAGCAAAGAATACCATTTAAAAGTTCGCTTGTTACATCACTTGGTTGAATATCATAATAGTATTGGGACAGATACTAGTTTTCGAAACAAATGGATAGTACCAGAGAAGCATGATGCTCGAGAAATAGTCAGAATTTGTTTTTTAAAATCGAGTAGCAATGCATTAATCATTTTCCTTTATGATCTAGATTTTCGTGATAAATTAAGGGCCTCACTATCTAAAAGTCCTGAGAAATTTATTCAATTCATCGATAACCACTATTATCATCCAGAATTACTTTGCCTGCTTTTTTCGTCTATTTGGGGAGCAGCTACTTTTTTAGATCTCATTTGCCCGCATCTCGATCAAATTAAGAGCGGTTTAGGGATCTTAGTCACAACCTTAAAAATGATATGTGACGCAAAACACAGCATCGATGATGGCAGTAAGCCCTATCCTGTTACTGACAGGAAATATTTTTATTTTGACCAAAATGACGCCTATGAATTACTCTGTCAAAAGAATCAATCCATAGCAAACTGGCAAGAAGTCGAAGCCTGCTTTATTAAATATATGAAGCCTGATTTTCTTCACACACTGATGCTTGCTGTTGATAAATTTTCTTTGCCTACGATCAAATATTTGCTTTCAACTAAGAAAATAAATACTCGTTCGCATAGGTTTGCTATTTACGATGATTATCACATACAAAAACTCTTTCGTAAATTAAGTCTTTTACAAGCACCTATTCTTAAGCTTATATGTAAAAGTAGAGATTACCCTGATGAAACCTATCAGCATACAAAGGAAATGCTTAGTTTACTTATTAAATATGACAGAAATTTGCTTGAAGTTAAGGATAGCAATGGCAAAGACCTAGACCATTATATTAAGGAATTGAAAGAAGCTGTTGCAAAAAAAGGAAATGGCAAGCGGATTGCCTTGGTCAATGAGATAGAAAAAATTATCGCTATGGAAAAATTTTATTGCAGAGCACGTATTTTCTTTTTTGCTGGGAATGCAGATACGCAGTCCAATGTGTATCAAGAATTAACGAGAGATGTTGGCACTGTCATTATGGATATGTCGAGAAAGCTTTATAAATTGGGGTGATTGATGGAGCGGCCCTCACCCCCTGCCCCTCTCCCCTCGCAAAAAGCACTCTGGGAGAGGGGAGCTTCCTAAGTTATTCCAGGCGAAAATTAGAAAGCTCCCCTCTCCCGGAGCGCTTTTTGCGAGGGGAGAGGGGCAGGGGGTGAGGGCATTGAAGAAAGCAAACCTTACTAAATTCTCCCCCTCCCCGCGCACCGCTGTATCACCGCAATCACCGTCTTCACCGCTTCCACATTGATATATTCCCGATGATAAACCAAATACAAATCCTCATTAAACACGGGCAAATTCGGATGATCCACTTTCTTCAATTGATCAGCATACATCGACTCCACCACGCAGGAAGGCAGCAAACCAACTCCGCAACCATTCGCCGTTAAATGCGCAATAACTTCAATACTGTTGACACGCATGATGCGGTCAAAATGAATCTTGGCCTGTTTGCATTGATTTAAAATAATAGCGGTTTGACGAATAGTGGGATGACAAATGACAACTGCATTCTCTGAATGAATATCTTGTAAGTGACTTATTTTATTATTCGTCCAAAGTGTCGTGCTGACTTCGCTGATTGGCTTGATAATCAAATCAGGATACTGAATGGGATTGGTGACGATGGCAATATCGATACTCAAATCTATCACTTCTTGCACGATTTTATCAGGCGGCAAGTGCAGCAATTCAATGTCTAAGTCAGGATACTTTGATAATAATTCATTAATAACAGGATGAAGATAAAAGGCCGTAACAGAATAGCAACTGATTTTGACACTGCCTTCAACCTTGTGATGAGAAGCCAGCGCTTGTAATTTTGTATTCTGCCAATTTTGCAACAGCGGCTTAATTTGCATAGACATTTTTTTACCCGCCGGTGTGAGCACGACGCCTTTCTTATTACGGATGAGTAATTTGGTTCCCACATTATTTTCCAAATTTTGAATCGCACGACTTAGACAGGGTTGACTGATACGTAAATTTTTCGCGGCATTAGTGAGATTGAGTGTGTGACAGACTTCAAAAAAATAAATGAGTTCAGAAGCAGATGGCATACGCCGATATAATTTTTCTTGCATGAATGACCTATATAATAATGTAGCCCGATAAAATTCGAGCTACATTAAATATCTAAATAGCACGGCACACAAGCTTTTATTCGCTATAAATTGATGGCGTGATCGCAGCAACAAATAGATTATTGTCCTTATCTTGGTAGGTACAACCATAAGCTTGTAAATCATTGTCCCACGTGGGCCCCATTTGATTTTGCGCGATCTTCAAGTCTTTAACTAATTGCTGCATGGCAACTCTACCCTTCGTCTCATTGGTCGGATCAAACATAACCAAAGTCCAATTATCTTTGGTGTCATAATAGGAATTTTCTTTTACACCAACCCATGCAATAAACATAGGCGCCACATAGTCCAAACCTTGCGTTATGAGACTGTTTAAACTGGGACAGCTTGCAGGTACGGGCGGTCTTACTTTTACAAGAGGCGCGGTGCTGGTATTTGCACCATGAGATAATAAAGTGGATAACATCGTTGTCAGAATTAATGATTTCATTTGAATACTCCGATTATGGTAAATAGTCTTCCCAAATAACGAGAGAACAGTAACATAATCGAAGGGATGTCTATAATATTTTTTATTTATTATTATCATGCTCGAATTGCATGATAATACACAACTCAGTGGGCTAGCGGCCCTCACCCCCTGCCCCTCTCCCCTCGCAAAAAGCGCTCCGGAAGAGGGGAGCGTCCTAAATTTTCTCCTCGAAATAACTTAGGGCGCTCCCCTCTTCCGGAGCGCTTTTTGCGAGGGGAGAGGGGCAGGGGTGAGGGCTATTCAATACGCATTTCTATGTATAAACCCGCGCAAAATCGTCAAAAAGATAATTTGCAAATCAAATCCTAATGACCAGTTATTAATATAATACAAATCATATTCAACGCGTTTTTGCATTTTTGCCAAGGTATCTGTTTCGCCGCGCCAGCCATTGATTTGCGCCCAACCTGTAATGCCAGGCTTGACGCGATGACGCTGCATATAAGTGTAAATAGATTCTTTATATAACTCGTTATGAGCCAATGCGTGCGGACGCGGGCCGACAATAGACATACGTCCCTGCAATACATTAATAAATTGCGGCAATTCATCTAAACTGGTGCGCCTCAGCAAGCGTCCAAAGGGAGTAACACGCGTATCCGTCAAGGTTGCCTGTGAAATCACCCCCTCTTCTTCCTGATGTGCATACATGGTACGGAATTTATAGACTTTAATAATGCGGCCATCCCAACCTAATCGTTGCTGCTTAAAAAAAACAGGACCACGCGAAGTTAATTTCACAAATAGTGCAATCAACAATAATAAGGGACTAATCAACAAGACAATAATCATCGCTAATAATCTATCTTCAATGGCTTTGATCACGCGATTCAAACCTACCATTGGCGTAGAGCGAATATTTAGCACAGGAAAACCCGCGATATCAGCGATGGAGTGATTTAATAAATCTAAACTAAAAATATCCAAGACAAAACGAGTGGTGATGGTGTGATGATGTAATTCATGCAAGATTTCTTTTACACGCGCTTCTTCATGCAAGGGGAGCGCCAACCAAATTTCATCGACTTGATGTTCATGAAGATAGTGACTCAAATCTGCAGGTGTTTGTATGACAGGAATCTGTTGTATAAAAGCAGGCTTATTTTCCAGATGATCATCAATGAAAGTAATAATACGAAATCCTGTCCACAAGGCTTGTTGCACTGTTCCTGCAAATTTCTCGCCTAATTCACCGGCACCAAAAATCACCACGCGACGTTCATTCAAGCCATGCGAACGCATGAAACGAAGAAAAAGCAGCAGGCTACAGCGAAATGCAATTAACAATAATAAGGCGAACCCCATCCATAACATAAACCAGGTACGAGAAAAGGCTTCACCCGATTTAGTAAAAAAGGACAGCCCTGCCAAAATAAAACTTAGCAAGCAAACCGCCTGCATTAAATTAATAATATGTTTGAAGAAACTTTTGCCGCGCAAGGAAGTATAAATTTGACAAAAAGAAAAAACCAAGGGCGTCATCAATAAGGCGAGTAAAAGGGCCGCGCCGTATGAAGAAGGAAAAGTAAATTCATCGAAACGTAGAAAATAAGCCAGCCAACCCGCGATCAATACCACCAAGGTATCCAAGGCATGCACGAAGATGGCCAAAGCACGGGAATATTCTTTTAATATGCCTTTGGGTAACATAATGACCTTTTATATTGTCAGAAAGGACGCCTGGTGCTATTCTGACGCGCTACCAAAGATAATACAATTATTAATCCTATGCTAACTGAACAAGAAATTACCTCAAGCAGCACCCCCATTGATCATACAAAGGAAAATGTCCTTGATTTTCCTCGTATTTCTCAAGCTCAGGCTGCTTGCAAAGATATTTATTTGGGCCTCCGAAAATGGCGCATTTGGACCATGCTTGCCTATCAAGATATCAAATTGCGTTATCGACGCTCTGTACTAGGTCCTTTTTGGATCACGATCAGCATGGCGATTACGGTTTATTCCATGGGCTATTTGTATGGCCATCTTTTTCATGTTGAATTGCAGCATTATTATCCCTTTCTCGTTGCTGGCATGCTGGGATGGTCGCTGATTTCAACCATGGTAATGGAATATACCGATGCCTTTGTTGTTTCTGACCGACTGATCAAGCAAATCAAACTCCCCTTTAGTTTACATATTCATCGTATTGCCTATCGCAACATGATTATTTTCTTTCACAATATCTTGGTGATTATCCCCATCCTTGCGATTTTTCATGACTATGCAAAAGTGAATTGGCATACACTGTTACTCTTTCCAGGTCTACTTATTATCTATGTAAATGCCATCACTTATGGCTTAATTCTTGCCATGCTAGGCTCACGTTATCGTGATATCTCGCAAATTATTAAAAGTTTGGTGCAGGTTGTCTTTTTTATTACACCCGTGATGTGGAACCCTAATGTTCTTAGCCCAAAAAATCAATTTGCGATTGATTTTAACCCCTTCTATGCCTTTCTAGAATTGATACGACAACCTCTTTTGGGCAAAGTTCCCACTCTGCATAATCTCATTGCCGTATTGATTGTGACTTGTATTGGCATTTTATTGAGTGCAGGTATGTTTAAACGTTATCGTGCTCGTATTGTGTATTGGTTATAAGAGGCTTACTATGTCACAAATCGATTTGCATGAAGTTTCTGTCGAATTTCCCATTTACAACATCAATGCGCGCTCATTTAAGAAACGTTTTCTACGCTTAGCAACAGGCGGCAATGTCTCCAAAGATGCGAATCAGCATATTATTGTTCGCTCATTAAATGAAATCAGTCTATCTATTCAACATGGTGATCGTGTCGGTTTAATTGGTCATAATGGCGCGGGCAAGAGCACTTTGTTACGATTATTAGCGAGAATTTATGAACCTACGCAAGGTCAAATAAAAATTAATGGTCGAGTTTCACCGATGTTAGATCTGATGCATGGCATAGAAGCAGAATGCACGGGCTACGAAAATATTACTATGCGCGGTATTATTTTAGGCTTGACACCGACACAAATAAAAACGCAAATTAATGAAATTGCTGAGCTAACTGGCTTGGGTGATTATCTCGGCATGCCAGTTCGCACTTACTCATCGGGTATGATGGTGCGGCTTGCCTTCGCCATTTCCACTAGCATTCAACCTGAAATATTATTAATTGATGAAATTTTTGGCGCTGGCGATGCTGATTTCATGGATAAGGCAAGAAATCGCATGGCCTCTTTGTTAAATCAATCCAGCATTGTGGTCATTGCCACACATTCTGATGATCTCATCCGTGAATTTTGCAATAAAGCTTTGTTATTAGAAGGCGGATGTATAAAATACTTTGGCGCAGTTGATAAGGCGCTAGAAATGTATCATAAGAAATAGGGTCTGTTTATAATTCGCTAGGCTGAGATGTTTTTAGTTGTTTTTTGAGAACCGTAGCGCAGCATACACAGAAGTATGTGAGCAAGGGATCGCAAAAAAACAGCTAAAAACATCCAGCATAGTAGAATTATAAACAGACCCTAGGGAATAATTTATAATTTAGGAGTCTGCTATGCAAAAAGAATTCTTATTTACCTCTGAGTCAGTTTCAGAAGGCCATCCTGATAAAATATGTGATCAAATTTCAGATGCCATCTTAGATGCCTTGTTAGAACAAGATACACAGGCACGTGTTGCTTGTGAAACGTATGCAAAAACGGGCATGGTGATTGTGGGTGGTGAAATTACCACTTCTGCTTGGGTTGATGTTGAACAATTAACACGTAATGTGGTCCGCGAAATTGGCTACGATAGCTCAGATATGGGCTTTGATTGGGAATCCTGTGCTGTGATGTCTGCCATCGGCAAACAATCATTGGATATTGCACAAGGCGTGGATCGTGTTTCACCTGAAGCGCAAGGTGCTGGTGATCAAGGCATTATGTTTGGTTACGCTACAAATGAAACTGACGTACTCATGCCCGCTCCCATTTATTTCGCGCACAAACTCATGCAACGTCAGGCAAAGGTACGTCGCAATGGCTGCCCTTGGATGCGTCCTGATGCTAAAAGCCAAGTGACCTTTCATTATGTCAATAATAAGCCTGTCAGCGTCAAAGCGGTGGTGATTTCTACCCAGCATGATCCAGACATTGAACATAGCGACTTGGTTGATGCCGTGATCGAAGAAGTGATCAAACCTATTATTCCAGCCCATTTTTTAAATAAAGATACCAAATACTATGTCAATCCGACTGGCCGTTTTGTCGTTGGCGGGCCGCTGGGTGATTGCGGTTTAACCGGTAGAAAAATTATTGTGGATACTTATGGCGGCATGGCACGTCATGGCGGTGGTTGCTTCTCTGGCAAGGATCCCTCAAAGGTAGATCGTTCTGCTGCCTATGCCTGCCGATATGTCGCAAAAAATATTGTCGCTGCCGGTCTTGCTGATCGCTGTGAAATTCAAGTTTCCTATGCCATTGGCGTAGCAGAACCTATTTCAATTTATATTGAAACCTTTGGTACTGGCAAAATTTCAGATGAAGATATTATTGCACTAATTCGCAGGCATTTTGATTTACGTCCCTATGGTATTATCAAAATGCTTGATTTATTGAAGCCTATTTATCAGCAAACGGCTGCCTATGGACATTTTGGTCGTGAAGACTTGAGTGTCAGTTGGGAAAAGACGGATAAGGCAGATGTGTTGCGTGAGGCGCTGCCGGGTGAGTTGAAAGAGGCGGCGAATAGTTAGGAAGGTATTTGTTGGATTTTCGTCGTGTCGAGCAGAGTTTGTCGTGCCAGCGGGGTTTGTCATGCCAGCGGGGTTTGTCATGCCAGCCGCACGCTCTTTGTGCGAGGTGGCATCCAGTTCTCCAGGTCAATTTCTGGATGCCACCTCGCACAAAGAACGTGCGGCTGGCATGACAAACCCCGCTGGCATGACAAACCCCGCTGACAACGACGAACGCTGTGAATAATACACCACGTGAGCCGTGAACTCAGAAAACCCTATTACCCGAGAACCCCATGCCACCATCCAAACCAACCATCGCCCTCATCATCCCCATCTACAACGCTGCCCAAGACATCCCTGCATTATTGCCTGCCATCATGCAGCAAAGCCTACAAGCCGATCACATCCTCATCATTGATTCCAGCTCCACCGATAACTCACAGCACTTACTTTCCCAGTATCCGCTGACCATCCATACCATCAAAAAAACTGACTTCGACCATGGCGGCACGCGTAAATTAGCCACACAATTAATTGATGCTGATATTTATATTTATTTAACGCAGGATGCCATCCCCGCTGATGCCGATTCCTTTAAGCATTTAGTCGCCTTATTAATGTCACAAGAACAAATTGCCTGTGTTTATGGACGCCAGCTACCCAAAGCCGATGCGACAGCGCTTAGCGCCCATGCCCGCCTATTTAATTATCCCACAAGTGATCAGATAAGAAGTTTTCAAGATAGAAATAAATATGGCATCAAGACTTATTTTAATTCTGATAGTTTTGCTGCTTACAAAAAAAAGCCGCTTGAAACTATCGGCAATTTTCCTGAAAATGTCATCACGAGCGAAGATGCCTATGTTGCTGCAAAATTATTGAAACAAGGCTATTTAGTGGCTTATGCTGCCAATGCACGAGTATTTCACTCGCATAATTTAAGTTTAACAGAAGAATTTCATCGCTATTTTTCCATTGGTGTTTTTCATCATCGCGAGAGAGATTTGTTGCAAGATTTTAATAGTGCAACAGGTGAAGGATTTCGATTCATTAAATCTGAAATTCGCTATTTAATCGCGCAAAAAAAGCTGTATTTACTGCCCAAAGCCTTTCTTTCAACCTTAGTAAAATATTCCGCCTATCAACTTGGCCGACATGAGAACGCTCTTCCCTATTCTATTAAAAAAAGAATGGGTATTAATAAATCTTACTGGTTGAAACCCCTATGACAGATACAACCCCTATTTTAATTTTGCTAAGCACCTACCAGGGTGAAAAATATCTAGCGACACAATTAGATAGTATTATTTCGCAAAGCTACACTGATTGGACACTAGTCATTCGCGATGATGGTTCAAGGGATGGAACCCTAGCACTGATCAAGACCTATGCTGAAATAGAGTCACGTATACACTTGCTGAGCGATAACTTGGGCAACATAAAACCCGCAAAAAGCTTCGCTGCCCTAATGCATTATGCCCTAACACGAAATGAAAATTATATTTTCTTTTGTGATCAAGACGATGTCTGGCAGCCCAATAAACTCGCCTTGCAAGTCAACTTACTCAATGACATGCAAGCGCAGTATGGAAATACTATGCCGCTCTTAATTCATTCTGATTTGAGCGTGGTTGATCAGCGCTTACAAACGATTCACCCTTCTTTTCTGCGTTTTGAAAAAATATCACGAAATACACAAGCGCCACTCAACACATTATTGATAAATAATTTTGTGACTGGCTGTACCATGGGGATCAACCGCGCCCTACTTAATATTGTCACACCCGTTCCTGATGATATAATTATGCATGATTGGTGGTGCGCCCTATGCGCAAGTGCCATGGGTAAAATTGCTTTTCTAAATGAGGCTAGCGTATTATATCGTCAACATAGTCACAACTCGATTGGCAGCCAAGGATTTTATGGAAAATTAAAGGAATTAGCTAAATTGAAGACCAACATGACAGCAAAGAAAAAAAATATGGGCCTATGTTTCGCGCAAGCTGCAAAATTATTGGCAAGAATGGATAAACATGCGCCCCACTTTTCTTTAATCACTTCATTTCTGGCACTAGAGCAGCAATCTTTATTTTCACGTTATTTATCGGCGTCAAAAATACAATTGAAAGCAACGAATCAGCTAAGAATGCTGGCATTTTGGTTCATGTTGGCCATCGTTTAGCTAGGAGCAATCATGTTAAATCGTATTAATCAATTATTGCGATCGCAGTATGACACAAAATATGTCTGCCTCAATATTGCCAAAACAGCAGGCACTTCATTGAGTCAATTGCTAATGGATACTTATAAAAAAAAAGAAGTCTACTCCTCCTATGGGAAGGCCGCTACTTATGATCGTTTGGGACACTTACAAGCCGATTATTTCTTGGAATTCTTAACTAAACTAAGACCTCGACATATACGCAGAGCAAAAATATTTACTGGTCATTTACCCTTTATTGATAAAAAATGCTATCAATTCCCTATTGAATATATTTTATTTTTACGTAATCCAATCGAAAGAATTATTTCTGGTTATACTTACGGTATGCGGCATCAAAACATACCGCTGGATTTTTTTGATTATGGGCTACATATGAGTTGTTCCTTCGAACATTCAACTAATTTTTCCAATCCTATTTTACAAACTCTTTTACATAAGACGAAAATCAATACTAATGATGCGGATAAAATAGATGGCCTCATTCAGTCGATTGGATTCATTGGCATCACTGAAGCTTTCGAATATTCAACTCAGCAACTTCTGCAATACCTCGGTAAATCTTCAAATAAAAGTTATTATCTCAATACCAGCAATAAAATTAAAATCCCGCATGCCGCCACTATTCGGACAATCCAATATCGAAATTATTATGACATCTTGCTTTATAATAAAGCCTGCGAAAGTTTAAACAGCAAGCGATTGGCAGAGGGATTAGATCCTATTCCCTTGTGTGATTATCAGCAAGAAGGCCCCTTTTCTTCTGGTGATTATCATCCTACCCTATCATGTTATCAGGCATTCAATCATGAAGATGATAGTGCTTGGTTTCCAAATGCTTTTTTATTAGCGACACCTAATGAATATATCGGTTATGATTTTGGTGTGAATCAGCAAAGAATTGTGCGTGAACTACAATTACAAGTGCTTGGCCCAGACCCTAGCATTGCCCACTATGCGCTTGAAGCCAGTAATGACGGCTTCGTCCATGATGTACAAATGCTAATGAGCTTCAATGTTCCTATCTCTCTCGATAATTTAGTACACCATATTCCCACTGGCATCACTTATAGTGCTCGCATGTGGAGAATCAGACGACTATCAGATTTAAATAATTCTCCTCTGGCGATTGCCACTCTTTCATTTACGCCAGAGCAGAAAGCAGTTTGTAAAAATGCAGCGCTGATACAGGCAAATATTAGCGAATTAAGCATGAAATTTAATCATGAGACTTATAGTAGGGCTTTGAGTGATAGCTCCTGCTAAGATTACTTTACCTAAGTAGGGTTTATAGGTGTTCGTCGTGACACAGGTGTTCGTCGTTGCGAGGAGTGCTTTTTACGACGAAGCAATCCAGGCTTCGACTTTTATAAAAAAGCAACATTTGATAAAAGGTAAACGTTCACGCTCTAATATGTAACGCCATTTGCAAGGACTCTGTCATGCCAGCCGCACGCTCTTTGTGCGAGGTGGCATCCAGGAAATTGTCTAAAACCGTAACAGATCACGTGGGATATTCTTCACAGGCATCCGCCGTTGCTTTGGCCTGTCATTCCCGCGTGAGCTGTTACCTAAAACCCTGGATGCCAGCTAAAAGCATGCTGGCATGACAGCGTGGCGTGAACGCTTACGATAAAAGTCGAAGCCTGGATTGCTTCGTCGTAAAAAGCACTCCTCGCAACGACGAACACCTGTGTCACGACGAACACCTGTGTCACGACGAACATCTGTGTCACGACGAACATCTGTGCAACGACGGACACCTGCGCAACCTCACGTGATCTATTACATTAACATCAAACCAAATGCCGATACCGCTCCAAAAAACTAAATGATATTTTTGATACTGAGCCATAACCATAATGCCTAGGCTCAAATAAGGCCATATAAGCCTGATGCAGCTGTTTTATTTCTGCTGTTTCACAAAAAGTGCCGTCTAATCTAGCAAGCATTTCCTGCGTTAATAATAGAATATCGTCCGCACTATTTTCTTCTACTACAATCTTATTCTTGCTATATAAAGCTGAGTAACGAAAAGTTGAAATAGATGAACGCATCACTTCTTTGAAAGATAAATGATGTGCCATGTTTTCATTACGATGAAGTTTAGGGATCGATAAATCATTTTTATCAACACCGAGTACGGGCATGGGAGCCATGTTAGCAAGGGCATTGGGCACACCAAAGACCGAGCATGCCATATAAATACCCGAGGTATTCCCTAAAAGAAAACGGGCACGAGCAAATAAAATAATATCTAAGCGTGCACTGCGCAAAGGGTGATGGGCATAATCGATTACTTGCGGCATGGACTTAAGTTTAGTCATGCTAGGATCACCCACTCGAATAACCCAACCGCCCTGCTTCACAATTTCTTGCATAGATGGAATTAAATTTTCTATGCTGCCATTACGATAGGAATGAAACATTTCATCCACAGGAGAAAAACCTCCCTCGCGCGCATGCACACAGACAAACCAAGCACCCTTAGGTAATCCCAATGCAAGTAATTGCGTCTCCGCAAAAGCACAATCCTCTGCTGTTAATTTTAATAGAGGTGGTCTAGCACCCCATTGACGATTCACTTCATAGACTAATTGCGGGCCCTTATCATTGTTTATAAAATGCGAAACGCTATCGCGCATAAAGGGCCACAAACTCAGCGCATTAAGCAAGAAACAGCTTAGACTTGAAGAATATATTGTGAAATACCTTTCCCAATATTGCAGTAAATGCGGATTAGCTACACGATGACTCGGTGCCAAGATAAACCAACGCTTAGGCTTAATCATCCCCAAGCTTTGCGCTTTTAATAGCGTATCTGGTTCCATCGCTAGATGGCCTAATCTATCGGTGAAGATGCATAAGCGGCGCACACCAGCGAAATATAAAATGAGACTCAATGGAAATAAAATGACAGCTAACAAGCCTGTCATGGATTTTCTTATTAATTTATTTGCGATGCCGCGTATTCCATAGCGACGAATACGCGAATAATGAAATTGTAATTTATCTAAGAACATCTTTTTAACCAAGCACTAGGCCAATGTGTAATATTTTGATTTAATGTACTCTCATTAAAAGGCCAGGCTGGCTGTTCTATCGCAAAAGAAGGATGTTCAGCAGCAAATTCACGCGCCGCAGCAGCAGGATTATCTTGTTGCCAATTTTCACCTGCACGCGGTACATCATGTAAAAATTCCATACTGCCATCTGTTGCAACAATGTATGAGCCTATGGTCACTAAGGGAGAATAAGCTGCTAATTCAGCCGCAACATGCTGCTTACTATGATTTGAATCCAGAATAACTAATACTGTTTCCGCTGGTTTCACTAAACTAGCCACCTTTGCCACAATAGCTGCATCAGTTGAACTGCCTTCGATGAGAGTAATGAATGAATTTAATTCATGTGCCTCGATGGCTTGACGATTATGCTTGCGAATTTCAATATCAACACCAATCACTCTGCCTTTTTCCATCGCCTTACACAAACTAGCATAGAGAATTAAGGAACCGCCATGAGCAACCCCTGTTTCAATAATGACATCGGGTTTTAAACGATAGATGACTTCTTGAATGCGCATGACATCTTCAGGTAATTGGATAAGCGGACGACCCATCCAGGAAAATGTATAAGGATATTTTTCATTCCAACCTACTTTGAGCCAAAGATGAGAGAGGGCCTCAAAAGCTTCTTTTGAATAGAGAGAATACTCTCGGTGTTCACCTTCATTTGCAACACGGATGGTTGCATCAATCGTGTTAATTTCCATCTTCATTTTTGTTCTCCAATGCGATATTTGTTTATATTTTCGAGACAGCGAAGCTGTCATGCCAGCCGCACGCTCTTTGTACGAGGCGGCATCCAGTTCAGATATTTTTCAAAATAAATTCCTGGATGCCACCTCGCACAAAGAGCGTGCGGCTGGCATGACAGCTTCGCCGTCTCGAAGGGTTTACGCAAATCACCTCAAAGAGTTTATCCTACTCCGCCACCAATCAATCGTATTTAACAAGCCTTCATCAAGTGAGATTTTTTGCTTCCACTTAACTTCTGTTTTTAACTTATCAATATCAGCCAGAATCATTCGTGGTGAATGAGCAGGCTCAGGGATTGCGCCAAAATGAATCAATTCCGGCCTGCCCAAGATAGAGCCAATTTGATTCACTAATTCACGGATCCTAATAGGCACACCCGATCCAACATTTATCACGCCTTGGACTGGTGAAGCAAGTATAGCAGCTAAAGCATGAGCCATATCATTTACATGTAAAAAATCACGGATTTGCCTGCCATGCGTGCATTCTGCCTTTTCATCCCGCAATAAATGAGTCACAACATGAGGAATTAATCGACTAGCCGCCTCACCTGGACCATAGGGGAAAAATATTCGCGCCCAAGCAAAACTTTTTTCATAAGCTAGCGCCAAAGCTTGTAAACATTCAAAGGTAGATTTTTTAGTTTTACCATAGAGACTAGCTGGTAATTCTGGCGTTTGTTCCGCCACACACAAACCATATTGCCAATCATATTCCGCACAAGTTCCCAGACCAAGCACGCGTTCACCACCTTGATCATAGAAGCTTTTAACCAAAGATAGACTGGCATTGAGCCAATAAACATTATCGATAGCATGCCAAAACTTGCCATTTTCAGCATACCAAGCCGCATGTAATAAATGACTGGGACGTATTTGCTTGATCAAGGCTTGATGTGTCTCACAATCCAGTAAATTGCCTTGATGCATGATCACATGGGGCAGGGAAATACTTGGACGAGAACTAACGACATGAACTTCATAGCCCTGCTCAAGTAGCGGCGCTAAGACGTGCTGCCCTATAAATCCCCTACCGCCCGTCACTAATACTTTCATCTGTCTTACTCAATCACTGTTAAAGTTGGAATCGCTGTCACAAACTTAGCGCCCCAGTCTCGCGTATAAGATAATTGTGTCATAATTTCTTCTTTCAAATTCCAAGGTAAAATAACAATCCAATGCGGTTTATCTTGACGCAATTGCTCTTCCATTTTAATGGGAATATGACTGCCAGGTAAAAATTTATTTTGTTTAGAGGGATTACGATCAACGACATAAGCCAATAAATCAGCACGTATACCTGAAAAATTAAGCAAGGTATTCCCCTTTGCTGCTGCGCCATAGCCCACCACTATTTCATTGCGTGCTTGAGCAGCTAATAAAAACAATAGAAACTGCCGCTTAATTTCCACCATTCTATGTTGAAAGCTCTGATAAAATGATGCGTTGACGATGCCAGCTTGTTGCTCCAGTGCAAGCAATTGTTCTACACGATCTTCAATGGCATGTGTACCCGAATCTTTTCGCTGAGCAAACACACGTAAACTACCGCCATGTGTTGCTAATTGTTCGACATCAAATACACATAAACCATTGCGATCAAAAATTCGCATCACAGCAGAAAGTGAAAGATAGGAAAAATGCTCATGATAAATCGTATCAAATTGTGACTCTTTGACTAACTGATATAAATGCGGAAATTCAAAAGTAGCCACACCATTCGGCTTTAACAATACACTAAAGCCAGCAACAAAATCATTGATATCTGGCACATGGGCCAAGACATTATTCGCCGCCAATAAATCGGCCGCATAATTTTTTTGTACTAATGTTTTAGCTAAGTCAACACCAAAAAAATCACTGAAGATCGTTAAATTTTGCGCGCGCGCAGCTTGAGCAGTACTTTCAGTCGGTTCAACACCATAGCAGGGAATATTTTCTTTTTGAAAATATTGCAGTAAATAACCATCATTTGCCGCAATTTCACCAACCCTACTTTGTGAATTTAATTTGAATCGTTTAATCATCGCCAAGGCATAATTTCTGCTATGCTCAAGCCAGCTTGATGAAAATGAACTAAAATAAGCATAAACAGCTGAAAATAATTCTTCGCGATTGGCATAATCTTCTGTTTGCACCAACCAACAATGCGTGCATACCATCACATTCAAGGGATAGTATTTTTCAAAGGCGGTAAGATCTTTTTCAGTCAGATAGGCATTGGATGGTGGTGCACTGCCTAAATTAGCAAATGATATTTCTAATTTTGTATCGCAATGCCTACAATTCATAAGTTAATCCTTCAAACGCGGATGATAGCAAGGGATGCCTTCTATCTCTGTCAGATAATTCTTTAATTTCTAAAGGCCAAGCAATATTAATCAAGGGATCTTGCGGCAAAATACCCTCTTCTGCTTTTGCCTGATAGGCAGCTGTATGGAAATAGAGTAATTCACAATCCGATGTCAGCGTTTGAAATCCATGAGCAAAACCCTTGGGGATTAATAAACTATTATTTAATTCCGCCGATAAAATTTCTGCATGCCATTGCAAAAAGGTCGGTGAATTTTTTCGTAAATCGATTGCCACATCAAAAATACGTCCGCGCAGGCAATTAACTATTTTAATTTCAGCATAGGGAGGATGTTGATAATGCATGCCCCTCACTGTGCCGCAAACACGAGTCAAGGTTAAATTGATTTGTGATAATACTTCTGTGACACCATGAGCAGCGAGCATTTCCTGGCAATACATACGCTGCAAATAACCACGCTGATCGCTGATTGGCTGGCGATGGATTAATTTAAGACCGGCTAAAGATAAATTTTCTATTTTCATGCGCTTCCTGTGAAATGTGCAATTTGCGCTCGACTTGCAGTCAGCATATTTTCATCTCGCAACCATTGTTGATACCATTCAACTGTTTTTTCTATGGCTAAGGGCAGGGACCAACGTGCTTGCCAAGCGAGATTTTCTTTGACCTTGCTAGAATCCAAGCGTAATAAAGAAGCTTCATGCCGCTGTGCTTTTTCATTAGGCATATTGATAGACACACCCAATAATTCGCAGACCTTGCCTGCCACTTCACCAACCGATTTTATATCCGCTTGTTCAGGACCAAAATTCCAAGCTGTTGCAAATTCCTTCCCTTTCTCACTCAGTAATTTTTCTGCCAGTAAGACATAGCCATGAATCGATTCTAGTACATGCTGCCAAGGACGTATCGCTTGCGGATAACGAAGATTAAGCGTGGTCGATGCGCAAAAGGCTTTGATACAATCGGGGATGAGACGATTGTCAGCCCAATCACCGCCTCCAATCACATTACCAGCACGGGCCGTTGCAACATGAATAGGGCTTGATGAAAAATAACTGGCGCGATAGGCAGCACTCACTAATTCTGCGCATGCCTTGCTACTACTATAGGGATCGATACCGCCTAAGCGATCCGTTTCTCGATAGGGATAAATCCATTCACGATTTTCATAGCATTTATCAGTCGTAACAATCAAGGCTGCACGCACACTATCACAATGGCGAATGGCTTCTAGTACATTGGCTGTTCCCATGATATTGGTTGCATAAGTCTCTAAGGGAGAATCATAGGATGATTGAACTAAGGGTTGTGCAGCAAGATGAAAAACAATCTCCGGTTTGATTTTTTGTAGCAAATTATTTAGTTTAGTAAAATCTCGGATATCAGCGCGATGATCAGCCTCAATAATTGATGCGATCTTAGCGACACTAAATAAATTAGGATCAGTTGGCGGATCCAAGGAAATACCCTGTACTTTTGCACCTAGATCACTCAGCCATAAACTCAGCCAACTTCCTTTAAATCCTGTATGCCCAGTGATGAGAACAGATTTATTTTTCCATTGCTGATTTACTGGCTGCATGACACTGCTCGCAATATTCGATCTTTCTCTTTTGCGATCACCCATGGCGCATTGCCTCGCCGCCAAAGTTCTTCCAAATGATTTCGATCTCGCAAGGTATCCATGGGCTGCCAAAAACCATTATGTCGATAAGCCATGAGTTCTCCCGCAGCAGCAAGTGAAGTGAGAGGTTCAGCTTCCCAACTAATATCATCACCGGCAATATATTCAATCACTTTGGGCGATAAAACAAAAAAACCGCCATTAATCCAACCGCCCTCACCTTTTGGTTTTTCAATAAAACCATCAACGATATCATTATCACCCAAATCAAGAGCACCATAGCGGCCAGGCGGCTGCACCGTCGTGACCGTCGCTAACTTACCATGCGCGCGATGAAAGTTTATTTGTGCTTGAATATCAATATCACCCACACCGTCACCATAGGTAAAACAAAATAATTCTTCACCGGCAAGATAGGAGGCGACGCGTTTTAAACGCCCGCCCGTCAAGGTATCTTCACCTGTATCGACCAGCGTGACACGCCATGGTTCTGCATGACGATGATGCACTTCCATACGATTATCACTCATATGAAAGGTCACATCGGATCGATGTAAAAAATAATTAGCAAAATATTCTTTGATGACATAGCCGCGATAGCCGCAGCAAATAATAAAGTCATCGATACCAAAGGCGGAATAAATTTTCATGATATGTAATAGAATGGGCTCGCCGCCGATTTCTACCATGGGTTTTGGTTTTAATGAAGTTTCTTCACTAATGCGAGTTCCCAAGCCGCCAGCTAAAATGACCACTTTCATAGGGCATTATTCCTTCCTAAATAAAGGCAGAGCTCCTGATAGGCAAGACGAAATTCTTTTTTGCTTGTCAGCCAAGCTAATTCCTTTCTTAGCGCACAATTCCATGGATACTGGGTCCGCTTATAAATATCACGATTCAAACTTTTTAAATAAAAGGGCCAGTATAAAGAAGCTAGTTTCTTAGGCAGCCATTTAAAAAATTTGAATAACTGCTCTTCCCAATGCACGCGTCTCGCACTTTTCAATTGATTGCAAACATTATCAGTAAACATATTCGGTTTTCGGAAGGAATCTTGTGGCCAGCAAGTTTGCAGTACAGAATGAAAATAAGCGGGTGGACAGCCTAGACCAAAATACATGGCATGGGCAATATCTAATATTTGATTTAAATCCGTCCTAGCATGCGTTTTATCGCTAACATGTGTTTGATAAAACTGCCACAGCTCTTCGCGATATTGCAGATAATGCTGCATAAACTCACTTCTATCTTCAGCAAACCAATAATAAGTTTGCCACTTGTCTCGAGAGGTATCTGCAGGATCACAATGCTGACGTGCCGCATAAAAAACAGGTAAGCGATGACTTTTACCTAATAATAAAGCTGAGGTCGCTTGAAAAAGTTCTTGATAATGCAGGCTAGGATTTTTGCTGACCGCAGAAAAAATATCAATCGCTTGTGTAGTACGAAACACACCATAGAAAAGTGATTCATATTTTTGAAATAATCTGAAGATGCGAGCGCCAGGATCTTCAGCATTAATACCCTTGCTTGCATATTCTATATGTAAATTCACATCATGATTGACTTGATGAAAATTAAGATAAATTCCGTCTGCACAAACATAGTCATCATTTTCTTGCAAAAATGCTAATGCCTGTTGTAATCCTTCTATGAAAACTAAATCATCATCTGCGCAAAATGCACAATAGGCTGTCTTTACTAATTTTAATCCTGCTAATAATTTTGATGCCACAGGAGTAGAAGAAGGAAAGTAATGGTAGGTGATGTGCTTTGACAAGCCTTCACAAGTTTGCTGATTTAATTTAGCCGTAGCCGCTTCACTTGAATCCAATACCAAAATAGACGCATCGGTATTTTTGCTGGCATAGTAACTTAGCAAACGTGTTAAATAGTGATGCCTATTGTAGGTTGGAATGATAATAGTAATCTGTTTTAACTCATCTTTAGGCATGATTTTCCACACTTTGACAAGTAAATTTAATGGAATGCATGGGAATACCAACTAAACCATGTCTTACACCAGAAGTAACAGAACGAAATGCGAGCGCATTATTGAGTGTTTGCAGCAAGACTGCGCTATCTTCTTCTCCAATTGCAATGGCTGCACGCACAACATAATCACCCACAGGCAGTAATGGCATTTGATAATGAAATTCAGCTGTAAATTTTGTCCCTTGCTTCACAATGACGGGCTGTTCCAGCGTCATTAAATAAGTATTGTCAGCAAAAAGAATCTGGCCTAATCGATCCATTACTTGAAATCCAACAATAGGTGAACGCAATTCACGTTCAGCCAAAACTTCAATGCTGAGGGTCACTGCTTCACCGCCTATAATCCAGCCAAGCGCTGTGCCTTCTTCATCTTCTAAGGCAACACTGGTAATTTTTGCACCGCCTGTATCAATTCCCACACTGGTAAAATCAATCCGTGGAATTTCAATATCATTGCGTAAATAGTGAAGATTATTTGCGTCTCTGTGTGCATCAATTAATGGCTTGGGCTGCTTTGCATTCATTAGCTTGCTTAACTTGGGCTGCCCTAATACAACTTCAGATTTTATTATTTCATCATCAGCAAGCGATGCTTCTGCTTCATCCTCTGCGGTCAAACTTTTTATTTTATCAACATGAGATTTATCCAAATAAGCTTGCGTCACTTTTGATGCGGGGCCGATTGATTTAACCACACCCCGCTCCAACCAAACGGCATGCTCACACAAAGAAACGACGTCATTGGTTGAGTGAGAAACAAAAAGAAAGGTTCCTTTTTTTAAAAATTCGCGAATGAATTTCATACATTTTTGCACAAAGAAAACATCGCCTACCGCCAAGGCTTCATCAGTAATAATAATATCAGCATCCACATGCGCAATGATGGCAAAACCTAATCGTGATAACATACCACTAGAATAAGTCTTCACCGGTTGATCGATAAATTCATCTATTTCAGCAAAGTCAACAATAGACTGATAGCGTTCATTAATTTGCTTACGTGATAAACCTAATAAAATAGCTTTGAGATAAATGTTTTCTTTACCGGTAAATTCACCATTAAATCCACTGCCATAGTCAAGAATGACGACCTTACCATCGACTTCGACAGAGCCGCGAGAAGGTCTTAAATTACCCGAAATAATTTTAAGCAAGGTTGATTTGCCACTGCCATTCACACCGATAAAGCCCCAACTTTCTCCCTTGCGAATATCAAGCAAAATATCTTTTAAGGCATAAAATTCAGGAAAATCGAGTGATTCATTTTCTTTTATGTTTAGCCATTTGGCTGGCAAAACATGACTGAGTAATCTTTTTAATGATACCCTGAGTCGATTGCGCGGCGAACCCCACAAACGATAAATCTTTGATACATTTTTAACACGAACAGCAAAACAGTCCGAAGACATGCAAAGTCCCACCCTATTTAATCCATCAGAAAATTTTTCATTATTTTGATTTTTTGCGGCACTATTCTCTTTAACTTTTTCAATATTAAGGCCGATATCTTTCTTTTTTTATAAGCATATGCTGATGATCGCATTACTTTTGTATAAAAATCTGCGAGTCTCTCTGCATTCGCCATGATTGATAAACTCTCTATTGATTGATCGACTTTCTTTTTCATCGCGGCATCGCGCTTTAATGTTTGTAATCGAGATTTAAAATTAGGCTGCATAATTCCTTTTAAATCGACACACACACCATAGCGTTTTAATAATTTATAATCAAAAGCAACTTCATCATTGATTAGCACAGGCAAATGCGCATCAAGATAATCTGCAATTCTACCTGAATAGCATTTTTCAACATAAGTTGGTTTAAAATGGCTATAACGCTGACCGAATGCCTCACAACCACCCGAGATAATACCAAAATCATATTGAGGTAATTCTTTGGCAAGCTCCTCAACAGGCAAACTATCATGTATGTGCAGATAGGATGTCATGCGCTCAAGTTCTAAAAATTGGGCATAATCTCGCTCGAAACTGACATTGGCAACTTCAGCATGATCTTTGCGATAGCACCATGGCGGATATAAATGCAAATGAATATTTTGAGCTGTAATTTGCGTTGCCAATTCCAAATAACAGCAGTCATACATGCCATAAGTTTCTAAACTAATCGTACCAACTGAGACAATGTGAATTTCATCATCCTCTGCATTGTTGGCACGCGGCGTATTATTCCAACAATATTCAGGATAAAGTAATAAGTGAGGCGGTAGTTGGCAATGATCGATTTTTTCAGCCGCTTTAACTTGCAAATCACGCCCGCAAAAACCATCTGCCAAAGCGAGAGCTTCTCTCGTTGGCGCATAACGTTCAGGACAATAATCCATTAAGGCGGGCGTAAAGACATCATTAAGATCAATCACGACCGGCGCTATTTTATCGCGGCAAAATAGCATCACATAATCATCAATTGCGCCAGAGAAGACATGGACAAGACGCGGTGCCAATTGACTTGCATGTTCATGCGCCTCTTCTGCAGATTTTACTTCATAAATATAATCAAAATATCCTTCCGGCTTAAAAGGAGTGGAATTGTAATAAATCAAGCCAAGCAACCAACCCTGCGATTTCAAGGCAGAAGCCATTTTAATTTCTCTTTGCCTTAATTGGGAAGTCACAAACAGCACTGATTTAGGCTGTAATCTTAAGTTCTTTTTAGCATCGTTTACAAATTCCATTTAATCAGCCTCATCAGTGTATACACAGCCTGTCACTCGGGAAAACCATTGCTGCCATTAAGTTGAGAAAGTGTTTATCGTGATAAAAGCGTTCGTCATTGCGCAGGTATTCGTCGTTACACAGGTGTTCGTCGTTGCACGGGTGTTCGTCGTTACACAGGTGTTCGTCGTTGCACGGGTGTTCGTCGTTGCACAGGTGTTCGTCGTTGCGAGGAGTGCTTTTTACGACGAAGCAATCCAGGCTTCGACTTTTATAAAAAAGCAACATTTGATAAAAGTCGAAGCCTGGATTGCTTCGTCGTAAAAAGCACTCCTCGCAACGACGAACACCTGTGCAACGACGAACACCCGTGCAACGACGAACATCTGCGCAACGACGAACACCGGTGCAACAACGAACACCTGCGTAACAACGAACACCTGCACAGAATACCAACACCTTGCCTCTCATTAAGCGTAGATTTGCGAGCATTGGCGAGAACTCCAATTCGAAACGACTTGGTTAACAGCTTCATCAATTGAAGTCAGCGAAGTATACAAGGGTTGAAATACCGCTGAACAAACAAGACTCGTATTCAAGGGACGATCTTTCATCGCTGGAATTGAATGAAGAGATTGAACATCTAAAAGTGAGCTGGACAACTGCAATCCTTCAGCTATTTTTTTAGCAATTTGATATCTGGAATAGGCTTGCGTGTAACACAGATTGGCTAATCCCTTGATATTTTTTTCTTGTGCAAAGAGCGTCATTGAAACGACATCATTAACATGAGTAGGACTAAAAAATTGATCGCTTGCTACGGTGATTTTTTTAGCTTGCAGCAAATCAGCCGCCAATAAATCTAATAAAGTAGCATCCCGCCAATCCGTTCCATAAATTTTGCTTAAGCGCAAGATAGTATAATTATTAGTTAAATGAGGGATTTCCTTTTCAACTTCTGCTTTTTGCCTGCCATATTCAGTCGTCGGGCTAGTCTCAGCCGTATCAGAATAATTTCCCCTTTCCCCATTAAAAACATAATCAGAAGAAAGAAAAATGGTTTTCAATGAAGTACGGCTTAATTGTTCTACTAATTTTAAGGTGCCAGTAACATTCAAAGCATAGGCCTCTTGGGGATGAGCTTCACACCAAGCAATATTGGGTTTAGCAGAAGCAATGATCACGGCTTCATGTCCTGTTTCTTCTAAATTCAAGACTTGCAATGCTGGATGACGCAAATCAAATGGAAGTAAATCTTGGCGTGCGCGTGAAAATCCTGTACCAATGCAATCAGGAAAAGTTTCACGATAAGCGCGAAATAAATGAGCGCCAATATAACCACTCGCACCGATGACTGCTGTTTTAATCATGCTGCCTCTTCCTTTGTCATCGTTCCTAAAGCTTGCATTTCCTGCGCCCAAATTTTTTCTATCAGCAAAATTTCCTGGTAGGCTTCTTCTGCTGAATTACGGAAGGGTTTTTGTTCCAGGATATCATTCACAAATCCTTCTGCCTGACGTCGAAATGCCCAACTCCAATTCGCAAGAGGACGAATCATTTCCTGTGTTTGTCCCGCACGATAGATTTCAACTGAGGCAGGTATATTTCGCAGCAAGGCGGGGGGTAGTGAAAGATGAATTTCTCCCTCACTAAAAGTCATTTTGATTTCTTCACTCCAACCACGATGCGACATTTTCCCTGTTTCCAAGCTTGCTAGAAAGCCATCAAAACCTAAGACCACGAGTTGCCCAGCCTGTCTTGTGACATTCGCAAATTCAATTGAGGGAGTTTGCTCAAATAAATATCGTAGTAGATTGGTCACATGGCTATAAGTGTTGAGATAGGTATCATAAGCTCGATGATAATCATTCGGCAGCCATTCAGGCGCACTACTCCAAGCTGTTGATGGATACTCTACTGTTTCTTGGGTAACAACATGCCCATAGGGGTTACAGTAAGAATTTCCTTGATAGCAAGTAGCATGCACAGATAAAAGTTTACCGAGACTGCCTGATTGCAAGGCTTCACTCAGTGCTTTTTTAGCGATTTCTACTCCTTCATCGAAGCGTTTCATATAACCGACTGCATACTTCACTTTGCTAGCCTGCGCCGCATCTAACAGAATTTTCGCTTGTTTGGAATTAGCTGTCATCGGTTTTTCAGACAACACATGTTTACCTGCTTGCAAACAATCAAGCACCACTGGGCCGGTAAAAGAACGAGGCATGACCACAACGACTGCATCAATGTTGGGATCTTTGATTAAATCGACATGAGAAGCATAAGTCTCTGGAATATCAAAGCGAGCAGCCACTTTGCGCCGCAATTCTGGTTTAAATTCTGCAAGCGCTTGCACTTTACAATTGGCAACTTCAACAAAATTCATTAGGTGAGCTAATTGCCCAATAAAACCTGCGCCTATCATGCCAATATTTAATTTCGTCATGCTATTCCCACCTCAGCAAAGATGGCGAGTCTGATAAAAACTCGCCAAGTTTTATATACACCCGAAGCGTTTCGGGTATAAACGAAATAATTATAAAGGATTAGTTTTGTCGATCACACGCACATCTGGCGTACAAACAACAAATTTTCCACCCGCATTCAAATAATCCTGACTTTTCTCAATGATAGCACGCGCATGTATCCAAGCTAAAATAATGACGACATCTGGTTTACGCCTAGATAAATCTGCCGTAGGAACAACAGGCGCACAGGCACCAGGAGAAAAACGATTCACTTTCTGCGGATGGTCATCGAAGATATATTCTATGATGTCATTAAATTCAAATTGTGCCATGAGGGTCGGGCCGCTTCTTGCTGCACCATAGCCTGCTACTGTATATCCCAGTTTCTTCCACTCAGCCATTAATTGACGAGCAACTTCTCTATTACCTTCAATACGTGCATCAAAATCTTTCATCACTGCGATCTGATGGAGATTATGCTGTTTTTCCAATTGTAATAATTCATCAACTGCTGCTGCTTTTTTTCGCGGGCCGCCCTTGGGTTGAGCTACACCAATGATAGAACCTTTTTGAATGCTAACTCTTTCAACATCAATTAATTCAAGATCATGACGATCCAAGAATTGAATGAGTGGTTTGATAGAATGGTGTGACATATGTTCATGGAAAATGGTACCAATTAATACTTTTTCTACGATGTCTAAAAGATATTGGACTTCAAAAACAAAAATTCCATCTTGAGCTAGCATAGAACGTATGGCAATGGTCATATCGCTTAGATTGTCAGCGTGTGCATACACATTAAATGCAGTGACGACTGAAGCCGCGCCGCACTGACTACGAATATCATGAGCAACTTGCGGCGTTAAAACAGAAGCGGTGGTTTCAATACCCGATTCAGTGGCTTTTCTAGCAATATCTTTGGCAGGATCAACACCATGTACTTTATAGCCTGCATTTTTAAAAAAGCGCAAAAGGGTTCCATCATTACTACCCACATCAATCACTAAACCGCCCGCTGTTGGCGCATATTGAGAAATCACTTTTTCTGCTACTTCTTTGAAATGATTAACGATACCCTGAGTTTGACCCGAATGATAAGTGTAATCTTCCCATAAATTTTGAGAATTAATCACATCAAGGATTTGCACATGACTGCAATCATTGCACATGTAAAGATCAATAGGGAATTTAGGTGCTTGCCGTGCCTCATCTGCGGATGAAGTATATTTTTCAGCAAGAGGAACAGGATGAAGCTTAACAACGAGTTCTACCTTGCCACTATCACACAGCCTACATGTCTCTCTATGCACTATTGCAACACTCATGAAATATCCCTTTTAATTCAAATTAATTCAAAAAAAGAAATTATGATAGGGTTGTACCTGCATAGTGTCAATTAAAATAACACCATTTACGATCTTAAAATTCGCGTGTGAAATCATGAAAATCCCGTGCTTTTATCCTGAAATTAATGTAGTTTAATTCGTTAATCTTGTAGTATTATGCGCGGTAGAATTACCGCTTGAAAATCAAAAGGGATGAGCGTCATGTCATTTGCTTCGACTATTACAGGCATCAATTTGCCCTGCCATATTTGTGGTGCACAACAGCTTGACTTGGTATCTAATTATCATGACTTACCACGTGTTGCCTCAGATTGTGTTCCCTGGCGATCGGGTGGAAGATTAGGTATATGCAAGGCTTGCCTATGTGTGCAAAATCCAGTTGATCCAGAATGGCATGCTGAAACCCATGAAGTTTATAGTAAATACAAAATATATACTCAAAGCTCGGGCAGTGAACAAGGTGTCTTTGCTGAAGGCAAGCAATTAATTCCTCGCTCCGCTAAAATATTTCAACGAGCTGCAACTTATTTTGACTTGGCAAAACCAGGCCGCTTACTGGATATTGGCTGTGCTAATGGAGAATTATTACGCTGCTTTGGCCGTCTTGCGCCTCATTGGAAAATGGTCGGCTTTGAAATTGATGATAAACGCCGAAAAGAAGTTGAAAGTATTCCAGGCGTAGAAGCCTTTGCATCGGGTTCTCTTGAAAAATTAACAAAGTCTTTTGATATCATTACCCTCATTCATGTCTTGGAGCATTTACCCAAACCCACCCAATGGTTAAGAGATTTACATCGATTACTGGAGCCGCGTGGACTGGTTCTTATTCAAGTACCAGACCCCAAACAAAATCCTTATAACTTACTCGTCGCTGATCATTGTTCTCATTTTATTATTCCAGATTTGATTGAAATCGCAGAACAAGCGGGTTATCAAATTCTCGCTTGCTCTGACAAATGGGTGTCACGTGAATTTTCTTTATTAATCACACCGCTCACAGCCGCTGATAGTCGCCGTGCAATATCTGAATACGATGTCTCCCAGCATGCAGAAGACAGGGCTGCCAGTTTTCCCGAAACGGCCTTGCAATGGCTGCACGATATTATAAAACAAGCTCAATCCATCCCTAAAAACAAAGCTCGCGGCATTTGGGGCACGGCTATTGCTGCAACCTGGCTTTATTCACTGATGGATAGTCAAGTTGATTTTTTTGTTGATGAAGATGTTCATCGCATTGGACAAGAGCATTTGGGTAAGCCTGTTTACAGCCCTAGCGATGTTCCCGTTGACAGTCACATTTTTGTCGCGCTGACACCTGAAATTGCCAGCAATATTGTGTGTCGTTGGCCGCATATTAATGCTAGTTTGCATGTGCCGCCGGCATTGGTGTATTGATGGTAATGAAAAAAAAGCTGACAACGGCCCTCACCCCCTGCCCCTCTCCCCTCGCAAAAAGCGCTCCGGAAGAGGGGAGAGTCCTAAGTTATTTCGAGGAGAAAATTTAGGACTCTCCCCTCTTCCGGAGCGCTTTTTGCGAGGGGAGAGGGGCAGGGGGTGAGGGCCGTTGTGAGCCCACTGAGCTATTGCAAAATGCTTCCTTCTATTCACCACCCACCTCCGCAGCAACACCATTCGCCATCAACACAAAAAATTTCATCGGCGCATGACTATTCTTCTGCGCCTCACTCACCGGCACGCTCATAATAAATTTATCCGCTTTATCATCTTGCTCTTTAACGGTTAATAATGTTTTTGCAACCACCTTTGTACCAACAACAGCAATGATGGCATTCGTCGTATTCGCATCATCTAGCTTTCCATACACACTATAGCCCTGTGCAATGGGAATTTGCTGCTCTATGTGACCATTAGTTTGCGCTGCAAGTGGATAAATTTTATTGTCTATGACCAACTGATGAGCCAGTAATTCGCCAAAGGAACCTGCAATGGGCAGGCTAGTGATGAGGGTTTCATTTGACACTAGCTGCACCGCTCGACCATCTCTCATTAATGCAAAAACACGTATAGGCGCCTTACCATCCCAAGTCGCCAATGGTACGCCAAGTGCAAAACCACTTAAAATTTTAGGGACGCCAAGCGCAATTTCAATATCTGTTCGCTCAACGGATGGATAGCCCTCAGAAACAATGCTTGAACCTATTGTCGCGACTAATTTCACCGATTTCTTGGCCAACTCATCGATGGCCCAACCACTGGCGAGAATTGCATTAGCTTGTTTGTCCGCAATGGATACTTCACCAACACCCAGCACAATGGGATGCGCTACCCCATTAATCATTAATGCCATTTTTTTCTCATCAATTATTCCACTTGCCGCTGCTTGAGCACCCGATTTTTTAGCTTCTTCAAATTCTTCTAGGAAATCAGGATGTGCAGCCGCCCAGCGCAAGGCTCCCGCTCGCCGCTCAGCAATAATGGATTCAACTGTGCTAGGATTTAGCTCTCGCATGAGATTAGACGGCGTTCCAGCAGGCGCCTGCCCTAATAAGCTTTGCATCATGGCATGCCCCATATTCAAGCTAAAATGGATAGGATCATTCCACCATTTCATTTTAGGCAGCAAAGTAGGCGCTTCTTCTAAATAATTATTGTATTGAGAAAAACTGATCACATTGGGATAAGCAGCCATTTTTCGCAGCCACGTTTCCAACATCGGCCAATATCCCAATTCCATTAAACGAATATCATCCCAGGGATAATTAGGTGTTAGCAATAAATGTAGTTGCACGCCATGACGTTTAGCGAGCGCCACAATACGATCTAATGATTGCAAAGCACTTATTTGCAAACTCATTTTTGCATCATGGTCCCACTTTATGACTGAATGAATATACAATGACTGACTAAATGTCGTTGCCGGATTAAAATCACTGGCTGGCACTCTATAACCACGCTCTGCAATATAGGCTTGTGATGGATTATTTTCTTCATTGATAGCAAGCGTATGCATTGCATCCAATAAGGCATCTGTACTCATTTGTAATGGCAAATAATTATTGGTGAAATAATGCAAAGCTGTCGTGCTTAGGCCTTCCGTTTGGGCAGTCACAAAATTATAGAGAAATAATTCTATAAAAACATGCTTAATCTTGGGATCTAAGCTAAGAAATAATTCCAGGTTTTTTTCATTTTCTGCCAGTGTACTGGCTGGGATAGAGGCATTGTAAGCGGGTGCATAATCAGTGCCATCAAATACAGAGGGATCAATCGATTGGTGAATGCGAGAGGTACCCAGAAATACTGTTTTTGGTTGATAACGCCAAACTTCATAGGGCTTAATTAATCGATCAATATCAAGACGCTTTGGTTTTTGTGTGTTAAAACCAGGTATTTTTACCTGTATGGGTGAAATGCCATAGGGGTCAACAAGCCAGATAAATCCGATTAAGCAAAACATCCATAGCAAAATCAAGGCAAATAATTTCCAGAGATAGCCGTGCGCAATAAGCTTTTCTTCTGTATTTTCAATTGCGGCAACATCAACTAAATTTGTATTTTCATTAATGACTTCTTCATTTACTGTCATTGCTCATCATCCATTAAAACTGAAAATATAAAAACGGACTAACATGTGATAGCCGCAATACTGAGAGCACAAACATAAAAGCCAGCATAAAAGCCACAGAGGTATTCAAGCGAGGCAAGGCAAGCTGCTGTTTCTGTGAATGCCCCTTGCTCTGACAAGTCGGCTCAAATTTAGCAAATAGCTGTGAAGTATTGGGTATGAGAAAAGTAGCTAAGGCCGTTAACAAGAGAATAATCCCAACTGGCTGCGCCTCTGTTGCCAGATAATCTGGCGGCAATACGGGCGGCCACAATTCACGCGGCTGAAACCATGCTGCAAAATGATTGCTCTGCATGAATTGTGCCTTGAAACATCCAACAAAAGATTCCCATCCCATAAAACCGGAATAAGAAAATAAATGTATGAACATCGCGCGTGCATCACTGAATGTATCAGCACGAAAAGGTACCCAGGCCAGTGTGACCAAGAAAAAAGTGACTAGAATGGCAATCATCCGCACGGGTATGGATCGATAGAAAGCAACATGGGTAAAAGGAAGTTTACGCCAGGCATGGTTACACATAAGTAAAAATCCGTGCATTCCACCCCAAATTGCAAAGGTCCAATTGGCGCCATGCCAAAGACCGCCCAGCAGCATCACTATCATCAAATTGAAATAACGGCGAAAGACACCACGACGATTGCCACCTAGGGGAAAATAAAGATAATCGCGTAAAAATCGAGACAGAGTCATATGCCAGCGCCGCCAAAAATCAATGATTGAATCTGCTTTATAAGGAGAATAGAAATTTAATGGCAGGCGAATACCAAATAAACGCCCCAAACCGATGGCCATATCTGAATAAGCTGAAAAATCGTAATAGAGTTGAAAGGCATAGCAAAGTACAGTGATCCAGGCAGATGCCGTGTTCATCGGCAAACCTGATTTTACCATGCCATAGCCAGCATCAGCATAGACAGCAAGGCTATCAGCAACCACCACTTTTTTGAATAAACCGACGATAAAAATGCTGCTGCCAACGGCAAAATCAGCTTTAAAATCTCGCTTTGCTGCATGGGCAAGCTGCGGCATTATTTCGGCATGATGCACAATAGGGCCAGCAATTAATTGAGGAAAGAAGGTGACAAAGAAAATATAATTAGGAATCGTGAAATCGCGCACTTCTCCTCTATAGGCATCGACTAAAAAAGCAATTTTTTGAAAAGTGATAAAGGAAATACCAATAGGCAGCACAATACTCAGCGGGGGCAATCCAACAGCAAATAATTGATTCAAATTAGCTAGAAAAAAGCCCGCATACTTAAAGTAGGCAAGTACACTCAAATTAAAAATAACGCCCATTGTAAGAACCATTTTTGATGCAGGACGCGACAAACCGCCGCTTATAATCATCTTGCCAAAAATCAAATTGATGCTAATTGAAGCAAGCAGCAATAGCAAAAACTGGGGTTTCCACCAGCCATAATAAAACAGCGATGCTAAGACAATCCAGCAAAGCGGCCAAAGGGATGCCTGCCGGCGTAAAAATAAGAATCCCAATAAAACAATAGGCAAAAAGGTAAAAATGAAGATGTAAGAATTAAAAAGCATAGACTAGAACATCC
>Ga0207084_1017_pt1 | contig 50205 bp, 45 predicted proteins | sample Alteio_BWMinHeat_55_FD_153543 | JGI IMG/M metagenome (GOLD analysis project Ga0207084, IMG submission 153543) | Enriched cells from forest soil in Barre Woods Harvard Forest LTER site, Petersham, Massachusetts, United States -... | ecosystem: Environmental > Terrestrial > Soil > Temperate forest >...
GACTGTTTATTTCATTATGCGGAAGTCTTGTTTAGTGAAATTAAGAAAAAATATCAGGAATACCACATTGCCGAACAACCTTTTCTTATTGTGAAAGCCGATGCCGGTACCTATGGCATGGCCGTCATGACGGTCCGTCATGCAGAAGAATTAAAATCCTTAAACCGCAAACAGCGCACACGCATGGCCACCACCAAAGGAGGCCAACCCGTGCATAGCGTCATTATTCAAGAAGGGGTGTATACCTTTGAAACCTTAGGGCCTGATCTTGCAGTTGCCGAGCCAGTTGTCTATCTTTGGGGGAGTAGCGTCATTGGGGGCTTTTATAGGGTGCACAAGGAACGTGGAACTGATGAGAATTTGAATTCACCGGGCATGCATTTTGAGCCCCTGGCATTTTCACAACGTTGCGATAATCCTTGTGCTGAAGTAGACCCTAATGCCTGCCAAAATCGTTTTTATACTTACGGTGTCATCGCGCGTTTAAGTATGCTAGCCGCAGCGCGGGAAATGAAAGACCACCAAGTTCCCAGTCAGGATCAATTAAAAGGGTAGACTACATGAGTATTCGTCTTGGTGTGGTGATGGATCCCATCCAAAGCATTTACTACCAAAAAGATAGTACCTTAGCCATGTTATGGGAAGCGCAAGCCCGTGGTTATGAGATTTATTATTTTGAACAGAGTCACTTATTTTTGCGGGACGGGGTGCCTTACGGGGATGCCCGTTTATTGAAGGTCTCTCGTGATCCCAAGCAATGGTTTGCTTTTCACGGTGAAAAACGACTCCCTCTTGCGGAACTCGATATCATTTTGATGCGTAAAGACCCGCCTTTTAATGAAGAATATATTTATACGACGTATCTTTTGGAACACGCAGAACGTTTAGGGAGCTTGGTGGTCAACCGGCCTCAATCTTTGCGTGATGCAAATGAGAAATTATTTGCAACTTATTTTCCTGAGTGTTGTCCTCCCACTTTAGTGACCCAATCCATAGAAGCCTTACACGCTTTTTGGCGGGAACATAGACATATTGTTTGCAAGCCATTAAATAGCATGGGAGGAACCTCCGTTTTTAATGTGGGGCAGGATGATGTGAATGCGGGAGTTATTTTTGAAACACTCACTCGTCAGGGTTCTATTTATATCATGGCGCAACAATTTATCCCTGAAATTAAACACGGGGACAAACGCATTTTATTGATTAATGGCCAGCCTTTTCCTCATGCCTTGTTACGTGTGCCTCAAGGCAAGGAATGGCGTGGCAATTTAGCAGTGGGTGCTAAAGGCATAGTGCAGCCGCTTTCCGCACGTGACCAATGGATCTGCGAGCAAGTCGGCCCTATGTTGCGTGATCGCGGCCTTTATTTTGTAGGTATCGATGTGATAGGAGACTATTTGACAGAAATTAATGTCACTAGTCCTACAGGCATTAGAGAATTAGACGCGCATTTGGGTACGAATATCAGTGCTAAATTATGGGAGGAAATGGAAAGCTTAAAAAAATAAGGAAACAAGACTATGATGGAAAGAAAATCAAGTGAGCAGGGTTGGGAAGAATTAAAAAAACAGGCTGACATTTTTTTTTCAAATGAAAATTATGATCAAGCCATGGAAGCCTATAAACAAACTTTAACGAAGCTGAATGAAACTCAAGATTATGATTATGATGAGATATGCCGTGAAAAAGCTCATTGTCACCAGCAACTCGGGAAATGCTACGTCGAGAAAGGAAAAAAATTAGCGACGTTTGAGCACTATCTGGCAACGATAAGAGCGGTGCTGGGGGTGAAGAAATTAGATCCTAAAGATAATATCCTGATCAAATCGAGTTGTTTGAGTTTAGTCGAGCTTGAGTCTATTTCCTCAAAAAAAGTAATCAATGATTTTTTAATGAAAATCACTCATTTTACAATACATCTTCTTGATGAAGACTACGCTAAACCAGAAGACTATAAAGCGTTATTGTCTGAATTCAATCGTTCAGAAAATATAAAAAAAGATTCTAAAGCGAAGAAGTTTTTTTGTTTATTACAAGTCATGCTGATTAAATATAATGAACAAAATAGCTTACCCCCGTCTCTCTTTAAAGAGTGGTTGCACGAGCATAGAGATGAATTTGAAGCCACTTACCTGAGAGAGACCAACTATTATTTATGCTATACCGAGGCGTCTGAACTTTACCTGCAAACCAAAAAGAGCCTTCAAGAGGATAAAGATCAAAAACAGGCGTATGTCGGGTTTCAAGCCGTCCTTAACAAATATGACCGTGTCCCCCGTAAAGAACGCACGGACGATGACCACCGTCTACGTTCTTCTTGTTATGCGGAAATAGCGGCGATTAGTTATGCACGTAAAGACGAGCACAAAAAAGAAGGGACTAAAAATTCAATGATTGATTATTATACGCATTCTTTGATCCTGCTTACCCAAGTGAAAAAAATACAACAACTCGATGTAAAAAAGTTTTTTGCACTTTATGAAGAGTTACAGACCAAGGGAATCAAAGAACAGGCGCTAGGGGCAAAACAAATCAAAGTGCTGGACTTTTATAATGCCGTATTTTCTGATTCCACAGAGGTCAGTGAACAAGCCTATCAAGAATTGCTGATGCAGGAGGATAAAAATAATGAAGCCAAGTTCGTTTCTAAGAAAGTGTCAAAAACCTCAAGCCTTAGAGATTTATTTGCTTTTGGCCCATCTCCTCCTCTTACAGTGAAGGTGCCGGATCAAAATAGTCATGGCCCTACTGAGTATAGTCTTGCGTCATGGTTGATGAGAGCAACCTGGAGCGCGCAACAAAGAGGCTGGCTCGCTGCTAGCGATTTTCAAAAATGGGTAGCAGGCAATGAGAAAAAATTTAAAAGCGATATGAAGGCAATGCGGAAAAAGAGTGAAGAAAAATCAACTTCCGCTGCTTCTCCCCGTTTCGCAGGATTTTTTACTAAAGCACGCTCATCGAGTACTGGGGATGTTCCTTCTAGACATGTGTTAGAAAGATCTACGGCAAGTACTAGTCTCAGAAGCATAGGGGGTTATTTCTCGAGACAGCCTTCGATGTCTACTTTACCTCCTATTCCTCCAACAAAGGAAAAACGAGTGGTCCCAGGTAGCTCGGGAAAGAAGAACTAATTGCGTCGTAATCCACAGAGTCATTATAAGAGGAGGATTCTCATGTCTATGTCATCACTACCCTATTGGCTAGCCGCATTATATTTGCCAGGTATTGGCCCGCTTAAATTAAAACAATGGTTGACGCATTTTGCAGATATTAAAACGCTGTTTACGGCTACTGACGAGGAATGCCAAGCAGTCGGTATATCGGCAAAAGACAGAGCAAAGTTGCAGCAACCTAATTGGCAGGCGGTGGAAGCTGATTTGGCTTGGGCAGAACAAGAAGACCATCATCTGCTTACTTGGGATGATGAGCGCTATCCTATGCCGCTGAAGGAGATTGCTGATCCTCCCATTTTGTTATTTGTGCGAGGGAATCCTGCTGTACTTTCTAGTAAGCAAATAGCCTTAGTGGGTTCCCGTCATGCGACTCCGGCCGGAATACGCAATGCTCACTATTTCGCTCACAGCTTAGCAGAAGCTGGTTTGACCATTACCAGCGGTTTGGCCTTAGGTATAGATGGTGCCAGCCACCGTGGGGCATTAGCGGCAAAAGGCAAAACCATTGCTGTTTTTGGAACGGGATTACAGCATATTTATCCGGCTCAACATGTCTCTTTAGTCCAAGAGATTATTCAGGGAGAAGGCGCAGTCATTTCCGAATTTCCATTGAACACCTCACCTAAACCACCCCATTTCCCACAACGTAATCGGATTATTGGTGGCTTGAGTGTAGGCGTATTAGTCGTCGAAGCCGCATTGAAAAGCGGGTCCTTGATTACCGCCCGCCATGCACTGGAACAAGGCAGGGAAGTGTTTGCTATTCCAGGGTCTATTCACCATCCCCTTTCTAAAGGGTGTCATCATTTAATTCGCCAAGGAGCAAAATTAGTCGAAACGGCAGCGGATGTTTTAGAAGAACTAGGCGGTTTATCGGTCAGTACAAGCACTAGGCCTCTTTCTATGACGGCTAGCAACGATGCTTGCTTACCTCCTGAAAGCCAACAGGTATTGGCCCAAATTGACTATGAAATCACCCCACTTGATCTGATATTGTTGCGCAGCGGATTGACTATGGGCCAAGTTTCCTCCATTCTTTTAACACTAGAATTACAGGGATATGTCCAGTCCATACCGGGTGGATATATCAAAGCAGCGTAACTTGATTAGGATGGGACCATCACGATTATGTTTGAAGTGTTAATGTATCTCTTTGAAAATTATATGGATGGCAGTGTGGCTTTAAAAGCCGATCCAGACACTATTTTCAGTGAATTAGAGCAAGTGGGTTTTCACCGGTATGAAATCGGTAGGGCTTTAGATTGGCTGGACGGTTTAACAAAAGCGCAAGAAACAGCCCAAACCAGTCCGCCTTTTACCCCTCAAGCGCTGCGTCATTACTCCGCAGAAGAGGGTGAAAGGCTGGGAGTAGAGGGGCGGGGTTTTATTCTCTATCTGGAACAACTCAGCATATTAGACCCCATGACACGCGAAGTCGTCATTGATAGGCTAATGGCCTTAGATTTCCGTGAGGTCGATTTGGGAAGGATAAAATGGGTAGTGTTGATCGCTTTATTCAACCAACCGGATAAAAAATCAGCATTATCGCTTTTACAAGATATGATCCTATCGGATGCTTTTGATGTTCTACATTAAGATATTCTACTTTAATATTAATTTGTTCATTTATGTCTCGCGGCTTACCGAGGGGAAGGACTTATTTCATGACGCACCACCTTGTCATTGTTGAATCACCAGCTAAAGCAAAAACCATTAAGAAATATTTAGGCGCAGATTTTACTATCATGGCTTCTTACGGCCATGTCAGAGACTTATTACCTAAAGAAGGAGCGGTCGATCCCTCCCATGGTTTTGCCATGCGGTATGAGTTAATAGAAAAAAATGAAAAACATGTCGCGGCCATAGTGAGTGCTATGAAAAAAGCCGATGCTTTATATCTCGCTACCGATCCTGATCGCGAAGGCGAAGCAATTTCTTGGCATATTTATGCCATCTTGAAAGAGAAAAAAGCTTTGGGTAAAAAACCCGTGCATAGAGTGGTCTTTCATGAAATCACCAAGACAGCTATTCAAGCGGCAGTTGCCCATCCTCGTGCCATTTCTATGGACTTAGTGAATGCGCAACAAGCGAGACGTGCACTCGATTATTTGGTAGGGTTTAATTTATCTCCCTTGTTATGGAAAAAAATCCGTTACGGGCTCTCAGCAGGTCGTGTGCAGAGCCCCGCTTTACGCATGATTGTGGAAAGGGAAGAAGAAATTGAAAAATTTGTTACGCAAGAATATTGGGACATTGAAGCCTTATTGGATGCTAAAAACCAATCCTTTTCTTCTAAGCTGACCATTTATGACGGAAATAAATTAGAACAATTTTCAATTACCAATGAAAAAGAGGCCATGGCGGCCAAGACCAAATTACTCAAGGATGCCAAAGGCACACTAGCCGTCGTTAAAGTCGAAAAAAAGCAGCGTAAACGTCATCCGGCCGCGCCTTTTATTACCTCTACTATGCAGCAAGAAGCTGCCCGTAAATTAGGATTTGCCGTGCAACGCACCATGCGTCTTGCACAACAATTGTATGAAGGCATAGAACTCGATTCGGGTTCAGTGGGTTTAATTAGCTACATGCGTACCGATTCCGTGAATTTAGCGCAAGAGGCCCTGGATGAAATCCGTTCTTTAATTAAAGAACGATACGGCAAAGACAATCTGCCAGACGAAGTACGCACTTATAAAACCAAATCTAAAAACGCTCAAGAAGCGCATGAAGCCATCAGGCCCACTTCTGTCCAACGTGATCCTGAATCCGTCAAAGCCTTTTTATCGCCTGAACAATTTAAACTGTATGATTTAATCTGGAAACGGACCGTTGCTTCACAAATGATTTCAGCCACCATTGATACGCGTAGTATTGATATGGCTGCGGGTAATCACCAATTTAGGGCCACGGGTTCTGTCGTGATAGATCCCGGCTATATGCGCGTTTATCAAGAAGGCCAAGATGATAAGCCTGAAGAAGTGGATAGTGAGCATATGCTTCCTGATCTAGCGGAAGGCGATAGCGTCATTGTTAAAGAAATTACGCCTAATCAACATTTCACTGAGCCGCCACCGCGTTATTCTGAAGCGACATTGATTAAAGCCTTAGAAGATCATGGCATAGGACGTCCTTCTACTTATGCGGCCATTGTTTCTACCTTGCAAACTCGCGAATACGTCGTGCTAGACAATAAGCGCTTTAAGCCAACGGACATAGGCCGTATAGTCAATCGCTTTTTGACGCAATATTTTACCCGTTACGTGGACTATGGATTTACTGCTCAATTAGAAGATGAGTTAGATGATGTCTCGCGCGGAGAAAAAGAATGGGTGCCCTTGTTAGAAGCATTTTGGGATCCCTTTAAACACCAAGTAGATAATATTCTCGAAACTGTAAAACGCAAAGATGTGACTCAAGAGTTATTGGATGAAAAATGCCCTGAGTGTGGCAAACCGCTTTCCATACGCCTTGGCAAACGGGACCGCTTTATTGGGTGTACGGGCTATCCAGATTGCAGTTATACCCGGGCTGTGGTTGAAGAAGCGGGAGCTGCATCGCAAGAGGCGGAATTAATAGAAGGGCGGCAATGTCCGGATTGTGGTGGAGCGCTCAAGATCAAACACGGACGCTACGGAAAATTTATTGGTTGCGCCAATTATCCTAAATGTAAGCATATTGAATCCCTCAATAAACCTGCGGATACGGGTGTGGAATGTCCTGAATGCAAGCAAGGGAATATTGTCAAACGTCAATCCCGCCGTGGCCGGGTTTTCTTTTCTTGCTCCCGCTACCCCGATTGTCAGTACGCCATATGGAATGAACCCATTGCACAAAGTTGCCCTAAGTGCGCCTGGCCCATTTTGACCGTTAAAAAAACCAAAAGACGAGGAACGGAATTAGTCTGCCCACGTAAGACCTGCGGTTATATCAAGCAGGTTGAAGAGCCTAATGACAATTCCACTTAACCTGTCTTGCAAGTAAATTTTATCAGGAGATAATACGCTCCCAAATGAAACAACATATAGAAAGTCTTATTCATATTGCTTTAAAGCACCTCCAAGAATCAGGAGAGTTGCCGGCTATTCCTGCTTTTATCCAAATTGATAACGCTAAAGACAAAGCACACGGCGATTTTGCTTCGAATATTGCGTTAATGTTAGCTAAGGCCGTACAAAAAAAACCGCGCGATATGGCGCAACAGATTGTTAAAGCCATTCCCCCTTCTCCTTATGTAGAAAAAATTGAAATTGCAGGCCCGGGATTTATTAATTTCTTTTTGTCCGCGCAAGCCTTGAATGATGTGATTAAGACCATCATGAGAGAAAAAGAAAACTACGGTAAAACTAAAATGGGCAGGAACAAACGGGTATTAGTTGAATTTTTATCCGCGAATCCCACGGGGCCACTGCATGTAGGCCATGGTCGTCACGCCGCGTTTGGTTCTGTGGTTGCTAATCTTTTAGATGCGGTAGGTTTCAAGACCCACCGTGAATATTATGTGAATGATGCTGGACGCCAAATGGATATTTTGGCTGTCAGTGTGTGGTTGCGTTATTTGAGTTTGTGTGGAGAAAACATCCCTTTTCCTACTAATGCGTATAGAGGGGATTATGTGGTGGACATTGCCAAGGCTATGTATGACATACACGGCGATCATTTTCGTATCAGTGCCGAACAAGTCTTTGATTCTCTCCCTGCGGATGAACCTCAAGGCGGAGATAAAGAAATCTATATTGATGCCCTGATAGAAAGAGTGAAACACGTATTGAAAGAAAAGTATCAAGCCGTGTTTGATTTGGGATTAGAAAATATTTTGGCAGATATACGCGAAGATTTGACTGAATTTAATGTGCATTACGATCATTGGTTTTCTGAAAGACAATTTGTGGCCAATGATACCGTGGGCAAATTACTCGATAAATTAAAAGAGAGCGGCCACGTGTACGAGCGCGACGGGGCCTTATGGTTTAGGGCCACCGATTTTGATGATGAAAAGGATAGAGTGTTAGTGAGGCAGAACGGTCAACGGACGTATTTTGCCAATGATGTCGCCTACCATATTAATAAATTTGAAAGGGGTTTTGACATTGCCATTGATGTCTTTGGGGCCGATCATCATGGCTATGTGCCCAGAATGAAGGCAGCCATGCAAGCATCGGGCATCAACCCCGAACGCTTGATACACTTACTGGTGCAATTTGTGACCCTTTACCGAGGCGGTGAACAAGTACAAATGTCTACACGCAGTGGTAGTTTTGTTACCTTAAGGGAATTACGTGAAGAAGTGGGCAATGACGCCGCTCGTTTCTTTTATGTGATGCGCCGTTGCGAACAACATGTGGATTTCGATTTAGACCTGGCTAAGTCCCAGTCCAATGAAAATCCCATTTATTATGTGCAATATGCCTATGCGCGCATTTGTAGTGTGCTAAAACAAGCCAAAGAAAGACATCTTAAACTCCATGAAGGAAATGGCCTTGCGCATCTTCAGTCATTGACCGCACCGCAAGAGCGGCAATTGTTAAATACATTATCGCGCTACCCTGATATGATCATCACCGCAGCATTGGAGTATGAACCGCATCAGCTCACCCATTATTTACGCGAATTGGCAGCGGATTTTCATGCTTATTACAACTCGCACCAGTTTTTAGTCGATGAGGTGGGATTGCGTGATGCAAGGTTGGTCTTAATCCGTGCAACCCAGCAAGTGTTGTTGAACGGATTTAACTTATTAGGTATCACGGCACGTGAAAGCATGTAGTTCTATGAAAAATAAAAAAACGATTACCTACGCTGGTTTGACATTCACTTCCCTTAAGGCCCATCAAGGCCAGATGAGCTGGAAGAGTATGCTGTGGCTCGCGGTATTTGCCTTGTTAATTTCTAGCTGTGGCTTAGTGTTATATCAATATGAAAAAACAGCTACCTATCTCAGCGTTTCCTCTGGGTTGTCCCATCTCAAAGCCGTGTTCTTTGCTCCTCACACTCCTTTGCAAGCTCAAAAAACAAAATCAGTGTTAGCTCATAAAGAATCCACAGAGCCGGCTGTTCATTTTGAATTTTATACGACCTTGCCTAATATGCAGATCAGCGCTAAAGAAACATCTAGTTCACCAGAAAAAAGTAAACCAACACCGGCAGTAGTAACGAAAACAAATCCCAAAATAGCAAATGCCAGTGAATTGGAAAAAGAATTATTATCTCAAATCAAGCCATCGACCTACGTTATTCAATTGGGTTTTTTCCGTAAAGCCAATGCCGCTGAACAATACCGCCGTTTTCTTTGGCAAGCAGGATTGACTAAAGGGTTATTGAAAGTGGCCACAGAAAAAGAAGGCTATTGCGTACAACTCGGTCCTTTTGCAACTAAAAATCAAGCTAAAATGGCAAATCTACGCCTGCAGAAAAGAGGCATACACGGCCTGGTTCGCCTGACTCATTCTTCTCAACTTACATTAACAAAGGGTTAACTTATTCATGATTCATAGTATGACGGCATTTGCACGAGTAGAAAGTCACGGACAAGAAGGAAGCTTAGTGTGTGAAATTCGTTCCATTAATCATCGTTATCAAGAAATCAGCTTGTATTTACCTGAATTATTGCGTGTGTTAGAAATGCCTCTGCGGGAAAGCATACGCAAGCACATCAAGCGCGGCAAAATTGAATGTGTCATCCGTTATCAATCCACACCTGAAGCCAAGATAGCGCTTTGCACCGTGAATGAAAGTCTGGCCAAGGCTTTATGTCGAGCCGGTGAAAAAATTGCAAGTTATTTACGCGAACCTGCGCCTATCAATCCTGGCGATATTTTACGCCTACCTGGCGTCTTACAAACCAATGAATCTGAGCTAACAGAAATACAAGAAGCGGTGTTCGCCTTGTTGGAAAAAGGTCTCACGGAATTGGTGGCTGCGCGTCATAGGGAAGGAGAAGAATTAAAACAATTATTCCTAACCAGAATGCAATCCCTGCAACAAGAACTCGCCAAGGTAAGCTCACGTTTGCCGGCTGTCTTGATAGAACAACGTGAACGCTTGCAAAAGCGTTTTCAAGAAGCCAAGTTAGAATTAGACCCAAGCCGTTTAGAACAAGAAATGTTGATACTGGCCCAGAAAACCGATGTTGCCGAAGAAATTGACCGCACCACTACCCACATTGCCGAATTCCGTCGCGTGTTACAGCAAGGCGGCATGATAGGCCGTCGCTTGGATTTTCTTTTGCAAGAATTAAATCGCGAAGCCAACACCCTAGGCTCCAAGTCCGCAGACCCCATCATCACTCACGCTGCAGTAGAAATGAAAGTATTAATCGAACAAATCCGAGAGCAAGTACAAAATATAGAATAAATGTTTATATCGTCAGCGCAGTGTAGCCCGGATCGCAGATCCGGGATCCTTCTATAACTTCCTCTTTTTATCCTTATGAGCAGAATTTTTATCTATCTCTGCTGCGAGTTGTTTTTGTCTATCTATTAATGCGGGATAAAGCAGCGGAGGGGTGCCAAATAGAAAAGAAGTCTGCTGTGTGCATATCTCTTTTTTGAACGCAGGAAAGTCAAGAATTTTTGTAAGCAGGCTTAATTGATCTTCCGGGTTTTCTTTGCGCGCAACGATATTTTTTAGAATGTCATCTTCTAGAATAGGCGATAGCCTATCTTTATCGGGATGTTGTAATAGTGCACCACTGATCCGCGCCACTCTAGTTAGCACTATCAGGGGCATATCTTCCCTAGGTGAATAAAACATATCTTCAAATGAAAACTCGAGACCACTTGAAGTGCGGTAACGCGCATAAAACATAGTTATAAAGCTAAGCCGAGTTAAATTAGTATTATCAAATCTTATCTTCTTCAAAAGAACAGAGGGGTCTATACCGAGGTGCAAATTAGCATCTGTTAAATTAACATAACTGAAGTTTATTTCAGTGTTTATTTCAAGAAAGTATAAGCAAGCACCTATCATAGAACAATGAGCAAAAGAAACGTGAATGCAGACAGTTGCATACATAGTCACACCATTTAAGTTGGCATGCTCTAATTGCAGGTCTCGTAAGGTCCGAAAAGATAGATCAGCACCTACTAGATTAATACTTTTTTTGCATTGTCTTCTATATCTCAACAATACTATCAAGTCAGCATAATAATTGGTTTCCACAACGCGAGGCTCAATGGTATTCGTTTCTTCTCTTGAAATTAATCCTAAATGCATAATGTTCAACAAGTCATGAGTTTCTTTATCATTCTCAAATTGTTTTAATGCCTCGGGAAGTACTCTTCTCAGTGCTTCCGGTATTTCTGGCGAATACGATTCATCATTGAGCAATGCATAACTAATGATTTCCAAATCAGTCATTTGTGTAAGGGGTTTTTTGAGTAATTGCTTATACCAATCAAGCTGACGCCATTTAGGTAACCATTCTCGAATACCTGAAGCAGGCAAATGGCCAAATAAACGAATTACTTCTATAAGTGAAAGTACAGCATGCTCAAGATAATACAGGGCATTGTTTTTGTAACGTGCTGCAAGTAGTTGCAAACGCCATATTTCAGTTATTGGCAAAAAATCAAAAATATGTTGTAGCGTTTCATCAGGAATATCGTTGATGCCTCGTTCGTTATGTTGCATGTGTATTGGCCTTGGAGCTCAAGAAAAGAAATGCGCTATCAATTTGTTGGCATCTAACTGTTTAGAGAGGGGATGTGAAAAAAAACATTCCCATAATAAGAACAGGGCTAGTAGTTTTAAAGTCACCGTCAATACTATTTCTTTGCGAAAAGTAGTACGGGTGAAAAAAGCGAACAGAGAGGAAGGTAATTTTTTCTGTGAAAAAATATCCTTAAGCATGGTCTTGTTCTAAAATTTTTAACACCAAAGAAAAACGTTCATTAGAAAATACTCGTGCCAACAAACGTAGGCGTTCAAAAACAATATTGCGTCTTAAAAACAATCCTGCCATGGTATTTTCTGGGCTATTATTTTCTTCAGCATACATCAGTAATTTAGATGCCGAACCGGGATCAATCGTATCAATGGACTGCAACAAACGCAAAATTCTAGACGTTTTGATATGGGCGCACAGCGAAATAAATTGATCTTCTTTCCCCAGTTCAAAACTAGATAAAGCATCTAAGCCCTCACCCATTTTATTGATGCCTTGCTCTAACGCAGGAGTACCGTCTAGGGTAAAGTCTTCTACCGTTTCCATAAAAGAAATGACCCTAAAAATCATAGGGTCATCATAATTTTTCCAAAACTCTTGTGAAGCCAGTAAATCTAATTTGGGCATGATTATTCTCCTTTCTTCTCACCTACTGGCTAGGATTGACCCCTTGGGCTTTAGATACCAACAAGATTTCACTGGATTGATTGCCTAGAATAAGTAATGAATTTGTCATCGTTTGCGCCGTAAGCATTTGCTTTTGAGTTTGTATCAGTTGTGACATCAAGACATAATTTTGTGATTCAAACATTAATAGTTGACGCAATACGGTACCCAGTCCTTCGGTGGCGATTTGCGAAATCCAAGTGGAACCACTGGCTTGCGTGATTAAAGATTGTTGTGTGGTCGTAAAAGCCCCTCCGTTTTGTGCTTCAGCCAATAAAGCGCTTAAGGCGTAAGCATTAAATGATTCTACGGACATGACGGTATTGTAATAATTAGCGTATTTCTGTTGTGCGGCAACGGGACCCTGCCAATTGAGTCCTGGCATGGTATGCACTAACAACAACCCACCGGCATTTTTAATATAGTTATACGGAGATTGAGCGACATTAGGTGCTTTAGGAAGCGGTGGTTGGCCTACCATGGTGGAATAACTTAGGTCATTAATATTAGGTAAGGTTTGCAAAATAGTCTTGGCTTGCGTTGGATTTTTGAATTGGGCAACAGTAAAGCCAAATAAATCAGCTGTGAGTTGCAGCTGATTATTATTTTGAAAGTTGATGTTTCCAATAATCAAATTGCCTAAGGCAGCAAATGTTCCTTGGATTTGTTGGGTGAACTTAGATGTATCGGGATTTAGCCAGCTATTTAAATAAGCGGGCAATTGATTGACCGCTTGCAAGGTCCCATATGTGTATTGCGCAATCAGAGCTAAATACTGCTCACTATTACCTTGCGCGCTAAGATAAGGAAGATAGGCCATGCTGAGTGCGATGGCTGTACCGAAAAGAATAACTAATTTTTTAACGTGATTCAGAAAAGACATGCTGATGGCTCCTTCACAATAATCATTTCATTTAATACTTAATATTCCAGCCACCCGAATTACTGGGTGGTGTTTTGTTATTTGTTCCTGCGCCTGTTCCTGTTCCAAAGCCAGTATACGGTTGTTCTGTTGGGGGAGGGTTGTTATAAACTGGCGGCGGAAGCTGAGTTGAATTTTGATTAGGAGGAGTAATGTAACTTGGACTAGTACTCCTTGGCGGCGGAGCAATGTTAGCAGGAGGGGTGGGTTTCATCGGCGCCTGGGATGGAGGAGGTGTTGACGTTTCGGGCGTAGACGTCTCATTAGACGGAAGGGCCGTCTGCGGTGGATTAGTTGTCTGAGGTGTAGGTAGAGCAGCAGGGGGCGGAGGCGTGTTTGAGTTGTTCGACTGCTGTTTGATTTGTTTTTCTAACTGAGTTTGATTTTGTTGGGACAAGGAATTTACTGCGCGCGAAAAATCGTCCGGCGACATAGGTGGTTTAGCTTGATCCGTTTTTTCTACGGTAGTCGTGGTAGTCGGATTAGTATTATTAAAATTAAATAGGGATTGTGCGAATAAAGGGCCCGCTATTAAATAGAGGAGACAGATAAGTCGTTTTCCAGTCAAATTCAACATTGAGGATACTCCAACACTAGAAGTCAATTTCTACAGTGGGCTACCAGTATACTGGATTTTTCAGTGGTTGTAATTCCAGTTAGTCTAAGATAATAATACCTTTCAGCATTCTGGTGAGGGTGAGATTAGATATGCCCATAGGCGATATATTCAAAGTAACACGCAAGACTTTCCTCAATCCTAACGGCTGGATAGATGCTGATAATATAAAATTATGTAGTAAAACGATATGGGGCTTTGTTCGCCCTTTGTTTACCACTCCCAAAGCCATCAATAAAGAGACCTTCGAGCAAGCCATGGACAGGTTGGGGCTTACGGAAGAAGATGTGGTGAGCTCTGCTAAAAAATACCGTCAATACGCTTTTGCTTTTCTCCTTTTGAGTTTGCTGGCTTTTATATATTCGTTTTATTTGCTGTTTAGTCAAACCGCTTTTTTTGACTGGCTTTTAGGTATGGCAGTGACCGGCTTATTTTTAAGCCAAGCATTTAGATTTGATTTCTGGGCCTTTCAGATGAAGCGTCGCCAATTAGGCGCCACCTTTAATGAATGGAAAAATGATCTCTTGGGTAATGGCAAGGGAACCTAGACATGGTTAACCTGTTTCAATTTGCGGTCCAAGATCAATCTATTCAATACCTCGTCAAAATTTTTGGCACCATGAATGGCATTATTACTAATCCTCAATCGTCTGGCGGAGGAGCGGGCGGTATTGGGGGTTCGCTTTCTTTGCTGGGTACCATGTTCAAAACCTTTAACAATAGTATTTTGACAGTCGGTGCAATCATTGTCGTGTACGTCACTATCATGGGAGTGTTAAAAACGGCCCAAGAAGGTGAATTCATGGGCAAGCAATGGAGCAGTCTTTGGGTGCCCGTACGAATGGTATTGGGTATTGCCGCCTTAGTGCCTACGGGTTCCGGTTATTCCGGTATTCAGTTATTTATGATGTGGGTCATTATGCAGGGAATAGGTGCTGCGGATTCGCTTTGGACCACGGCTTTAGGCTATGTCAATATTGCAGGTTCGCCTTATGCGAGCGCCGTTATTCCCAGCGCGAATGTCTATAACAGTTTAAGTGTATTATTCCAGGCCATGGTCTGTGATGCTGCTGCGAGAGAAACCCAAACAGATCCTTCTAAATTGAATAACGCCGGGTATTATTGTAATCAAGTGGGAAGCGGTTATTGTAGAAGTACGAATACTTTTAATCCGGCAGCAACACGATACTCCTTAGGGCCTAATGGGGCGTGTGGAACGCTTACTTATTGTAATCAAGCTCAAGCTTGTCAAACGCCTAATTCATTACAATGTGTTAGTTGCAACGCTCAACTTGCTGCTTTACAAGGAACGGCGGGTGCACCCGGTATTATTGCTACCTTACAAACGGTGGCAACTGCTTTTGAACAGACAGATTTTTCTTATCGCGATTTTTATGCGACTTCCTATAGCCAAGCGAATAATCCCAGTTGGGCATGGATTTATAATTATTGCAGCTCTCAAAGTCCACCTATTCCAAAAAGTCAATGTTGTATACAGACGACTTCACCTGCTCTTTTACAGCTCATTGCAGCAGGCACGTTGAAGTCTCCTTGTAAAGTACCCACAGGATCAGAAACCGACGCCACTATTTTTCCGCGTGCCAATGATACTAATCCTCAAAATCCCAGTGATGATGCAGTGAAACTGGTTTATTGGCCTGCTCAATTACAAACGATGGTCGGTGACGGTAATTTTATTGATACCGTGACTAACCAATACACCCAAGTTGTTTCAAATGCGGTGACGACCTACATTCAACAACAAGCGGCCAATCCAAATTCATTCAGTGGTCAATTAGCTGCAGCGGATCAAGTCGGTTGGTTAATGGCAGGAAGTTATTATTATGCCATTGCACAAATGAATAATAATAATTTGTCCAACGCTATTCCTGTTTTCAACATGAGTGGTATGGACCTTACTAATAGTCCCATGAATAGTTATAGAAATAATTACAGTGCGGCTTCTACACTGATTGCTGCGGCATCAGGAAGCACGGGTAATGCCGCTTCGAATACTCCTCAGCTTGCTGGCATGGGCGGATTATTTAGTAATACCATGTCTTCTATAGAAGGTGGCTTTTTGAATGCAGCAGGTCAGGGTAATACTAATCCCTTAGCCGGTATTCAAGGTCTAGGCATGGGTCTTTTAATTACCGCCGAAGTATTGTTTCCAGTGCTTTTAGTGGTCACATTAGTATTAGGCACCGTGTCTAATCTCAACTTTTCCTACTTAGGTACAGGCTTATGGTTACCTATTGGGCCAGCATTAAGTATGGTGTATCTGATATTTGTACCCGCCATGTTTGCGTTTATTGCCTTTTTGATTGCAATAGGAGGATTGTTAGGTGTGTACACACCGCTTATCCCGTATATCATTTTCACCGTAGGAACCATAGGTTGGTTTATCACGACGGTTGAAGCTATGGTAGCAGGGCCTTTAGTTGCATTAGGTATTCTTGCTCCCTCAGGCGAACACGAAATATTGGGCCAGGCCAAAGGGGCAATTTTGATTATGTTTAGTGTGGCCTTACGTCCTGCTTTGATGATTTTTGGTTTGATGGCAGCAATGTTGTTAGCAGTGGTCGCAGCGGATATCGTGAATGCAGCGTTTTGGCAAGTGGCGCATAGCATAGGAACCCTCGATCCTATAGGCTTTATTTTATTCTTCTGCGCTTACGTTACTCTGCTCATTACAGTCTTGAATAAATCATTCTCTGCTATCTATATTCTTCCGCAAGGTGTCATGCGTTGGATAGGCGGTCAAGGTGAAACCTATGGTGAAGCCGAAGCGCTGGGAGAAACCAAACGCGGTATGGATACCACGGGTGGAAAAGTCGGTGGTGGCATGGAAGCGGGATTAAAGCATGCTGATTCGGGTGCGCAAAAGGGTGGTGCAAGAGAAGCCGAACGCCAAGAGCATAATAGACAAGTAAAACCGCCATCTGACTCCGGGGCTAAACTCGGTGGTAAGCCGGGAGGTGGGGGTGGTGGAGGCGGAGGAGCGAAATAATCTAAGGCCAGTGAGTATTCCCTTCTAAGAGAAGAGTCGAATGATTAATCTGTTTACATTTGCCGTACAAGATAAGTCAATCAGTTATCTTACCCAAATCTTTGGGACCATGAATGGCATCATTTCCAATCCTCAAGCCTCAGGCGGCGCAGTTAGTGGTGCATCGCTTTCTTTGTTGGGCACCATGTCTAAAACTTTTAATATGCTATTGCTTTCTGTAGGTGTATTGCTGGTTATTTATGTCACTTTAGTGGGTTTGATGCAAGCGTCCCAAGACGGGGAATTCATGGGCAAGAAGTGGAGCAGCCTGTGGGTACCTTTTCGTATGGCAGCAGGCATAGCCGCATTAGTTCCCACGGGTTCAGGTTATTCGGCACTGCAGCTATTGATGATGTGGGTTATTATGCAGGGCATAGGCGCTGCCGATAACGTGTGGAGCACGGCCTTAAATTATATTACGGTGGCAGGGTCTCCCTATGCGAATGCTGTCATTCCTAGTGCGAATGTGTATAACACTCTCAGTACCTTGTTCCAGGGTATGACTTGTGATGCTGCAGCGAGAGAAAAAAGAATAGACCCTTCTGGTTTAGTAAACGGAGGATATTATTGCAATCCAAGTAATCAAGGAAAAAGTGGTTTTTGCACGAGCTCCAATGACTTTAATCCACTCGCTAGTAGCTATTCATTAGGGCCTAATGCAGCTTGTGGTACCTTGACCTATTGCGATCAAACTCAAGCGTGTCAAAATCCAAATACCTTGCAATGTATAGGATGTAAAGCGCAAATAACGGCTTTACAAGGGGTCGGTGGTGTAGGCATTATCGCTACCTTGCAAAATATGGCGAATACCTTTCAACAAACCGATTATAGCTATCGGGATTTTTATGCCAACTCGTTTAATCAACCTAATAATCCTAGTTGGTCTTGGATATATGATTATTGCAATTCACTCAGCCCGCCTGTTTCTCAAAATCAATGTTGTATAGCACCTACCTCTCCGCTTGCTAAACAACTGATTGCTTCTGGGAGCATGAAAGTGACTTGTCAAAGTTCGACCGATAATACCATTCTTCCTTTTGCCAATGACACCAATCCTCAGAACCCCACAGATGACGCTGTGAAACTGGTGTATTGGCCAGCAGCAATGCAGCCTTTAGCGGGCACGGGTAATTTTATTGATACCATGACGACTCAATACACCTCCGTGATTTCTGATGCCGTCACGACCTATATTAAAAATCAAGCTAACAATCCTAATTCTTTCAGTGGTCAATTAAGCGCTGCTAATCAAGCAGGTTGGCTAATGGCGGGTAGTTATTACTATGCGATTGCACAAATGAATAATAATAATTTATCAGCGGCCATCCCTGTTTTTAGCATGACGACTATGGGTATCTCAAATGATTCGCCTATGTCCTCATACAGAAATAATTACAACGCGGCCAATACACTCATTAATACTGCGGCGGATGGAAGCTCTGGCAATACACTAGGTCCCCAACTCGCAAGCATGGGTGGTTTGTTTAGCAATACCATGTCGTCTGTTGAGGGAGGCTTCCTTAATGCAACAGGCCAAGGAAATGTCAATCCATTAGCAGGTATTCAGGGATTGGGTATGGGTCTATTAATCACGGCTGAAATACTCCTGCCTATTGCTCTAGCTCTTGCATTGGTATTGGGATTTGTCTCTAACTTGAATTTTAAATACCTTGGCACCGGTCTTTGGCTTCCCATAGGGCCGGCTTTACATATGGTTTATTTAATTTTTGTACCCGCCTTGTTTGCGTTTATTGTTTTTTTAATCGCGATAGGAGGGTTGTTAGGTGTGTATACCCCACTAATTCCCTATATTCTCTTCACGGTAGGAAGCATAGGATGGTTTATTACTATCATTGAAGCGATGGTAGCCGCGCCCTTTGTCGCATTAGGGATTTTAGCCCCAACCGGTGAGCACGCCTTTTTAGGCCAAGCAAAACCAGCATTTTTAATTATGGCGAGTGTGGCCTTACGTCCTGTCTTAATGATTTTCGGGTTGATGGTGGCCATGTTATTAGCCGTCGTTGCAGCCGATATTGTGAACGCTTCATTTTGGTCTGTGGCCCATAGTATAGGGACCTTAGACCCCTTAGGATTTATTTTATTCTTTTGCGCCTATGTGACATTGCTGATCACCGTGTTAAATAAATCATTTTCAGCTATCTACATCCTTCCTCAAGGCGTCATGCGTTGGATAGGTGGTCAAGCAGAAACCTATCACGAAGCCGAAGGCTTGCATGAATTCAAAGGAGGAGCAGAAGGCGCAGCCGGTAAGGTGGGTGGAGCAATAGGAGCTGGAATGGAAGCAGCAGGTGAAGGTGCGCAAGCAGGCGGTGCCAAAGAAGAAAAACGCAAACAGCACAATGAACGCGTGAGGAAAGAAGAAGAGGAAAAGCGCAAAGCGAAGTTATCCAGAGTGGAACAACCCGAATCAGAAGAAGAGGAAGAAGAAGCTGAAAAACAAGAAGATTCAGGGACGACAGGAGAAGTACTCAAATCTCAAAAACCTCCGAAAACGGAAAAAGAGGAAAAGAAAAAACCCGAGGGAGATGAAAAGAAAAAAGGGGAAGAATAACTAAAGTGTGTGATTCATAGACATCGCTCGATTAACTATACCCATTACTCTTCTAATAACATCACCTCGCGTCATCAATCCTGCTTAACAAGATAGCTCCGCATAAGCGGCAACCTTATTTTGATTAATTTCCAGATTATTTTCCGTGAGTAAACCATCATCGATGATGGCCTTTATCAAACGACCTAATCGTCTATCTTTTGATGCCGCACGATGACGGGAGGTGTATGTGATTTCAGAGATTTGCCCATGCAGTAAATCTATTACATATTGTGCTGTTTCATCTTTAGTTTGCCCATCAAAGCCTCCAAAGAAACGGGCATACCAGTGAAGATAATGCTTGGATAACTCTTTTCCGTCTCTTTTTGCTTCCTCGCTTCTATCCTTACGGTATTGTTCTAAATGACCAATATGCAATTGTTTCTGTCTTTGCTTTTCATTAAAAACAGCTTGCCCCTGATTTTGTTCTGTTGCTAATAGTGCGGGTGCTCCAGGCACGCTAAAAATAGGTTCAGGATTGATTGGACCAGCACCGTTTTCATCACAGAGTAAAGAGCTGATTAGAGAAAGTGCTGGCTTTTCCTGCGAGGTAGGAATAGGTGAGGGATTGAAAAGCTGTTTTTGTTTGCCTTTATCTTTTTGTGCATTTTGGTGTTCACGCTCAGCTTCCTCGTCTTTGATTAACGGAGGCATTTCCCTTAGGCGAGGAGTAGGGACTTCTTTTTCCTTTTCTTTTTGTGGAATGTCCGGACCTTCTTTAAGGAATAACTCAAGTGCATTTTTTACTCCATCTTCGTTACAGAGATCCGCAAGCGAAGTGAGCATCATTTGCAATTTTGGATCTTTTTCGCGATGTTCTTGATACAAAATATCAAATTCTTCAGCCATGGCTATGGCTGTTGCATTCCTGATATTGTCCCAATGCTCAGCAGTAAACTTTTCCTCTTCGATTTCTTTGCGTAATTGCTGGGCCAAGCCAAGCGCTTCTTGTGCATTATGCTGAGCGGCAAAAGATTTTAAATATTCTTTCAATTGGGCTGTAAAATGAAGTGGGCATTCTAAAAGAGCAAGTGTGTGACTTTGGAAGGTGATTTCTACATCAGGATGTATGCTATGCAAAATTTTTACTAGTCCATTAAAAGTTCCGCCATTGCAAATAGGACTATCTTCTTTGATCGCAGGATCATCTTCTATCGCGACGCCTGGTGTGCGTGGCTCTTCCACATCCAGGCTTCCTGGAACTAAATTATAGCCGCGTTGTATTTCATGCAGCCCTTTTAGGAATTTTGCATAAGCATCTTCCTGATTTTGCCCTTGCTTAATGCGATCTTGAAGGCCTACCCAAATCAGGGCTAGTAATTGTGGAACGGAAAATTCCTCTTTGTCCGAATTTATTTCTACTTTAAAGCCATATAAGGCATCCTTGGGATCATGCAAACGTTTGAAAAAACGTTTAGCAATGGCGTTTTCATCGATTAAAACTTGATTGGTACGCGTGCGGCCTTGTTGTTCGGGTACAGGATGTTTTGTGATAAATTCATCTAATTTTCTCCATTCTTGATCGGATAATTTGGATTCATCAATACATTTCATGACTTCGGGAGACAAAGGTTGAGCTTCTCGTAATAATCTTTTTAATTTTAAAGAACGAAGCTCGGTCGCGGTCACGATTTGTTTATATTCCAAATAATTTTTCCCTGGATCTCTTTGGAACAACCCTTCAGGCGTAATAATGGAAAGAATGCCAGGAGGATGCTTTTCTATAGTAGGCAATGCCTGCATCAAACAAAGCGGATGTGTGTCATCTCCACCAAGCTGGCCAATCCATCTTTGGACATCCTTGAGCACTTGGTCCAAGTTTTCTCCGGCAATTTTCTCTCTATATATTTTAAAAAGCTTTTCAGCCGATTGTTTGGCACTTTTTTCTACCGCAACGTTATGTACGCTTTGCTTATAAGTTAATTGCGCACCCTCTTCTTGAAATAAACCAGCTAAATATTGATTAACTAGATGTACGGCTTCTGGTTCATTTTCTGCATGTCTTCCGCATATTCTGATCATCTCATCAAACTCTGCTTGTCCGAATGTTTCAATATTTAAATGGCCTAGATACCGAGGCGAAATTTCACTAAAAATAGCATGGTATGTTGCAATCGAGAAATAATTCTCTTCGAAGTGACGATTAAAAAAGAAACGTAGGCTAATGAAAGCGAGTATCCTTGATGGGTCTCTGACTGATTTTAAAAAAGTTTGGTTAAATTCATCTTCAAAATTGATTTTTCGCCCACTTATTCTTTTCATGATCAAAGCGACAGCGTATCTATTCTTGTCTTCATGTTGCATGATGATTTCAAATTGTGTCTGAGTCAAATAAGTAGGAGAACCCCATGAAGAAAATACTGTTAAAGCTTGATGTAACCCGGACTGGTTTAATTGATCTCGGTATTTTCGAAAAAGCATAATGAGTTGTTCTTTATGTTCAGATGAAAGAGTAAGTCGATTGAGCTTTTTCAGAGTATAGGTTAAAACGGGCGAGAGAGGAGGACAGTCAGGGGTACAGGTCAATCTCAATACGTCAAAAGCTTGTTGAGTAAGTGCAGTCGGAAAGGAATAATCAAGAGATTCTAAAGCGCTTAAAAGCATTTCTGCTTGATCAGCATTAATCGCATAAATAGATCCCGCTTGATCCCCTTCCTCTTCTAATTCAAAAAATTCCCTGTTGGCTTCTAATAAAACCGCATGATTCAGAAGAATGAAAATTTTAATCGCCCAAATCGGGTTTTTCTTTTGCATGCTGAGGTTTTGAAGGATTTTTATGTTTTCCAATGTCAGTAGGTGTTGCCTTCGTAAAAAAATCAATTGAAGAATAAGCTCACTAGGATCACAATAGTCTAAACAGCTTGCAACTAAATCTACGTATCGTTGGTATAACAGCCCATTTTTTTCAAGTATCAGAATCCAATCCTTGCCAATCCAATCATTGCCTCCCTTCTCGAACAATGGGGCAACTCCTTCCTTAAGCTGCCGTGATCTGGCATTGATTGCTGTTAAGAAATAGGTAGGATTAATTACTTCTCGAGTTAATGTTTGTAAATTGGAATAAATGATCCTGAAATTAGGGTATTTATAAAAAAGCATGTTAGATGGAGGCAGTTTTGCATAGTTTATTTCAAGTTGAATCGCCTCAACTAAAAATGCATTGAATGAAGCGGAATATAATTTATCAAAAAACTCTGTTAACCAAGGTTGCTTTTTGGCTTCAGGACTTTCGCGATATTCGATGATTGCTAACAAAATTTCTCTCATTTGATCGACATTAGGGTCGAAATCCTTTTTAAAAGCATGTTGGCCGATATCATCTATCTTCTTAAATAAAGGAGGACAAATAGGAGAACCCCAAAAAGATGTTTTTACCGCTTTAGTTTCTTTGGCTCGTTTCTTAGCTTCATCTAATAGCTTTTTCAACTCAATTGCATACACGCTCTCACCTCATTTTTTATACAAAACAAGTTTTGACATTATATGATATGCGAATGTAACTTAAGGGAACTTTAAGTGAGGGTTTAAACAAGAGCTGCAAAAGCGCTTATTCATGAATTTTTTATATTTTTCAATAAAATACGGAAGACTACGTTAAATCGCTCCCGTATCTTTTTCCTCGCGTTTCGCTTGTTCTGAAATTAGTTTGTATTGCCTATCAGTAATCACTCCCGCAGTAAATTTTTCATGCGCGTCCGCTTCCATGGTACGGCCGTGTTCTCTGACTAATTTACGTACCACATTAGTGATATTCAGAATGTCTGTTTCCAACAAAATATCCCTAATTTTTTCATCAAAAATGAGGTATTCGCGTAAAGCCACGCGTTTGCCATCTACAGTGGGTACCAATCGTTGAGAAATGACTAAGCGTACGGTTTCAATGATATCAATGGTGCGGCCTTGTCTTTCTTCAGGTGGGAAAGTGATGACTAAACGACGAATGGTTTCAGCAACGCTATTACTGTGCAAGGTGGTATAAACCGGATGGCCTGTCATAGCGGCTTCCATCACGGCGCTAATAGTCTCAGGGTCGCGCGCTTCTCCCACTAAAATCAAACGTGGTTTGCGTCGCAAAGCATTACGCACACCGGCTGCAAAGCTGGGTAAATGTCTAGGGATTTCAGACTGACTGACTATACTAGAAATTTTTTCAACGTTGTCAAAGACAAATTCAATAGGGGATTCATACGTCAATACTTTACGGTTGCTCTCAGCGTCTTCTGTAATATCGCGAATAATGGAGGCGAGCAAGGTACTTTTACCTGAACCGGTGGCTCCTGTGACGTAAACGACTCCTTGTTCGGGAGCAAGCGCATCGAGAATGGCTTGCGGTAAATTCATGCTGTCTAATTTGGGTGGATCAGTGGGAATGGTTCTCGCTGTAATTTGAATGCCGTCATGACCTTCCACTTGGCAACCGGTGCCATTGATACGAAAGCGATAACGATCGGTGCGATTAGGCCGGATTTCATAATGCGTATCTAAATCTTTGCCTGACATAATTAATGCCGTCGCATTAGGGCCGTACATAGCATTCAATACTTCAGCCACTTCGGTATTAGATAAACGTCTACGCGTCACTTTTTTTAAACGACCGTAAATTTCAGCGATGATAGGTTCACCCGTTTGAAAGGTGATATCAGAGGCGCCAAATTTGACACAGTGGATGAGAATCTGGTCCACGATATCAATGGTGACGCGCACCGGCTCTTGAGGATAGAGAAATTCACTCATTTCGTTTCACCACCACGGCTCTCCAGCTGCGACCATTGGTCTGTAATTTAGGTAGCTCAACAATACGCAATACTTGGTCATTGATGCGCATGTCTGAACCATTCCCAGTGATGCCTAACCGCGTACGAGCAACAAAAGGAGGACTAATCATTTTTTCTTGCAATAGCTTGCGGTATAACATCATGCCCCTATAGTCACGTTTTAAGCGTGCTAAATTTTGCTGAAAAATACTATAACCTTGCTCAATGCCTTTTTGCCAACCCGTCCGTATGCCTTCCCTCCAAATTTTTTGTTCAAAATCACTTTTGGGTAACAGCGTTCTATCAGGTAAAGGAGGTTTAGAAAAGGACAGCCATAAATATTCACGCCAATTGGGGGGAGTCGTTGCAAAACGGGCTTGTTGAACGATTTTATACGTTCTGTCTGCCACGCGTATGGTGTTGGGGTCAGCAAGATTGAGGCTATTATCCCCCTCTTCTAACACGGGTGGCATTACCCCATGACTGAGTACCATGGCATTAAAATTAAAAATGCTATCCAGGTACTTTCCATCCACATTCATATGAGCATTAATTTCTTCTGAAGCCCAGGCTAGCCCTCCTTGTGCTCCTATGCTCATGGCTGAATCCCGTAACGATTTTACTCGGAGTTGGCTGAGTTCAGTTTTAGAAGTAGAGTGAGCGCGAAGTTGTACTCTGACATTTTCTAATTGGCTAAGGTTGGCTGTGTCTACATTATCTAAATTTTGCTGATGATTGGAACAAGCCGTTAGCAAATGGAGGATGAAAATGCAAATAAGGACACACTTCTTTTTCATGCGACCCCGCAACAATTAATTCTTTGCATACCGCAATTCAATGACACGGCTTTCAGGATACACGATTACGGAAGCCCTTCTGCCACATTGATAACCTATGTCTCGCAAAATATCACCTAGCATAGCATTTTTTGAATAGATAGTGACAATCACTGGAATAGCAGGTGCGGTGCCTAATACTCTTACGCGATAATTGGACGCTTTAGCCATCTGTTGCACCAAAGGTTCAACCGGCCCAGACCAGTCCACTGAAGTTAAGCCACCCATGCCATAAGTTGCCGGGCTAGGCGGTGGGGCTAGGTTGGGTAGGGGGTGTGCCGCTTGCGCTACTTCAGCGAGATCGACCATAGAACGGCTCACTGAATAAGAGGCTTCCGCGAGAGAGGCGTCAGTTTTGCTTACGTTGTAACCCACAGGCGGTTTAGGATTGCTGCAAGCACAAAGTATAAAAGCGAGAAAAGCAACCAGACTTATCTTATAATTCATGTTTGATGATGTCCCTATGACGCTTTAAACGACAGTGTTTATTCATGTTAAACATGGTATAACGACAGATGAGAAAAAGGAAGGAATACGACAATGGCTCATTGGCGTGATTCAGCAAGAAATGTTCGGTTTTTTATTATGGATTATCGAGCAACATTCCCTTTGTTGATTTTGCTTTTTCATATCCGTCTGTGGACATTTATCTTTGCTATATTAGCCACCAGCTTTTTTGCTTTATTAGAACGCTGGGGTTTTACTGTTGCTGTATTTATGCGTTGGTTGCGCGCTTATATCGCCGGCCCGCGTAAGATCGCTCAACCGTGGTGGAAAGAATAAACATGCCTAGTCCAGATATTTCCCAACAAATGATCAAAATCGCCAGAGTCATGAATGGTCAATACAGTTTGAACAACCGTCCTTTGACTATGGACGAAGTATTTTCATCCTCGGGACTTTTGCCTGGCATGGCCCGTCGCGCTGATCAATTAAGCTCACTTTGTTTAGGTTATGGGATAGGTGTGACCTTTGAAGAATCCGAAGGGACACCGTTAGGGGTCAAAGTCGTTTTTGACGATATCACTCCCAATGTGTTACGCCTCTTGTGTTTAGTCGATGTATTAAACGAATTAATGAAGGGTGTTCCTAAAGGAGAAGTGACCTCGCTAGACCAATTGATGTACGACTAGCGGAGCACATAATAATTGTTTAATCCCCTCTTTCGCGCTCACTTTCCCTTGCAGAATCTCCCACACCATTTCACAAACCGGTAAATGAACCTGATGTTGCTTAGCCAGCATGACCATCAATTCCGCATTACGTTTACCTTCTATGACCTGGCCTATTTCACGTTCCGCTTCTTGAATATTACGGCCTTTGCCCAGGCTTAATCCTAAGCGCCTATTGCGTGATTGGTCGTCCGTGGCTGTCAAAATAAGATCGCCTAAGCCTGAAAGACCCATGAAAGTGGTTAATTGACCACCTAAAGCAGTACCTAATTGAATAATCTCTGCTAATCCATAAGTAATTAATGCACTACGGGCATTGGTACCAAATTCCATGCCGTCCGAAATTCCCGTGGCAATCGCAATGACGTTTTTAGCTACACCACCGATTTCTACGCCCATGACATCTTGGCTAGGACTAATGCTGAATATCTCACTCTGAAAGCGCTTAACGACTTCTTTAAGAAAAGCCGCATCGTGGCTCGCAATGACAACAGCAGTGGGTAATCCAGCAGCGACTTCACGGGCAAAAGAAGGACCTGAGAGAACAGCAAAGGGACAAGTTTTTCCAAAAATTTCTTGAGTGACTTGATTTAATAATTGTCCCGTTTCCATATCTAGTCCTTTGGTGGCGCAAATAATACGGGGCTGATGCAGTCCGCACGCTTTGAGAGAAATTAAGGTTTGTCTAAAACCACTAGAAGGAACGACCATGAGTATATCGCTGACATCTTGTACGGTAGCAGCAAGATCCGTCATGGGATGGATCTCATCAGGAAGAGCAAAGCCAGGCATGTAACGTTGATTGACTTTGTCTTTTAACATGGCCGTGATTTCAGCCGTTTCAATACTCCATATTTTTACGGGTTGGTGCCGCCTTGCTAAGTAAAGCGCGAGCGCCGTACCCCAGGAACCGGCACCCAGTATGGCTATAGGCTTATGCTGTTCTGCTTTCACCATGATTTCCCTATATCCAGAGGTAAAGTCGGTTAATTTGCTTTTTGAGCTCCTTCCGAACCAGAACCCTGCTTGTCCATGTGCTGGGAATACAGCGCGTCAAAATTGACAGGGGCTAAAATGAGTTGTGGGAAGCCGCCACGTACTACCATGTCAGACACAGCTTCGCGTGCGAAGGGGAATAAAATATTAGGACAAAAGCTACCTAACATTTGGTGTAATTGATCTTGAGGAAAGCCATTAATTAAGAAGACGCCCGCTTGATGCACTTCAATTAAGAAAGCTGTTTTCTTAGATGTGGTGACTGTCGCTGTAATGGACAAAACGACTTCGTGCAAATTGTCTTGTATGCGGTTGCTTTTGGTTTCTAGGTTCAAAGACACTTCGGGTTTCCATTCTTCCGTGAAGGTATGCGGCGTGTTAGGGGCTTCAAATGAAACGTCCTTCACATAAACGCGTTGAATTTCAAATTGAGGGGCGTGAGTGTCTTGAACGGGTTGCATAATACAGTGTCCTTTTATTGAGAGTGAGAGGGGCCTTGTTAAGAGGCTAACAGTTTATCCAATTTACCTTGTTTTACTAAAGCAGCCAAATCATCATAACCGCCTATGGGTTGGCCATTAATAACAATTTGAGGGACAGTTCGTTGTTTGCTTAATCGCATCATCTCATCCAGTTTGCCGTCATCTAAGTCTATGCGGATTTCTTCAAAGGCCACCTGACGTGCGGTGAGTAATTCTTTTGCCAAATGGCAATAAGGGCAATGGTCTTTGGTATAAATCGTTACTTTAGCCATGATTAGTCCTTAACTAGAGGCATTTGAGCATTCGTCCAAGCACGTATGCCACCGCCTAAAGCGTGAGCATTATAGCCTTGTTTTAGCAATTGCGCGGCTAATTTTTGCGATTCTGTACCGGTAGGACACAGAATAATGAGGGGGCGCGACTTCAGTTTCTCTAATTTTTTGTTTCCCTGCTGTAATTCTTGTAAGGATAGGCATTCCGAGTCAATGATATGGCCTTTACGGTATTGTTCAGAAGGGCGTATATCTATGACGAGTGCATTGGCATGATTGATTAATTGCGTGGCTTGAGTGGGGGTGAGGTTTACGCTTTTTTGTCTCAATTTCAGCACTTCCACTAAAAGGACGAGAATAAGTACGATTGCTGTCGCGCCACTCAGTAACAAATGCTGGGAAAGAAAAAGTGTCAATTCTTGCATGATCTAGCCCTATGGGTTGTCCCCTGTTTAGGGGGGGTGTAGTTATCTGGAACGCTAATTTATAGTGTCTTGAGAAGAAGGGCAATCCCTACGTGCGGCGCACCAGACATCAATGTGTTTGGCTCCCTGTTGTTTGAGGGCGTGACATAAGGCCGTGACGGTATGGCCCGTGGTAATGACATCATCGACAACGGCTATATGCCGTCCAGAATAATCCCGCTGCACGGCAAAAGCACGGGCGATATTCTGTTTGCGCATTTTTGCACTTAAGCCGCTTTGAGCTTGCGTCGCTTTAATACGCCTCACTCCTTGAGTATCAATAGGTAAGCTCAATGCTTTTGCAACCGGCCTTAGCATTTCTAAGGCTTGATTAAATCCCCTCTCGCGCAGGCGTTTGGGGTGCAAGGGAACAGGGAGGAGAAGGTCGGGTAAAGGTTTATTCCTATACCATTTTTCGTTCACGGCTTGGATCAAAAGTTGCCCTAAGACCTTTGCATGGCTTAAATGATGCTGGAACTTGAGTTGAATGATGAGTTGAATCAGGGGTGGTTGATAAGGAAAAAGGGCGTAAGTGCAATCAAAGGGTGGGGATGAGCTGACACATTGACCGCAGCGTAAATTAAGCGCATCAGATGGTAAAAAACGCGCGCATTGTGGGCAGCACTGCGATAAAATGGGCAGGTTTTTTTGGCACTCATCACATAACAAAGAGGGATTAGTCTCTCCACACAGCACACAACTCGAGGGTATCCTGTGTATGAAGTGAGAACAGAATCGCATGAATTTTTTAACTAACATGACTATTTCTCCAGCAGAGTTTCAACAAGCGTCTTCGCTAGCACGTGAAGGGGGTGAAGAATTGTTGTCCCGATTGGAGTGGTTGACTATCAAACCACAGCGTGTCGTAGACATGGGTTGCGGGATAGGGGAAATGGCGTGGCGGTTACAAGCGCGATATCCTGAGGCAAGTATTATTGCTCTTGATAGTGACGCGGCAAGACTACAGCATGGCAAACAAGATTCGCAATCTTTTTTTTCTACTCATAAAGACAAGCCCGTTCCAGCGTATCTCTGCGCAGACAGCGCGAACCTACCTTTTTCCAATCATTCTGTGGACTTGATTTTTGCTAATCTCTTATTGCCCTGGTGTGAGGACTTTAATCGCTTACTGAAAGAATGGCGGCGAGTATTAGCTCCACACGGGGTGCTACTTTTGACAGCATTGGGGCCAGATACGTTACAAAGTGTGAGTCAAACTTTTGCTTTGCCCCTTATTCCCCAATTACTCGATATGCACGATGTGGGAGATATGTTGATGAAACACGGGTTTGCCGAGCCGGTTTTAGATGTGAATTACTATACGTTAGCTTATCGCGAAAAAAAAACCTGTTTTCATGAATTACAAGCAAGTGAGATGTGTTTGCCCGCAAGCGCTGCCTTATGCTCTTCCCAAACCAATGAAAATGTAGAAGCCCTGTTTGAAGTCGTGTTTGCGCATGCGTTTGCTCCTGAAGAAAGCAAAACGTTTTCTGCTTCAGCGGATGGTGATGTGCGTGTGCCATTAAGTAAGATTCAACGTGAGAGTAAGTCATAGGGCAAGCCATAGCAGGAGGTAATTTAAATGAGGGATTGTTATGTTGAGTGATCGATTTACATTTATTGTTCCTGATATTACCTGCGGTGCTTGTACTGGTTCTATAGAAAATAGTTTACATGCTTGCCAGGAAATAAAAGTCAAGGCTTCGGGAAACGCCATGCTGAAAAAAATTTTCGTCACTGTAGAACAAGAGCTGCCTTGTTCTACGGAAAAAGAAGCGAAAATTTTAAAACCGGATGAAATAGCGGAAATTTTAAAAAGAGTTATTAATGATGCTGGTTTCGAATGCCAACTGCTGACTATCAATCGCAAAGAGATAGACGTTCAAGAAGAAATCATTCCTTCTGAAATTCATCCCAGCGATAACGAAGAGACTACTTCTCAGGAAAAAATTGTTCCCAAGCCCAATACGTCTCGCTTAATAAAAGTAATTACGTTTGTTAAAAAAATCCTGCGCAACCGCTGGGTAATGGGAATCATGGGTTGTGTAAGCGGGTTCACTCTGCTCATTCTTTCCATCTGGGGATTAGGCATACCTTTTGCGGCCCTGTGTGCCATAGGTGGGTTTAGCACCCTACTCACATTGTATTTAGGCGCAGAGAGTTATTGGGATGCCATTACAAAGCTTATTAAATCGCGCACAATGACTATGGATACCTTGTTCACCATCAGTTCATTGGCTGCATTAGGCGTATCCATCGCTTCACTGTTTTTTCCTGGGTTGCCTATGATGTTTGATGCTGCCTTATTGATTTTCGGATTTAGGCATATAGGGAAAGGAATTAAAGACACCATAAGACAGAAAATTATTTCTAGCATCACCTTTAGAGAGCTGGCTCCTAAGGAAATTGCAGTCGAAGGCAGCCTTAAAAAAATACCCATTTTGGCTGTGAAACCAGGAGATATTATTATTGTGCAGCCTGGGCACATTATTCCGTTGGACGGCCTCTGTCTGAATACTTCTTCTATTCATGAATTCCGTATGAATGGCTCTGATTCAGCACGAACGGTGAATAATCAGGACACCTTATTGGCGGGTATGGAAATCGATAAGGAGGCCAATGCTATTCATATGCAAGTGATACGCAAAGAAGCGGACTCTTGGTTAGTCTGTAAAGATAGAGAAATAGAACAAGCGCTTGAAGAAAAAGCGCCTATTGAATGTATTACCGAAATGTTTATGCAGTATTTTGTTCCTATGGTAATGCTTACCGCTGTTGTCGCAGGAGCTATCCTAGGTGCCTTTTTTCCTCCTGCCTTAGCCATCATTTCTGCTCTTTGCATATTAGTATCGACTTGCCCTTGCATCTTAGGCTTGATTGTTCCTTTGGCAGTGACCATGGGAATCGCTAAAGCGAGAGAAAATGGAGTGCAATTTAAAAGTGGAAAATACTTACAAGCGGCCCATCATACCAACATGGACGTCGTGTTTGATTTAACCGGCACGTTAATCAAGGGAACGCCTCAGGTCTGTGAGTGGGACATAGATGACACGGAGTGGGATAGCGAAGAGGAAGAAAGTGGTGATGAGGAAGAATCGCGCGAAGAAAGATTCTTTGCTTGTTTACAAGCATTGGAGAGTCAATCTAAACATCCTATTGCTCAAGCCATTTGTTCTTACATAGAAAAAAATCGTCAGTTATCCAAGCTAACAGCAACAGAAGTGGATGAAAGTCATCACGCCGGTAGACGCGCTAAAATCAATAATCAACGCTATACCATAGGTAATAAAACCATGATGCAAGAGTTGAACATTGATTTTGGTAAATTTAAAAACGTGTCTGAGGACTTATCCTTAAAAAGAGACGCAGAACATATTGTTTTTCTCGCAAGAGAAAATAAAGTCATTGGCTATCTGACTCTCAAAGATCCCTTGCGAGAAGATGCAAAAATAGTCGTTGAAGAATTAAAACGAACGGGCAAGACCATCCATCTTTGTACTGGCGCAGACCGAGAGACGGCAAACTATTACGCCAAACAATTAGGCATTGATCCTAAGCATGTGAAGGCCAATTGTATGGCATTAGATGATCCGTCTTCAAAAACACCGCGCTTGTCTAAGAAAGCGTATATAGAAAAATTAAAAAAAGAAGGCCGTAAAGTAGTCATGGTCGGTGATGCAGCCAATGATGCCAGTGCTTTTGCAGTCGCTGATTTAGGGATATTAGTGGAATCGCCTGCCACGGATAATGCGACCAAAGAATTAGCGGGGGCCATCATTCAAAAAAATTCTCTTATTCCCATCCTTACCGTATTTGCGGTGGCTAAGCAGAGCATTAACAATATCAAACTTAATTTACTGACTAATTTCCTTTTTAATTTCGGGGTTGTTGGGTTACTCCTTAGCCTCTCCATTCCGCTGGGTTTTGCAATTAATCCGGGTGTCGGAGTGGCGTTGATGGTGCTACAAGCGAGTTTAGTGCTAGGTGCCGCCTATTACCTGAAATGCAAAAAACTACCCCATATAGAACGGCTACAGTCGTTAATGACTAGAAAAAAGAAAAATGAAAATACCCATCACTATGTTAGACAACGTAGTCCCCTTATAGGCGGCAGACGTTTATCACAGAATGATTTATTATCACATCAGGATAGACCCTCTCTTCCAGCTAGAAGGCAATCGTGCAGAGGCGTAAAATCGGATTACTCTGAGAAAGCATTATCATTACCGCCCTCAGCGAGCTCCGCAAGGTTAACAATGAGAAATAATTAATGCAGCATTTTTATATCGGTGTCGATGGCGGCGCAACCAAATGCATAGTCCGCTTAGAAGATGCAACAGGAAAAATAATAGGCCGTGAACAAAGCGGCCCAGCTAGTATTCGTCTTTCTGTTGAGAAAACGTGGCATTCCATTAATACCGCACTGGACAAGCTTTTGCCTAGGTTAGGCACGACCTATCAATTGCATGCAGGCATGGGATTAGCTGGCTGTGAAATCACTGAAGCCTATACGGCATTTTTAGCGCATGCGCATCGTTTTACTACGTTAATTGTCACTTCCGATGCACAAACTGCTTGTTTGGCTGCTCATCAAGGCAAAGACGGCGCCATCATTATTGCGGGCACCGGTGTAGTGGGATTACAAATGGAAAACGGCCGCATCGCCAAAGTGAGTGGGTATGGATTTCCGCATGATGATGAAGGCGGCGGTGCGTGGTTAGGATTGAAAGCTGTGCAATGGACGTGGCAGTGGCTAGATAAAAGACGTCCCGCTTCGGGATTAACCACAGCCGTGTTCGCACATTTTGCACATGATCAAAACCGCATGCAACAGTGGGCCAATGTAGCGGATGCAACCGCTTTTGCTGAACTGGCCCCACTTGTGATTCAACAAGCGCAAAACGGAGATATGTTAGCACGTCATTTACTGACACAAGCAGCCCGTGCTTTAGATAGCGTCCATGCTGCTTTAGTGGCAGCCCAAATCAATCCCAATGCGCGCTTACCTTGTGCTCTTGTCGGCGGCATTGCTCCCTTCTTGCTCCCCTTGTTAGGAAATTCGTTACAATCTTGCTTAAGTCCCTGTTTATCTCCTCCCGATCAAGGAGCTATTTTATTAGTGCGAAACGCAATTGCTAAGGAAGCCATTCATGAATGAAGTGAATCGTCATATTTTTTCAGGACTGTCTGTACTGTTAGAGCATCAGTGGAAAAGTGATCAAGCCATCATTGTGGAAGAGACTAAAATCAAAGCCATCATTCCCGCTGATATGATTAAACATCATCTCCCCGCCAAACAATTGGTTTTTCCAGCAGACCATCAATTGCTACCTGGATTCATAGATTTACATATTCACGGTGCTAAAGGCAGTGATGTGATGGACGGCACACCAGAAGCCTTATCTACCATTAGCCATGCTTTAGCTGCAGAAGGCGTCACCGGTTATTTACCTACTACCATGACAGCTCCTCCTGAACGTCTTAGCCAGGTATTAGAGGTTGTTGCTGATGCAAAGCCTAATCAAGAAGGCGCTGCTATCTTAGGCATTCATTTAGAAGGGCCATTTATTGCCAAAGAAAAAATTGGTGCTCAAGGCATTGAACACATTCAATTACCTCGCCTTGAGATGTTTACCGCTTGGCAACAAGCGGCTAAGGGATTCATCAAGCTAGTGACCTTAGCGCCTGAATTACCCGGTGCGATAGAACTCATTCAACGTCTGCGCGCCAAAGACATCGTAATATCCATAGGCCATACCAATGCGACTTATGAAGAAACCCTGGCTGCCATCCAAGCCGGTTGCTCTCAAGCTACGCATTTATTTAATGCCATGCGCGGATTTCACCAACGTGAACCCGGCGCCGTTGGTGCCTTGTTACTCACACCTGAAGTCAGCGCAGAATTAATTGTAGATGGTAAACACTTACATCCGGCCATGGTCGATTTAGTCCAACGACTCAAACGAAAAGATAAATTGCTATTAGTTACTGATGCCATGCGCGCCAAATGCTTAAGTGATGGTCATTATGAATTAGGTGGTCAGCCTGTAGATGTCGTCGCCGGTAAAGCCACCTTAAAAAATGGCACCTTAGCCGGCAGTCTCTTACGCATGCCACAAGCCATCAAGAATATGGAACAGTTTTCTCATTGCACACTGATTGATGCCATAGACATGGCGTCCGCTAATCCTGCCGCCGTATTGGGCTTGCAAACCAGCAAGGGCAGCATTGAAGTAGGCAAAGATGCCGATTTAGTCGTGATGAATAAAGATTTTGAAGTAGTGATGACTATGCGAGAAGGCAGAGAAATTTTTCGGGTTTGAACCCTCTCTCGCAATCCCGCATCAAGTGCGGGAGGAGAGGACGCTAAAATTTCTTCTGCGGGGAAAACGAAGTATCCCCTCCCCCCTTGCGGGGGAGGGTTAGGGAGGGGAGTAGATACTTACTCAGGCGAAGGCGCCATCCTTTTCACCAACTCATTATCCATTTCTTTAACCATTTTCACTGAAGTCGTCTCAGGAAATAATCCAAAACGCCCTGTTTTATAGGCGTTATAACTAGCGACAGCAAAATAACCAAGAACAGGTACCCCACCAGCTAAAAATAAGCCCAGCGCAGTAACAATTTCTGTAGCAATATCCAACCAAGGTTTGCGATGAATAGATAAAACAGAGTCGTAGTCAGTACCACTAACCTTCCTATCTATTAATTTAGTAAATTCAGCATGTAACCTTTCCATGGCAGTCCGACGCTCCGGTCCATTAAGTTGGTTACGATAATTGTCACGAAGGTTTTGGATTTTCACTTGCTTATCATCAGTCGTCTTAAAAGAGTGCTTATATAAAGCATCAAAAAGAGTTTGAACTACAGCCACGGTTTTTTGCTCGTCCTTCATCTCACATCTGGAAACATCACACCCAGAAAAATCACCACCTATCGCTTGACTAAGATCAGATCTCCCTAACTTAGCACCCTTAAATGAAACATCGGTTAAATCCATATCACCAAATTCAATTTTTTCATTACGTCCTAGCTTGATAGAAGAAAATGAGTTAAGTAAGGCAGAGAGAGTAGTAGGTTTAATTTTAATAATAACTTTATCGTCATCGTTTAATTTCTCTTTTTCTTTTTCTCCGCTAGCATCCTCATTTATTTCCGCTTCTTCGTTTTTTAAATTCCGTCTAGCGAAATCAAGCATTTCTTTGAGTTCATCCAGATGGTTCAGAGCAAGATATTCTATAACAGGCCTATACTGACCCGTTTGACTCCTTGTTACGTTTCCCTTTTTGTGCAAGGAAGTATCGAGATGAAAATTTGGGTTCTCAAAAGCCTCATCAAAGGATTCAAAGAAATCAGCTCTTAATTGTTTCCTCAATAAGTCTACTTCATTATTCCGAAGGCATTCCCAAAGCGTATTTATAATATTGTCGGTGTTACTGCTTTCTAGAGTAAGTACACGTTCCGTATATTTATGATTGAAATTAGCTAAAGTAACTTTTTTTTCGAAATTATTCCTTTCTACCGACCAAGTTTTATTTCTAGGTTGGTAGTCACGACGTTCATAATAAGTTTGAACCTCAATCGGTTTTGATTTTAATGGCATGACTGAACCTCATTTTGATTGTCTATTCTAACTTCAGAAAAATGAAAAGCATTATACCCGAAATGAGCCTGCTATCCTAGATCCCACCCCTTACACCGCCACCTCAGGATGTGGCTTATGCCGCAACACCCTAATCACATCTTTGCGTTTACGTATCTTGCGGATAATTCTCGCTAAATGTGAACGGTTACGCACGGAAATCGTCACGTCCACATGAAAATGATGCCTATCACTTTCTTGGGCGCGTATATGCTGAATATTGGATTCCGCCTCCGAAATCGCGAGCGTAAGCGAAGCTAAACTGCCGCGTCTATTGACTAAGTCGGCTTTCAAATCCACAGAAAAATCCCCTTCAATATTTTCTTCCCATAATAAATTCACGTAACGGTCAGACTGATGATGATAACGTTCCAGATTAGGACAATGCACCACATGCACTTCAATCCCCTGACCAATTTTAATTAATCCACCAATATGGTCCCCAGGAATGGGGCGACAGCATTTGGCATAAGTTAACACCAGTCCCTCTGTGCCTTTGACAATTAAAGGATGAGGTATTTTGATTTCCGAGCTGTCTTGCTTAGACGTTTCATTTTGATGTTTAGCAATTTGTTTTGCCACTAACATGGCCGGCCTATTGCCAATGCCCACTTCTTCTAAAAGATGGGTCACGGATTCCAAATGCAGTTGTTTGACAATGGATGCCAGAATAGGTTGGGACAATTCATCTAAATGTAATCCATACGCATGCAATGCTTTTTCAATTAAACGCCGCCCTAAATCAATGGATTCACCGCGCTGCTGTTTTTTCAAATAATGCTTGATCTTGCTGCGCGCCTTTCCCGTGACCACAAAATTCAGCCAAGCCGAATTAGGACGCGCTCCCGTCGCGGTAATAATTTCCACTTGCTGACCACTGGTAAGCGGGGTACTCAAAGGAGACAACCGTTTGTCCAAGCGAGCAGCGACGCAAGTGCTGCCAATATCAGAGTGAATCGCATAAGCATAATCCACAGGCGTGGCCCCTGCGGGTAACTCAATAATCTGCCCTTTAGGTGTGAACACATATACTTCATCAGGAAAAAGATCCGTCTTTACATTTTCAATAAATTCCAGGGAATTTTTAGAGGTTTTGTCCATTTCCAACACCCCTTTTAACCATTCCCTTGCACGAGATTGCGCATCATAAGCCGCTTTTTTCTCGCTCTTATAAAGCCAATGCGCCGCAATGCCATTTTCTGCCATTTTGTGCATTTCATCCGTGCGGATTTGAATTTCAATAGGCACGCCGTAAGGGCCGAATAAAGTCGTATGTAAAGATTGATACCCATTCACTTTAGGAATCGCAATGTAATCTTTAAAACGCTGAGTGATAGGCTTATACAGATTATGCAATACACCTAATACTCTATAGCAGGTATCGACCTTGTCCACGATAATTCGAAATCCGTACACATCCATGATTTCTGAAAATGATAAATGCTTTTCAAGCATTTTTTTATAAATGCTATAAAAATGCTTACCTCGTCCAGATAACATGGCAGAGGGAATATTATTTTTCTTCAGCGCTTCTCTAATTTGATCATTAATCATGCCCACGATTTCTAGTCTATTGCCCCGCGCTTTGCCTACCGCGTCTTTCAGCACTTTAAAACGCATAGGATAAAGCGAAGCAAATCCCAGATCTTCCAATTCAACACGAAACGCATGCATACCTAAACGGTTGGCAATAGGTGCAAAGATTTCCAAGGTTTCTAAGGCTTTGCGTCTGCGTTTTTCTGGCGGCAAACTGTGTAGCGTGCGCATGTTATGCAATCTATCGCAGAGTTTTACTAAAATAACGCGAATATCACTCGCCATGGCCATGACCATTTTGCGAAAATTCTCGGCTTGTGCTTGAGCATAATTTTCAAAATGAATTTGTGTTAATTTAGTGACTCCGTCCACCAAATCACCCACTTCCGTACCGAACTTTTCCACAATCTCGGATTGTTTGACCGGCGTGTCTTCCACTACATCATGTAAAATAGCCGCCATAATTGTGGCCGGATCCATACGCATTTGTGCGAGAATGTGAGCCACGGCTAAGGGGTGGGTAATATAGGGTTCGCCGGTATAGCGTAATTGATCGCGATGCGCTTCTTCAGCAAACGCATAAGCTGCTTCTATCTTGGCTCTCTCTTGCGGGCTAAGATATTGATTTATTTCATTACGTAATAATTCAAATTCGGTCACAATCAACCTCAATCGGAACCACTTGGTTTTATTGATTAATCCGTCTTTATTTAATTATGGACGGTGTTGTCTCGCTTAGCCACCTTATTAAGACTAAAATAGCTAGCTTGCTTTATAATAATGAGGGAATTAAAGCGTCAATGGAGGCTATATGTTTAAGAAAGCGTGTAAGTGCGGAAGTCTTTGTCCTGTTTCTTTCGGGTTAGCATTAGGCGTTACAGGTGCCTTGGCCGTTTTTATTTGGTCAATATGGGCTATGTATCATGGCATGACACCCGCCATGATGGCTCATGAAACCACGGTTCCAACCTGGTCTACCAGTAGCATGCATGCCTTGTTGGTATTCGTGAAAGGCTTTGTATTTGGCTTTGTGCTAGTGCTTTTTTATCACTTATTTTCTTGCTGTATGAAGGGAATGTGTGGAAAAAAGACCGAAGAAAATTGTGGATGTGGACCGACTGCAAATAAATCGGGAACAGCTAACAAATAAAAAAACTAAAAAATAAATGTTATGCCTGTTATGTCTTGAGAGAAAAAACCTGCCCCGCGCTAATTGCGGGGATGGGGTTGATATTTTAACTTTCCTTCGCTAACATCCCCTCATGTTAAAGAGAGATTTTACTCAGACAGGAAGCCGATTATTACTATTACTAGGACAATGTCTTATCATCGTCGTGTGTTTGGCTTATATCCATTATATTTATTCAGCCAATATCCTTCCTGATAAACGAGCCAAAGAATCGTTCAAAGAAACCGCTTGTTTTCTCATCAGTAAACGACTCACCAGCCACGGAAAGGTATTTACCAAATATCGTGCGGATTTTCTCATTAGTTATCGTGTCCAAGGTGAGCAATATAACCGTTGGGTGTCGGGGAATGGACTGGATATGGCATTTCATGACAATGAAGCCGCAGAAGAAGATGTGTTGTCACAATATGATGTCGGTGGAAGCTATCCTTGTTTTTATGACCCTGGTTATCCACAAATCTCGCTTTTGGTGGTAAGACATAATTGGTTGTCTACCTTTCCTCTGATGGTTCCTTCTGTCATTATCCTCATTACTTTTTATTATTTAATTAAAAATAGTTATCATTTATTCAATGCGGCTACTACAAAACAATATAGACCACGTAAACCAACAAGACGGTTAAGATTAAGGTTAAGAAAAAAAACCAAAACCAAAACCTCTTCCCGTACCAAATAGCGGGAAAATAGTAATCAAAAAAGAGACGACATCATGAAAAATAAAATCCATACCGAAAAAGCACCTGCTGCTATAGGCCCTTATTCGCAAGCCATCAAAACCAACAACATCATTTATTTTTCAGGGCAGATTCCCTTGGATCCAAAGACCATGGTCTTGGTTTCTGATGATATAGCCAAACAAACAGAACAAGTACTGACTAATTTACTGCATGTGAGTCAAGCCGCTGGTGCTAATTTAGATGCCATAGTGAAATTAACTATTTATTTGACTGATCTTACCCATTTTCCCATTGTGAATGAAATCATGGGCAAATTTTTCAAAGAACCCTACCCTGCGCGTACCACCATACAAGTGGCTGCTTTACCCAAAGCAGCGCAAATTGAAATTGATGCGATCATGGCTGTATAAAAGGTCGAGTTAAAAAGCTTTGCTGCCCCTTTGATTGAGCATGTACATGGTACGCAGAATTTTCAGCGCTTCAAACAACTGATAATCGCTGTGCGCGAGAAGCACATCGGTATTTAAGGTATTCACAGCAGAGACCGGCGTAGTTCCCTGTAAATGATTTTTCAATTGATATTCTTTAATAGGTTCAATCATAGCCAAATCTTGCTCTGTTTTATTGGTGATGACTTGTAAATCTTCAATTTGTACGTCAGGCACAATACCCACGTTTTGAATCACCCGACCTGATGGCGTGTGATAAAGCGCCGTTGTCAGTTTGAGTGCATGTGTTTTGTCTAATGGAATAACGGTCTGTACTGAGCCTTTTCCAAAACTAGTGGTTCCTGCAATGAGGGCGCGACGATAGTCTTGAAGAGCACCGGCTACAATTTCGGAAGCTGAGGCGGAGCCACCATTGATGAGTACAACGATAGGTGCTCCATTTAAAACGTCGTTGCCTGAGGCTTTAGCGCTATATTGTGCTTCCGGTAGCCTGCCTTCGGTATAGACAATCACATCATTGTATTTATTATTTAATGATTTACTGTCGAGAAAATTATTGACTACTTGCACAGCGGTTTCCAGCAAACCGCCGGGATTATTACGCAAATCTAAAATAATGCCGTCCAGTCGTCCTTGGTTTTTGCTTTTTAATTCTAAAATGGCATCGTGCATCAGTTTGGCGGTGGGTTCTTGAAATTGAGTGATACGGACATAGCCAAAATTGTTATCTAACATTTTGCTTTTCACACTGGCGATGTGAATGATCTCGCGAGTTAATTTGAAGGTTAGCGGGACTTTTTCGCCTTTTCGCAATACGGTAAGAATGACTTGCGAGCCTGATTTACCACGCATCTTTTCCACGGCATCTTGTAAAGACATTTCACTGACTAATTTGCCATCAATGGCCACAATATAATCGCCTGACTTGATGCCTGCTTTAGAAGCAGGGGTATCGTCCATGGGGGCAACGATTTTGAGAATCCCGTATTCAGGGGTGACTTCAATCCCCACTCCACCGAATTCACCACTGGTCGTCATGAGCAGCGTTTTATACGCTTCACTATCCAAATATTCAGAATGAGGATCCAGTCCGCTGACCATCCCTTTTACAGCATCATCTAATAACGTTTTATCGCCTACGGGTTGGACATAAAAATCTTTAATCAAAATGATGGTATTGGTAAAACGATTAATGTCTTCATCGTTAACGGATTGGCCTTTTTCTGATTTAATCGCAGGAGCAACTGGCCGAGAGAGAGGAGAGGTTGGTTTAGTTACAGACGGTGACTTAATCTCTTGTGTGCTTGAAAAGGAATTAAGGCTAAGAACGATGGTGACGCAGACAGCTGAAATAATAATAGGGATTTTCATCTCAAGATGTCCTTTCTTTGATTACAGTAAGTATAGCAGCTTGGGATGGGTTAGCCTAATTCTAGCAAGGAGCGGCCTGTCATTTCGGAGGGTTTTGGCAAGCCCATAAGGTAAAGCAAAGTGGGGGCAATATCAGATAATTTACCGTTATTTATTATAATATTAGCTTTTCTTCCTAAGTAGACAAACGGAACGAGATTACTGGTGTGCGCGGTGTGTGGTTGATGGGTCTTTTCATCAAATAAAAGTTCGGCATTGCCGTGATCAGCTGTGATGAGGAGTTCTCCGCCTACTTCTTTTAATGTGGTTATTATTTTCCCAATACAGACGTCAATCACTTCAATGGCTTTCACTGTTGCGGCTAAGTTACCGGTATGTCCAACCATATCAGGATTGGCAAAATTACAAATAATAACATCGTATTGCCCGCTTTTAATTTCTTGAATGAGGCGCTCGGTTAATTCAGGGGCGCTCATTTCGGGTTGTAAGTCGTAAGTGGCTACCTTAGGAGAAGGAATAAGGATACGGTCTTCGCCAGGGAATGGAGCTTCTATCCCGCCGTTGAAGAAAAAAGTGACATGGGCATATTTTTCTGTCTCAGCAATGCGCAACTGCTTGAGGTGTAAACGACTTAGATATTCGGAAAGTATATTGTCTAAGGGTTCTGGTGGGTAGGCGACCGCTAGGTTGAAGCGGGGGTCGTATTCAGCTAGACAGACGAATGCCGCTAGAGAGGGTGTTACTTTTCGTCTGAAACCCTGGAAATCCGGTGTTACAAAAGCTTGAGTCAATTCGCGCGCGCGGTCTGAACGAAAGTTCATGAAAATAACGATATCACCATCTTGTATAGTAATCGGTGCAGCATGTTCAGGGTGAATGCTAGTCGCTTGAACAAACTCATCGGTTTCGCCACGTGCATAGGCCAGTTCTAATCCTTGTTGAGCAGTAGCAGCATGATAAGGTGCGTTTCCTTGCGTTAATAACTCATAGGCAGATTGTATGCGTTCCCAGCGCTGGTCTCTGTCCATGGCGTAATAACGTCCTATTAAAGAGACAATCTGACCGCAATTTAAGTGCTGACAGAGTGCAGCCAGTGATTCCAAGGAAGTTAAAGCGCTTTTGGGCGGCGTATCGCGGCCGTCAAGAAAAGCATGAATGTAAAGTGAAGGAAGGGATAGGCTTGCTGCTAATTTAACGAGTGCGTGCAAGTGATTTTCATGACTATGAACCCCACCTGGTGAAAGTAGTCCCATCATGTGAACGGCTTTATGGTTTTTTTTAGCGGTTTGCAGGGCATCAAGAAGGATTTTGTTTTTAAAAAACTCACCAGTCGCGATGGCATCATCAATTTGGGTTAAATCTTGGTGAACAATGCGGCCTGCTCCCATATTAAGATGGCCGACTTCTGAGTTTCCCATTTGACCCTCAGGTAAGCCTACACAACAACCGGATCCCGAGATTAGCGCATGGGGGTAATTTTTCCAAAGCGCATCCCAGTTGGGTTTATGGGCCGCTGCAATGGCGTTAGCTTCCGTTTCTTCACGGTATCCAAACCCATCTAAAATAATAAGCGCCAAAGGACGAGGACGAGTATTTTTCATCTGCCACTTCTTTCAGTTAAGTGTTCGCGAGTATATCTTACACGCGACATTTATATAAGATAGCGTTAAACTAAGCCTTTAGCGCCTATTGGATAAGTTAACTTATGAATAATAAACAACAAAAAGGGGCAGTATTACCTGCTTATATTGTTACCTTTATGCTGAGTGTTCTGTTGAGTGGAATAACAAATCCTGTCGCAGCGGCGACAACCAGCTCCAGCCAAAAGAACGGCGCGCAAGATACCACCTCATCTGCCCCTATTGCGGGAACACAAGACCCTTTAGAAAAATATAATCGCGTCATATTTGAATTTAATGACACGATAGACGTCTATTTTTTAAAGCCCATCGCTACGCTATACAATAAAATTATGCCCTCAGTCCTGAACAAGGGTATTCATAATATGTTTAGTAATATTGGCGAATTACCCACTATTGCCAATGACGCCTTACAATTTAATTTTTATCAAATGGCCAATGATATGTGGCGCTTAGGCATCAATACCACCGTGGGAATTGGCGGCTTTTTTGATGTGGCTACCCAGATGGATTTAAAACCCTATACTAATGACTTTGGTTTGACTATGGCCAAATGGGGTTGGAAAGATTCTACGTATGTGGTCTGGCCGTTTTTTGGGCCTAGTACCATCAGAGATGGTATAGAAATCCCTGTCGATTATTTTGCTTTCTCTATTTATCCCTATATCAATCCTGAGTCCACTCGTTACGAAATATATGGATGGGGAATATTAGACCGTCGGGCCCAATTACTACAATTTCAATCGGTATTTGAAGAAGCGGCTGTTGATCGGTATGTTTTCATGCGTAATGCTTATTTACAACGACGTGCTTCCCTCATTGAGGATACTCATCATAGAGACTATCATGGGCAAAATGCAGAATGTCTGGTTGGAGATCAGCCGGGCGCTGTGCTTGAACCTTTGGACAAGGTTGAAAAATCCACAGAAGAAAAATCAACTACTGAAGCGAATAAAGATGCTGATTCAAAGCAAAAGACAGACCAAAATAAGACTGTTGCAGCCAGTCAGGACAAGGCGCAAGAGCAAAAACCAGTCGTGGCAAGAAGTAGCGCGCCCATGCCCGTTTCTGCGGCAGATAATTATTGAAAAAAATAGGTATTTTGATGTCTATGCTGATTATTACCGCCGTATGCTATGCTTATAAATGAGATCGAACTCAATGCAATTAAGAATGGTGATTTTCATGTCTGACATCGCTATCATTGCAGCCTCTGTGCAAGCAACACTTAAGGAAATTGCAAAGCAAGCATCGGCTTTAGGGACTGGATTGCAAAATGCGGCACCAGGAGAAAAAGCGGGTACGCCGAATAATTCTATTCAGTATTTATTAAGTACGGCTGAGAACATTGCAAAAGTGTCTGAAGAATGTGGGAAACTAACTTCTTCTAGCAACGTTTCGCAAGACCGATAGGAAACCTAATTGAAATTGATTTCCACCAAGTAGTCATTATGTCAACTGAAAATCAGGAACAAAAAGAGAAATTGTTACAATTGGTGCAAGAAGCCTTGCAACGAGACAGCGAGTTGCGTGAAAAACATCAAGTGGGCGAAAAATTTCGTTTTATTCGTGACCGTTTACAAGCGCTATTGCATAGTGTGAAAGAGAATTTGGCCGCTCTTAAAAAATCCACAGAAGAAACGAGCGATGTCGTGTCAGAAGATGACATGCTGGTCTATGTGTATCTTTATAATGCGCAAGGCATAGTAATGCAAACCTGGCAGAAAATGCTTCAACCTTCGGTATATTATGAATATAGCGTGAATAGGCCTGTTTATATGGAAAAATCGCACATTGAAGCTTTTATTCGCGCCAAACCGAATAAAGTCCAACACGGGTATTTAACCGTTGCCGTTAAAAAGAGCGATGTGGTGATAGGCGAGACCAAGGACCCGATTGGACATCCACTGGTTAAAGTAAAAGAAGGTGCATTACATTCTACGCGGATGATTACGTTTACGCATAACAACAATGATTACGTGGTCAATGAAGCTAACGAATTAGTTAAAGCAAAAAAGCCACTCGCTTAATTAGCTCTTTTGCGAACGACTGGGGTGGGACGGAGAGACGGGTTCGCTTTTTGGGGCTTCTTTTTCAGATTTTGCTTGTGTCGTCTTCTTATCAATTGCTTTTTGAGTTGCTTTCGCAAAAGGGCTATCGGCCCCAAGCCAAGCGATGAAACTACGTACGGTTTCACTATTTAATGTATTTGTTAACCCATATCCAGTGGGAGCGACCATGTTGATTTGTCTTGCTTTAGCGGCGTGTTCACTGCCACCAAACACGGAGCTAGCCGTGTAGGATTGTTTTACACGGTCTGAACGGTTTTTCTCAAAAAGCGTTTCTCGGTGTTCTCTTTCATGTTTAGCGATGGATTTAGTTTTTTGAGTTTTGGTGGATTCTATTTGCTGTTGCTTTTGACGCTCCTTTTCATTGCGCTCTTGAAGGAATTCTTGTCTTTGTCTTTTAGCAACGGCGTCAAATACTTTAGCTTTAGCGTCAATTTTCAATTGCAATTTAGGAGCGAGCTCTTCCTCAGGTTCTTTGGGAGCTTGGGCATTTTCAGCTTGAGTTTTGCGACACGTTACACAAATATTCCCATAGGTCCTACCTTGTGGGCCTGTCAGTTGCAAGAAAGCGGCCAACGGTTTTTTTTGCCCGCAACTCGCGCATGTTTTGGTAAGTTTGGTGTCCATATCAGTTCCTGCTCTTGTTCGCCATTGTGCACTATATAAATAAATATAGCACATAGCACTTTAAAATTTGGCAAATGATCAAACATTCTATGAGAGATTGATAGTTATGTTAACTCAAATTTGTGTAAGAAAATATCTATCTTGCTTGAGGATAGCATATTCGATATCCTCAGTGCTTTTCAGGCCCTAGGCAAAGTTAGATTGAGGGGTTTGATGAAGGAATCAGGCCTGAACCTCGTTAAGAGGATAGGATTAAAAATTAAAATTTGGAGAATAAAAAATGACAAAAGGACCATCTCTACAAGATCCTTTCTTGAACTCGTTACGTAAAGAAAAAATCCCTGTCTCTATTTATTTAGTGAATGGGATTAAACTTCAAGGTGTAATTGAATCTTTCGATCAGTTCGTTGTCTTATTAAAAAATACCGTCAGTCAAATGGTTTATAAACATGCTATTTCAACCATTGTTCCTGCTAGGAACGTGTCGTCGCCATTTGAATACAGTAATGGTTATCACACTAATGGAAATGGCAATGGTGGTAATGGTAATAAAACCGGAAACAACAAATCAAATTTAACTTCTCATGATTAGTAATTAATTCGTCTCTTGGGCCAGTTGCAGAGACGGGAGGAACTCTTCTTGAACGATCGCCCCAAGGGTGCGGAGCGTGTGGTACTGGTTCATGTCAATTTTCCCGCGGGCAAGATGGAAGAAGATCTGAATGAACTTAAAGAGCTGGCCGTGTCTGCGGGTGCAGAGATTGCGAGTGTGGTGATTGGTACCCGCCGTGTGCCTGAATCTAAGTACTTCGTTGGATCGGGCAAGGCGGAAGAGATACGTGATCACGTCCTAAGCTGTAAGGCCAGCCTCGTTATATTTAATCATGTGTTAACGCCTGGACAAGAGCGCAATCTTGAGCAGTTAGTGAAATGCCGCGTCTTAGATAGAACAGGATTGATTCTAGATATTTTTGCGCAACGTGCCCGCAGCTTTGAGGGGAAACTGCAAGTTGAATTGGCTTTGCTTAAACATCTCACTACACGTTTAGTTAAAGGTTGGACCCATCTCGAAAGACAACGAGGTGGGATAGGGTTGCGTGGCGGCCCCGGTGAAACTCAGCTGGAAACGGATAGACGTTTGATCCGTGATCGAATCAAAGTGATTACCGCTCGTTTAGCAAAGATTCGTAAGCAGCGTGAACAAGGGCGGTTAGCGAGGCGCAAAGCCGTGGTACCTACGGTGTCATTAGTAGGTTATACCAATGCGGGTAAATCCACTCTTTTTAATCTCTTGACTCACTCTTCCGTTTACGTGGCTAATCAATTATTCGCAACGCTTGATCCCACCTTAAGACGCATTGATTTTTCTGAGCTGGGGCCCGTTATTCTGGCGGATACCGTGGGGTTTATTCGACATCTCCCTCATGATTTGGTAGAAGCTTTTCATGCCACTTTGGAAGAAGTCACTGAATCTGATCTGCTTTTGCATGTTGTGGATGCCAAGGATGACAATAGGACTGCTCATCTTCAACAAGTTGAAGAAGTCTTGACCAGTATTCATGCAAGTGAAGTGCCCCGTCTGCTGGTGTATAACAAAATTGATTTGAATCCCGGTATGGAGCCAAAAATGGAGAGGGATGAGCAAGGCCAAATTAAGCGGGTGTTTATTTCGGCTGAAAAAGGCTGGGGAATAAAGGAGTTGGTGACCGCGATTGGAGAACTGTTAAAAAAAGAAATGGTCCAAGAATCGGTGGTACTCTCTCCCTTGCAAGCTAAGCTGCGTGCTTATTTGTATTCTCGCGAAGCCGTTCTATCCGAAAGCATAGACGAGCAAGGCCATTATCACTTATTGGTTAGGTTGCCGCGAGTAGAGTTAGAGAAGCTTTTTCGATAGTATACGCGTGGCGTTTTCCGCCGAACCTTACGCGATGGGGTGATCCTAGAGGGGGAGAGCGTAGCGAGGGGGAAGCGAAGCGCGCGATTCTCCCCTCTAGGTGCAAGCACAAGCTTTGCTTGTGCGCAGCATATAAACAGTTATACGCGAGGCGTTTTCTGAGGGGACAAAAGAGTGAGATGGTCTATATTAATAACGGCGGTGGGGTTTTTGTTCGTTTTCGAAGGGGTAATGCCTTTCTTGTCTCCGTATCGTTGGCGGCAGTGGATACAAAAAATGGCCACTCAAAGTGATAGAGTAATCCGTATCATGGGATTGGTGAGTATGCTAGTGGGCTTAGCATTGGTGTGCATTGCACGTGATTTTTATTAAGAAATAATTGAGAGTTTATTATGGGTAAAAACGTTATTTTGTTGGGCAGTCAGTGGGGCGATGAGGGTAAAGGTAAAATCGTTGATTTGTTAATGGAACACGCATCTATCGCAGTGCGTTTTCAAGGCGGCCACAATGCGGGCCATACCTTGGTCATCGATGGTAAAAAAACGATTCTACGTCTTATTCCTTCCGGTATTTTGCATGCTCATGTGCAATGTTTAATTGGTAGTGGAGTGGTGCTTTCTCCAACGGCACTTTTAGAAGAAATTGAAGAATTAGAACGTCAAGGGATACCGGTCAGGCAACGTTTGCGGATTAGCGATGCGTGTGCGCTGATTCTTCCTTACCATGTGGCCTTAGATAGAGCGCGTGAAGAAGCGAAAGGTAAATCGGCCATTGGTACTACCGGACGGGGCATTGGGCCGGCCTATGAAGATAAAGTCGCAAGACGCGCCATCCGTTTTGGTGATTTATTTAATGAAAAACGACTGAGTGCTCAATTAGAAGAAGTATTAAGTTACCATAATTTTGTTTTACAGCATTACCACGGTCATGCCCCTATTGAATTTCGTCAACTCTTAGACAATATACAGAGCATGGTGCCAAAGCTTGCGACCATGCGCGCCGACGTTGCCGCACTCCTTTCGCAATACTATCAAGAAGGCAAAAACATGATGTTTGAAGGAGCGCAAGGGACTTTGCTGGACATTGATCACGGCACTTATCCTTATGTCACTTCTTCTAATACGATTGCGGGAGCGGCTTGTGTGGGCAGCGGGTTTGGGCCTAAACACATTAATGATGTATTGGGCATTATGAAAGCCTATACCACTCGCGTGGGTGCGGGGCCTTTCCCAACGGAATTGCAAGATGAAGTCGGAAAGCATTTAGCCACACGGGGCAATGAATTTGGTTCCGTCACCGGACGTCCACGCCGTTGTGGTTGGCTAGATTTAGCGGCCTTGCAGCGTTCCATACAACTCAATGGATTTTCTGGATTGTGTGTCACTAAACTGGATGTGCTGGATGGATTGACTACCATCAAGGTGTGTACGGGATATCGTTTACGCGGCAAAGAATATGATTATCCTCCGCTAGATAGCGAGTTATATGCGGAGTGCGAACCTATCTATGACGAATTACCCGGATGGAGTGAGCCAACGGCGGGCATCTTGCAGTTCAAGCAATTGCCTCTTGAAGCGCAGCGCTATCTTATGTACATAGAAAAAAAAGCGAATGTACCTATTGATATTATTTCTACGGGATCGGACAGAAAAGACACGATTGTGTTACGTAACCCGTACGTGGATGAAAGTCACAAGCAGAAGTGTCACGGCTAATCTTTGCCGAGGAGAGGACTTGAACCTCCACGGGGTTGCCCCCACAGGCATCTGAAACCTGCGTGTCTACCAATTCCACCACCCCGGCGTGAGAGGCACTGTATACTTGGGAATGTTTTTTTGTCAATCAATAGAGGATGCTTATTAGAGGATACTTATTTGTTTGCAAATAATCAGTCCGTACCTGAGAGTGATTCTAGTGATTCTATAGTTCATTTACGCGGCGTGGGTAAGCAAATTGCTAAACATCTTGCGCGCTTAGGCATTTATTCCATACATGATCTCTTGTTTCATTTACCCTTGCGTTATCAAGACCGTACCCTCATCCAATCTATTCGTCAATTGAGAGTAGGAGAGGAAGCCGTCGTTGAAGGAGTCATTCAACATTGTGATTTCCCAAAACGGGGACGCACTAAATTAATGTGTGAATTGGCTGACGAAACGGGCAGGATACATTTGCGTTTTTTTCATGTCATGACTTATCAATCCACACAATTAAAACCGGGAACGCGTTTGCGTTGTTATAGTGAAGTGCGTGTGGGCCCCTTGGGATTAGAAATGGTCCATCCTGATTTTCAAGTGGTCAGAGAAAATCATCCCATTCCTGTGGATGCTCATCTCACACCTATTTATCCCGCTACAGAAGGAATAAGCCAATATACGCTTAGAAAGCTGACACAAGCCGCTCTCACTTGGATGGAAACGACGGCTGCTTTTTCTG
>Ga0207084_1018_pt1 | contig 50070 bp, 48 predicted proteins | sample Alteio_BWMinHeat_55_FD_153543 | JGI IMG/M metagenome (GOLD analysis project Ga0207084, IMG submission 153543) | Enriched cells from forest soil in Barre Woods Harvard Forest LTER site, Petersham, Massachusetts, United States -... | ecosystem: Environmental > Terrestrial > Soil > Temperate forest >...
AAACCTGGGATAAAGAACACGCTAAATCCCTGTCCCCTGAAACCACTCAGACGGCGACTTCTGCAGAAAATAATCCTGCGGCAGGCCGGTTTGTTCCTGAAACGATGCGGACCAATGAAGAAACCGTTTCTCAAGTGGCGACTTCACTCTCTTCGGCTGCAGCTGCCCCTTCTGCCTTGGCAAAAGGTCAGGTGATTACAGTCACGACGGATTTATTACAAGTCAATATAGACAATAGAGGTGGTGAAATTGTAAGCCTCAAGTTGTTGCACTATCCGGAATCATTGGGAGCGAAATCCCCTTTTGTATTATTCAATGATGATCCCAAGACCCGTTATATCGCCGAAAGTGGGCTGTTAAGCAAACAAGGGCCTGACACCGTACAAGCGCAAGCACTTTATACGACTTCGCAAAGCGACTATCGCTTGGGCGCTAACGATAATAACCTGACCGTCAACTTGCATTGGCAAGATAAAAACGGCTTGAAAGTGACCAAAACCTTTACCTTCGCACGTGATAGTTATGAAATCAAAGTGGGATATGAGATACAGAATCAATCCTCTACGCCTTGGGAAGGGAGCCTGTATACCCAACTCATGCGCACCGATAATCCCGCGCCTAATCATGGCGGCATGGTGAATTTAGCGACTTACTTTGGGGCGGCCATTGCCACACCACAAAAGCCATTTACCAAAATCCCTTTTAAAGACATGCGCGAAAAAAATCTGAATCAGGTGGTCCAAGATGGTTGGGCAGCTATGATTCAACATTATTTCATCAGCGCTTGGGTTCCTCCTAAAGACGCCGTATCTACTTATTACTCGCGACTGGCTAATAATAATCTTTTCACCATTGGCATGATTAGCAAGCCATTTAGTGTGGCACCGCATGCTAGCGTGACTAAAGAAACTAAATTATATGCAGGCCCGGCCATTGCAGATCAATTAGAAAAAACAGCACCGGGATTAAAACTTACCATTGATTACGGTTGGTTTTGGTTTATTTCCGACATTATTTTTTGGATGATGCTGAAAATTTATAACGTGGTGGGGAATTGGGGTTGGGCCATTGTGTTAGTGACCGTGGTGATTAAACTTTTGTTTTATCATCTCTCCGCTAAAAGCTATCGCTCTATGAGCATGTTGAAAAAGCTACAGCCACGCATTGAAATGTTGAAAGAACGTTTTGGCGATGATAAACAAAAATTAACGCAAGCCACGCTGGATCTGTATAGGCAAGAAAAAGTGAATCCCATGAGCGGATGCTTGCCGATTTTGATTCAGATACCGGTGTTCATTGCTTTATATTGGGTATTAGTCGAAAGTGTGCAATTGCGGCAAGCCCCGTTTATTTTCTGGATACACGATCTTTCTCAACAAGACCCTTATTACGTGTTGCCCCTCTTGATGGGCGTGTCCATGTTTTTACAACAACGCTTGAGTCCGCCACCGCCCGATCCCTTGCAAGCTAAAATCATGATGTTAATGCCAGTGGTATTTACAGTGTTATTTGCTAATTTTCCTGCAGGATTGATGTTGTATTGGTTTGTGAATAACACGCTGTCCTTTTTACAACAGTGGTATATCATGCACAAGCTTGATAAAGAGACGAATGGAAAACGCTGAACACCAAGAAACCATTGCCGCTCAGGCCACAGCGCCTGGGCGTGGTGGAGTGGCCATCATTCGACTCTCTGGTCCCGCTGTTCCCTCTATTATGCAAGTCTTATTAGGTTGTTCTCTGTTACCTCGTGATGCCCGCTATTTGCCTTTTCGTGATAGTGATGGCGAGGTGATAGACATTGGCATTGCCATTTTTTTTCCTCATCCGCATTCGTTTACAGGAGAAGATGTGCTGGAATTGCACGGGCACGGCGGTCCTGTGGTCGTGGATTTAATTTTGCAACGTGTATTACAGCTAGGCGCGAGGCTTGCAAGATCAGGTGAATTTTCTGAACGGGCATTTTTAAATGGCAAAATGGATTTAGCACAGGCTGAAGCGGTGGCAGATTTAATCGATGCCTCTTCTCAGCAAGCGGCACGTTCAGCTATACGCTCTTTGCAAGGGGAATTCTCTAACGATATTCATAGTCTCGCAGAAAGATTGATTCATTTGCGCATGTATTTAGAAGCGGCTTTGGATTTTGCCGAGGAAGAAATTGATTTCTTAGGCGATGAAAAAATCGCTTTAGGATTGAAACAAATTCTTGAGCATCTCAGTCTTGTTCAACACAAGGCCAAGCAAGGCAGCTTTTTGCGAGAAGGGATTACGCTGGTGATTGCGGGCCAACCTAATGTAGGAAAATCCAGTTTATTAAATGCATTGAGCGGTCATGAGATTGCGATTGTCACTGATATCCCTGGCACCACGCGCGATGTGTTGCGTAATGTCATTCTTATTGACGGACTTCCTGTTCATGTGATGGATACGGCAGGATTGCGCGAGAGTGCAGATGTGGTAGAGCAAGAAGGAATTAAACGCGCATACAGCGAAATGGAAAAAGCAGATCTGATTTTATATCTGCTGGAGGCAAATAAAAACCAAGCAGATGCCATCACTGCATTGCCGTCTAAGATGGCTTCACATCCTGTGTTATTTATACGTAATAAAATCGATTTGACCCATGAATTACCTTCTCTTACCACGGTCAACGGTCATGATGTGATTTCACTCTCAGTAAAATCAGGTGCCGGTTTGTCTCTTTTAAAAGATCACATCAAAAAAAGAATAGGGTTTCAATCTTCAGCAGAAGGTCTTTACTTTGCGCGTCGCCGCCATTTAGAAGCGTTGACAAAAGCAGAATCACATATTAAAAATAGTTTCACACAATTAATGGAATCCCATTTAGGCGAATTAGCCGCGGAAGATTTACGCTTGGCCCATTTGGCCCTGTGTGAAATCACCGGTGAGTTTTCAGCCGATGATTTATTAGGGCGAATATTTTCTAGTTTTTGTGTGGGCAAATAAAATGAAGACGGCACCTCCTAAAACGATCTAACGAATTATGTCAAATAAAACAACCAAGCACATCATGCGGTTCTTGCTAGATCTCCCCGTAATAAATGAGATACCTGCTCTATATTCATTAAAAGAAAAGATAATATTAGACGGGGTGGCGGTCTCTATGCAAAAGCAGACCGTATCACTTGAAGAAGCGCTAGAAATTGCTGAAAAGGCAAAAGCTCATGCTCGTGAGCACATTAAAGCAGGCGGTACTCAGCTGGAAAATAATGATTTGTGCGCTACATGGTTTAATTGCCTGTTAACAGGCATCAATGATTTAAGGGAAGCAAAAGATGAAAAAATAGAAAAACAAGCTTGTTCGGATCGTTTAGAGACTATTCATCCCCTCATTTCATATGAAACCATGATTTCATTTAGCTCTAAGTATTCCATTGGTAATTGTAGGGAATTGGCTGCCCATGCATTTGATTATGTATTAAATGATAATCACAGACCGATTTCCGCCATAATGTATTTTATTAAAGGAGGCGATCATACTTTCTTAGTTCTCAACGTGAAACCCGATTGCAAACCTGAAGATATCAGCACCTGGGGTGACAATGCCGTGATTTGTGATCCCTGGGCAAATAAAGTGTATAAAGCGTCTGATTATAAATTGGAATTAAAAAATTTCTATCACAAAAAAAATGGCAGAAAGAAAGAAAATTGTATTGAAGATTTTGATGAAAATAAGCATAAATTAGTTCCCGTTCCTTTTTTTAACACTGATTTTCTTAGGCAAATAAGGCGTGTGGATACATTAATGAATAACTTTATTGCCGAGTCTAGCCTTATTGTCAGCGTGTTTACGGTTTATAAAGAAAGACTGGAAGAAGAAAAAAATAGGCTTATAGTGAAATATGGCGAGGACAATGCAAAAGCAATTATTCTAGAGAAAAAAATTCAATTAATTGAAGCCACCCTGGCTGATGTGAATGGCATGATGGATTCAATACAAAAGGAAAATCATGATGATTATCGCAAGACCCGAACTGAACTTAATGAGGCATTAAAAAAGATGCGTCAATCCATGATGGCTTCTATGCCGTTTACTAAGGAAGAGCGAGATAGTTTATTTGCCCATCAGGGTAAGGATAGAAAATCAGAGGTAATGAATTTTTTGGGTATGCAAACTAAGACTGAAGAACAGCTAAAAAATATTAGCGTCGAGGTCAATGCGTTACTTCTTAAGCCGCGCATATAGGCATGTTATTGACCTTGGCTAATACTAGTATGCTATAGTTAACTCGTCCAAATGGTCATCAGGAGCATTCGCATGTTGAAAATGTATATGCAAAGTTGGAAAGGAACGGCCTCATTAGCTAAAGCGTTTTGGCTAGTTTATATTGTGACAGGGATTGTGCTATGGATAGTGGTGAGTGTTATCGTCGGTATGTTTAATCCTAACTTAGACCCCATGTTTAAACAAAATTTAGTAACGGTTTGTGTCCTTCCCTATACTTTATTTAGTCTGATTTGTGTATGGAAATGTGCGAGTAATTCTCATATTGTATGGAACGTGTTAGCAAGAATAGTGGTCGTTCTTGCTCTGCTCGGGAACATTTTTAGTATCGTACAAATTATTAAATAATGCCTAGCCCTCGCTTTCAAGAGGAAATTTATAGATTTCCTCTTGAATTATCCAGACCCTAGTTTTCAACCTATGAACAAATATCAAAATCGTTATGAAGCAGGAAAAACCTTAGGGCAGCAATTATCTGCATATGCTGACCGCACTGATGTTATCGTGTTTGCCTTACCTCGTGGCGGGGTCCCCGTGGGCTTCGAAATCGCGAAAGCCTTATCAGCCCCTTTAGATGTCTTTATCGTAAGAAAACTAGGTGTTCCTGAACACCGCGAGCTCGCTATGGGCGCCATTGCCACAGGCGGGGCTAAGATATTAAATGACTACGTCATTAACGATTTGAATATTTCGCAACACGCCATACAAGCCGTCTTATTAGAAGAGCAACAAGAATTAAAACGCCGCGAAAAAGCCTACCGAGGCGACCAACCTTTTCCTTCCCTAAAAAATAAAATCGTTATCTTGGTGGACGATGGCATTGCCACAGGTGCTTCCATTCGCGCCGCCATTAAAGCCCTACAACAATTCAGTCCAGCACGTCTAGTCGTAGCGGTGCCAGTAGCAGATAAAAGCATTTGTGCAGAAATACGCCCCTTAGTCGATGAATTCATTTGCCCCTTACAACCTAGCAGTTTGTATGCCGTGGGAGCGTGGTACGATGATTTTTCGCAGACTGAAGATGAAGAAGTGTATAGTCTTTTGCGTCAGACAAAAGAGATGAATCTTTGATGCCGAAAAAAGAGCATCAAGGCGTCTATCCATGTGACTATATTTTTAAATGATGTCCTTACCAAGAGATTTTTTATTATGCAAAACTATAATTTTGACTCATGCAACGCATTTGTGACCCCATTTACGATCAATCCAAAGTTATCAGGAAAACTAGATAATCTCACTTTTGCCGTGAAAGATAATATCGATATCGCGGGATATAAAACGTCTTATGGAAGCAAGCCATGGCTTAACTCGCACCCGCCCGCTGTGAGTCACGCGACTTGTGTTGAACAGCTATTAAATGCCGGTGCCTGTTGTGTAGGTAAAACTATTTCAGATGAATTAACTTGTAGTCTGGATGGAGAAAGTCATTTTTACGGCACTCCTATCAATCCAAGAGCGCCCGAGCGCATTCCTGGTGGCTCTTCGAGTGGATCGGCTTCTGCGGTTGCCTGTGGTTTGGTTGATTTCGCTATAGGGACAGATTGCGCAGGTTCAACCCGCGTGCCCGCTAGTCATTGCGGTATTTTAGGCATGCGACCCACTATTCATCGCATTTCTGAATCAGGCGTATTACCTTTTGCACCCAGTTCTAGTACGGTAGGGATTGTTGCTAACAATGTAACGGTGTTAGAAAAAGTGATGACCGTTTTGCTTGCTAGTCCTGAAGCAGAACAACCGCCCATTAATACCCTCTATTTATTGGAAGATGCTTTTTCCATTGCTGACCCTGAAGTCAATACCGCATTACAAGAGTGTATTTTGCAGCTAAAAAAAATAAAAAATATAAAAATTTCTTCTATTACGCTAAGCGATACCGTAGGTGAAAAAACCAATCTTGAATGGTGGCTAGAAAATATTTTTGGGGTCATTCAATGCGTTGAAATTTGGAATGCGGTGGGTGCGTGGATTGAAGCTTATCAACCTGAAATGGGACCCCGTATCCAAGATTCTATGAATCATTTCAAACAATTTGATCGCTCAACGCTTAATCATGCCTTGTCTTTACGTGAAAAAATGTTTTCCAAGATAGCCGCATTTACAAAACCAGGGGATTTATTTTGCTTTCCAACTGTGCCCATGATTGCGCCTCTAAAAAAGGAACTGGATGACCAGCAAAAATGTAGGGATTATTACAAAAGAACGATGAGCATCACTTCTTTTGCAGGAGTTGCCCGTTTACCAGAAATTTCTATGCCCGTTACCAAAGTAAAAAACGCACCGCTAGGCTTATCTTTAGCCGCAGCTCATCATCAAGACGAGTTTCTGCTCGCTGCTACAAAGAAATTATTTGCTTCATTTCTTCTGTAATTTTTATTTTACCCTTTCGGTTTGGGCTTGAGGTTGAAAGGAGAGGGAGTTCGGGAGGGTTTTCGACTTTCATCCGCTGATTTTTCTTTAGAGGTGTCTTCTTCTCTGTCTGCTAATTTGGTCTGCGCTAAAAATTTTTTCTCGCTTAGTTGCTGTTTGACCTTTTCTGTTTCACCTTTTGGAATTAGATTTTTATTTTCCAAATTTTTTACGAATTTTAATGCGTCTTTTTCATTAGCAAACTGGAATGTCATGGTTTGTTTTGGAAAATTAGTTTCAGAATAGCGCTTGCGGTCATCTTCAGATAAATTTTTGTAATAGTCACTTTTTTTAAATTCATCAAATGTCGCATAATTTTGTTTTTTGCTGGCAAAAGTGGGTTTATTGGGATGGTCCTTGTAATTTTCATTAACAAATTGTGCGTATTCTTTTTCTATTTCGGCTAAATTATTTCCTGCTACGAAAAATTGCTTATCATCTTTATTTGTTACCCCACGGGCCATTTTCTCATCTTGTTTTTTTAGATAGTCTTTGCGTTTTTCTGGAGAATTTAATTCGTCAAATGCCTTAAATAACTCTGCTTTTTTAGTATCTAAAGCTAATTTGTCTTTTTCTTCTCTATCGACTTGCGCGCATTTCATTTGATACATTTTTTCAAGGAGCTGAATGCTGCCCTGTCTTAATTGTTCTAAGGTTATTCCTAATAATTCATGTGCTTGCATAAAATACCTCTTTATTTAAAGCCTAGGCGTGTTTTTATAATGATAGCAGAAAATTTGTAACACGCTTTGAATCATGTCGTGATTAATGTCCGTATGCAGTGGTAAACGTCGCTTCTGCAACAACATGAGATTGTAGGGCGTGCATGAGCGATGTTGCTGTTGCGCCGGGGGCAAGTGTTAATGTGGTGTCTAAAGCATACAAGGTAAAAACGTAGCGATGGGTGCTGCCCTTGGGAGGACATGGGCCGTTGTACTGGGCTTTGCCCCAACTGTTTTTTCCGGCTAGGCAACCACTGGGAAGAGACTGTAAGCCTTGTGGAAAAGAAGTGACGGTAGAGGGAATGTTATAAACGACCCAGTGATAAAACGTTCCTGAGGGTGCATCAGGGTCGGAGAGAATGAGAGCAAGTGATTTGGTTTTTGCAGGAATGCCTGACCATGTTAATTCAGGAGAAATATCTTGGCCATCACAGGTATAACGTGGAGGAACTTGTGCTGAAAGTTCTGGAGCGGTTAAACTAAAAACCGCTTGAGAAGGTTGTGCATGACCGGAAAAAGCAATACTACAGAGTAAGCCAGTGAGTGATAAGAACCTTCGCATACTTCCCTCCGTGGATGACAATCTAAAATATTACCCCAGTCTATCTTTTGCAATTTTTTCAGCAATGTCATTGGTTGCGATATGTTCATGGGCCGAGCGTTCAAAAATATCGTAAACAGTGTGATAAATATTATTGATTTGTTCTAAGGAGCGGTTCATATCGCCGTGATCGTAAATGACGGCCACGTGAATTAAACCGCCGGCATTAATTAGGAAATCCGGTGCGTAAAGAATACCGCGCTCTAATAATATAGTGCCGTAGTGATGATGGGCTAATTGGTTATTGGCAGCACCGGCCACGATTTTTGTTTTTAATCGTTTGATGGTGTCTCGGTTTAAAACGGCGCCTAATGCGCATGGCGCAAAGACATCGGCTTCTATATCGTAAATTTCATCGGGATGACAGACGTTGACTTCAAATTCTTCTATGCAACGTTGTAGCGCTTTGAGATTCACATCAGCTACGGTCAACTTGGCGCCTAAGGCTTTTAAGCCTTTGGCGAGGTGATAGCCAACATGGCCCGCGCCTTGAATAGCAACGTGCACACCTTCCAATGAATCGCGGCCTAATTTAAATTTTACTGCGGCTTCCAATGCACGTCTCACGCCTAAGGCCGTTAGCGGTGAAGGATCACTGTCTATGCCTGATTTAGTGGTGCAAGTGACATAAGGCGTACGTCTGGCAATGATGTCCATTTCTAAAGGACTGGTACCGCTGTCGACGGCTGTAATATAACGACCACCTAATTCATTAACGAATTCGCCGAATTTTTCAAAATACGCGTCGCGGTCTTTAATGACTCTAGGTTTAATTAGTACTGCCTTGCCACCGCCGTGGGGGAGATTATTAATGGCGGCTTTGTAGCTCATCATATAACCCAGACGTAAGGCGTCTTCCATGGCCTTGTCTATGGTTTGGTAGGTCGCAAGACGACAGCCACCTATAGCGGGGCCACGATTTAAATTGTGTACGGCGACTATGGCTTTTAGCCCCGTTTTTTCATCAATTTTAATGTGAAGATCACCGTAACCAAGAAATTCAGCATAACGCATTAAGCTATCCGCCACGGTGTAATGGACGTTGGGATGGGCAAACCTATGCACATGAGCAGAAGGATTATTGATTGTTTTTACCATAGGTCCTGCTCCTTTTGTTTTCATTAAACTCTCTCCCCTTTCACACGTTTTTTCAAACGTTGAATCACACGAATTTGCGCCGTGATTTCTGCTAATTCCGCGGTTGCTTTGGCTGCATCTATAGCAGAAACCTTTCCTTCTAAGGCTTTTTCAGCTTGTTCTTTTGCCGAAAGAGCGGCTGCTTCATCAATATCGGAAGCTCGGATGGCAGTATCAGCAAGTACAGAAACAATGTAAGGTTGTACTTCTAACATGCCGCCGGAAATATAAAAAATATCTTCTTCTTGATTAGGAAGCAGTGCACGCACATAGCCCGGTTTTAATTCGGTCAGTAATTGTGAATGCCCAGGCGCAATACCGAGCTCACCTACTTCTCCCGTCACGAAAACCATTTCAACTTCGCCAGAGAAAATTTGTTTTTCAGCACTGACGATATCTAAGCGTAGTGTGGGCATGGCAGTCATAATGTTTTGCCCTTCTCCACGGCTTCATCAATACTGCCTACCATGTAAAAGGCTTGTTCGGGCAAGTGATCGTATTCACCGCTTAAAATACCTTTAAAGCCACGTATGGTTTCTTTAATGGAGACATAACGGCCTGGTGTGCCGGTAAATACTTCGGCAACAAAGAAAGGCTGGGACAAAAATCGTTGAATACGACGCGCACGGGACACAGTTTGCTTGTCTTCTTCAGATAATTCATCCATGCCTAAGATGGCAATAATGTCTTTCAGTTCTTTATAACGTTGCAAGGTTTTTTGCACGGCCAGGGCCACGTCATAATGTTCTTGGCCTACGACCAAGGGATCTAATTGTCGGCTGGTGGAATCTAAAGGATCAATGGCAGGATAAATACCAAGTTCAGCAATTTGCCGTGACAACACCACTGTCGCATCTAAATGCGCAAAGGTAGTGGCAGGGGAAGGATCGGTCAAGTCATCTGCAGGGACGTAAACCGCTTGTACGGAAGTGATGGATCCGGTTTTGGTAGACGTGATGCGTTCTTGTAACACACCCATTTCTTCTGCCAAGGTGGGTTGATAACCGACAGCGGAAGGAATACGTCCCAATAGCGCGGAGACTTCTACACCCGAAAGCGTATAACGGAAAATATTATCAATGAATAACAACACATCCTTGCCTTCATCACGGAAACTTTCGGCTATGGTCAAACCGGTTAAGCCTACACGTAATCGGTTACCTGGCGGTTCATTCATCTGGCCATAGACTAAAGCCACTTTATCCAACACGTGCGATTCTTTCATTTCCAGATAAAAGTCATTGCCTTCACGCGTTCTTTCACCTACACCGGTGAATACGGAATAGCCACTGTGTTCAATAGCAATGTTACGAATAAGTTCTAACATGTTAACGGTCTTGCCTACTCCGGCGCCACCAAACAGACCGACTTTACCACCTTTAGCAAAAGGACAAATTAAATCGATGACTTTGATGCCAGTCTCTAATAATTCTTGAGCGGGGGCTTGTTCGGAAAACGATGGAGGCGGTCTATGAATAGGCAGTAATTCAGCATGAATAGGGCCTTGTTCATCTATGGGTTCACCTAAAATGTTCATGATGCGCCCTAAGGTAGGCTTACCGACGGGAACACAAATAGGACTACCGGTGTTGACCACAGAAAGTCCGCGTTGCAAGCCATCGGTGATTCCCATGGCAATAGTACGCACGACGCCATCACCGATTTGCTGCTGGACTTCCAGCGTCAAATTTTTTTCAGTGACTTTTAAGGCATCATAAATTTTGGGAATGTCTTGGCGTGGGAATTCCACGTCAACTACGGCGCCAATAATTTCAACAATTTTACCTGCTTTTGTTTCACTCATTTGTTTGACCTCAACTATAAAACGCTTCTAAATAACTAACCGGTTCCCGCTGTCCTTTTAAAGCACGGACGCGCCTGCAACGATTTCCGATAACTCGCGGGTAATCGCTGCTTGACGAGCTTTGTTGTATATCAATTGTAAATTTTTAATTAAATCCGTCGCATTGTCAGTCGCACTTCTCATGGCCAACATGCGGGCAGCTTGTTCACAAGCAATGTTTTCTATGACGGCTCTGTATACTTGAGACTCGGTATAACGTGTCAATAAACGGTCCAGTAATTCAGGCGCATTGTCTGGCTCATAAATATAATCCCAATAATGATGTTGTAACTGCTCATCTTCAGAAGGAATGATAGGCAATACTTGCTGAATGACGGGTTCTTGACGCATGGTACTCATGAACTCGTTGGAGCACAGATACAGGGCATCGATACGTTTAGCTAGGTAAGCATCCAACATGACTTTAACTACACCGATTAAATCCGTTATGGTAGGCGCATCACCTAAGCCGTGTTTATGTGCTACCACATTGCCGCCTATGCGCTTGAAATACGCCATGGCTTTGCTGCCAATTAAACAAAAATCAATTTCAATGCCTTGGTCTAATTGCTGTTTGACGGATTTAAGCGTGGCTTTGAGTAAATTATTATTTAAGCCGCCACACAGTCCGCGGTCAGAGGTCACCACAATATAACCGGCGCGTTTAATGTCGCGTTTTTCCATGTAAGGATGTATGTATTCGGCATGGCCTTTAGCGACATGACTGATAACGTTCAAGATTTTTTTTGCATAAGGAATGGCCCGCGTCATACGGTCTTGGGTCTTACGCATTTTGCTGGCCGCTACCATTTCCATCGCTTTAGTAATTTTCTGTGTGTTTTTCACACTGCGAATTTTGGCGCGTACCTCTTTAGCAACGGACATATGACATTAATCCCATGATTGATTGGCTTTAAATGATTCCAAAATGGTACGTAAGGTTCTTACCACTTCATCATTGTATTCACCGGACTGGTCTATGCGTTCTACAAACTCACGGTAATTCGCATGCAAATAATGATTTAATTCTTGTTCAAATAAGGCAACGCGATTGACAGGCACGTCATCCAAATAACCTTGGTCAGCAGCAAACAAAATGGTGGCCATTTCAGCGACAGAAAGTGGCATGTATTGTTTTTGTTTCATCACTTCCGTAATGCGTTGGCCTCGTTCTAATTGTTTGCGCGTGGCCTCATCCAAGTCAGATAAAAATTGAGAAAACGCAGCCAATTCGCGATATTGCGCTTGTCCAATACGGATACCACCGGCTAATTTTTTCATGATCTTGGTTTGTGCGGCGCCACCTACACGTGACACGGAAAGACCGGCATTGATAGCAGGACGAATACCGGAATTGAATAAATCGGTTTCTAAAAAGATTTGTCCATCGGTGATGGAAATGACATTGGTAGAAACGAAAGCAGACACGTCACCGGCTTGGGTTTCAATCACAGGCAATGCGGTAAGCGATCCCGTGCGTCCTTTCACTTTACCCTTAGTCATTCTTTCTATAAATTCAGCATTGACACGAGAAGCCCGTTCTAACAAACGCGAATGCAAATAAAAAATATCGCCCGGATACGCTTCACGTCCTGGAGGACGACGCAATAATAAAGAAATTTGTCGGTAGGCCCAGGCATGCTTGGTCAAATCATCGTAAATGATAAGCGCATCTTCACCTTTGTCCCGGAAATATTCTCCCATGGCACAACCCGCAAAAGGGGCAATATATTGCATGGCCGCAGGTTCAGCTGCAGTCGCAGCCACAATGATGGTGTGTTTGAGTGCATCATGTTCTTCTAGTTTGCGGACCACAGCGGCTACAGAAGAGGCTTTCTGCCCAACAGCCACGTAAATACATTTCACGCCAGTATGCTTTTGATTGATGATGGCATCCACGGCAATGGCCGTTTTACCGGTTTGACGGTCACCAATAATTAATTCTCGTTGACCACGGCCAATCGGTACCATGGAGTCAATGGCTTTTAAGCCGGTTTGCAAAGGTTGTGATACGGGTTGACGGAAAATCACACCAGGGGCGACTTTTTCAATGGGCGAGGTTAGTTCTGATGCAATGGGCCCTTTACTGTCAATAGGATTTCCTAAGGCATCCACAACACGACCTAATAAGGGCTCGCCTATAGGTACTTCTAAAATGCGGCCTGTGCATTTAGCAATTTGTCCTTCGGATAGATGAGTGATGGAACCTAAAATGACGGCGCCTACAGAATCACGCTCTAAATTCAGTGCTAGTCCATAAGTCTGCCCGGGAAATTCTATCATTTCTCCTTGCATGACATTGTCCAGGCCAGCAATTCGCGCCAAGCCGTCTTTGAGGCTGACAATACTGCCTTCCGTACGGACTTCTAATCCTAGATCAAATTTTTCAATGCGCTTTTTGATGAGTTCACTGATTTCTGTGGGACTGAGTTGATTTGCTTGCATAATGATTACCTTAAAGAAAATTCAAGTAAACGAGTTAATTGTCCACGAATAGAGCCATCTATCACTTGGTCACCAATGTGAATAATGGCACCACCTAGGATAGAAGGATCAATTTCGCATGCTAACGTGACTTTACGCTGAATACGGTGAGTTAATTTCTGGGTCAATGCGAGACGAAAATGCTCGTCAACATCTACCGCGGTAATGACTCGTACCGTACTGGTCTTTTCAAAATCAGCATAAAAGGTATTAAATGAGTAGGCTATCTCAGGTAAAGCAATCAAACGTTTATTCTTAGCCAATAACATCAAGAAATTATTTCGCTCGGTATCGAGCTGCGAAGATAATATGTCATGAAAGAGGTCGAATAACTGGTTAGTGGGAATGTCTGGATGAGTCAACAATTCCATGACTTGAGGCAAGGCAGCGGCATAGGCAGCAGATTTCAAGAATGCTTTCCATGCAGGCAATTGCTGCTTGTCGCGCGCATATTCAAATGCAGCGAGAGCATAAGGTCTTGCTATGCTCGAAAGATAGGCCATAATTACTTTTCCCCAGTCTTAAATTGCGGTAGGCAATTCATCCAATAAATCTTTTTGTAAAGCCGGATCCAGTTTGCGTTTGATAATTTTTTCCGCACCGGCTACAGCTAGCGTCGCTAATTGCGATTTTAAAACTTCTTTAGCGCGCACAATTTCTCTCTCAATGTCTCCTTGCGCTAAGCCCACAATGCGCTGACTTTCTTGTTTGGCCAGCATTTTGGCTTCTTCAAGTAATTGCGCTGAATGTAAATTAGCTTGTTCAAGGAGTTGACCGGCTTGTTGCTTGGCCTCACGGATAATGGAAAATGCTTTATGCTCAGCCATTTCAAGCTCGCGTTTGCTACGCTCGGCGGCCTCCAAACCAGCCGCAATTTTTTTCTCACGCTCGTGTATGGTCTTCATGATGGGCGGCCATACATATTTCATGGTGAACCACACCAGAATAGCAAACGTGATAAATTGGCCGATTAAAGTGGCATTAATATCCATCGTTTTTCCCCGTGTTAAGCAACCGCTGGCTTGGCTGCATTAAATACGGCAGCTAAGAACGGATTTTCTGAAAAGATTAATAACAAGCCCATGGAGATAGAAATAGCCGCGAAAGCATCGACTAACCCTGCCATGATGAACATGCGCATCATGAGCATAGGGCCTAATTCGGGCTGACGTGCCACCCCTTCTAAAAATTTGCCGCCTAAAAGACCGAACCCAATTCCGGTGCCTAATGCGGCTAGACTGATTAACAAGCCTGCTGCAATGACACTGAACCCTTGCACTTGGCCAACGATAGTTGCGATTTCCATGTAACCTCCTCTCAATTGTAAAAAATAACGATTTACCTTTTAATGTGCATCATGAGCCATACTGAGATAAATAATAGTTAGCATCATGAATAAGAAAGCTTGTAGCGTAATAACTAAAATATGAAATACTGCCCAAATGGCGCCAGGCGGCCATTGTACCCACCAAGGCATAATGGCAATCAAGATAAATATCATTTCACCGGCAAACATATTGCCGAAAAGTCGTAAGGCCAGGGACAAGGGTTTTACGCATTCTTCGACTATTCTAAAGCCCACATTAATAGGAAATAGCCAAGGTCCAAAAGGGAAGGTCAGCATTTCTTTTAACAGACGATGTCGCTTTGCCCGCAAGTTAAAAAAGATAATCAAGAAAAAGACGGTGAGCGACATGGCAAACGTCGCGTTAGGATCGGCTGTGGGCACGCTTTTAAAATGCTGGACACCGACTGTACTTAATAAACGTGGCAATAAGTCCACAGGCAATAAGTCCATGGCATTCATGAAAAATACCCAGAGAAAGATGGTGAGGGCCAAAGACGGAATAAAAGTGGTTTTGTGATGGAAAGTCTCGTGTACTGATCTCTCAACAAATTCCAAGACTATTTCAACCATATTCTGTAATTTGCCCGGGATTTCCGTCATGCGGGTAGCAATGAGACGTAATCCGCCAAAAAGGAAAAGGCCAATTAAGGTAGAAATGATTATGGTATCCAGATTAAGCGTCCAAAGCGGATCACCGCCTTCCCCGCCTATGGAAAAGGTTTTTAAATTGAGCGTTAAATGCTCAAGATGATGCTGTATGTATCGACCAGCAGTCAATTGACTGGCTTCACTCATCTGGCCACCCCTTAGGTTTCTATCTTGCTGCTTGCTTTGAGAACTGCAGCATACAAACGACCCAGAACGATATAATCGCTGCTACGAATCCAACGAGCACGGATAATAAACTAACTGGCAAGTATTTCACAATAACTAAAAACAAAATGGCGCTAATGAACAGCTTGAACATTTCCCCTGCCATAAAAGCCATGAGGAATTGGGTCATTTGTTGCGCACCGACAAAGCGAAACACGCCCCAGACAAAGATTAAATTAGGTAACCCATACGCCATTCCTCCTAAGAACACGGAATAGCCGCTGGTTGTGCCCTTGATAAGGGTGGCCAGCAAGGCCAATAGTATGACGCTAATCAGTTGCCAGACGACCAGTCGGTAAGCTTGGTGTTGTACGATTTTTCTTAATAAAGGGACAGCCATCTTGGTCTCTTTTCGCGATAAATGCGGCGAGTATAAAGAACTAAGGGGCGGATGACAAATTAGGAGGTGTTATTTTTGGATAAAGGCCTAAGCTTTTAAAGCCTGTTCCAAATCTTGTTTTAGGTCATTGATGTCTTCAATCCCCACCGAAAGCCGTATCAAACTATCGGTAATGCCTAATTTTTCCCTTTGTGCAGGAGGTAGGCTGGCATGAGTCATGATGGCAGGATGTTCAATTAAACTTTCTACACCGCCTAAACTTTCCGCTAAAGAAAATAAGTGGCAGCGTTCTAACATGGCCAGCGTTTTTTCTCGATTGCCTTTCAATGCGACCGATATCATGCCGCCTGGATAGCGCATTTGTGTTTTGGCCAAGGCATATTGAGGATGGCTTTTCAGTCCCGGATAATACACGCGCGCTACGGCCGAATGTTTTTCTAACCATTCCGCCAATTGCAGAGCATTTTCACAATGACGCTCCATGCGCAAGGTCAAGGTTTTTACTCCACGCAGTGCCATAAAACTATCAAAAGGAGCAGCAATGGCCCCGACAGCGTTTTGTAAAAAAGCCAATTGTTCCGCTAATTTTTTGTTTTCTCCAACGACGGCTATGCCGCTGACAATATCAGAATGGCCGCCCAAATATTTAGTGGCCGAATGCACCACGATATCAAAACCCAGCTCTAAGGGGCGTTGAATGACAGGCGTGGCAAACGTGTTATCTGCTACGGCGATCAGCTTATGTTTTTTTGCGAGGGTAGCTATTTGGCGTAAATCGATTAGTTTCAACATAGGATTGGTGGGCGTTTCTACCCAAATCATACGCGTGTGAGGACGTATTTCTTTTTCCACTTGCTCGGTATGCGTCAAGTCTACAAAAGAGACGTTTAATCCTGCCGAATATTTTCTTACTTGTTCAAAGAGACGGTAGGTGCCGCCATAAACATCGTCGCATACGATGATATGATCACCGGGTTTTAATAATTCTAATACCGTGGCGCTCGTAGCCATTCCAGAAGCAAACGCAAATCCTTGTGTGCCTGATTCTAAATCTGCAATACATTGCTCGTAAGCAAATCGAGTGGGATTTTTGGTGCGTGAATATTCGTATCCCTTATGTTTTCCAGGACTTTCTTGCACGTAAGTGGACGTGGCATAAATCGGCGTCATGATGGCACCGGTGCTAGGGTCGGGAGCTTGTCCAGCATGAATAGCACGCGTGGCTAAACCTTGTTTAATCGGAGTCATATTTTTACTTCCTTATTTTTTTCTGGCAGAAAAGCATGAGCTCGCATCCAATTATCATCAACAAATTTAGATAAATAATTACGAATGCCATCCGGCAATATCACCACACATTTATCTCCTTTCTTAAGCGACTGAGCTGCTTTCAGGGCGGCCCAGACAGCGGTGCCGGAAGAGCCACCGACCAGTAACCCTTCTTCGCGGATTAAACGTCTGGCCATGAGAAAAGAATCTTGATCATTCACTTTAATGTAGGCATCCACTAAGGTGTTGTCCAACACCTTAGGGAAAAAATCATAACCTATCCCTTCTACTTGGTAAGGATAGACTTCTGTTCCGCCTCCTAAAATAGAGCCGTAAGGATCTACGCCAATAATTTGAATATGTGGATTGACTTCTTTAATGCGTTTAGCAACACCCGTGATGGTGCCACCTGTACCTACTCCCATGACTATCATGGCCAAGTTTTTTCCCATGTCATCTAAAATTTCTTGTGCCGTGTGAGTGTAGTGGGCATAAGGATTACTGGGATTAGAATATTGATCCAAGCGGTGCGCATGAGGAATTTCTTTTTGCAGACGGTCAGCTAAAGATAAATGACTGTCAGGGTCGTTCCATTTTGCTTCCGTAGGCGTGCGATAAATAGTGACGCCTAAGGCTTCGAGTATCACTTCTTTTTCTTTACTCATTTTTGCCGGCATGGTGACGATTAATCGATAGCCTTTTACCGCGCATACCAAGGCAAGACCAATGCCGGCATTTCCTGAAGTGGCTTCTATGAGCGTATCGCCTGGTTTGATTCGCCCTGCTTTTTCTGCATCTTCCACCATTTGCACGGCAATTCTGTCTTTGGTAGAACCCCCGGGATTGAGAAATTCACATTTCCCATATAATTCGCAGGTTAGCTCTTGACCAATGTGATGCAAGCGCACGAGTGGTGTGTTTCCCACGTCTTCCAGGATGCTGTTCAATACCATATTCATTTCCACCATATAAAGTATCTATTGCATTCTAAAATGCGAATCCGCGTATTTTGCAATGTGACAATCATAGGAAGAGGTATTAGGTGATAAATCACCTTGAATGGTCACGTAAATGGATTCACCACGAATGATTCGGCCATTACTTTCTAAATGACAAAAATTGGGAATGGTGTAAAGTTTAAACGTGTTGTATCGAGAACGGTAGGTTTCCATTTGCAGATTGGAGACAGTAATCAGGTAATTTCTACTATAGGTAGGCGCGACCCAATAATTGTCCCCCTTTGTCATATCAAATAAATACGGGATATTTTGGTTGTGATCGAGATCACGTATGATCAGCAACCAGGAAGGTTTGCCAACAAATGAGTGCAAATACGTATAAATTTGGACCGTTTGGCCCATCCCATCGTCATCGTCTTGCGCATAGACATACGATGCGCTGAGGAACAGCGAAAGGAGAATGACTAAGTCACTAAGCAGTCGTTTTTTTAACATCTCACTATACTACCGTATATCTTGACCTCTCTTCAAACGATGCAGAAGAAAGCATTGTTTGCAGAGAATGTGTGAGTGTTAAGAATGAGAGCGATGGTTATTAGAGGTAAATTCTTCAAACAACAGGCATAAGCCTAATAATAAAAATACGGTGAACCAGAGAAATGACCATTCAGCCAAGTTAAGAGATAAGAACTCAAATCCACGTCGTGAACATTCTGCGCTGCCTTGAAATATTTTTTGTATGACTTTGCTCATGGGCAAGACTTGTAGCATATATTGCAGGCTTACTCCGCATTCGCTGCCATTAGCTGATGGAAAATGTTGTAACCAGGCTTGACGCCCTGCTAAGAACATTCCTAATAGAGAAATTAACGCAGTCAGTGAGTTAATGAGCAAACGATGCCAACGTTTGCTATAGGCGAATAGACCGACTGAGAACAAAATGAAGAGCAAACAAAAAACGAAACGCTGCAAGAGACATAAGGGGCAGGGCATTATGCCTTGCCCGAATTGTAGGTAAACGCTGGTTAACAGCAATACGCCGGTAAGAATAAATCCAACTAAATAAGTGCGTCTGATTGACATAATTAAGTCCGTAGCAAAAGGCCATCACAGTTAAGGTTCAGCGAATAACTATATACTCATTTATTTTCTGCTAACCAATTTTGTAGGATTAATTGTGCAGCGACGCGGTCCACTTGTCCATCTTGAAGTGCTTTATAGCCCCCCTCAGCAAACAAATTCTCACGGGCAGCTTTGGTCGTGAGGCGCTCATCCATTTCATGAACGGGTAGTTGAAAATGTTGGCTTAATTGCCGGGCAAATTGTCTGGCTTTATCACTGATGGGTTGGTCAGTCCCATCCATATTTAGAGGAATACCGACCACTAAGGCATCAGGTAGCCATTTGTTAATCAATTTGCTCAGAGCTTCCCAATTAGGAAGCCCTTCTTTTGCGGGTAGGGTATCGAGTGGCCTTGCCGTTTGCGTCACAGTTTGACCTATGGCGACTCCAATGCGCTTCATTCCAAAGTCAAAGCCAAGCACAATTTTAGGTAGATTTTTCATTGAGCGTTTAGTAATCGTTTTCTTAATTCCAAATCTTTCAATTGCACCACCAATAGGGCCGCAAGCCATGGAGTAAAAAAGCCAAAGAGAACTATATTGAGCACAGTGGGCCAAATGGAAGCGTAATCATGAGGGGTGAAATAAATATGGATGTCGATGTGGAAGAAAAATTTGATTAGCACGAGTAGCACAATGTAACAAACCCAAGGCGTAAATTGCACAGAGAAGATACGCCACCAGTGATTCCATACCAAAGCAGCACTACGTTCCAGTGAAGTTAAAATGCCTTTATTCTCAATGGCGATAAGGGGAATTAAAAATAAAAACAGGGTCCAAAGATAAATGATTAAGATAAATTGCAAACCAAAGATGAGAACAGGAATAAATGCACCAAACGAGAAAGTAGGAAATAAAAGTTGATGATTGTGTAGCAGTATGATCACCCCAAATAGAGTCAGCGCGATAGCATAAATAATGATGCTTTGTATAAGCGTGGCCACTAAGACATAAAATAGTTTTTTCATACCTACAACAAGGTCTTCGATAAACGGTTCATGAATGTGACGATTGACGCAATGCATGTGCCAAATCAGCCCTATAAAAAATAAAATACTGATTAAATTCACGACGATTAACCACAAGGCTTGTAAACTAAAAGGAGTCAAGGATGAAAAAATATTTGCTCCTATAAAATAAGCATGCAGCCTGGGGATAAACACAGCGACGGATAAAAGAAAACCAAGACCAATGGATTTAAGAAAACCAGCACGATAGAGAACGAAACTTTGTTTCATTAGTTGGCGATAGCCAGCCGGTTGTGCGGGAAGGGTAGCATCCATACGGGTTTCCTTTTGCTTATGCGTTATCTTAGCAAGGTAAAGCGGTAGAGGGCAAAAAGCAATTAAAAGAGCATCATCCCCGCGAAAGCAGGAATCAATGTAGCGGTTCTTGCTGTACCTTACGCGATGGGGTGTTCCTAGAGGGGAGAATCGCGATTCTTCCCTCTAGGTGCAAGCACAAGCTTTGCTTGTGCGCAGCATATAATTAATGCTCCGAAGCTTGGTCCCAATTATCTCCTATTCCCACGGAAACCAACAAAGGAACATCGATATGAACGACTTCAGTCATATAGTGTTTGATCATGGCCACCACTTCATCCACTTTGGATTCTGCGACTTCAAAGACTAATTCGTCGTGCACTTGCATAATCATGTTAGCGGATAGCCCGGCATCTTGTAGCCAGCGATCAATTTGAATCATGGCCAATTTAATAATGTCAGCAGCACTGCCTTGCAAGGGTGCATTGATGGCGGTGCGTTCTGCGGCCCTTTGTCTGGGAATTTGGCTGGAAAGAATGTCAGGAAGATACAATCGACGTCCGAATAAAGTTTCCACATAGCCTTGTTCTTTGGCTTTTGTTCGGGTGTTGTCCATGTAGTCTTTGACTTTAGGATAGCGTTTGAAATAACGGTCTATGTATTCTTGCGCTGACTTATGATCTATGCCCAATTGGCGTGTCAAACCAAACGCAGACATACCGTAGATCAAACCAAAATTAATGGCTTTGGCATTGCGCCGCATGTCTGAACTCACATCGTCTATGGAAGTGCCCCACACTTCTGCTGCGGTCGCTTTGTGAATATCAAGATTTTGAGCAAACGCTTGCAATAAACTGGGATCGCCAGAAATGTGTGCCATTAAGCGAAGTTCAATTTGTGAATAATCCGCACTAATTAATTGATGCCCTTTTTTAGCGATAAAGGCTTGTCGAATACGACGGCCTTCAGGTGTGCGTATAGGAATGTTTTGTAGATTAGGTTCAGAAGAAGATAAGCGACCCGTTGCCGTGCCCGTTTGATTATACGAGGTATGAATGCGACCGGTACGAGGATTAATTTGTTCAATGAGTCGACTGGTGTAGGTAGAAATTAATTTGCTTATGCTGCGGTATTCAATGATGATACGCGGCAGAGTAAATTCCAGCGCTAATTCTTGCAATACATTGTCGGCTGTGGACGCTTGACCCGTCGGTGTTTTTTGTAAAATAGGTAAATTTAATTTCTGAAATAAGACTTCTTGCAATTGTTTAGGTGACTGAATATTAAATTCACCGCCTGCCAATTGAAATGCGTCATGTTCTAATTCAGATAAGCGTTTTTGTAGCGCTTTGCCTTGGACTTCTAATTTAAGCGGATCAATCAAAACACCGTTACGCTCCATGCGGGCTAAAACAGGAATAAGCGGCATTTCAATGTCTTCCAAGACGCGCTTGATGCCGGGTTCTTGGCAAATACGCGGCCAAAATACCTCATGCAAACGCCAAGTGACATCGGCATCTTCAGCCGCGTATCTCCCGGCTTTTTCCACTTCTACCTGATTAAACGTGAGTTGTTTGCTGCCTTTTCCCGCAACGTCTTCATAAGTAATGGTCTGCCAGCCTAAATATTTGAGAGCGAGAGAATCCATGTCGCGATTATTGCTGAGACTATCTAATACATAGGATTCCAGCATGGTGTCATAAGCTACCCCTTTTAATTGAATACCGGCATTGGCCAATACTTCCATGTCGTATTTAATATGTTGGCCGATTTTTTTTAACTGCGGATTTTCCAAGATTGGTTTCAATTGAGAAAGTACATTCTCTTTACTCAGTTGCTCGGGCGCACCAAGATAATCATGACCAAAAGGGACGTAGGCTGCTTTTCCTGCCGTGCATGCGAAAGACACGCCCACTAATTCTGCAGTCATGTAATCTAAACTGGTGGTTTCGGTATCGAAGGCAAATAATTTAGCCTGAGTTAATTCATTTAACCAATGGGTCAATTCTTTTTCCGATTGTATAATCACATAGCCCGCATATTTTTCAGTTTGATCTTCAGGGGATTCTTTTAATAATTCAGATAGCCAATTTTTAAATTCCATGTCTTTAAAAAAAGTAATCAAGCTTTTTTTGTCAGCAGGTTTTATTTTTAAATCAGAAAAAGCAAAGGGAATGTCCACATCCATTTTAATGGTGACCAATGATTTGGTCAGAGGAAGTTGGGTAAGGTGAGCGCGAAAATGCTCGCCTACTTTGCCAGAAATCTGGTCGGCATGTTGCACCAAATTATCGAGGGATTCATATTCTTGTAGCCATTTTGCCGCTGTTTTTGGACCCACATTGGGAACACCTGGAATATTATCGGATGTATCGCCCACCAAGGTTAAATAATCCACTATTTGCTGGGGAAAGACCCCAAATTTATTTTTCACTTCTTGCCTGTCTAAGACAGTATCGGTCATGGTGTTAATCAAGGTGACATGTTGATTCACTAATTGAGCCAAGTCTTTATCGCCGGTGGAAATGACCGTATCTATTTTTTCATCCGTGGCCCGTTTGGCTAGCGTGCCAATGACATCGTCTGCTTCTACGCCTTCTATCATGATCAAAGGCAATCCCATGGCATGTATGATGTCGTGAATAGGCTGAATTTGTTGAATCAATTCGTTGGGCATGTCTTTGCGGGTTGCTTTATAAGCGGGATAAAGATCATCTCTAAAGGTTTTTCCTTTAGCATCGAAAATAACGGCCAAGTATTCAGGCTGATAGTCCGCAATGAGCCGCTTTAGCATATTGACCATGCCGTAGACCGCTCCGGTGGGATGGCCTTTTGAATTAGTCAACGCCGGCATCGCATGGAAGGCACGATACAAATAAGAAGAGCCATCAACGAGAATCAGTGGTTTTTGTTGAACAGACATGCGGTTTCCTGCTTAGAGACATAAGCAGGGCGAGAATAATATGAATTGGTTAAGAGTACAAGGCGATATCAGCGGGATAGGGCTGAGAAGGCTTGTGTTGTTTGTCAAGATAGTGTAGTTATCTAGCAGCTCCGCCTAACATTGTTTTGAGTGAGAGCCGTTGTCATTAATTGTATTCCTAGTACGATGTCAATACCGTGTATGGAGATGATCACTTGTGCCAGTGAATGAATCGCTTTGGGAAAAATGTGTGAATGCCTTAGAGAGCGAATTTCCCTCTCAGCAAGTGATTACTTGGATTCGGCCATTGCAAGTGGAAGTTGCGGGTAACAAATTGGTGTTACTTGCCCCTAATCGTTTTGTCTTAGAATGGATTACCGGGCGGTTTTTAACCAGAATTAAAGAATTGGTAATTCAATTTAGTGAGAAACAACCACTTACCGTGATGCTGGAAATTGGTAGTAAACGCATGGACCTGCAGCAGCCGGCTGAACACAACGCACCACTTGCCGCTGCGCAACAGACGACTATTAATGCTAAGGCTGCTTTTGTCTACACGGACACTAAGACGTATCAAAGCAATTTAAATCCTAATTTTACTTTTGAGAATTTCGTAGAAGGAAAATCTAACCAATTAGCCAAAGCGGCTTGTTTGCAAGTGGCCGGCCATCCAGCGGTAGCCTATAATCCACTATTTCTTTACGGCGGTGTGGGATTAGGCAAAACGCATTTGATGCATGCGATTGGTAATCAATTGATTCGTGATAATCCTAAGGCCAAAGTGCTTTATCTTCATTCAGAACGTTTTGTGGCCGATATGGTCAAGGCGTTACAGACCAATGCCATGAATGATTTTAAGCGTTACTACCGCAATGTCGATGCGTTGCTCATAGATGATATCCAATTTTTTGCGGGTAAGGACCGCACGCAAGAAGAATTTTTTCACACGTTTAATGCGTTATTGGAAAGCCAACAACAAGTTATTCTCACTTGCGATCGTTATCCTAAAGAAATTCATGGCGTAGAAGAACGTTTAAAATCGCGCTTTGGTTGGGGGTTGACCGTTGCTGTTGAGCCGCCCGAACTCGAAACACGCGTAGCGATTTTAATGAGTAAAGCAGAAGGTGCGCGCATTGATTTACCTTACGAAGTTGCTTTTTTCGTGGCTAAACGCATTCGCTCTAATGTAAGAGAGCTAGAAGGTGCGTTAAAACGCATTATTGCCAATGCGCATTTTACCGGTCGCATGATCACAGTGGATTTTGTCAAAGAAGCGTTGCGTGATTTATTGGCTTTACAAGATAAATTAGTGACGATTGAAAATATTCAAAAAACGGTTGCGGAGTATTACAAAATTAAAGTAGCCGATTTATTATCTAAGCGTCGCAATCGATCTGTAGCAAGACCGCGACAGATTGCTATGGCATTGGCCAAAGAATTAACCAATCACAGCTTACCTGAAATTGGTGATGCTTTCGGCGGCCGAGATCATACCACGGTGTTACATGCTTGCCGCGTGATAAGCGGATTTAGACAATCGGATGTGGACATTGATGAAGACTATACTAACTTGTTAAGAACTTTAACCACTTGATGAGAGAATGCTTATGGATATGACCATTCAACGTGAGGCCCTTTTAAAACCACTACAAGCAGTGAGTGGTATTGTTGAAAAAAAACAAACGCTGCCTATCCTATCTAATGTCTTGCTCACTCTCAAACAAGGTGTGCTCCAGTTAATAGGCACGGATTTAGAAATTGAATTAGTTGGATTACTTCCTATTGAAGCGCCTTACACAGAAGGGACCACCACAGTCTCTGCTAGAAAATTATTTGATATTTGTCGTACCTTACCGGAAGGATGCTGTTTGCGTCTTAGTCTGGAAAAAAACTATCTGGTCGTTAAGGCGGGTGATAGCTGTTTTATGCTAAATACCCTGCCTTCTGAGGATTTTCCCAGTTTAGAAAGTAGCGATTACCCTGCCCAATTTACAATTAAGCAATATCAATTAAAACAATTGTTGGCGAAAACCTATTTTGCTATGAGTCAGCAAGATGTGAGGCATTATTTAAATGGTGCTTTTCTGGATATTAGTCAACATGCCATTAAATGTGTCGCTGCAGATGGTCATAGACTGGCAATGACTACTTTTCATGATGACAAAATGAATAATATCGAAGCACGGGTTATTTTACCGCGCAAAAGTGTATTGGAATTAATTCGTTTGCTTGCTGCAGATGAAGAGTCTGAGGTCACTATTTATCTGAATGATCACCGTTTCCGCACCGTAACGAATGACTACACTTTCACCTCAAAACTTATTAATGCGCAATATCCAGACTATAACCGGCTCATCCCTCAAGGGACCACAGTGGCCATTGGTGATAGAGAAACTATTAAACAGGCTTTAACTCGGGCTTCTATCCTTTCCAGCGAGAAATATCGAGGTGTCCGTTTTACTTTTGATAAAGGTAAGTTACAAATTACGGCTAATAACTCGGATAGAGAACAAGCTGATGAAGCAGTGCCTCTGGATTATACCGGCAATAAAATAGAAATTGGCTTTAATGTGGCATATTTGCTCGATATTGTTTCAACGATTACCGAAAAAAGCATACGATGTATTTTTACTGGGCCTAATGAGGGCGTTTTAATTGAGCCAGTTGAAAGTAACCACCCTCTCCCCTTGTTATGCCGTTACGTGGTTATGCCCATGCGGTTATAAATCGGATCCCGGATTTCGCTGCGCTCATCCGGGCTACTTAAAATAGGTAGCCTGGATGAGCGTAGCGAAATCCGGGAACTTTTTGAAATATCTCGAAACCGTTGATTAAACTATGCCGATTACCCTATTACGCATCACTGATTTCAGAAATTTAGCAACAGTAGAACTTGCCCCTTGTGCGCAGGGATTAAATATCATTCATGGCCAAAATGGTAGCGGGAAAACCAGTTTATTAGAATCCATCTACTATCTAGGACTGGGCCGGTCATTCAGAAGTTCCACCTCAAGCCGTTTAATTCGGTATCAAAGCGATAAATTCTCTATTTTTGCTCAATTACTTAACGCTTCAGAGCGTTTATTAACTGTAGGCGTGGAAAGAGGAAGCGATGGCTCCAGTCTATGGAGAATGGCAGATAAAGATCTGGCAAGTATCGCAGAACTCGCTTGTTTTTTGCCTATACGTGTCATTAACTCCCAGTCTCACCATTTATTTGAGGCCGGCCCGGTTTTCCGAAGAAAGTATTTAGACTGGGGATTATTTTATCATTCAGAGCGTTTTTTACCCTGTTGGCGCCAATTAGAGCGCATTCTTAAGCAGCGTAATACCTTATTACGCGAAAAACGACCAAAAAAAGAACTAGACCCGTGGACTGATGAACTCATTAAATTCAGTTTAGAATTGGACCGATTACGTCGTGATTATGTGCAAATACTTACGCCTTTGGTCCTTGAGGTCGCTCAACAGTTATTGCCACTCTCTTCCCTAGAAATTAATTATCATCCGGGTTGGAGTGAAGACAGAGATTATCCCAGCGTATTGAGCCAATCTTATGCAGAAGAATACCGGGTGGGCCATACCCTTTTTGGTCCGCATAGGGCTGAATTGGACATCAAAATAGACACGATTCCAGTGAGACATTTTTTATCCAGAGGACAACAAAAACTGCTTATTTGTGCTATGATACTTGCCCAAGGAATATTACAAACCACTTATGCAAACAAAGGGTTAATATACTTAGTAGACGACTTGCCAGCAGAGCTCGATTTACCTAGCAGGCAGCGATTGATTTCACTATTATCAGCACAAGGCAGCCAGATTTTTATAACGGCTATTGAAAGTGAAACAATGCGTCAATTTATAAACGAACAGCTTGATGTGACAATGAAGGTGTTTCACGTGGAACATGGCAACCTTAGGAGTGATTCATGAGTATGAATACAGCGGAAAGCTACGATTCATCAAAAATTAAAGTCCTTAAGGGACTGGATGCGGTACGCAAGCGCCCAGGTATGTACATAGGAGATACGGAAGATGGTACAGGGTTGCATCATATGGTTTTCGAATTAGTAGATAATTCTATAGATGAAGCACTTGGCGGCTATTGCGATACGATTTGGGTGACCATACATGATGATGAATCAGTCAGTGTCAAAGATAATGGACGCGGTATACCAGTAGATATTCATCCAGAAGAAGGCCGTTCCGCGGCTGAAGTGATTATGACAGTGCTACATTCGGGTGGGAAATTCGATAATGACTCTTACAAAATCTCAGGCGGGCTGCACGGTGTAGGCGTCTCAGTGGTGAATGCGCTCTCAGAAGAACTGCATTTGCTCATTCGCATCAATGGCAAGGTATACGAGCAATACTATCATTTAGGAGAACCTGCGGCTCCTTTAGCGCCTATTGGAGACACTAAAGAGCGCGGAACAGAGGTTAAATTTAAGCCCAGCGCAGAAATTTTTAAAAATATTCTATTTAATTACGATATTTTAGCAAAACGCTTGCGTGAATTAGCTTTTTTGAATACGTCTATCAAAATCTTTTTAAAAGATGAAAGAAATGGTAAAAGCGACGCGTTTGAATATCACGGCGGATTAAAAGGGTTTGTTGCTGACTTAAATGGGAATAAAACACTCATTCATCCTAAAATATTCTATTTTAGTGTCGAAAAAGATAAAGTCATCGTGGAAGTGGCCTTGCAATGGAATGATACTTATCAAGAAAAACTATTTTGTTACACCAATAATATTCCTCAGCGCGATGGAGGGACACATGTCGCTGGATTTCGTAGCGCATTAACTCGCGTTTTCAATAATTATCTTGAAAAAGAAGGCTATACCAAGAAAGAAAAAGTAGCGACTTCAGGGGATGATTTGCGTGAAGGCTTAACCGCAGTCATGTCGGTAAAGATGCCTAATCCCAAATTCTCTTCACAAACAAAAGATAAGTTAGTTTCCTCTGAAATTAAAGCCATTGTGGAATCCATCATGAGTGAGCGATTTCAAAATTTTCTTATGGAAAATCCACAAGATGCTAAAAGTATTGTTTCTAAAGTGATTGATGCAGCCAGAGCGCGAGAAGCGGCACGTAAAGCCAGAGAACTGACGCGTAGAAAAAGTGCTTTGGATATCGCGGGTTTGCCAGGAAAGTTGGCTGATTGCCAAGAAGAAGATCCTAGTAAGTCAGAACTCTTCATTGTAGAGGGAGATTCGGCAGGTGGATCCGCAAAACAAGGCAGAGATAGAAAAATACAAGCCATATTACCTTTAAAAGGAAAAATTTTAAATGTGGAAAAAGCCCGTTTCGACAAAATGTTATCTTCTGTTGAAGTGGCTACCCTCATTACGGCTTTGGGCTGTGGCATAGGTAGAGAAGAATACGCGCCGGATAAGATTCGTTATCACAGTGTCATTATCATGACCGATGCTGACGTGGATGGTTCGCATATTCGCACCTTGTTATTGACCTTTTTTTATAGACAAATGCCAGAATTGATTGAAAGAGGATACATTTATATTGCTCAACCACCGCTTTTTAAAATAAAAAAGAATAAACAAGAACGCTATGTGAAAGATGAAAAAGCATTGGAAGATCTCCTTGTTGAAACCGCTTTGGAAGGCGCGTCGCTCTATCTCGGACCAGAAGAAACAGGAAAACCTTCGCTATTGACGGGACCTGAGCTTTCTCAGTTGGCCACAGAATATCGCGCCACAGCCAACATTATTAGACGTCTTGCAAGACGTTATCCTAAGGAAGTATTAGAAGCTTTGGCGTATTTACCAGCGATCACTGAAGCGCAATGGTTACAACGTGAAGAAATGGAAAAGATCATTCAACTTATTCATGGAAAATTGACAGCCAGTCCTCAACAGACGGCGTATTATGAGGTCTCATTGTCTTCTGAGAATGAAAGACAAGCTTGGTTACCCCTGATTAGTATCACCAGCCACGGAGTTAAACGTAACATATTGATTAATCATGAATTATTGGTGTCTGCAGATTATCGCAAATTAACGGATTGGGGTGATAAATTGAACCATTTAATCCGATCTGGTGCGTATATTCAACGAGAAGAAAAGAAACAATCTATCACTACCTTTGATCAAGCCATGGCTTGGTTAATTGCAGAAGCCAAAAAAGGTCAATCCATTCAACGTTATAAAGGATTAGGTGAAATGAACCCCGATCAGCTTTGGGAAACCACCATGGATCCCGCCCAACGTTGCTTGTTGCAAGTGAAAGTAGAAGATGCCGTGATGGCAGATAAGATATTTACTACCCTCATGGGTGATGAGGTAGAGCCTAGACGTCAGTTTATAGAATTAAACGCCTCCGAAGTGGAAAATTTAGACGTTTAATCAATTGCTTACTCATCAAAGCCATAAAACGGAGGGCAGTACTTACTGAAAAAGGTGGGATAAGTCAGCATGAATACCCATCTCAAAAGTTCTATAATGATAAGAGCTTGTGATACTTACCGTATTTTTTCGCGTACTATCAACGAATATCATTGAAGATGAGGTCAGCATGGCAGAGGCTACGTTATCTCCCAGGGAGGAACAAAATGACCAGGGTGCGTTATTAGAACAATTTGCGGCTGCTACCAAAACTAAAGTGATTAGTAGCCCCTCGGATCTTGATTCTAAAGATAAGGTCATGGAAGAAATGCTGAGTTGGTGTAAAGAACAAGCCAATATTGTTGTTTTGAAAAGTGCCACCATTTTATCTGCAGATCCTACCTCAAGAACGGTCCAAAATTGTAAATCGCTTTTACTGAGCAAAGGGATACATCCCGGCCAAGTGTATGCAGCCAAACCAGAATTATTGAGTTTGTTATTGGCGAGTGGTGAAGAAGAAGATTTAGCAAAAAAACACAAAGGTGAAACCACGATTTCATTTAGTGACCAACAACGTCACTTACGCGAATTAGTGTTTGAAGCGGTAAGACAAGGTGTCAGTGATATTCATATTCAAGTGAGACAAACCTATACCAAAATCCGCATGCGTCAACATGGTGAATTAAGAGTGTATGCAGAATGGTCTGAACGTTTAGGTAGAGAAATTGCTTCAGTGGCATTTAATAAAGAAACCGATCATGCCACCTCACACTTTAATCCCATGATTCCCCAAGATGCATCCATGCCACTCAAAATGCAGGGTAGAGATATTCGTTTGCGTTTAGCGAGTGTACCGGCCCATGGTGGTTTCGATATGGTGATGCGTATTCTCACTACGGGTGAAGAGCACGGCCAAACATTGGATGAATTAGGATATACCGGGGAACAAATCAGTATTATTAAAATGGCCATGAGACTTCCTTTCGGTGCCATCATTGTCGCAGGTCCTACTGGATCTGGAAAAACCACCACCTTGGCCACGTGTATGGAAATGGTCGATTCAACGCAGAAACTGTACTCCATAGAAGATCCGGTAGAAAAAGTAGTAGAAGAAGCGACCCAAGTTCCTGTGAATACCGAAAAAGAAGATAGGGGTTTTGCACACATGGGACGCGCTGCATTACGTATGGACCCTGATGTCATCATCATAGGAGAAATGCGTGATGAAGATACCGCGCACGTGATGGTAAGAGCGTCTATCACGGGCCACTTAGTGTTGACTACACTGCATACTAACCGTGCAACAGCCATTGTCACTCGATTAGTTGATATGGGTATTTCTCCCGTGTTATTGAGCGATAGCAGTGTGCTGCGTTGCTTGATGTGTCAACGTCTCATTGCAAAAGTATGTCCTCATTGTGCGGTTCCTTTACGAAGCTCACCTAAACATCAACCTTATCTTGCTGATTGGGAAAGTGTGTTGGGCAAAGAGGTCATAGATAGAGCCAAAGCACGTGGCGTGGGTTGTGCTAAATGCGGTCGTTCTGGTTTAGCCGGAAGAATGGTTGTAGCAGAAGTGATTTGGATTGATGAAGAGGGTAGGCAATTTATTCAAAAATGCGATACCCTAAATTGGGAAAAATATCTCAAAGAGAATGGATGGATGGACTTTCGTGATAGGGCTATTGATCTTATCCAATTAGGATTATGTGATCCTTTTGATGCGGAAAAAGTTGTGGGGCCGATTAATCCAGCGACACAATCAAGAATATTCAAATACACTTAAAGCAGGCCAACATGGAACTGACATACGAAGAATTAAGGAATTATTTTTTAAAAATAACGCTCGTTGTTAAGCGCTGGCAATTTAGTAACAAAATGCAACTCGCTTTTTTAGAAGATTTATATCTCTTAATTAACGATGGTATTCCTGCCAATCGTGCCATAGATATGTTGGGCCAAGTGACGCATGGATTAACGCGCGAAGTCGCACAGTCTATTTCACAAAAAATCGCTGAAGGGCAACCACTTGCAGATGGAATGGAAGAGTGGTTTTCCATGAATGTGGTGGAAATCGTGAGAGTGGGCGAAGCCGGAGGTGCGCTTTTACAAACCATCAAATCAGCTATTAACATGCTTTCCCAACGCGGCATTGCCGCTAGCGCTTTCTTTGGCGCGGTGACTTACCCTATTTTTGTCATCACCGTTGCTTGTGTCGTTATTATCTATCTCAACAATAGTGTCTTTGTGCAATTTCGTTTAATAAAGCCCATGTCTATGTGGCCAGAGTCAGGAGTACGGTTAGTCGCTATCGCTAATATGATTGAAAATTGGTGGTGGATAGTTATTTTAGTTATTATCGCCTTCTTTTTTATCTTTAGACGGTTACTTACTCACTACACAGGCGTATGGCGTCCACTGTTTGATAAAGTTCCGCCCTTTTCTTTTTATAGACGTTTTGTGGGGGCACGTGCTTTAGAAACATTGGGATTATTAGTAGCGAATGGCGTGGTATTTAAATCAGCGATTAAAGTGATGCAATACCAAGCGAATCCTTATCTTCATTCTCATCTGGTGATGATGGAACACCGACTGAGCATGGGCAAGACCAATATTGCTGACGTATTGGATACGGGTTTAGTAGATGATCAAGATTTAATGCGTCTTAGAGTCATGGCTGAAGTGAAGGGATTTGAGCATGGATTGATACGGATGGGAATAAGAGGAACAGACCTCGCAACAGCCACGTTAAAACTCATTTCGCAGATTGTGGGTGGTGTTATTCTGGCTTTTGGGGCCATACTGATCATCGTGATTATTCAAGGGGTCTATCTGACAGGCATGTCACTAGGTGCTTAATACTAGAGGCGGTTGATATGATTCCAAATAAAAAGTTGAGCCAAGGTGTTACGTTAATAGAAATCCTGCTAGTGCTATTGGTGGGAGCCGCTATTCTTATTCTCAGCATTAAACAATATCAATCCTTTCGCAATGATGCTGACATACAGCAATTACAATATAATGTCGATACTCTGTTTCAAGGGATGGCCGATTATTATCAAGTAAATTGTTATGGTACCACCGCACCCACGACGGGAATTGTGACAGCAGGCAAGTTACATCCGAGTCAAAATCCGAAAAATCCGACGGTAATTGATATCACCAATGATTTGGCCAAAAACGGGTTTTTGATCAATCCAATCCGTCCTAGTGGTCTGGTTAATTCGTCCGGCCCTCCTATAGGCAATCCATATAATGGTTATGTGATCCAGTTTAATCAAACCACACAAAGCGCCGTAGCTTGTGTCACAGCCAATTGTGCTACCTCTGCTCCTATAGGCACTTCAGTTGTATGGATGATGCAAGTTTCTGTTTTAATGAGTGATCCCACTACCACAGCGCAGTATAAAAATATGTTAACGGCGGATTGCTTATCTACTGTCGGTGCAGGGGGAGCAATCCTTCCTTGCACGGCGGCAAGCACTAGTGGTAATTATGTTGTTTTTGAACGATTACCTTCTATGGCATCGCCTAATGCTGTTTCACCATTATGGGTGTCTAAACCAGGGCTTAAGGAATTTACAGGCATGTATACTAATTATCCTAGCGTATACTTAATGGATACCCAGGGAGCAATCACAGCACAACCTGGCAATCCTCAACAATATTTTCTTTGTGGTAGCTAAAGATAGAGGAAAAAAGTAATGAAAAGGCGCGCAAAGGTAACGGGGTTTACATTGATTGAAATGCTCTTAGTATTGATCATTGTCAGTATGATCATTTACATGGGATTGGGTTACCTGCAACAACGCACCGTTCAAATCCGCATGGACAGAACCAGTTTACAAATGCAACAAATACTCAATGCGGGCATGGCTTACTACATTGCAAATAGTACCTGGCCAGCTAATTTGGCTTGTTTACAAGGTGTGGGGGGGGGCGCTATGCGTGACAAAATATTTACCTGCTACCGTGACCAGCCCTTGGAGCGCGGGTGTTTACACGATTAAAAGCACGACGACTAATTTATATGTTTACACACCGATTACTACCAACAGTACCTCTACAGCAACCGGATACGCCGACATTATTGCTGGAACATTGCCGCTCGCTTATACCACGGGTAATGTCGCTGCGACTCCTCCCAATCAAGTCCTCTGTAATACTACAACCTGTTATGTTGTAGCCAGTGTCAACATTCCTGGGCAAAACTTAAATAATGCAACGGCAGTCAATTTTGCTGGTGTGGTGAGTAATGGGGGTTGTTTACCTGTTCCAACCTGTCCTGTTGATGCGAATGGCAATACCATGATTCCAGAAGCCGTGGTAGTACCTGTCTCAGTGAGTGGTGTTAATGATGTGGGTTCAACGAATGTTTATCCTATCTCAAGTTTTACGGCTTATGTGGTAGGAAATGCTAAACCACCTACTACCACTTCTCCACCTATGTGCACTGGCGGAGGTTCCTTAAACGTTAGTGCGAATTGTGCGGCCCATCTAATTGCCGGCTCGGCGGCTAAAGCCTACTGGCGCGTCTGCCTTCAAGTGATTACTGAAAAAGGAAATGTGCGTACTACCCGAAATGATGTATGGGGAAATGATGTCATCATAGCTGGGTTTACACGTTGTTCCGTCAAAAATGAAACCACTACCTCGGGGTTCACTGTATTTGGTAATTAAAAAGGTTCAGCGGAAATCGCTTGGTAATTAATTACCCCCTTACACATTTTCAAAAAATCTCTTATACTCGATTAATTTACACGAGCTGTTTGATGGCTTGCTTGATCCTTAGCAATGGGGAGGCACACATTGCAGAGTGTTTTTTTTAGATAGCTTGGGCATAAGATCATGGAGATGAAATAAAGATGAAATGCCAGATCATGAAGACCCATAGAATCATTGCTTGCGTGTTCTTTTTTATTCTTGCCCCTTTATCTGCTATAGCAGGTTGGCAAGTTTCCAAACCTGAATCCAGCATTCCCAGACAACCTTTTTTTCAAGCGGGCATGCAGCCGCAGCCTACTAAAAGGGCTTTTTTACCTGCTGCTTATAGCAGTACGGTGTTTCCTAACCAATATGCCAATCTCGGTCGGTCGGTGGCGCCTGTTTATGCAGTGAGTATCAGTGGTTCACTGAAAGAAAATCTGGAGCGCATCATGAGCCGCTATCATTGGCGAGTGGTTTGGAAAGCTCCCTTTGATTACAATTTTGATGGAAGAGTCACTGGATCAAGTTTGCCTAATGTGGTGGAAAAACTCTTACAACCCTTTCCATTGCAAGCCGTCATGTATATGTCCAACCGCACTTTAGCCATAGTCCCCAGGTATAAAACATAGGAAGATCAGTAATGTTAAGAAAATGGATAATTCTGCTTTTTTCAATGGTTATTACCTTAGCAGCATGCCATTCGCCAGTTTACAATCAAACGATAGGAAACGTGGCCGATGCTAAAATGAAGTCGGCTGAAGCACGTAAGAAATCAGACAATGATGCTAAGCCTTTACCGCCTTTGTTAGTCAAACAAGGCTTGTATGTGGATACCACCCCAATTAGTTTAGCTAAAAAACCGCAGTGGCTTAAAAATCACATTGTGATTCGAGGCGATCAACTACCTTTTTCTTATTACAGCCGTACTATTGCCACGGGTGCGGGTAGTAGTGTGTTGACCAAATATCAAGTTGGCTTAGATCCTGCAGCCAATGTCACCATGAGTTATTCCGGTACGGTAAAAGGGGCTTTGGATTTACTGGCTGCAAAAACCGGCTTTATCTACACCGTGCATAAAAATAGTGTTTACTGGCAGGCCTTTGTCACGAGAACCTTTGATATTGCCTTTATGCCAGGGGGGACAGATTATCTCATGGGTAAATCTTCCAGTAGCAGCTCTTCCTCTAGTAATGCGGGAGCGGCGGCCGCGGGTGGTTCAGTATCCAATTATGTCAGTTCCGATTATTCCGATGCTGAGTTCAGTAATTTGAAAGGGACCTTGTCCATTTGGGCTGATTTATCAGAAACGATTAAGCAACTCTTATCACCCGATGGCAAAGTTATGGTGTCGCAGTCTACGACTTCAGTAACGGTGCGTGATAGGCCGTCTAATGTGGAATTAGTGGCTCAATATATCCGTAACATCAATTCTAATCTCTCTAAACAAGTGTTGGTGCGAGTACAAATATTAGAAATTGGGTTAGAAAATGATTATGAATTTGGTATTGATTGGTCATTAGTGGCTAGAGCTTTCCATAATTCTCCTTTCCGTATCAATGCCAATTATGGTACCCCCATTGCTATCCAAGCCTTTACTCCCCAACCAGGTGGATCAGCTCAATCTATACCGCAATTAGGAACGCAGATATTAAACAGTAATATCATTCCAGGATGGACCATTTTATTTAACGCCCTCAATCAACAAGGTAAGACGTCCATTGTTTCTGAACCACGGGTGGTTTGCTTAAATAATCAAGTATCGGTAGTACGCATTGTGAAGTCACAAGGCTATGTGGCCAGTGTGCAAAATACCACACTGTCTCAAGGTGGAACGGCCCCGACCAGTACGGTGACGGCCCAAATTACACCCGGCACCACGGTTACTGGATTGACACTGTATATTCTGCCTAAGATTCTAAGGGACAGGATTTATTTGCAAGTCAATGCGGATTTGTCTACCCAGACGGCATTGGAAACCTTTACCACGGGTGGCGCTAATCAACAGGCTGCAGGAAGTACCTCCATTCAGTTGCCGACGATTACAGAAAAACATTTTAATCAACGTAGCATGATTAGATCAGGCGATACCTTGATTCTCTCTGGATTTAGACAAGTATCGAATACGGCCAATGCAGCTCAATTTTTGACTTCTCAAGCGTTGGGCGGTAAAGGTGCTCAACAATTAAATGTAGAAACCATTGTGTTGATTACACCTATCATCTTAGGTGGAAGTGCCTAATGTCTTACATCACTCGTGAAGATGGGGAACATTTTGTTATACCGTCTTATCGTGATGTATTAAGTGCCAAGCAAAAAAATATTTTAAAACGCGATATCTTGATGTTAAGCCAGAATTATGGCGAATACATCACCATGCAAAAAAAAGGGACCGCTCAGTTCGAAGTGGCTTTTTCGCCGGATAGGGGCTATCTGCTAGGAGAATCCATCTGGCATTATTTCAAGCGTCCCTTGGAAATGATTTATTGTGAGGCCATCCCAAATACCACTGAAGCCATCTTAGTGATAGTCAAAAATGGCAGTGTTTACTTAGATGGCACTTTCCCTTTAGATAGCATTCCTGAAGAACTCATTATTTTTCTGACGCAACAAAATAACTTTGAAATTTATATTTACGGTGATGTGCCCATTAGTCAAACGCAGCAAGAGGGTAAATTTAATTTTGAAGCGACTTCCATAAAATCATTTACCGTATTGGATAAGCCTGTTTTCCCTACCCTGCCTTTGCTGAAAATATATCAGCTTCAATTAGTGGACATCGTATTAAAATCGCAAGGCATAGGCGTATTTCCTGCTAAGCAATTGCTTCTTGGCATCGTGGTCTTAGGCTTGTTGTGGATATCATGGTCGTATATCACTTCGCAACGAGTGGAAGCTCCCAAAGAGGCTAAAAAAGAAGTCAATCCTTACGAAGCTTATAATGCGAGCCTGATGACGCCTGCGCCTGAAGACGTCATCAATCGTTTCTTAGAGAAATTAAGAGTGTTATTTACTATGCCGGGATGGACGCCAACCGTTATTACTTATGCTGGCGGTACAGTCAGCGCTTCTGTACAAACCCTTGCTTCAAAAACAGAAGAGTTGAACGAGTGGGCAAAGCAAAATAATGCCACTGTAGATATTCAACAAAATGGCATTTATGTTCATATGAATATAGACCCAGCTAGACGGACCGTTCCTACTTATATTTATCCTCTAAAAAGTGTATTGGCTCATTTTATTGATAGATTATCGAATGTTTATCCGGGGAATCATTTAAAATTGGGTACGTTTGATAATAAAGGTGTTTATTCAGATGTGCCTATTACAATAGATGTTGAAGATATTTCACCTATCGTTTTAAGCTTAATTGGAGAGCAATTCAAAGGGTTGCCTATTATTGTGCAAACCCTATCGGTTACGCTAGACAAAGGAAGTTTAACAGGTACTATTAATATTGACGCATTAGGTAGCTAAACTATGACATCAGACAAAGAGCAAACTGCAGGTATGACGCCCCGTCAAAAAATGATAGTGGGTATTTTATTCTTGGTAATTATTGTTGTCTTGTGGCAAGTGGTGGGCCTATTCCGTGGTAAGTCCTCCACCCCTGCTCCTGTTGTGGCAACCAATCAAACAATGACTCCGGCCATGAGAGCTAATGCTCCTGGTGCGGGACCAAAGGAAGCCGTCCCGCAGCCTGCTGATGTGCAAAAACCGGTTTTATCTCCCCGTGAGATTGCGTTAGCGCAATTGCAGGAAGAGACCCAAGCTAAATATTTAGCCGCGTTGAATGAATTACAAATGTTGAAAATATCGCGAGAAATTGCCGAGACCAATAGAGCTATTGCCATTGCTAAGCTAGCAACGATAACGGCAGAGAAAAATACACTGACGCTTTTGACTAATCAACCTGTTGCTCCCGGATCGTACGCGAAAGGATTGCTTAACCCCACTGCAACGGGACCGCAAGCGCAACGGCCGGTTGTAGCAACAGAAGTAAGTTATTCCGTTGTTTCAGTGTCGCAATTGCAATATAAATGGTCGGCGGTATTAGGTTACGGCGGTAGTCTTTACAGTGTGAGTATAGGCGATGTGCTACCACCGGATGGCTCTACCGTGGTATCCATTAATCGGTCTGGGGTGGTGTTGTCCAAGGACGGGGTAACTAAGAAAGTTTCTTTGGTTCCTGTTATTTAATTTTGTTAACTATGACTACTCCTTTCTCAGAAAGGTCGCGAGTGCCAGCTTGGCTGCCATCGGCTTCTTTAGAAAATCTGCGATTACGTGCGCGGTTATTAAAACAAATCCGTGATTTTTTTTATGTTAGAAAAGTAATGGAAGTGGAGACACCGTTGTTATGTCACACCTCAGTGACGGATCCCTTCATAGAAAGTATCCCTGCTTTATTTCAAGCTCATCCGCAAGAAAAAGAACAGCGTTATTATTTACAAACGTCTCCTGAATATGCCATGAAACGGTTGTTGGCCGCAGGGTGTGGTTCGATTTACCAAATCAGCAAGGCGTTTAGGCAAGGCGAAATAGGTCGTTTGCATAATCCTGAATTTACACTGGTGGAATGGTATAGGCTGGGTTTCAATCACGTGCAATTGATGGATGAAGTAGATGATTTGTTGCAGGAGGTATTGCTTGTTCCTGCAGCGGAAAGAGTTAGTTATGCCTACTTATTTCAAGCGGAATTAGATATAGATCCTCATCACGCAAGTGTGAATGAATTAAAGGCTTGTGCTCAAACTAAACTTATTTCCGTGCAGGGAGAGATTACTGAGAACGACACGTGGTTGGATATTTTATTTACGCATTGTATTGAACCTCAACTCGGTAAAGAGCGACCGTGTTTTGTCTATGATTTTCCTATTTCACAGGCTGCATTGGCGCGTATACGTGAAGAGCAAGGCTTGGCTTCGCGATTTGAAGTGTATTTTCATGGGATGGAATTAGCGAATGGGTTCCATGAATTACAAGATGCACGCGAACAACGTAAACGATTTGAAAAAAATCTCGCTAAACGTAAACAATTGGGTTTGGCTTCTTTACCTATAGATGAATTATTATTGACTGCGCTTCAGCAGGGGTTGCCAGATTGTTCAGGAGTGGCTTTGGGAGTCGACAGACTGCTTATGTTGGCTGCTGGAAGTGAAAGGATTGCAGAGGTGTTGGCCTTCGATTTTTTTAGGGTATGATGGGCGCGCATTTCTTTAAGGATAGCGAGAATTCCTAAATGGGTATATACTCGCCGCGCTATTTTAGTCATTGGGAATAAGAATAATGAAGCGTAGTCAGCCCCACCTTTTTTTGCGTAATTTGATCAAGCATCCTCGCACGACTGGGGCGATTTGGCCAAGCTCTACTTACTTGGTCGATGAAATTGTAAAACAGGTCAATTATCATCCCGAGCAATATGTGGTGGAATTAGGCGCAGGAACGGGGGTGGTGACGGATGCCTTACTCAAAAAACGTATCCCCCTAGATAAATTGATTGTGATTGAATACAACCCCGCATTCGTCAAGCTATTGCAAACTAAATTTAAAGGGTTGCATATCATTCAAGGCAATGCCATTGAATTACTTTCTTTGTTATCTTCAGAAAGGGGCAAAGTGGGTACAGTGGTTTCTAGTTTGCCTTTACGTATGTTGTCAAAGCCCGCTAGAAAAAAAATTGTTGAACAAATTTATGATTTATTACCTCATGACGGGCGTTATATTCAATTTACTTATAGTTATTTAGATAATGATTTCCAGCCTTTCAAAAATAAAATTTATAGTAAACGCGTTTGGCTTAATCTTCCTCCTGCACGCGTTGATGTCTTTTTAAAGTAGTTAATTAATTTATACCCGCGAGTTTACCCCTGCGAAGGCGGGGGCGGGAACTTTAGCAATGGGGGTTGCCCAAGGGGGAGAGGCGCTAGCTCTTCCCCTTGGGTCGTCAGCGCGGTTATACCGCGCTGACGATATAAACATTAATTCACTAAATTTTTTTCTAACACGGCTTTAGGCACATTTTTGACGTCGTGTATGATGCCTAATTTTTCTAACCCTTTAAGTAAATAATAAGTAATATCGATTTCCCACCACAGAAATCCTTGGCGTGCGGTAGCGGGATAATGATGATGGTTATTATGCCAACCCTCCCCTAATGTCACTAAAGCTAAAAAGAAATTATTGCGGCTATTGTCTTTAGTGATAAACCGTTTATTACCAAACACATGTGACAATGAATTAATAGAAACGGTGGTATGAAATAAAGCGATGGTGGAAATACAAAAGCCCCAGACTAGCATTTGGCCGGCAGTGGTGCCTAATTGGGGAGCGTAAAGTTGTAATAAAAGGCCGGATAAAAATAAGGACACAAATAAGAAAGTAGGAACTAGACTATCGTAGCGATCTAAAAAGACTAATTCAGGATAACGGGCCAAGTCTCTTACTCTATCGGGATTGTAATAATAATGTTTTTTAGACATAAACCATCCCATGTGGCTCCACCAAAATCCATGTTGTACGGGCGAATGCGCATCGCTAGGTTCATCGGCGTGTAAATGATGTTCTCTATGATGTGCCGCCCACCACAATGGGCCGCGTTGAGCAGAACTCGCCGCAATCAGCGCAAATATAAATTGCCAAATTCTATTGGTTTGATAGGTTTTATGCGAAAAATAACGATGATAAAAAGCACCAATAGAAAAGACACGCACGAGGTATAAGACCAATGCCGTGATGAAGGCCGTCCAACTAAAGCCTACCCAAAAAACGCATAAACACCCTAGATTGACCAAGATAAATGGGGCAGCCCGCAACCAATCAATAGTATCTGGGTAGTGTATATGGGGGTCGTAGTGGTTTTCATTGGCTATCCATTTACGTATTGTTTGCCAAATTCTAATCATGAAAAGGGATTCCTGTGTGTGTTCTTGGGTGGTGCGAGTAATGGCTGGGTATAGTAACGCTAATAAGAATGATTGAAAACAAATTAAATGCTTAAAGTGATCACCTTAGCCAACCCGTTAGACGGGTTGATGTCTATTGCAAACTAAAGGCAAAAGGCCTTAGAGAAGGGAGAGGTCTTGGTAAGGGGTGATGAAAAACTTGCTATTTTGAAAAAATAATGTTCAAATAACGTGATTTTATAGTTATCATTTCCAATTCTTGATTTCGTTGAATCTACATATTCAATATATTCAATGCGATTTTCCTGAAAAGCTAGGTTGTGTTGGCGATGATAGAGAGTAAACAGTAATCGCCAGCTATCTAGGTCGCTTTCCTCATGAAAGGTGATGGTCTACGTGGCTCGCCCCTAATTTGTTGAGGAAAACGTAATGTCTTTTATACAATTGAATTTACACCCTAAGATTAATAAAGCCTTGGCGGATTGTGGTTATACCAAACCCACTCCTATTCAAGCGCGCTCTATACCGGATATTTTACTAGGCAAGGACATTGTTGCTTCAGCGCAAACCGGAACAGGTAAAACAGCGGCTTTTGTGTTACCTATCTTGGACAAACTCACTATTCAAGCTTCACCGAGAAAGACCCGTATTTTGATTTTAACGCCAACGCGTGAATTGGCTACGCAAATTACGCAAGCGGTAAGGACTTACGGACATTTTTTACCTATTAATACGGTGAATTTAGTGGGTGGCATGTCTTATCACAATCAAATAAAAGAATTGACTCGCGGTGCCGATATTATTGTCGCGACACCCGGCCGTTTGCTCGACCATATTGAGCGCAAACGGGTGGATTTATCGCATATTGATGTGTTGGTATTGGATGAAGCTGACCGTATGTTAGATATGGGCTTTATAGACGATGTGGAATATATCGCGCGTTTAACTCCTTCGCAACGTCAGACGCTGATGTTCAGCGCGACCTTTGATAAGAAATTAAGTGGTGTGGTGAGACGTATTTTTAAAGGCGAGCCCGTACGCATTGATCTGTCTCAAGAAAAAACCCAGGTGCCTCAGATTAAGCAAGAATTATATAAAGTACAAAATGCTCAACATAAATTTCGCATGCTTAAACATTTTCTAGGCGAAGGAAATATGTTTAAGGCCATTATTTTTTCTGCTACCAAAGTGAATGCAGATAAATTAGCAATTGAATTGCGTCAGCACGGATTGGAAGCGGCGGCCTTGCACGGTGATTTGAAACAAAACGTCAGGAATAGAACGCTGGAACAATTGCGTCGTGGAAAGATACAGTGTTTAGTGGCCACCGATGTCGCGGCACGCGGTATTGATGTGAATGATATTACCCACGTGATTAATTATGATTTGCCGCGCTTTTGTGAGGATTACGTGCATCGCATAGGTAGAACGGGACGCGCGGGTAAAACGGGCGTGGCCATTTCCTTTGTGCTACCTACGGACATGCGTCATGTTCGTAATATTGAACGTTATATAGGCCAATCACTTAAATTACTTCAGCATGGCGAAGTCGCAGAGACTACGGGTCATGCAGTAAGGCCAATGTCACATACGGATGATAGAGAGAATGATACTCACGTTCGTCGTAGTAGGGGTAATAGGGAGAAAGCTCCTCGCGGTCGTGGTAGGGAAGATAGAGAAAGGGCTCCTCACGGTCGTGGTAGAGAAGATAGAGAAAGAGCTCCTCACGGTCGTGGTAGGGAAGATAAAGAAAGATCTCCTCACGGTCGTGGTAGAGAAGATAGAGAAAGAGCTCCTCATGCTCGTGGTAGAGAAGATAGAGAAAGAGCTCCTCACGGTCGTGGTAGGGAAGATAGAGAAAGAGCTCCTCATGCTCGTGGTAGAGAAGATAGAGAAAGAGCTCCTCATGCTCGTGGTAGGGAAGATAGAGAAAGATCTCCTCGTGCTCGTGGTAGGGGGGAAGATAGAGAAAGAGCTCCTTACGCTCGCAGTAGAGACGATAGAGAAAGAGCTCCTCACGTTCGTGGTGCCGGCAATGAAGAGAGAGCTACTCATGTTCGTAAAAAGCATTTCGAAGAGAAAAAGAAATTTCCTTCTCACAAAAAATCCAATATAAGATCCTGGCATGCTAAAAAAGAAGCGAGTCCTTTCCAGGGAGAAAAGGCTGGCAAAAAAGCAAAGGGAGAATTCTCAAGTAAGGCGCCTAAGAGTAAGAAAGGATTTCGTGACAAGGGACGCGGAGAAAACCAAGGACGTCCTTTTAGTTCTCATGCTAAAAGAAAAAATAAGGTTGGCGATGAATAACACAAATGGAAATAAATAATGGAAAATCGTAAAAATCAAGATTATTTCTCAGACTTGCCACAAGAGGTTTTGTTGCATCTATTTGCTTTTCTTTCTCCATCTGCATTGCAAGCGTTGGCTCTCACCTGCCGTTTATTTAATGCAGTCATTAAAGATGACAAGCTATGGGAAGAGCAAATAAGAAAACAGTTTGGGATTGATTTGCGCGGGAAGCATATACCAGAATACTCGGTTAAAGAGAGGTTTGTAATGCTGAGAAAATACCGCTCACCCGAATTCATAGCTCAATACTGGAGTAACCTGCATCGTTCAGCTGGGCAAAGGTCAAACCAAAGTAATAATGATACCGCACCTATGCCTATCACTAAGCTATCTAGTGGTTACTATAAGTGTGGCCCAGATAAAGAGTGGTATCGCTATGATGTAGATCCAGGTTTGTTATCTACTCTTCCTGCGGCCTTATTTGCTGTAGCTTTGAAAATGAAAAGTGCAAAAAAGAAGGATAGCTATCCTACTAGTGAAAATTCGTCTCATGCTGCAATGACTAGAGAAGAACGAACTCATTCTGTACGTCTGTTAGCGAGACTTTTTTCGGATGCGTATAATCTCAACACTGAGCCTGAACAAGATGGTGATAAGGATAGTGAGTTAGGCCCAAAATGGATGTATGGTAACTAGGCTACACTTCTGCTCTGCTATTATTGCTTATATAAAAGAAGAAAAATTGACATGATGTTTTACGGGATTAAATTCAATGATTTCGTAATGCGCTAACTGATGTATTTGGAAAGGATCTTGTTTTAAAAATGTTTCCAGTTGATCACGGTCTTTTAATTGAGAAATAATCACGCCCCCTGTTCTGGGATTTTTAGGTCCTGACGCCACAAAGTAATTATTTTTATAACCCTTTTCAAGAAATTCTCTGTGTTCAACTAAATGCTTATCAATGGTTTGTATGGGTTGAGTGTAGGTAATGAGAATGATAAACATGATTTTCGCCTTCTATTATTTTGCTAATCCCACAATGATTTTCCATTCTTGTGTTGTCACTGGAGTGATAGACAAACGATTTCCTTTTTTTAAAATAGGCATTTGCTTTAATTTGGGCTGTCTTTTGATTTCATCCAGGGTAATAAGCCGTGGAAATTTTTCTATGAATTTGACATCGACCATGTACCAACGAGGGGTAGTCGGTGTGCTTTTAGGATCGTAATGGTCAGACTGTTTGTCCCAGGCGGTGAAATCTGGATAACCATTTTTGACTACTTGCATGATGCCGGCTATGCCTGGGGGTGCGCAGCTTGAATGGTAAAAAAAGGCGAGATCGCCTTGTTTAATGTCATTATGTAGCTGATTTCTTACTTGATAATTGCGCACTCCGTCCCAATGTTCGGTTTGTTTGGGACGTTGACGTAAATCATCAATACTAAAAGCACTGGGTTCAGACTTGAATAACCAATAATTCATGATGAGCTCATCAATTAGGTTTTCATAGCGTCAAAAAATTCATCATTGACTTTAGTGCCACGCATTTTGTCTATGAGAAATTCGACAGCGCCCTCTTCCATGGGTTGTAAGAGTTTGCGTAAGATCCACATTTTTTGCATTTCTTCTTTGGGAACAAATTTTTCATCACGGCGAGTGCCACTGCGTTGGATATTGATGGCGGGATAGACACGTCTTTCAGCAATGCGACGGTCTAAATGAATTTCCATGTTGCCTGTGCCTTTGAATTCTTCGTAAATCACGTCATCCATTTTAGAACCCGTTTCTACTAAGGCCGTGGCAATAATGGTCAAGCTACCGCCTTCTTCTATATTTCGGGCTGCACCAAAGAAACGTTTAGGACGTTGTAAGGCATTGGAATCCACACCACCGGTTAATACTTTGCCAGAAGCAGGTACCACGGTGTTGTAAGCACGAGCAAGACGGGTGATAGAATCCAACAAAATGATGACGTCGCGTTTATGTTCAACTAAACGTTTAGCTTTTTCTATGACCATTTCAGCAACTTGTACATGTCTATTCGCTGGTTCATCAAAGGTACTCGCAATGACTTCGCCTTTAACGGTGCGTGACATTTCAGTGACTTCTTCAGGACGTTCATCAATTAATAAGACAATGAGATAACATTCAGGATGATTATGGGCTATGGAATGGGCAATATTTTGCAGCATCATAGTCTTGCCGGCTTTAGGTGGAGAAACAATCAAGCCGCGTTGACCTTTTCCAATAGGCGCAATGAGATCAATGACACGGGCAGTGATATCTTCCGTGCTGCCATTGCCTAATTCCATGTCTAGTCTTTTTTCTGCAAATAATGGAGTAAGGTTTTCAAATAAGACTTTATTCTTAGCATTTTCAGGGGCTTCAAAATTAATATCATCCACTTTCAATAAAGCAAAATAACGCTCGCCTTCTTTGGGGGGGCGGATTTTGCCAGAGATGGTATCGCCGGTACGCAAATTAAAGCGGCGGATTTGGCTGGGTGAGACATAAATATCATCGGGCCCAGCAAGGTAAGAACCTTCGGCAGAACGTAAAAAACCAAATCCATCTTGCAGGATTTCTAATACGCCATCGCCGTGTATGTCTTCGCCTCGTTTTGCATGTTCTTTTAAGATGGCAAAAATAATATCTTGCCGTTTTGAGCGGGCCATGTTTTCTAGCCCATATTGGTCAGCTGATAATACTAATTCAGCCGCGCTTTTTTTCTTAAGCTCAGTTAAGTTCATAATGATTTAAACCTTAAATTCAAAGAATGTTGATTGATGTGCATAGGTAGATGTGACTAATAAAATTTAATTTTTACTGTGACACAACTCAGGGTCGTGACACACCTGATAACCACAAACGTAAACAAAGGGTAAACGACGGGTAAAACGAGGTTATCTACGGCACAAAAATATCATTAATTAAGAAGAATAGCCAGTGTCTTTGTGAGTAGTTGAATTGAGGGATATTTCCGGCCCTCTCCCCAACCCTCTCCCGTGATCCCGCATCAAGTGCGGGAGGCGAGGGAGTTCTTAAAAACTAAATATGCCCATCAATTAATTTAATTAAATCAGCTTTACTCAATAAGCCGACCTGGGTGGCCTTGACCTGGCCGTCCATAAAAAGAATGAGGGTGGGAATGCCGCGTACCCCAAATTTACCGGGTGTGCTGGGGTTATGGTCTACATCCAGTTTGACGAATTTCACTTTTTCGCCGTAGTGCGTAGCTAGGTCATCAATGATGGGGGCCAAGGCTTTACAGGGGCCGCACCATTGGGCCCAAAAGTCCACAATAACGGGGACAGTGGATTCCATCACTTCTTTTTCAAAAGACGCATCGCTAATGGCTTGAATATGGCTGCTCATAGTCATACCTTCTTGGTTTAAATAAAAGTACGTAAAATTAAGGCTCTTTTATACTACTGTCCACGCGTACGGGCAATAGCAGAATACCCCCAATGGCAAAGAAAACAATGACGGTGGCCATGCCAACGCGTTGGTTACCAAAGGATAAGGTCATCAAGCCCAATAACCAAGGCCCAATAAAAGCAGTTAATTTACCCGACAAGGCATAGAGACCAAACATTTCTGCAGACGTGTTTTTAGCAGCGATTAAATGCACCATGAGAGAACGGCTGGCGGATTGTACAGGCCCTATAAAAATAGACAGGGACAAGGCCAACAGCCAAAAAGAGTATTTCGTTTTTAAGAAGAGTAAGGGAATGCCCAGCACAATCAGAAAACAGAGAGAAATAAGTACAGTGGGCTTGGCGCCTAAATAATCATCCATCCACGCCAATAAGATGGCGCCCAGACCGGCCGTCATATTCATGCTAATACCAAAATAAAGCACTTCTTTAAAGGTCAATCCGTAGGTGCCAGCCGCGTAAATGCCGCCAAAAGCGAATAAAGTATTGAGGCCGTCGGTATAAATCATGTGGGAAATCAAATACAGCAATATATTTTTTTCCTGAGGTAGTTTTTTTAAGGTAGCGAGAATTTCTTTGGTCCCTGCTTTAATAGCCTGAGGCAAGGGGCGGGAAGCGCTAGAAATAGCGGGGACTAAAAAAAATAAAGGCAAAGAAAATAGCGCATACCACAAGGCCACAAAAGGCCCACAAATACGGATTTGTTCCGCGTTTTCTGTGTTCAAAGAAAAAATATTCGTTGAGATAAATAGAAAAAGGGCGAGGGACAAGGCCACGATGCCGCCTATATACCCTGACCCCCAGCCCCAACCTGAAATGCGGCCTACGTGAGTTTTGGGCGCAAGAGTGGGCAAAAAAGCATTATAAAACACTTGGGCCACTTCATATCCTATAGTCCCTATCACGACACAACTGAGTGTTAACAGAATGGCATTAGGCGTGGGATAAGCAAACCATAATAAGGCGCTGCTTACTATGGCCAATGCAGTGAAAAAAAACAGCCAACGTTTGTGATGTCCGCCATGGTCTGCAATCGCACCCACTAAAGGACTAGTGAGTGCAATGATGATGCCTGCTAATGAAATGGCATTGGCCCATTGATAAGTGCCTTCTATAGGATTGGCAGCGACTTTAGTCGTGAAATACGTGGCGAAAATAAAGGTAATGACTACTATGCCAAAAGAAGCACAGGCCCAATCATAGAGACACCAGGCAACGATGACCGTAATGGATTTGAATTGGTTCAAGGCGTTTCTCCCTCCCCCCTCCCTAACCCTCCCCCGCAAGGGGGGAGGGGATTTTTTTGAAAGTTAAAATAAAGGGCAACAAGGATTTTTAGTGGGAATGGTAGGTTGGGGCTTTCGTTGTTCTTTTGCAAAGAGATCACTGCTATAAATTGTTCGCTTCCTGGGTAAGGGGACGGAGTGTTCAGTATATTTGTCTGTTTCTTTATTCGTCTTCAAGAAGTTTAAAATGACGTCTGTTTTTACTGAAAATATATTTAGAGCTAGAGAGTCTTTTTTAAAAGAAGCAGATCTTGATAGGGGTTTTTGTTTAGGATGCTCTTCCATCACAGTGACATCCGGGTCAGGTTCTTTATTGGAAGGGGATGCTTGAGATTCATTAGAATCTGTTGCTTTACTGGGAGCGCTCTGCGACAGGATAAAATTCTTTATGGCTCTTTTTTGTTGCTCGTGATCAAGCGTCTCTTCCTCTCTTTCACTTTCGCAAAAATAACCTACATTAGTCTTATCTTCGGCAGAAAAAATGAGACTGTATTCCTTTGTAAGCGTTCCCAGACGTTTCACTATTTCAGCTGAGTCATCGGTAGAGCTGATTACCTGAGTAACAGGAAGATTTTCGCCTTGATCTTGGAAATCGGGTATGACCATTATTTTCATGCGACGTTCTCCTTGAAGTTAAAAAATAAATACATTATTCCCGCTTAGGTGCAATCGTTTGTGCGGCAATATAATCCAATGACGGTTCTCCACAGGTATTGGCAATTTCAGCACGTACCGTGTTGCGAAGCGCTATGACGTCTTGCCACTCTGACCCATGGGCGGTGATGGGTTTTGCAATAGTCACGGTGATTTTACCTGGACGCAAGAGCTTTTCATCATCGCGTAAAATCATACGGGTCCCGTGTAAGGCAATAGGACAAATGGGAATGGCGGTTTCTACAGCCATTTTAAACGCGCCTAAACGAAAAGGACGCAGACCTTGGGCATAACCAAATGTGCCTTCGGGGAAAATTAAAATAGAATGGCCGGCGTGCAGCGCTTGTTCTATATGTTGGGTGTCTTCGAATCCTTTGGTTAAATCGAGACGGTCAACGGGCAAGTAATCTAATTTGCGCATGAACGTTCCTAGAATGGGCGCAGCAAATAATTCTTTTTTACCGACAAAACAGGTATGCAAAGGCAGCAAAGCGAGTAACACAATAATATCAATGTAACTCGCGTGATTGCAGACAAAAATCAGCGGTGTCGCACTTGTCAAATGCTCAACGCCCACCACACGCATAGGACAACAGGCGAGCTTGATCAAGCATTTAGCGGAAAAACGAGCAAGGCGCGCAGCGCGTTCTTTCTTGGAAAATCGCATGAATAAATAAAAAGGAATAAAAGCGATAGTCAGTAATAAAGCTATATAGGCCGTGTAAATACATTGAGCGAATAGAGTAAAAGCTTGTTTTGTTTTACTCAGCAACCAGCGTGCGCTCAGTTTGACGATTTGCAACCAAGCGGGCATGCGGCGTTGGCCTAGTTTTCCTTGCAGATAATTCTCTTTACAGGCCGCACGTTGTAATTTGCCGCTAGAGGTTTTGGGAACCGCGTGCGCAGGAACCAGT
>Ga0207084_1019_pt1 | contig 46080 bp, 44 predicted proteins | sample Alteio_BWMinHeat_55_FD_153543 | JGI IMG/M metagenome (GOLD analysis project Ga0207084, IMG submission 153543) | Enriched cells from forest soil in Barre Woods Harvard Forest LTER site, Petersham, Massachusetts, United States -... | ecosystem: Environmental > Terrestrial > Soil > Temperate forest >...
TATTGTTCACCTCTAAATTCTAAATCACCAGGACTGCCTATCGGTCTTGATTCATCAGGATAATAATTCAAATCTAAATTTTGATACAAAAAATTATTTGCAATTAAACTTTTATAAAATGAAACAGCATTGTGATCAAAGCTTTCTATAAAATGAATGAACGCATCGCGCGGCATGTCGTGGGTACCCGGTGTTTTTTCCAGATAACTTTTGCAAGCTGCACTCACTTGTTCGTGAGTGAATTGAAAACGGTTTCGTAATATTTTAGTAATACTGGGATTCACTTCAATGAGTCTTTGAATCATTGCTTCATTTCTTTTTGCAACAGCGACTTCTTCTTGCAATGTTTTCTGTTTTCCCATTCCCTCACCCATAAATAAGTTATACCCTCTTTCTTTAAACTCTTTAGCATGGTCATCAAGAAAAAGACGTCGTGCATAATTACGCGAATAAATATTAGCAAGTAGCAATACGGGTGGCTGTGATTGCGGTTGCGCTGCAGTCGAAAGACATCGGATGTGGGGCGAAGATTTTCGTAAATTTCTAAAAAGACGAGCGTGCATATTTTTTATCCTATTATTTTTTGGGCGTGAAAATGAATTGTGCTTTATATAGGATTAAGAAAAAGAGTCAAGTGGCGTTAAAATAAAAAAAACGGGGTTAATGTTTGCTTGATAAATTAAACATAACCCCTCCTTGATATTAAGAAGATTTCAACATTGCATTTTGCAATTCTTTCAATTCTGTTTGTAATTCTTCTAATTTTTGAACCTGACATGCTTTCACTACGGTTGAATCTACTGTCACACCATTCACCGCTTGCCCAAGAATCACGGGCTTCATGCAATCCTCCCAAATTCTTTTACCTTCTATCTCTGTGCGAACAAACCCTGCTGACAAACACGCATTTGCAATGACTCCGCAAGGTTTACCACTTGAAACATCAACAGGCATCGATGCCGAAACAGGTGCAGATGTAGACGCAGGCACAGCTGCAGAAGTAGCGGGAGCAGCTGCAGGAGGAGAAACAGGTGAAATATCTTCAGCAAAAACAGGTAATGAAAATACAGCAGACAACATAAGAACAAGACTTAATTTACGCATTAAAAACCCCCTGTGAATATTAAAAATTTCCACTAGTACAGCCAAACAATTACTGTGACACAAATAGAGATTTACTTGCAAACTTTATTATCTAGAAATACAGAATGAACAGTCAACAATAACTCCAAAATTACTTCTTGAATAATTTTTTCATTCAGGTATTTTTAGCAATCATTAAAATTTTCTTGGAATTGATTAAAAGGAATTTCTCATGACGACAAAAAATTTATTAATAATCGCATCAGCACTTGGCATTTCTTTAAATTTTTTGAATGCCTATGCTGCAAACTCGACTTCTCTTGCTACTGCCAAATTAAAACCCGGAATGGAATACAGTATTGCTGCAGTATGGTTAAAACCAGGTGCAAGCAATTTAAATTATGTTATTTATAATAAAGGACTCCCGCTACAATCTCCTTCATGGACAGAAAAAGAAATACAACCCTCTTATTCTCCCGGTTTTACATTAGGAATACGTTATATTTTTCCTAATATTCAAGATGTCGATGTTAATTTAAATTGGACACATTTAAGCACCAATGATTCTTCTTCTATTTCTACAGATAGCAATTCATACTTTCTTGGTCCTGATTATGAAATTGGTCCTTCAGGTATTCCCATTCGTAATGCTTCAGGCAAAGTCACATTTAACTATGATGTGGTGAATTTAGATGTGGGGCAATTTATAAGAATAGGTGAGTCTGTTCATCTACGTTTTTTTGGTGGTTTAAGCACCGCTTTTCTGCGTGAAAATGTGATCGCGAATTATTCTGGAAATACGACAGGCACTTATGCGGGCCCTTTTCATGTGAATCAAAATGTTGTTTCTAATTTTACAGGTGTCGGTCCACGTTTTGGTATTTATGCAGATAACACAACACAATCTGGTTTTGGATTTTTTGGAGAAGCCGCTGTTTCTGCTTTAATTGGATCAATGTATTCTAAAACGGGTTATGTTTCTTCCGCACAACAATTGTTAACTGTTTATAACCAAACATCTAACAGTCAAACCATTGCAGACGATCGCGTTTATCAAACTGTTCCTGCTTTTGATGCGAAATTAGGAATAAATTATACTTACGCTTTAAAAAATAATGCATTACTTACTATTGCAGCAGGTTATCAAGCCGCTGTTTATATTAATGCGATCAGCCAATATTTACCTGCTTCTTTAGTGCCTAATCAAGGAATAGAAACAGGAGGAATTTTTGTTGCAACAATGAGCCATACACTCAGTAATTATAGTGTTCAGGGACCATTTTTAAATTTCACATTAAAAATTTAAAAATAATTTTTATAGAGAAAAAAGAAAAGAAATGATTTTTATCCTGCTTTTTACAAAAAATCAAACAACCACCTCGGAATTCCCCGATTTTTTTACTTGCATCATATGAATATCTTAACTCACTTTATTCTGAGTCTTTTCCACAGCAGCGATGCATAAAAAAGTTATATAAAAATCCGTAGACATATCCAAAAATAAATCCACCGACTAACCCATACACACCACCCACAAGTCCTCCAACAAAGCTCGCATGATATCCATGATAATAGCTTGCAACATGTTCAACCATTGGCATTCCAAAACCAAATATCCATGCAGCATAGGCTAACACTATCAAGCACACACCTTTGATAACGCCTAAAGCTAATCCCAATGCAAATGGACTTAACGTTGCAAATGTACAACCATTTTTACCCATCATGGCGGCACCCTCCAAATTGAAGAAAGGTATTTCCACACTTTAATTATAGCTGTTACAGCTATTTTTTTTTTCATGTATTCACGAAAAAAATCATGCTAACTGTAGCTGATAGGTTTCTCTGATATTCAAAAGAATCATCAACATCACAATGCTTGCTGCAATTAAATAAAAACTCGGCGCTAATAAACTGCCTGTATTTGCAATTAAATACGCGACTACCATCGGCGCTGTTCCACCAAAAACAGAATTCGCAACATTATAAGGAAATGACACCGCGGTATAACGAATATTCGTTGGAAATAATTCTACTAACACAGCAGGTGCAACACTCGTGACAAAACAAAGTAATATTGCTAAAACACTTTGTCCAATCAAAATAGAAAAAGTTTTTCCAGATAAAATAAATAAAAATAGTGGGTAAGAAAACAAACAAAATCCAATCGCACCTAAAATTAAAATAGGTTTTCTTCCATATCGATCAGATAACATGCCAATGAAAGGTAATGTCGTAATATTTAATAACAAAACAAAACTATTAATCAATAATGCTTTATCCAGTGGCACGCCTAAATAAGTATGTAAATACGTAGGAAAAAAAGTAAATAAAACATACGATCCTAATGCCGGTAACGAAGCTAATAATATTCCTTTTAAAATTTGAAATGAATTTTGTTGAAATGCAACACGCACTGGATTTTGAAGTATCGTTTGCGATTCTTTTAATGCAGCGAAAGAAGGTGTTTCTGGCATTTTTAATCGAAAATAAAATCCTATTACGCCCAGAAATGTTCCTAATAAAAATGGAACTCGCCATCCCCATGCATACAATTCCGGTTCAGAAAAAATCTTGCTAATTAATGTCGCGACACAGGATGCAAATAACACACCGACATTCGCACTAAAAATTCCTAAACTACTGTACATGCCACGACGTTTATTTCCTGCATGTTCTATCATGTAAACAAGCGATCCAGAAAATTCTCCGCCGACAGCTAATCCTTGAATCAACCGACATAAAACAAGTGGAACAATTGCAAACGCACCAAGTGTTGCATACGTTGGTAAACATCCTACGAATACAGTAGAACTTGCCATTAAAATAATTCCATACGCTAATGTTTTTTTTCTGCCATAACGATCACCTAAATAACCAAATAAAATTGCGCCCAATGGACGCATTAAAAATCCAACAGCAAATACTGAAAATGCAGCAATTAAAGCAGTGGATTTATCTGAGGATGGAAAAAATAATTTTGCAATGACAGACGCAAAATAGGCATACAAACAATAATCATAAAATTCTAAAATATTTCCGATTAAAGTGGGAACTAAAAATTTTTTTTGCATAAAATTTTCTTCGAAAAAATAAAATTGATTATAAACAATGAAAATAAAAAAACCCATTGTTCATTTTAGAAAATGGGTTTCGTTTGAAAATTATTTATGAGCAAGTATTAAATGATGGAGGTTTCGAAATAATCCCATTTGATTGCTCACTCACCACTGCTGCAGAAGGTGTTCCAAATCCCCCTGCTCCAGTAGGCGATGATCCAAATAAACTTACAGCAACATTATTAGGAGGAGGCACAGCAGCTGATGAAATCAAACTGAGTGTAGGAAGAGCAGCAGAACCTGAATTCATGCTACCACTTCTTAAAGATGTACTAGGAGAACTGGGCGATGATGGCGATCTATCTTTGCTATCCCCAGACTTGCTACTTAAATCAGGAGAACTTTGAAGTGAACGCAAGTTGCTACCATCTACAGCAATAGTGCTGCGTTTGTGACTATGCTTCTTTTGGCCCTTCGGAATAACTTCGCCCGAATATAATTCTTCTCGACAAGGATATTTAAAAGTATCCTCTTTATCATCACTTGTTGTTTTTCCATCTCGAAGAATTTTCCAATAATAACCTTTGTTTTCTACAATTTTTGCATCCGCATGTTCTGCTTGTAATGTTGTCATGTCCCCCTCACTAACTTTACATAATTTCACACCAATGGGACTACGTCTTAAAATACCTTGAATTCTTGGTTTTTCAATATGAACTGATGATGATACTGAATTGTTAAATGTAACTGAATCATTTAACCATTCTTTTTCATCTCGCGTCACACGAGCAAACATAATTTTTAATTTGTCTTTATGTCCCATATGAGAAATTTCGTTAATTTCATCAGTGACCATTTTAATAATTTTTTTTGCAACGAATTCTCTTGCCATTTTTGTAACACTGTCATTATCTAACATACTTAACATGTCAGAAAACGCTATTGTTAATCTGCGTGCAAATTCTTCTATCAATTTTTCGGTATTGGTTATACTACCAAAAAACATAACGATGGGTTTCATATCATGTATTTGTTTAGCTTTATAAGCTGCAGTACCACCTGAAACTCCAGCATTTACTACAGCACCAAAAACAGGTACTACACTCGCTGCGCTTCCTGCTGTTTCTGCAACCGATGTTTTTGTTGAAGAATATTTAACTAATTTACTGCGTAGTATTTGAAAAGCATTTAACTTAGAACCTAATTTTTCTAAAATAGTTTCATAAAAAGTCCACAGAGATTCGCTCAAATAAATTCTAATCATTTCTTCTTCAAATCTTGCTTTTTCTTCTTCTGATTTTTCGACAATCACAATGGATGCAATGACTCTTACTTTGAATTCTCTTAATTCTTGCGCTTGTTGTTCTACTGTTTGTTTTATGGATGCCACTTCTTGTTTTGTGGATGCCAATTCTGCTCTCAATTGTGCGAGTTGTTCTGCGACAGAAGGCTCGCTGTATCGAGAAATTGAAATCGATGAAGATGCAGCAGTATTCATGGAAGCAGGCATTCTAGAAATACTTGCAGCGGATGCAGGGAATCTCTCTGTCGATCGAACAGGCGTAGCAGCTGATTTGTGGAATCGTGATAAAGCAGTTGATGTTGAACCAGTAGAATAAGATGGGGGTGATAGCTCATCATGATCCAAACTATTATGCATAAATGGCCTTACTGACAACGCTGTTGCTCGCATAAGAGGAGGTGAAACATATGCAGCGGTCATGGGTGATAAAAAAGGCAATGCAGTTTTTTGATCATGTGTATTTGTACTTTCTGAAAATGTTCCTTCCCATTCTTCAATTTGCTTGTGTGGTGCAGCAAACCAAAAATTATAAAAAAACTTTACGAATTGATAATATTTTTGAGTATCTTTACTTAATCGCAATCTTTTAAAATGCTGATCAAAATAGGTTTGAAATCCTGACATTTCCTGAGTTTTTATTAATTTCGAAGATAAACTCGTTTTTTCTGTTTCACTGATCGTTTCATTAGGAATAGCTGATAATGCTGTATACCGCGTACTAGTCATATGCAAACCCTCGTTATATTTTTTAAAAAGCATACGCCACAAACCTTAAGGTTTTCTTAAGAGTTTAAAATTATTTTGCTTATTTTATAGAATTTGCATGATATAATTTTGCGCTTAAAAAATAGAGAAAAATATGCGCAACACCGCTCCATCTTCTACTACAACCACTATGAAATCTCTCGCTTCTACAAATGCAGCAGAGAAAGAAGCATTGCAACGCCTTGATGAAAAATGTTTTTTAGCGCACACACATTCTTATAGCGCATTCACAATTGTCAGAAAGTATAACGCAGGGAATTACGCAACTGTTTTTGAAGCAACACTCGACCATAAAAAAGTGGCATTAAAACAATTTAATCGCAGATCAGAGCTCCTACAAGAAACCTATGCTCTTTTGCAACTCGATTCACCTCATATTATTACACCGTTAGCAATCTGCATGGATCCACCTTGTCTTGCAGTGGAATTCCATTCTAACGGTGACTGCTTTGACTACTTTGGAAGAAGTATTCATTGGGAATATCGTATTGGAATTGCATACGATACGTGTAAAGCAATTGAATATTTACATACCCGCGGATGGGTTCATCGTGATATTAAAAAAGAAAATGTGGTACTAACAGATAATTTACGAGGCGTATTAATTGATTTCAATTTTGCTGGTCCCATTGCATCATCCTCAAAAAGAAAACTCGGCACATTAGAATATATGGCACCCGAATTATTTTTAACGCCTTTTCCTAGCGACTTAATGCCCGCTGATATTTATTCACTCGGTATTTTATTTTTTAATATTTTAATATCACCTCTGAATGCAGCTAACGTTCTCAAAGAAGTTTTAAATGCATCTTATGATTCGCCAGAACAAGAAAGCAAAGCCATTTATAAAAAAATAAAAGAAACGCTTCTCATAACAACATTTAAAAGAGATTCTTGTTATCCCTTACTTAATGTTTTAATTCTAAGATGCACGCATCCTAAACCTGAATCGCGTCCTGTTATCAACGATGTTGTTGAGAGTTTTAAAACATTTATTGAATCAAAAACTAAAAGCACGCTACCTAGCCCACTGCATTCTTATCTAGCACCCATGCGCCCACAGAGAAAAATAATAGATTTCAAAGAAACAGACGCTTCTTATCAATGGATTGAAAAGGGATTAATAGAAGAATTTTACAGATTATCTGAATTAAAAAAATTAATAGAATTATTAATTACCGAAGAAATGGATTCAAAAAAATTATTAAATGATCTTATTTCACTTTTTATTATTGCACCTCGCGCATTACAAAATCATTTTATTAAAGTGTTAATCATCTCATTGAACGAAGAAAGTAAAATTAAACTTTTTGTATTAGAAATGATTTTTTATTTATATCACATCACACAAGATGAAGCTCAACGACAGGCACTTGAAGGACATATTCAACCGTCACTATTTCCTTCGGCAAAACCAAAAGAAAAAGAAACTTTCAAAAGAATAGCAAATTTAGACAATGTCAATTTAAGAAAACAAGCCGGCTTATTATTATTTCAAAGAAATTTCTCAGATTCTGTTGATCACTATCATTCTGCACGTGCACAAGAAGTAAGAAAATTTATTTCTGAAAACGCATGTGAATGGACAATTGCAGAATATGCGATGGGACCTTTGGATGATAATGCCATCGACATGCCCAAACAACTTTTAACACTTTAATATTGTTTATCTTTTCATTAACACATAAAATCATTCTCAACTTATCAGGAGAATTAAAAATGAAAAAAATATTCTTACCTTTTCTATCTTTCATGATGGCAAGTTCAACCTTCGCAAAAGAAATAATTCAAACCAACGACGCGCCTGCACCGATTGGAATTTATTCTCAAGCGATTAAAGCAGGAAATACAATTTATATTTCCGGACAAATTCCGATGGATCCAAAAACAGGCGCGTTAGTGCATGGTGATTTTAAAGAACAAGTAAAACAAACTTTCATGAATTTAGAAGCCATTACAAAAGCAGCCGGCGGAACATTAAATAATATTGTCAAACTTACTGTTTACTTAACCGATTTAAATAATTTTGCAGCGGTAAATGAATCAATGGAAAAATTATTTCAAAAACCCTATCCCGCACGTGCCGTCATAGAAATTAAAGCGCTTCCTAAAAATGCAATGATTGAAATTGAAGCAGTGATGCAGCTATAAAATTAGGTAATAAATGTCCGATATCAAACCATCCTTGGAACAGCCTCACAAAACTCATCCACATCATGATAATTAGAAAAGTATCCACACCACTCAGGGAAAAACTTTTTCAATAACGTGGGGTCAACTTCTTGAAGAAAACTAGAAAATTCTGCGTCTTTACTATCTTGATCATGAAGAACATAACCCTTCATGTTTTTTTGAAATTTTTTAACATCCGTGATAAATGCTTTTAATCGATCACGCGGTGCGGAAGATTTTAAATAACTGTAACGCAATACCATTTGATCGCCTGATATCTTTTCACTATGAATATAAGCCAACTGTTTTTGTTTTTGGAATTTCACCGCGAATTTATTGTGACCTACTTTAATAAATTTTTCTTTAAATAATGGATAAAGATGAAGAGGAATTTCTACAGAATGTATTTGAGCTTGATATTGAGCATGCGGTTGAAATGCTCCGTATAAGTAAGTCGGGCATCATTATAAGCAACCAATTCAATGCTGATATCGCTTAATGCTCTGATCAAAAGTCCGTGATGAATAGCGTGAGGCAAAACTTGCTTGACCATTTTAAGTTGTTGTTGACACAAAGCAATCCACGCAGTACTCGCTAATAACAAGACAAAAAACTGCCATGGATATTAGAACACGAATTTTTTTATTGCTTTAAGCACAGAGAACACAAATCTAATCATATTAAATTTTCCCAATATTGTTTTGCAGAAACGTCTATTCTAATATGCCAACATTAAGGCTTTATTAAGTAACGAGGCAAAATACAATGCACATTTGGGTAGACGCTGATGCTTGCCCCAACCTCATCAAAAATATTTTATTTCGTGCGGCAATTCGTACAGAAACAAATCTAACGTTAGTTTCGAATCATCCGCTTTCTGCGCCTCCTTCTCCTTTTATTCATAAAATTCAAGTCAACGCGGGATTTGATGTCGCAGATAATAAAATTGTGCAACATGCAAAACCGGGTGATTTAGTGATTACCGCAGATATTCCATTAGCGGATGCAGTGATTGATAAAGGCGGTATTGCTTTAAATCCAAGAGGAGAATTATATTCAAAATCGAATATCAAAGAACGGCTTTCGATACGGAATTTTAGTACGGATTTACGCAACAGCGGCGTCAGAACAGGAGGCCCTTCAGTGATCAGCAAAAAAGAAATTCAGTGTTTTGCAAATGCATTAGATCGTGTGTTGGTGCAAAAAAAAATAAAATTTATACTTCCTGCCCTGCCGCCCAACCCGACGACCACGCCCATTGAAAATTATATCCACCCAACCACCCTGTCACATCAACCACTTCCCCAATAAAAAATAATCCGGGAATCGTAATCACTGACATTGTTTTTGAAGAAAGCGAATCACAATCAACGCCACCCAATGTCACTTCCGCTGTGCGATAACCTTCTGTTCCATTGGGCTGTAATAACCATGTATTAAGTACGTTCGAAATTTCTTCGAGTTGTTGATGCGAAATATCCGCCATTGTTTTTTCTGCGATGGTCATTTCTAAAAAAATATCGACAACACGTTTAGGTAAATAATCCGCCATAATTGTTTTTAATTGTTTTTTCGGCTGCAATTTTTTTTCTGATTTCAGCATTTCAAATGCATTTATTTCTGGAAGCAAATTGATTGTGACTGTTTCATCTGATTGCCAATACGATGAAATTTGTAAAATAGCAGGACCACTTAATCCACGATGCGTAAACAATATATTTTCACGAAAACGAATGTGTTTATTACTCACGAGAGCATCTACTGAAACACCCGAAAGTTCAGATAATTTTTCTTTTTCTTTTGCATCTAATGTGAATGGCACTAATCCTGCACGTGTTGGCCAAACAGGAATATCAAATTGTTCTGCAATTTTATATCCAAAAGGACTTGAGCCCATGGTTGGAATAGATAATCCCCCTGTTGCAATCACTAACGATTCACAATGAAAATCGTTACGATTACTCATAATTTTAAAATGATGATTGCTCTCTTTTTCAATTTTTTCTATTTTAGTATTTAAATAAATTTCAACACCGACTTCTTCACACTCTAATAGCAACATATTCAAAATGGCTTGGGATTTATCATCACAAAATAATTGTCCCAATGTTTTTTCATGAAAAGGAATATGATGTTTTTTTACTAAATCAATAAAATCCCATTGTGTATAACGAGTTAATGCTGATTTACAAAAATGTGGATTATGAGAAATATAATTTTCTGGCTTGATATGATAGTTTGTGAAATTACAACGACCGCCACCCGACATCAGAATTTTTTTGCCTGGTTTATTAGCTTGCTCAAGCACAACCACTTTGCGATTTCGCTTGCCTGCTTCTATGGCACACATCAATCCAGCAGCGCCTGCCCCTATGATAATAACATCGGCTTTTTTCATACTATGAATAGAGGCAACGAAAATATCATTGCCTCATATAAATCCTACCTAAAATTATTTATCGCGTTTTTCTTTTTTTGCTGCACGTTTTTCTTTTAAATTTTTAAGCGGTTTTTTCTTAGTATCCCTTTTTGTATCTTTTGCTTTTGACATGTGAACGATCTCCTTTTTGAGAAAATGAGGCTGCATATTATCAGAAATCATCTCAGAAAACAGCGAAAATTCCCCTTATTCCCATTGGATATCTCGCATCATTATGTTAGTGTCTTGTACTTTTTATTAAGAGCACAGCACATGGTCCTTACACCCAAACAAAAGCAACACCTCAAAGCGCAGGCACACAAATTAAAACCGATTGTAATGATTGGTAATAATGGATTGACTGAAAATGTGAAAAAGGAAATTAATCGCGGATTAGAAGACCACAAACTCATTAAAATAAAATTTCATGAAAAAGACCGTGAAGTACGACACGCATTATTTGATGAAGTTTGCGAACAAAGCGGCGCCGAAAAAATTCAATTAATTGGTGGAATTGGAATCATCTATCGCGCATGATTCATTTCCAAAAAGGAGTATTCACATGACTATTTCATACGATGAATTTGAAAAAGTAGATTTACGTTCCGGCACAATTATTAAAGCAGAACCTTTTCCTCGCGCAAAAAAACCTGCTTACAAAGTGTGGGTCGATTTTGGTGAAATGATTGGAACCAAACAAACGTCCGCGCAAATTACAACGCATTACACGATTGATTCTTTAATTGGAAAACAAGTGGTGGGCTGCATCAATTTAGCTGAAAAAAATATTGCGGGATTTACATCTGAATTTTTACTCGTTGGATTTCCAGATACAAATGGAGACGTGTGTTTAATGACTGTCGATCCTACCGTTCCAAACGGAAAAAAATTATTTTAAAAAAAAGCCCCAAAATCTGGGGCTTTTTTATGAAAGATAAAAATTAAAGTTGATTGCCTTCTTTGATATTTTCATCTAACACAATCGTTTCAAGCTTTCTATTTTGTTGATTCACTAAAACCATCCCATTTGTAAGTTTATAAACAGCTACACAAATAGGTTTCTTTTGGTTCCATGTACTCCATGTTGCACAAAGTGTTCCATCAGATTTCACCATCCATTTACCTTGATCTTTTTTAGGTTCATTTTCTGGTTTTGAAGCAAGCTCACCTTGTAATTCGCCTTTCTTATTAAAAAAACCAGTAAATGAATTATCGATGAGTTTGCCATTCATTGTTACCAAAGAAATGGTCGTGATTGTTTTATCTTGCAGCGCTTTCATCACTTGAGATTTGTTTAACGATTGAATTGAAGAAGCAAACACTAAACTACTTGCAGATAACAATAATGCGAATACAACTAATGTTAATTTTTTCATAAGATCCTTCCTTAGATAATAGTTAAAAATCCTTTTTATTCTACTGATACTGCCTCCCATTAGCTAGTATAATTATTGTACCCCTCTGTTTTATATTAAAAATAAACCAACCTAGCTCAATGCGCTATAATTCATAGAGTAGGAATAAAAAAACGAGGAACAATAACTATGTCAAAATCAGGCAAATATTTACAACCTCCCCAAAGACGTGCCTCAACTGCCTCGAGCACAGCTAGCGCTGCCACTGCAGCCGCTTCTGCAACAGCAGCAGCATCTCCAAAAAAAATTCCTAATCCACACGAAGAATCTATTATTTTAAAAATAAATATCATTTCCACATTAGAAAATAAAGAAGCACAACGAAGAAGAGATTTACAACGCATGCTCGATGACAGAAATTTTACAGCGGATGATGAAAGAAAAGCAGTTAAATATAACGCGAGTATTCTTATCATCGATGAAAAAGAATTAAGAATTTATCCCGAAGAAATAAGCAGCGCACAATTATTAAAACTGCGCAGAGATACAAGAGTAAAACAACAACAATCTAACTCCAGCATTACCGATGCTAAAACAAAAGAACATCCCAAAAAAGGAATGATGCCAGCAGATTTATTAACGCCCCGCATTGATCGAATTTCTACTGCAGAAAGAGCGTACGAAACAGCAACAGAAGATTTAAAAACACTCGAAAAATCGACTCGCATTTTTTTACTCAACAAGTTGGATTTATTTATTACCTTTCCCCTAGATGACAAATTAAAAGAACAATGGACAAAAACTGAATCTCACGCCGATACTATTTGCACGCAATTCAAAGAGAAAATAATTGCCTTAGAAAAAGAAATCGCCGAAAGAACAAGCGCAGCAGGCGTTTTTAAAAAATCCAGCGCGAAAAAACCAACACCTGATGAAAAAAAAGAATTGGAATTAATCTTAACTTCATTAAAAATTTTCGCAGAAAATAAAAATCCTTCTGCACTCTTTGTTCCTTTTGGAAATTATTTTGCAGAACAAATTAAAAAATTAAATAAAGAAGAACCATTAGATTTTACTGATCTACAAAAAAAGATAACTGAGTTACAAGCACTCAATAAAAAAGAAAAAAACGCTGTTTTTACAGCACTCACCGTATCGCATGAAGAATTTTTAAAAGTGCTTTCATCTGAAATGATGAAATATAAAGATCCCTTCACACGAGCGCGATCTGAATTATCTGCACTTTCACCCAATACAGTAAAAGCGCTCGAAAAAGATCTTGTTCGTTATATACAATCACCCGAAGGATTTGTTCGTACACTCGAAACACAAATTGAAAAATATGAAAATCCTGAATCAAAACACACTTCTGAATTACGTCATCTTTCTGCTGGACAAATGAATGCACTAAAACTCGCGTTAGAAAATTATTATTTAGCAAAGGCACAATGGGAACACACAACAGGTTTTCAATTCACGATAGGTCATGAGGATTATTATGAAACACTGAAAAAAGCAACCCATGCATTATTAGACACAGTAAAAGAAATCAATTTTAGTATGCACCCTCATCCCATTATTGTTCCACCCACTCATCCCTTTCCAGACAAGCTTGGTGCGGGAGTAAAAGCAAACATCATGACACATGCTAAAGCATCACGGTGGCCACATTCTACTTCGACCCTTATTACAGCACCCACCGCTACCGCTACAAATACAAACACAGCAGCAGCGACGGCAGCAGCAATCCCACCCCCTGCTACAACAACAGCGACCGCAGTCCCGTCCACCACGACAGTTGTCTTACAAACACTGCATACAACACCCCCTGCTGTCAGCCACTTAAGCTTAAGTAATATTGCAACAGGCGAACAACCTACTTTGCCTGTGCGAGAACCTCAAGTTGTGGTATCATTCTCGACCGCTGCGGCTACCGCTGCAGCAAGAGCAAGTGCAGACGCACAACAGTCGACATCGCCATCTGCGCAACCAAAATAAGAGGATGAAACTATGCCAGCAGAAAAAAAATCAGATGAAAAAGTGAGCCCTGTTCACACAGCACAAATCATTCTCGATATTAAGCGTGGATCAACAAAAGAATTAATTACTGCGATCAAAGGATATTCTCCAGAAACTTTATCGACACTTGCAGAAAATCATGACTTCAAATATTTCTGTGAAACGACGCCTTCCGTTAAAAAACATTTTCAAACTTTATTACACAATAGCGCTCGCTTAAGCGAAGAATTAAAATCTGTTGATGATATTCATACCTTAAATCCTATTGATCAATTCCGCGCTTCAGTTTTATTCACAGAAAAAAAATTAGATGAAGCCTGCGAACTCAATTTTTATGATGCATTATTAACACGCTTAACACGCAATCAAACTTCTTTAGCAAGTACACCAACCAATGGATCTGCCGCTGTCGATCAAATTAAAGCAGATGCAAAAAACATTGGAAATTTATTTTGGACACTCGGTTATTACAGCGCAGCGGTTGCAGAAATGGAATCTGCTAGCTATCAACACAGAGCAACAACAACTCATTTAACAGATAAAGATCAAAAAGATTGGGAAACATTATATAATCGTAACAATCTTCCTGATTATGTGAAAACAGCAAAACGCGCGATGGAATATTTTTATCTCGCACAATTTTTAGCACCCACTGACACTTCCCAAAAAATAATTTCTGTATTACAACCTAAAGGGACATTTGATTGGGAAATGGAAGAAACACATTGCCGCACTATGTTAGCAAATCTTAATTTTAAGGAGCTTCCTACTTTCTGCAATGAAGCACAACGTCGCGCACGCGCAACACTCGAAGCACATAATTTTGTTATTCCAGAACCTCAACAAAAAAGAAGCCAATCATTTTAAATAATGCAAAGTCATAAACGTAAATCTGGAAGTAACGGCACTGATACAGCCGCTGTTGCTACTTCCACTTCCACCACGATTACAAAAAAATTAAGAACGCTCTCTGATCTGAAAGATCAAAAAACAAGTGGAGAAAATTCTTCTCAAGATTCTTTAGGTTCCCAATCACAATCAGCATCTTCAAGTTCGCAATCACAATCTTCATCACAAGAAAGCACCGTCGATGACGATGCAAAAACAGTTGCGGTGGAAAATTTAGAATTATTTGTTGGAATGTATTCCGAAGAAAAAGACAATATTACACTCAGCACCGGCGTTGCGATGATATTAGAAAAACTCGTTCAAAAGAAAAAAATTGATAATGTTTATGCAATACAAGATGACGATGCCAACTTTAAAAATCTTTTAAAAGCGATTTTATTATTTTCACAATCCACTGAAAATTATTTATATTTAACGGTCTGCTTAGATTACGGAATAGAATTACATCATCACGCATGGTATTTAGAAAAACGTCAAAATAAACTTTACATTGTATTGATCGATAGCATGAACGATGCAACTCCTTTTATTAAATTAGATTATCTAAAAGCTTTCATCAAACATGTTATGAAAAAATTAGATCCTGCGTTTTTAAATAATGTTGTGTTTTGCACGAACATCACACATTTACAATCCGATGCCTGTTGTCATGTTTACGCCATTAAAAATTTACGGAAAATTGTCACATTTCCACGAGAAAATTTTCTTGATGCGATTTTAGGAAAATACAAAGATAAAACAGAAAACCATACCGCAGGATTTAGTATTGTTTTTTTCGATTTACCTGAATCTTTTTTAACATTAATGCAATCCGCACGAAGAATGCGCGATTATATTCAAAAAAGAAAACTCGACACAGCAGCAGCGTATCAATGTTATAATAGAATGTTTAAAATACGCCCCAAAAAATATGACATAACAACTCCTGGATTTAAAGAAGAAAAAGAAATCATCACTGATGAAAAAGAAATTCAATCTATCCCTAAAAACTTTTTAAAATTAAAAAATAATACGGGACTTTATTTTGCTTCAAAATATGAAGATTTTATTCTCACGCTGAATCAAACGTATTCTGATGATGCATTAAATCTCTTTATTTCTGCGCGCTTATTTTTCAATGTGCAATTAGATACAAAAACAAAAAAATTAATTCCCAAACCTATTCCTGAAAGAAAACGTTTTGTCTATCATCCAGAAACAGCACACTTCACACTACATCCTTTTAAAATGCCTTTTAATCCCAATTATTCGCCATTGCATCCACCTCATCGACCCACTCAAGAATTCAACGTAGCATTAAAATAATCACTTCACACATTTTCACCCTTTCCGTTATACTATTAACTACGGGAGAAAATATGACATACGAACTGAATATTATTGCTGCTGAAGATGATCTCGTTTCTGCAAACTCCATGAAAAGAATCTTAGAAGAAAAAAAATGCAAAATTGAAGTTGTTTCCACTGGCGAAGAGTTATTACAAAAATTAACATCTGAACATGATCTCGTTTTATTAGATTTAGAATTACCTGGAATGGATGGTTTGGAAGTCGCAAAAAAAATTCGAGAAAATAATTCTGTTCCTATTGTTGCACTCACTGCACATCAAGAAAAAGAAACAGTACAACTCGCAAGACAAATTGGCATCAATGGTTTTCTTACTAAACCTTTATCACCTCATAAATGCACTCTGTTATTAAATGACTTCAAATCCAAAAGAAAATAAAAAACTTTTTCGTGATTTTTATATTCAGGTATATTAAAAATAAAAATATTCAGCTGGCATGACAACCCCCATAAAATTTCCCTTGCATTCTCCTCAATTGATAATTATTCTCAACAAAAAAAATTCTCAGGAGTGGAATATAGAGTGCTTTCTTCAGCCCAAACCCCATCAGATTGTTGCGTCACAGCGACGACAAGTTGCCGTTGTTGGCGTTGCGTATCAACCCTTTGCAGCAACCCCGAAGAAGACCATTGGACAACATCAGGAAAAATAACGGGAGGCATGTCGAGTTTTTTCAGCAGCACTTACACCATTGGTGAATTAATCGATATTCCCATTCCAGAAAAATTGAAAATTACCGGATTTGAATTATCTCCTATCGGTATTGGAGTAGCCGCTGCCGTCGCTATCTTTGCAGCGTGGGGATACGCTTATGCAGAAGCGATTAAAAATAGAAATCACCAACCCAATATTTCGCAAACACAAAATGGAACGTCATCTCATTCTACGCTAACAAAAACACAAAGAGCCGCATTGAATTGCGGATTTATTCATTACACATGCGATTATTTTTCTTCACCTGCGCTTGTAATTAATTATATTGCTGACAAAAAAAATGTATTACGTTCATCTGCAGCTGCAGTGATATGGAAAATGGTTTTCTTAATGCTGAGCGGCCTTGTTTCTGTTACTGAAAAACGCACATGGGAAACGAACATGCATAGAGCCAATGCAGGATTAGCACCTGCAAATGAAGACGAACAAAGAAATAAAAAAAGCGATTGTTGGACTCGACTCAACATGGTAGGTGAATTAATTTCAGGCGGCATTGGCAATCTTTATTGGATTGGAAATATTGTTGATTCGCTTATCGTGTCTGAAATTGTAGGTGATATTGCTATCGATGATATTTTAGGTCTTTCTTATTATGGATTTGGTTTTGGAATGCTGGGTGTACTTTTTGCATTTGGCGCTGCGTATTGTCACTATCAAGTGAATAAACGTTATCAACATATAGAAAGAAAATCCTCTAATGAATTAGCTAATGGTGTCACTCCTCCATTAGATTGCGTTGAACAAATGGCACTTGCGGGTGATTTCTTTGAACATCTCGGTGAAGTCGCCGGTCCCCTCTCACTTGCAATCACTTCTATCATTTTTGCTGCACAAGCCCGATTCACTTTCTGGGCACGATTAGGAATGCAATTAGGCACAATCGCATTTGCAATACCTGCTGCATACACTAATATGCGCACTTGCCGAGAAACACTCATCCGAACGAAACGTGATGCGCAAACAACAACGTATTCACAATTAGCGACAGCAACAGAATTAACTTCCACTACAGCAGCACCTGCTCCAGTATAAAAACTTTTGCGAGCGAATCCGAGCCGCGCGCGTCAGCAAGCGTGTACAAATTTTTAATTACCGAGAAGTGAGTTAGAGCATACACGCTTGCTGACGCGCGCGGCTCGGATTCGCTCGCAATTTGCATTAGACAAAATTCGTGATTTAATGATGAAATAAATTAAAATTTGCGAGGCACTTCATGAAAATTTGGAAACACGACATCACCGTTTCATTTGTAAACGATCGCGGAAAAAATACGATGATGGAACATTTAGGAATTGAATTCACTGAAATCGGTGATGATTTTCTTGTTGCAAAAATGCCTGTTGATCATCGTACCAAACAACCCGTTGGAATTATGCACGGCGGCGCGTCCTGTGTGCTTGCAGAATCTGTTGGAAGTACAGCAGCTAACATGTGTGTCGATCAAAATTATTTTTATTGTGTGGGATTAGATATTAATACCAATCACATTCGTTCTATTCGTGAAGGATATGTTTTCGCAACCGCAAAACCTTTTCATATTGGAAAATCCACACACGTGTGGGGAATTGAAATTGTGAATGAAGAAAAAAAAATAATTTCTGTGAATCGATTGACGATGACGGTGTTAAATAAAAAATTATAAAATGGCGCACTTTAATTTTGGACAAAATCTTTGTTCATCCGCTACCTGCTGCATAAATGGATTTCTTTTAGCAGCCTCTCGACGAAATTCTTCTTCTTGCGCAAGAACTTCTTTTTTATTTTTTTCATTCGCTTCTCTTTGCTTGCTATCTTCCTCATCACTATCCGCTGCTGCTACTTCTACGCGGGGAGAAACACGCTTTAGAGCTCTTGTGCCTACTTTTGGAGAGAGCGGATTATTACTATCATCCTCTTCGCGCATTTCATGAGCGCCTGCTCCGCCTGCTGCATTGATAGGTGATGGCATGGGAGACACGGATGCCTCAGAAGGAATCGCAAGCATCGTAGGTGATGCTGCCAATTGAACATTTACAGCAGCAGTACTTCCCAATCGTCGAGCTGAACTCATAAGAATATCCCTCATGCTGTTCAAAAACGAGAATTATCATGCACAAAAAAATTTCAATTATCAAGAATTTATTTTGTACAAAAGAAATCATGCCAGCACGCGCCGGCATGATTAAAAATAAAATTATTTATTAATCGCAATTAAATTGACTTTAAAGATAAGCGTTTCATTTGGACCAATACTCGGCGGCGCACCTTGTTCACCATAAGCAAGTGAAGCAGGAATATAAAGCATCCACGTTGAACCGACAGGCATTAATTTTAATGCTTCAGACCAACCCGCAATCACTCCACCCACTGGAAAACTTGCAGGGGTTCCGCGTTTATACGAACTATCAAATTCAGTTCCATTAATTAATGTCCCTGAATAATGCACTGTCACCACATCACTTTCAGTCGGTTTTGCACCGTTACCTTGCGTTAAAATTTTATATTGCAAACCATCAGCTAATGTCACCACACCTGGTTTTGTTTTATTTGCTAACAGAAAAGATTCTCCTTTATTTTCTGCATACACTGCGCTACACAACAAATTTGCACTGATAACAATAAACATGATTTTTTTGAAAAAAGATTTCATAACATCCTCCTGATTTTTTTGACGAAACATCATAACAAAAAATATGATAGAATTCGCGCACTATGAATCAGACACCCTACGCACAATTAGATCCAAATTTAATTCTCGAAGCGATTGAAAGCGTCGGGTTACTTTGCAGTGGAAGTTTACTTGCACTGAATAGTTTTGAAAATCGCGTCTATCAAATCGGTATCGAAGATGCTGCACCCATGATTGCAAAATTTTATCGCCCCCACCGATGGAGTGATGAAACCATTTTAGAAGAACATCAATTCTCTTGTGAATTAACAGAACATGATATTCCCATTGTTTCACCGTGGAAAAATAATACCGGCGAAACATTACATCATTACAAAGAATTTCGATTTGCACTCTTTCCACGTTGGGGCGGACGCGCATTTGAATTAGAAAATAAAGAACAACTCGAATGGATGGGACGTTTTCTCGGACGATTACACGCTGTCGGTGCTTCAAAAAAATTTCATCATCGTCCCACATTGGGCATTGATATGTACGGACTGCATCCGTTAGATTTTTTATTAAAAAATAATTTCATTCCTGATTTTTTAAAAGAAAAATTTATTCGTACTGCTGAAACTGTTTTAGAAAAAATAGCAGAACATTTCAAACATCTCAGTGAAATAAATTTCATTCGATTACACGGTGATTTACATGCAGGAAATGTTTTGTGGAATGATGCTGGTCCTCACATTGTCGATTTAGATGATTGTATGACAGGTCCTGCCATTCAAGATATTTGGATGTTATTATCCGGGGATGAATTTCAGCGAAAAATACAACTCAATCATATTTTAAATGGTTATGAAGAGTTTCATGAATTCAATCCGCGTGAAATTTATTTAATTGAGTCTTTACGCACATTACGCATGTTGCATTATTCGGCGTGGCTTGCAAAACGCTGGGAAGATCCAGCGTTTCCATTGAATTTTCCCTGGTTTAATTCGGCGAATTATTGGGAGGAGCAGCTGGCGGATTTGAATGATCAGTTGGAGTTGCTGCTGCAGTTGCAGAATTCGATGATGATGCTGTAGCTGTAGCTGTAGCTGTTGCAGCAGTCGCAAACATATGTGGGCTAGCCGTTAATTCTACTGATGCTGATTTCGTCGCAACACTTGCAACAGTCGGCACAGTTGAAATAGCAGCTACACCTAAAACATCTTCTGCACGACGAACAGACATGTCACTCATCACCGCAGCAGTTGATAAACGCTGCGCACGTTCAGGTTTTTTTCCTGTCTGACATAATTTTAAAAATAATGTTTTAAAGAAGTTAGCAATCTCAGTATTATTTTGAAGCTGCAAGCTTTCACTATAATAATTTTTATAATAACTATATTGATAAGAACTCACATTACGATATGACGTATCAAAAAACCCTGTTTTACTCGAATAAAATTGAATCGCTCGCTGCATCAATTCCAATTGCGCATAAAGTTGTTGTTCGCCATCTAATGTATCCCATCGAGATTTAAAAGCAGTATAGGCGGATGTTGTTTTAATCCATCCCATCTCAGCCTTATTCGCAAGACAACTCAGATTACAAAAAATAATATTTTTTTCTTCATTTGATTCATTAGAAAAACTTTCAACACATCCTAATGCTTCTTCCTTCTTTTTTGCATCGAGAGGTTCAAAATAATGTGTTAACGCAGGATACGCATTTTGAAAATCAAACTCACACGCTTTAATTAATGCATGAAATGCTTCGTGTTGATAATGCACTGGATCTTCACCCTCAGAAGCTCTGCACACAGCAACACAGTCAAACCACGCGGGGCCTTGTTTACTTTTATCAAGCTTCGTAACTTTTAATTTTTGCAATACTAATTGTTTTTTATGAATCTCTGTAATAAATGTTTCAACGCGTTTAATTTCATCTTGACCTAACGCAACATACAGTCCTCTTAATTTATTGACGGTATCATCTAATCGTGCAATTTTTTTCTGCTCAACTAATTCTTGAAGTCGTTCAGGTTTTAATTTTTTATGCGAGTGTTTTATTTCATTTTCAATATCATTAAAACAGTCACCCTCTTTTTGCTCAACCATTTGCGTGAGTGCTGCTTGATACGTTGCCACTGCTTTTTCAACTTTAGGTAAAGCAGAAGTGGCTTCTTTTTCATAATCTAATCCAAGAACATAATTGTCTGCTTTTTCTAACAACGCAGGAATATAATTTAATTCAGATGATTTTTCTAAGTAGGTATACGATTTTTCTGGATGAGATTCTTTATACATTCTATACAATCTTAAATAATTTTCAGGAAGCAATTTTTTCATGTCGGGATGAGATCTTTGCGCTTCATTCACCGCAGTGACTTTTTCTGCTCCCTCTGCTTCTAATTTTTTATTTCCTGATAATTCCACTACGTTAGGTACTTTATTAGGCGCTTTTTCATCGGGTGCTTTTTCTAAAAGTGCTGCAATGCGAACACGCATGTTGGTATCGTTTGTTTTTGAAAATAATTCGATTAATCGTGCATTACTTTCATCGCGTAAAGTAGGACGTAGCACTTGAAGAAAACGTTCATATTCAAGCATTGCAGAGAAAAAGTTTTCATCGCTTTCTGGAATAGATTTTAATGCAGAAATTTTTCTGATTCCGCCTGCTTTCACAGCTGACATTAATAATCGACAAGGATGATTATCTAATTCGTGATATCCATGTTCAGTAATAGTGCGTGCACGCTTGCTACTTTCAACATAACTCCAAATTTTATCATACGTAGCAACATTAAAATCTTGCGCGGCATGCTTCAAACAGTGTTTAACAAAATCCCTAGAGTCAGAATTATTTTCTAACTCACTCATCTGTGCTGCACTTAATTTATTGCGATATTTTTTAATATACTCTTGCACTTTTTTGAATTTTTCAAAATCAAAATCGCGTACAGCTTGTCTGCAAAGAATTTTGATGACTCTAACAAACATATCGGGCGTTGTTGTTTTTTCATCATAAACATCTTGTTTCCATTTATATGGAAACATAGCAAAATCGACTGCAGTACCAATACCAGCAGAAAGATTCCACGTCACAAGAAGATCAATCTCTGGATGATTCAATAAATAATTAATACCCTCTTTATTATCATTGTTAAAAGCACACATTAAGCCGGTAGGATTTCTACCTGTTCTACCTGACGAGTATTTCGCATTCACACTCACAGGATTTTCTTTTGCTTCTACAAGCGCTCTCATTGTTGAAAATTGTTTTGGATCGCAGCATGCAGCTATAAATAGATCGCTTCTTTTTTCAGGAGAATCAGGAAGCAAAACTGCTGCTGCTGTTGTTGTTGCTGTTGCAGAAGCAGCTGCTGCAGCTGAATTTGTTTTAACATCTTTTGAATCAATGCTTGCTGCTGATGAAGGTGCAGAAAACATGACGACACTACCAGCGGCTGTTATTGCAACAGAAGATTTTTCTTTTGCATTGTTTGAATTTAATTTTTGATGAACAGGTCCAGCATTTTCTTTACATAATTTAAAAAACCATTGCTTGAAAAGTTTTGCGACATCAGAATTTTTTTGTATGGTTGTATCATGTGCCTGCCACCCTTGATAAGAATTATAATCGTTCGACAGAACTGTCCCATTATATTCTTGATAAATTTGCACTGCTTTTTTAGCGACACGAAGTACAACATATAATTTTCTATCGTTATCTAACTTATACCAAGTAGTTGCGAAAGATGACAATCTATTGTAACTCCAAGAAGAATAGTTATCAAACGTTCGGGAAAAAGTGTTATAAAATTCTCTAAGACAATAATTCTGCGATTCAAAATCACCCGTGAACAAACCTTCGTAAGCATGGTCTAAGCTTAAGATATCTTTATTTTCTTTATCAAATAATGTGAAATAGTCTATCAACCGCTCATACGAAGTAGCTTCACCGTGCTCACATGCTTTCATTAATACATCGAATTCTTCCGCACTATTTGCTGCTTTCGCATCTTTGGGTTGATATTGTGTTGCTAACTCAGCCCATTGCTTAACATTTTTTTGTGTGCGTTGATTATGTTCTTCAACTAATTTCTGATAGGTCTTTTGATCTAATTTAGCTGCAGTAGGGATAGTTAATTTTATGTGCGCTTCATCCAATTCAAGTTTTCGTTTTTGCAACGCACGTTTTTCGTTATTAATATCTGCAAGCGTTGCTTCAATTTCTTTAACTTCTTTTTCATTACACGCAACACATAAATTTTCAAGTCGTAATTTTATTTCATCTAATAATTTATTTGATTCTTCATTTTTTTTAGCGCGCACTGTCATTTCAGCAACCGATTGATTGGGTTGATTACGTTCGCGTAACTGTGCTGTGATTTCTTTAACAGCGTTTTGATAATAAGAAATAGCAGATAAAACATTGGGAACTTGTTGCGTGGATTTTTCATCATCATAATCTAATCCAAAATAATATTGCTCTGCGCGATAAATAATTGCAGGAACATATTTTAATTTGATTGCTTGATTAATATTTTCTTGGAATTTTTTAGAATCAGATTTTTCATAAAATTTTGCAAGATGAAAATAATTTTCTGCGAGTGTGCTGCTTGCTTCTGGATTTTTTAATTCGCGCTGCACATGAATGACAGTTTCTAATGCTTTAACTTCGGATTGTTCAATATCACTTAATGGAATGAGCTTAGGTTTATCGGGTGTTTTGTATAATTCATTGCTGGCAATTCTTCCTGCGCGCAGTTTCTCATCAGATGACAATGCATTATGCGCATCAAGCATAAGAACTCTGGCATTACTATCTTTTGCAAAATCAAGACGTATTATTTTTAATAATTCTTCATAATCAAGCGATGCTTGAATATCCACTTTGTCTTGTTTTACAGCGGTATCACGTTTTTCTTTGTGGCCTTTCAGTTCTTTAATGAAGTCTTTTCTTTCTTGCATAAATGCACCTTAATGAGGGAAATTTAATAACTATTTTACAGAGGAAAGATTAAGGAAATATTAAGGGCACCTCTAGAAATTAGCTATTTTGCGTTAGAACGAGGCGCGCGAATTTTTAAAAGCGGAGTTTATACGCCAATAAATGAGCATTTTAAAAATGAGCGCAACGAAGTTATAACGCAAAAGAGCAATTTATAGAGGTGCCCTTAAGAAGGGTCAACCAAAAATCACGCCCAACACTAAAAATTTTTCTTCCGAAAGATACTGATTCACACCCTTAACAGGCGCAGAAAGCGAAACTGCATTCATCGCTGCTCGATCTAACACATCCGCCCCACTCGATTTCATCAATTGAAGCTGCGTAATACTTCCATCGGGGTGCAACAAAAATCCCACATAAGCAATCCCTCTCACATTAAAATCCATTGCTGCTTTAGGATAAAAAAGATGTTTATAAAATGCTTTACCTAATAATGTTAATAGTGGTTTATCGACTTTTTCATCGCCGACCATGTGAACAGGATCGGTTGGTTTGGACGCACTGGCATCAATCGGTTGATTAATTTTTCTTGCCTCATTATTCGTAAATTTTGCGGGTTTTAAAATTCCGTTTTTTGATGTGGGAATATTTTTAGTGATGGGCGCAGGTGCAGGTTGATTCGGTGTTGCTGTTTTTTCGGGATGATACACATACGATGGAACATAAAGTGCGGGTGATTTTTCAAAAACAGGCTGGAATTGTAGGATTAATCCTGCGCTTGTGAATAACAATAAATGCAACAGCAATGAAATCAATAAACCATTTTTCAGCCAGATTTTTTTGGTGTTTTGCATTGCGCGAAGATCATCCTTTTTATTCAGTATAAGTTTGGGGTCAAGTCTACGCAACATGCCAGTTTATGGCACTGGCATGTTGCGTAGACTTGACCCCTATTGCGAGCGGATCCGAGCCGCGCGCGGAAGCTCGCGTGTATGCTCTAAATAATTTCTCGGTAATTAAAAGTTTGTACACGCTTGCTGACGCGCGCGGCTCGGATCCGCTTCGCAATTTGAATTTTTTTATTTTGACAGAAAAAGTAGAGAAGCAGTGAGATTATCATCTTTAGAATCATTTCTCGGATTTGGATTTGCGCTTGCCGCAGAAATACGATCCATCGTCGGTATCGTCACACTCGTTGCTGTAGTTGCTGTAGTTGCTGTAGCTGTTGCAGCTGTAGCTGTTGCAGCTGTTGCAGCTGCCGCAGTCGGCATCGCAAACGATGGCAATGCAGTCATAGTAAACGTAGTCGATAATTTTAATGATCGCTTAATTTTATTATTTTTTTCATTCTGACATAATTGCAAAAATAATTTTTTACACAGTTTCACAACATCTGCATTGCTGTCTATTTTTCCAGTAGAAAGCCAATCTCTATAAAACCAACGCGTCAAACTCAACACGGGTCTTTTTTGCGAATAAAATTTTATTGCTTCTGAAGTCCCCACTAATGCGACATACTGTTTTTGTTGTTTAGTTAATTTACTCCACGGCGTATTTTTTGCTTCGTTATCATTCATTAATGTATAACTGTTTTGTTCATCGGATTTTTTTTGATCTGGATTCGACTGTGAAAACAAATCGTAATACGGCCTAAATATTTTATTTTTTTCAGAGTCGCTCGCTTTATCAAAAAATTCATTCAGCAGTTTTGAACTAGGATCATCTTGATCTTTTTTCGATGATTTTACCTCAGGCGGTGTAAAACAATGTATCAATGCATCATAAGCAGGCACTGAATCATATTCACACGCTTTCATTAGTGCATCAAATGCGACTTCCTCATAATGTTCAGGGTCTTCACTTTGATGTGCTCTGCAAATTATAGAGTAATGAAACCACTCATCGCCTATTGCTTGTGACGTTAGCGTATCACTGACTTTAAGAGTTGAAAGTCTTGCTTTCTCTTTTGCTAATTTAGTTTTATGAATCTCTTTCAAAAATTGCTCGCATGCAGCAATTTCTTTTTGATTTAAAACATTATATAACTCACGCAATTTCGTTTCTGCATCATCCAATTGTTCATAATTGTTTTTTAATTCCATTTCTGCAATAGCAGTTTGATATGTAACAACGACACGATGCACGTTAGGTGTTTCTTCACATGCATAACTTTCACCCAAACGCACCATCGCGGGAATATGCTTTAATTTTTCTGCATTTTCGATGCAGGTTTGTGCTTTCTTTGGATTCACTTTTTGATGAAGATCGGCGAGACGCAAATAATTATCAGGAAGTTTTTCTCTGACATCCGCTTTATCTGATCTCACTTGAACAGCAATAACAGCTTCTAATGTTGCTGCTTCTTGTTTTGCTGTGCCTGTTAATTCTTTCACCTCTGCTTTTTTATCTGATACTTTTTCAAATTTATTTTCTAATGTCACTGCAATTTGAATGCGAACCTCATCGCTTGCTGTTTGAAAAAGTTTTAGTAATCGCGCATCACTTTCTGTTTTTAAATCAGGACGAATAGATCTGAAAATACGTTCATATTGAACAGCTGCTAAATAAGAATTTTTAATTTTTTCTTTATCGAGTTTTCTTACAGTATCATCTTTCACTTGCGCTTCTATTTTAAGTCTGTGCAATGCTTTTATTTTAGTGGGTGCTGCAACAAGTGAATTGAGATCACGAACAGGTAATACAGAAAACGTGATTGGAGAGAAATCCGTTTTAACATCTTTTTTAGAATCGACTGCTGCAGCTGCAGTCATGACAACTGTCTTGTGACGTGCGGAAATAGTAGTCATAGCTGCTGCAGTCGGTACTACAACAGTTGCCGATGTTGTTGGAACAGCAGCAGAAGGTTGCGCGGGTGTCACGATTGCATCAATTGCAGTAATGGTTTTTTTCATAAGTTCATTTTCTTTTTCATCACACGCAAAAGATAAAATTTCAAATTTAGATTTGATATCAGAAAGATGTTTAATTAATTCGGAAGGCTTTTTTACCTGCGAAATAATGTGAGAAAAAGCTAATATATAAACATCAACCGCACGTGAAACTTTAGGTAATTGTTGTGTTGATTTTTCATCATAATCTAATCCGAAATAATATTGTTCCGCACGATGCAACATCGCAGGAATATATTCTAATTTTATTGCTTCATTAATCAGTGCATGAGATTGCTGTGGATGCGATTTTTCACAAAGTATTGCAAGACGAAAATAATTTTCAGCAAGTGTTGCTTGCACTTCAAGATCATTTGATTCAAGTTGCACACGAATAGCAATTTGTAATGCTGCTGCGTGGGATTGTTCTTTTTCGCTCAATGCTATTGCTTGCGGTTTTTCAGGTATTTTTCCTAATTTTTCATCACGTAAAATTTCTTCAAGCTGACGCTGATCTTCGGTATTCAATTCTGGGACAGACATTGCAGCTAATCTTTCGTGAATTGATTGCTTCAATTCAGGCCGCACTGATTTTAATAATTTTTCATATTCCAGCAGAAAACTCACTTTTTTAGTTGCTTCATATTTTTGCTTCAATAATTTTAAGACAAGAATGACATCTCTTTCTTTTCCTTTTGCATTGAGCAATAGTTTAATTCGAGTTTTTTCTTCCAATGCGATTAATTCGGCGTATTGCGATGCAGTTAAAAATTTCTTATGTTTTTCAACATATATAAACGCTCTAATAAGTTTCTCAATATTATTTTCATCAATGGCTTGCTTGACTGCTGCATGAACGAGTTTCATAAAATTTTTAGGAGAGCGACCGCCTGGAAATCCATGGAATGGATCTGGCACAAGGTCGCTCATAGATTGTTGAAAGACATCAAAGCTCTTCTTTCCTCCTGGATAAGGACGAGAATAAAAAAGATCTATGTCTGGACGACTCAATAAATAATCTATTAGTGCATCATGTAAATTATTACGAAAATATATTGCCATCATGAGTGCGGTAGTATCTACTCCAGCAATATTGTAATTAAGCCATTCATTCTGTGGAGCACGTGTATTGACACCTATCGGATTCGTTCTATCTTCAATAAAACTTTTAACATCATTCACTCTGCCGTCATAAACGGCTGTGAAAAATTGATGTATACGGTTCCCACTTTGCATAAATCCACCTATGTGAAATTTTTTTACTATTGTAGCGGCAAAATATTAAGGAAATATTAAGGCCCTTAATATTTCCTTAATTTTTCTCTGTTACACTGCGCAATATTGATTAAAAACGGGTGTACACATGCCAGGAAAAGACAATAACGCAAGCGTTAAATATACCACTCTCGATTCAAAAGAACCCGTAGTCGAGTTACACGAATTACCCCCCGTCGAAAACAAAGAAGATCCACAAAAAAAACTCGATGCGGAAGAAAGAGAAGCATTAGAAAAATCACTTCCAGAATTAAAAGACATTGAACCACTTTATAAAAGTTTCGTTCGTTTATCTGAACTTTATGTGAATATAAATCCCGAAAAATCCTATGATTTTTTAAACCGCGCAATGGCCTCTGGTATTGCAAGCATTCCCGCGATATTTCGTTTCGCAGAATATCTGCATTTTGGATTGAAACATGAGACAAATCCCTTATTACCCAATCCAGCAAGAGCAAGAAAAATTTACGAATGGGTCATGACAACGTGTGTTTTAGAAAAAAATAGCACGCCACAAATAGATTATTATTTTGAAGCTGCTAAAGCGCGGCATAAAACATTACCAATCAAACCCACACCAGCAGAAGTCGCAACTCAAAACGATTTTTTTGAAAGCTTAAACATTTGCAAAATCGAACAACGTAAAAAAAGATTGCAAATATTAGAAGTAAAAATGCAAATGGGTGGCCATCCAACACAATCAACCCTTTCAAAAGCATGGACAAATTTATTTGTAGCGTGCAAAGAACATCAAAATGAATCACCGAATTATTATAAAAAAGAAAAAATTCATGCCTTGATGGAAGCGTGTCGTCGTGATGCCGCTTCTTCTTATCATGAACTTACACAAGAACTTGCGCCGAATCTTGTAGCACGCAGAGGACTTTGCGAAAAAGCAGTGAACGAATTTTTAGAAAATAAAAATATGAAAAATTATTATTTTAAGCTTATTTTTAGAATTCTTTCGCAAGGAGGGTATTTAGCAACAGATTCACATTTAACATGGCATCAATTGACGATGGATGAAAAACGTTATGCTGGATTACGCATCGCGAAAGAAGCAATACAATTTTATTCTAAAAAAAGATTTTTTAATTCGCATTATGATGTGTGGACGAAAGAAGAAATAGGTTGGGTGGTTACAAATGATGCGCAGATTGCAACGATGTTTAAAGTATTATTCTTGCAATTGTGTGAGAAATTGAAACCAGTGACGCTGAATGCGGCCTATAAAAAATAATTTATTCTCTTCCTATTCCGTAATATTTAAATTCAGCTAATTTAACTTGTTTAGGATCATATTGATTCCGCCCATCAAAAATTACATGCTGACGCATTAATTTTTTCATCGCAGAAAAATCGGGATAACAAAACGATTGCCATTCTGTCACGAGCACGAGCGCATCCACTTCTTTTAACGCATCATATTGATGTTCAGTAAAATTTAATTTTCCTGTTTTAAACCAATTCTCAGGAAATAAATCTCGCGCAACAGGCATTGCAACAGGATCATACGCTTGCACGTTCGCACCCTGCTCAATTAATTTTTCAATTAATACTAAAGAAGAAGCTTCACGCATATCATCGGTGCCGGGTTTAAAGGATAATCCCCACACACCAATTTTTTTATTCGACAAATCTTTTCCAAAATGTTTTGTAATTTTTTGTGGTAATACATATTTTTGATTTTTATTTCGCTCTTCCACCGCACGTAACACAGCAGGATCCACATTATTTTTTTCAGCCATTTTAATGAGTGCTTTCACATCTTTTGGAAAACACGAACCACCATAACCACATCCCGGATAAATAAATGAATTTCCAATACGTGAATCAGATCCAATTCCAATTCGCACATTTTCAACATCGACACCCATTCGCTCACACAATAAAGCCATTTCATTCATGAAAGAAATTTTTGTTGCGAGCATCGCATTCGCAACATATTTTGTCATTTCTGCATCTTTCACATTCATAAAATAAATTTTTTCTGGATTGCGAACAATCGGCGTGTACAAATCCAACATAATCATTTTTGCTTTATTGGATGCACATCCTACAATCACACGATCGGGACGCATAAAATCTTCAATCGCAGCACCTTCACGCAAAAATTCAGGATTACTGACAATTTCAAATTTTGTTTTTAATTTTCGTTTTTTTAATTCTGCTTGAATACTATTTTTAACTTGATCTGCAACGCCGACAGGCACTGTTGATTTATCAACGACAATGCAATCGTCTTTAATAAACGCACCAATATCTTTTGCTGCAGCTAACACATATTGCATATCTGCATCGCCATTTTTATCACTCGGTGTTCCGACAGCAATAAAAATAACGTGGGGCGCTGTTTTAATTTCTTTTAATGAACTCGCAAAATTTAATCGCCCATTTTTTAAATTGGAATTCACCATCGGTTCAAGACCGGGTTCATAAATCGGTAACACACCTTTTTTTAATTGCGAAATTTTTTTCGCATTAATATCGACGCATGTTACGAGATTCCCTAATTCCGCAAAACAGGTGCCAGTCACTAAACCAACATAGCCTGCGCCAATGACAACAATATTCACGCTGGCCTCCTATTAATTTTATAAATACTCACTTGATCACCGCGTTTATTTGCAAACACTTGAACGGGTTTCATTGCAATTTCTTGAAGTACAATAGGATCTTTATCTAATTCTTTTTTACTAAATTGCAGCACAACATAATCAAATTTTTTCCAGCCGTTATTTTGAATCATACTGATATCAGCATATTCTTGTGATTTTTTGAAAATAGTACTTTCAAAATGTTTGGAATAATACATCACTTGATAATCATTGCTGTAAATCGCGCTGGATTCTGGCGCATTTTGTGCAAGCCATTCGCCTGCATTACGAATATACGTTTTGGAATAACCAAAATCAAAAATGCCGCCGAGTGATGAAATGATTACAAGCGCAATCACCACAGGAAATAATCCATAAATTTTTTGCACAGTAAAATACAAACGGAAACGTCGTAATAAATCATCTAATGCAAACGGTAACCACATCATTAAAATAAGTGATAACGCAATGAGATACCGTTTCGAGAGAAACATATTTTCGACAAAAAATACAAATGTCACGATGAGATTTAATATTACAAATCCCCACAACACCATTCGTTGAAAACGCGGCACGCGCACTAATCGTTTCCACCACGCATAAGCAATTAACCCTGCGTAAATCAATGAAACATTATTAATAACATTCATTAAATAACTTGCGATCACCACTAAAAACATAATCGTAAATGCATCACGTGCTGCATTCATCCCTAACACATAATGTTTTAATGCCTCAGCACGATCGTGAAATCCACGCACCATATCGACCGCGCCATTTAATAATTGATTTTGAATTTCAGGAATGCGTCCAAAATGTGCCATCCCTTTTTCGGGATGCTGTAAAAATCCAATTAAAAAAATTACAGCTACGACAGCAGAAATAATATTTAATTTTAAAAAAGATTGAATGCGTGTCATCCATGTCACGCGCGTATCAAAAAAAGTAATAAGCGGCGCGAACAATAAAAAGATGGCGCCTTCCACACGAAATAACGTTGCAATTAAAGTTGCAAACGACCATCCCAATGCAAAACGAATTTTAAAACCATCCATAAATTTTAAAATAAAAAAGACAGACATTAAATAAAACGCCCAAAATCCATGATCACGCACAATGTATTGTCGCGTGCTATTAAATTCATGCGCCAATAAAATGACAATCGCTGCAAACCAAATAATACTGCGGCGATTTTCTAACAATCGCACGATGGTGATAAATGTCATGACAGAAATAAACGAAAAAATTCCATCTAATGTAAATGCAGCGGCGGTGTAAGAAATATGTGTGATTTTCGCTAGCTGATAAATCAGATAAGAATAAAACGGCCATTTAGCTTGATCACACAATCGCATGGCTGCGCGCATGCCATCTAGCGCAAATGTTTCTGCACTTTTCAAATAACAAATCGCATCAGGGTTCACAACCACTTCATGCAAGCTAATTCCAATCGATAATAAAATACTGGAAAAAGCAGCGAATAAATAAATGTCCCACGGATGGCGAAAAAAATTTGTGAATTTCATACGACAAAATCCTGTAATGAACGTTTAAATTCTTCTGCAAGCTCAGGATGTTTTAATGCATACGCAATGGTTGCTTCTAAATAACCTAATTTACTTCCGCAATCATAACGTTTTCCTGAAAATTGCAATGCAGAAACCGTTTCATATTTTAATAACGATGCAATCGCATCGGTTAATTGTATTTCACCGCCCGACCCTTGCGATGTTTGTTCAAGTAACGAAAAAATATGCGGCGTTAAAATATATCGACCGACTACGCCTAAATTAGACGGCGCTTTTTCAGGATCAGGTTTTTCAATAATGCCGCGCAATGTTGCAATTTTTTCTTCTGCATTCGCAACATCGACAACACCATATTTTTTTGTTTCAGCGGGAGGAATTTTTTGAACGGCGATAACACTTGATTGTGTTTTTTCAAATACAGAAACCATTTGTTGCAAACAACTTTGTTGACCGCCATCAATTAAATCGTCAGCTAATAAAACAGCAAAGGGTTCATTCATTATTAATTGTTTTGCACATAACACAGCATGGCCTAATCCCTGCGGAGATTTTTGTCGCACATACGCGCATGAAACACCTTCAGGCAAAATGCCGCGGACAATTTCTAATAAATCTTTTTTTCCGCGCTCAATTAAACTCGCTTCTAATTCAAAATTAGAATCGAAATGATCTTCAATCGCGCGCTTGCTGCTGCTGGTGACAAAAATTAATTCGCGAATGCCTGCAGCAATGGCTTCTTCAACCGCATATTGAATAAGGGGTTTATCCACGATGGGCATCATTTCTTTTGGATTGGCTTTTGTCGCGGGTAAAAAACGCGTGCCTAAGCCGGCGACGGGGAAGATTGCTTTGGTGAGTTTCATTTTTTATACCCAATTATAGCTGTCATGCCAGCGTGCTTTTAGCTGGCATCCGGTGACTTCTAAAAAAGTCTCTGGATGCCACCTCTCGCGCTTCGCGCTCGGCTGGCATGACAATCAAAATTTTTGCATAGTACCATAAAATTCGATGGTCTTCTCTATCCCACTACTAAATTTTTCCACAGGCGCCCAACCCAGTTTTTGACGGATAAAATCAATATTCATCGCATATCGCCAATCATGCCCCGGTCGATCGGTCACAAAAGAAATCAGCGACGCATGCGAATTTTTTTTCGGAAATAATTTATCCATCTCTGCGCAAATCATTTTCGCAACATCAAGATTACTCAATTCACACTCGCCACCAATATTATATTTTTCCCCTATTTTTCCCTTCTCTAAAATGGTCATGATGCCGCGACAATGATCTTCGACATACAACCAATCACGAATATTACTGCCATCGCCATACACTGGAATTTCTTTCTCGTGCAAACACGCGCGAATAATGGTTGGAATAAATTTTTCTGTATGTTGATACGGACCGTAATTATTCGAGCAATGACTGATTGTGATGGGCAGCTGATAGGTATGAAAATACGCATTCACTAAATGATCTGAGCCTGCTTTTGAAGCAGAATACGGTGAATTCGGTGAAAATGGATTGGTTTCTTTAAACGCAGCTGCAGTTTTGCTGAGTGAACCATACACTTCATCGGTTGAAACATGATGAAAACGACATTGCGTGTGGTTCCATTTTTTTTCTTCTAACCAAACTTTTTTTGCAGCTTCTAATAAAGTAAATGTTCCCATCACATTCGTTTGAATAAAAATCGCGGGCTGTTGAATAGAACGATCGACGTGACTTTCTGCTGCAAAATGCACGATGGTATCAATTGCATGTTCGCGTAAAATTTTTTCGATGAGTGCAGCATCATTAATATCACCACGAATAAAATGATAACGCGATTCATCCGATAAATTTTTTAAATGATCGAGTGAGCCGGCGTACGTTAATAAATCCACATTCACGATGTTTGCATTATCATTATTCGCAAGAACATAACGAATAAAATTCGCGCCAATAAATCCTGCACCACCAGTGATTAAAATATTTTTCATCATAAAAATTCTTCCCATTCCGGCTGTGTAATTCCAAATCGAATTCTTAATTTCGTGCAATCCAACATAGAATTTTTCGGTCTCAATGCAGGCGCATTAAATTCTTTTGCTGTGACAGGAAGAATTGTTTTTACTTTTAATGATGAACGATTTCCTGCGTGCGAAATAATTTTTTTCGCAAATTCAAACCAATTCATTCCTGGCATTCCTGAATAATGATACACACCCCAACTCGGATTTTTTTTAATTGCATCACATAATTTTAAAATGGTTTCTGCAATGGCACGTGAAGGTGTTGGACATGTCCACTGATCATTCACAATGCGCAATTCTTCGCGTTCGCTCGCAAGACGTAAGATTGTTTTTACAAAATTATTCCCCTGTTCACCAAACACTGCACTCACACGCAAAATAATATATCGATCGCACGCTTCTTGCACCGCTAATTCACCGGCTAATTTTGATTGTCCATACACACTTAATGGCTGAGCTTCATCCTCTTCGTGATACGGTAATTCTTTTTTTCCATCGAAAACATAATCGGTTGATAAATGAATTAAAGGACATTTTATTTTTTGACATGCGATAGCAACATTTTTTGCGCCATCACGATTCACTAAAAAAGATTTTTCACTTTCTTTTTCTGCCAAATCAACCGCCGTATACGCAGCTGTATTAATGACAACATCTGGCTGAAATTTTTCTAAATAATTTTGAACGGCGTCTGCATTTGTAATATCTAATTCTAAATGATTCGGCGCAACAAACGGCACTAACGCGCAGCGTTTCAAATCAAATGCAATTTGTCCCTCACCGCCTGTGATCAATAATTTCATAAAATAATATCTTTCAATCGAGGAAGCACAGCATCTTTTGGAGATAAAATAGGATTTTCCACAGACCAATCAATTGCTAAATCAGGATCATTCCAAACAATGCCGCGTTCTAATTCTGGATGATAAAACTCCGTGCATTTATACATTACATCTGCACCTTCAGATAACACACAAAATCCGTGCGCATAACCCGGTGGAATATAAATTTGTTTGTGGTTTGTTTCACTCAATTCCACTTTCATATATTTTTTAAACGTGGCGGAATGCGGACGAATATCAACAATCACATCACATATTTTTCCTTTTCCAACAAATATTAATTTTCCCTGCGGTTTTTCAATTTGAAAATGCAATCCACGCAAAACATTTTTTTTAGAATGTGAAAAATTATCTTGCACAAAATGTGTTTCAATTTTATGTGTGCGATAACGTTCTGTTTGGAAAGATTCAAAAAAATATCCGCGATCATCTTTAAACGAAGTTAATTCAATAATAAATACATCAGGAAAAATATCTGTTAGAACACGCATTCTTCTACCAATCCCATTAAATAACGACCGTATTCATTTTTTGAAAATGTTTTTGCAGCGGATAATAATTGTTCTGAAGAAATATAACCTTTGCGCCACGCAATTTCTTCTGGACAACAAATTTTTAAACCTTGTCGTCGTTCTAAAATTTGTATGAAATTAGCTGCTTCTAACATCGCGGTCGGTGTGCCAGTATCTAACCATGCAACACCGCGTCCGAGTTTAATCACATTCAAACGATTTTGTTTTAAATACATTCGACTGATATCGGTAATTTCTAATTCATTACGCGCGGAAGGTTTCAGTGTTTTTGCAAAATCCACAACATCATTTTCATAAAAATAAATTCCAATCGCAGCGTAATGCGAAGGAGGGACTGCAGGTTTTTCAATAATATTAATCGGTGCCCCTTCATCATTAAATTCAATCACACCATACCGTTCAGGATCATGTACGTAATATCCAAAAATATGGGAACGATCACTCGCATTTGCTTTTTGCAATGCGTCACCCACACCTTCGCCATATAAAATATTATCGCCTAACACTAAACATACATTGGAACGACCGATAAATTCTTCTGCAATTAAAAAGCTTTCAGCAATTCCGCGTGGTGATGTTTGAATGGCATAACTTAATTGAATGCCCCATTGTGATCCATCGCCTAATAATCGCTGAAAAAGTATTTGTTCATTGGGTGTTGTAATAATAAGAATGTCGCGAATACCTGTTAGCATCAGTGTAGACAGGGGATAATAAATCATGGGTTTATCGTAAATAGGCAATAATTGCTTACTTAATCCATTCGTAGAAGGATAAAGCCGTGTTCCACTTCCTCCTGCGAGTAAAATACCTTTTCTCATAGTCACCTTTGCAATAGAATTGTCCACTCTTTAATGTTGGAGAAGTATACATGTCTCATCCTCAAGTGACAATTTTGATTCCCAATTATAAAACATTGGAACTCACGAAATTATGCTTACGACTCATTCGCAAACACACTGATCCTAATCTCGCAAAAATTATGGTCATTGATAATGATTCTGCGGATGCTTCACTCGATTATTTGCGCAGTTTAAAATGGATTGAATTGATTGAACGTCGCGCGATTCCCGGAGAACCTCCTGTCGCATCTCATTCACGTGCATTAGATTTAGCACTCGCGCGTGTCACCACACCTTATGTTTTATCGATTCATACGGATACGCTTGTTCGAAACAAAGAATGGCTGCCTTTTTTAATTCAACAAATCGAACGCAATTCAAATATTGCGGGAGTCGGCTCGTGGAAATTAGAACAAAAACCTTTGATGAAAAGAATGTTGAAAAAAATCGAAAGTGTTTGGCAACGAATTTATTTTTCATTGATTGGGAAAAAAGATCACGCACTCGAAGGACTTGATCACAATCATTATTATTTACGCAGTCATTGCGCATTGTATCGAATGGATTTAATGCAAAAATATAATTTAACTTTTTCAGATGATGATCAAGTGGCAGGAAAAGCCATTCATCGAAAATTAGTGGATCATCAACATGAAATGATTTTTCTTCCGTCTGAAATTTTATTGAAATATATGGATCATATTAATCATGCAACCACTGTTTTAAATCCTGAATTAAGTCGTAGTCAAAAATCGGTGATGAAAGGGTTGGGGCGGATTAAAAAAAGTTTGGCGAGTTTTAATTCGGATGAGATATTGAAAGATGCAAGGTTGGATTATTGATTGTGAGTAAAGTCACTTCCTTGGTTTTGATTTTGCTTAATGAATTTTTTTGGCCTCGGGGTCCTGTCGCCGTGTGGTCTCCTGTTGTTTTTTGCGCTGATGAAGATACGCGCAAAAAAAACAGGAGCACCACACGACACCACCCCTCGGAATTTTTTTCGGGGAAGCAAAATCAAAAAGATGGTATTTTCCATGCGTGAAAATATTTTAATTTTTGGTCATAGCTATGCGACACAATTTATTGATATCAACAATCAATACACTACTTTATTTGATCCCAAAAAATTTTCTGTGACTGTCGTCTATCTCACTGGTAAATCCGATGAAGAAATAAAAAAACGCCATCTTGCAAAAGAAATTATTTTTTTAGATGCCTCCACTTCCACCACACGCGGATTAAAAATTTCGATTATCAAAAAAATGCTGCAGCTGCATCGCGAAAAAAATTTTCGTCTCGCGATTTGTCATCGTTACAAACCAAGTTATGTAATGATGCTTGTTTCACTTTTTAAAAAAATCCCGCTGATATTTTCTATCATGCACGAATTAGGCACCTTAAAAAATTTTTCACGCAAATTTTTAATTGCAGCATTTGCAAAAGAAAATATGATTTTTGCAGGCGTATCCGATGCGGTGCGGAATGATTTACGAAAAAATATCTGGCATGTTCCCGAAGAACGCGTGATCACTTTGCACAATGGAATTGACGTTAACGCAACAGAACAACAGCTACTCACTCGCGAAAATGCACGCAAAGAATTTTCACTCACAGAAAATGAATTTGTCTTTGGCACGATCGGGCGTCTTGCAAAAAATAAAGATCAGCACACGTTGTTGCATGCATTTGCTGCCATTAAAAAACCCGCGAAATTACTGATTATCGGTGATGGCGCACTCGAAAAAGATTTAAAAGATTTAACAAAAGAATTAAAAATAGAAAACGATGTAATTTTTACAGGATTTTTACCGCATGCATTTCGTTACCTAAAAGCATTCGATGTTTATATTTCTTCTTCTATTCAAGAAGCTTTTGGTCTCGTATTATTAGAAGCGATGCTTGCGCGTATTCCGATTATTGCAACACGTGTGAATGGTGTGCCTGAAGTGATGGGTGATACAGGTATTCTTATTCCTGCACAAGATCAAAATAAAATGACAACTGAAATGCTAAAACTTTATTCTTGTTCAAGTGATGAAAGAAAAAAACTAGGACAACAGGGTTATGAGCGTGCTGTAAATAATTTTTCATTCGAACAGTTTCATAAACTTTTTTGGAATTTATCTTTTGTGAAGGAAACATTTGCATGAAAATGGCTTTTGCAACGACGTTTGATGGCAACGATGTGCGTAATTGGTCAGGCACACCTTTTTATATGTCACACGCATTTCAACAGCGCGGTTTTACAATCGATTACTTAGGGAATTTTAAAAGAGAATTGCCTTTTGGATTTAAAGCGAAACAAATTTTTAAAAAAATAATGTGTGATCAGCGTGAAAGTCCGCGATTTAATATTGTCACTGCAAAAAATTATTCAAAGCAACTTGAAGAAAAATTAAAATCTTCTTCGGCTGATATTATTCTTGCACCGCAAATTCATCCCATTTGTTATTTAGAAACAAATAAACCTTTAATACTGTGGACAGATGCATTGTATGCCAGTTTAATTGGTTTTTATCCCGGATTTTCAAGTCATTCCGCTTCTTCCATTGCACAAGGAAATACGATTACACGTGAATGTTTAAATCGTTGCTCACTTGCAATTTTTTCTTCTGATTGGGCAGCGCGCACTGCGATTGAAATTTATGGTGTCGATAAAAATAAAATTAAAGTCGTTCCGTTTGGCGCGAACATTGATCACGCACCGACATTAGATGAAACCTGCGAATTCATTCGCGCACGTTCAAAATCTAAAATTAAACTTTTATTTTTAGGAAAACATTGGGACAGAAAAGGCGGACAAGTTGTTTTTGATGTAACAAAAGCATTAGATCAAGCCGGTCATGATGTTGAATTAAATTTTGTGGGCTGTCATCCGCCTGCCGATATTGAAATTCCTTCTTACATTCATGTGCACGGATTTATTTCGAAACGCACACCAGAAGGTATAGAAAAAATAAAAAAATTATTACGTGAATCGCATTTTCTTTTTGTTCCTTCACGCGCAGAAGCGTATGGAATAGTTTTTTGCGAAGCAAATGCGTATGGATTACCGTGTTTAACAACACATGTCGGTGGAATTTCTACAATCGTAAAAGATAACGTGAATGGCATGACATTTGCATTGGATGCTTCTCCCGAAAGTTATTGTGAGTTTATTGTGAATGCGATGAAACGGTATGAAGAATTTGCGATTACTTCTTTTCATGAATTTGAAAAAAGATTGAATTGGAAAGTAGCAACAGAAAGTGTCAAAAAAATGATTGCACAAGTTTAGTCACGCCAGCCGCGCGCTTTTTGCGCGAGGTGGCATCCAGTGTCACACTAAACAATAAATATCCTGATTAGTTTCAATCAATTAAATCTTTCCGCGCAAAAGCTCAAATTAGCGCTAAAATAAATGTATAAATACAACTATTAATGGGAGGCTTTCCCATGCCACGCAGCGCGCTAAGACCGGTAGACCGTGTTATCACTGGACTACAAGATCGACATGCGAAATCAAAAGACGAAATAGAAAAAAAGAACTGTGGTGATCTCATTACTAAACTCACAACAGCTCGCGACACATTTGATAATAACAATCAGACGATTTCAGAAAATCAGAAAAAAATAACTTCTATCAATGCGGAAATAAAAAATAATGCTGGCATCACAGAAAAATTAAATACACTTCAAAATAATTTTGAAACTCAACTTGCAAAATTAAATAGTGATCTTAAAGCACTTGATGGTAAAAAGTTTGATTTTGCAAAACAAAAAGGCGATAAGGTTCGCGACATTGAGCAAAAAAAATTAGAGTTAATAGAAAACACAATGCGCGCTGAATATTCAATACGTAAATCACATCCTGATTATGAACCCATCAAACTTAAAACACCTGTTGGCAACGCCGCCCTCATTACCATTGCAAATCAAAAAGAAGGTGATCACGCAAAAACATTTAATACTATTAAAAAAGATCCAACAATTCTTTCACGTTATTTAAGCAATAAATCGGGAGACTATGCGGGCGCAAATGTTTTACTAAAAGGTAGAGCAGCAGAAATCATCGATAAAAATATTAAATTAGAATCCAATAATGAAGTCCAAGAAAAAACGATAAAAACATATACTGCGCATGCGAATGAAATACTCAAAAATGCTGTCGTTGAAAAAAAAGCAGAAGCAGTTGCAAAAACAGAACCAACCCCACCCACTGCAGAAGAAAAATCACGCACAGAAGTGTTGAAAATATTAGCGCATATTGATCCTGATCCCGTTAAAACCAATAAAATATCGAATCCAGAAAAATTAGCAACACACCAAGAGGAATTTATTGCTGCCAATAAAATTCTTTTGCAAAAATATAAAAATCAATTTGACGCAGCGATTGATGGATGCAAAAAAAGAGGAATGGGTGATGTTGCCATTGCAAAAGAATTAGCACCAATGGTCCATTTAGCGCGTGAAGTTGAAAATATAAATTCAAAGCACAGCGGTGATGATACGAAAAAAAATACCGCTTCTTATGATCTTTCTTCCCAAACAGGAAAATTAATTATGCAAGTAGGGAAAGGGACAGCCAATGCGCTCGGTGCTTATTCTGATGCAAAAGTACATTTAGATTCTGCTGCTAAAGCATTCATCGCAGCAGATAAAGATAAATTTCATTTGAGCACATTGATGAGCAGCAAAGAATTCAAAGGTAAAGCTGCAGAAGCCGCAGAAAAATTCTCAACAGAAATTAGCGATGACAAAAAAGCAAGTGCAGTGACTACAAGAGAAACCAATAAAGTTGATAAAGCGATCGACCTTTATGAATCGAAGCAACTGGAAAATGTATCAACGCGTGAAAGAAGAATATCATCGAAGTTATAATACATCATTTGGTTAAAAAAAATCACCTATCCTACTTCCTGCAGTTTCCCATCTTTTAAATGCTATGTATAGACATGTTGACACATTTCTAAATTCGTCTATACTTGTATAGACGTTGTATAGACAATTCAGGAGCCAACTCATGACATCGAAGATAGCCACTTTAACTGTTCAAAAATGGGGAAATAGCCTTGCTGTTCGCATCCCAGCACCCATCGCACGCTGCGCTCACTTTCATCTAGGCACTCCTGTAGAACTCTCAGCAAAAGATAACCAGATTATTGTAAAACCTACCGGTGAACCAAAATTAACATTAGAAGAGAGACTCGAACTTTTTGACCCTAAAAAACACGGGGGAGAAACGATGGCATCAGAACTTATTGGTGTGGAGAAATTTTAATGCCAAAAAAATCTTGGATTCCTGAACGCGGTGAAATCATTTGGATTAATTACAATCCACAAAGTGGAAGAGAGATGCGTGATATGCATCCTATGTTAGTTCTTTCTCCAAAAAAATTTAATGATCGAACAGGTATCGTGATTGGTTTACCCATGACGACTGCTGAATATAACGACACCAATCCGTTTGCAGTAAAATTTCAAGGCCCTAAGGGAATAAAGAGTTATGTATTAGCACATCAACCAAAATCTTTTGATTGGCGTCAACGAAATGCAAAGATTCATCCTTGGAAACACGCACCTAAAGAAGTATTTACAAATGCTTGTTTGCTATTGAATCAAATTATCCTAATTTCCGAATGAAACATCTTCAATAATTTTTTCCAACTCTGAACGTTTCGGCACCCAACCCAATTCTTTCTCAGCTAATTTCGCATCTGCAATTAAAACAGCAGGATCTCCCGCACGTCGCACACCTTCTACAATCCGAATTTCTTTTTTTGTAATTTGTTTCACTGCATCAATCACTTCTTGCACGGAATGCCCCTGCCCTGTTCCTAAATTATAAATCGCACTTTTATTTTCATTCCATAATTTTTCTAAACTTAAATAATGCGCTTCGCATAAATCATTCACATGAATAAAATCACGAATACAGGTTCCATCATGTGTTGGATAATCACGTCCATTCACAGTGACACTATATTGAGGATTTTTTGCAGCACGCATAATAATTGGAATTAAATGCGTTTCAGGTTCATGTCGTTCACGTAATTTCCCAGAAGGATCTGCGCCAGCTGCATTAAAATAACGTAATGAAATAAAGTGCATTCCATACGCATGTGAAAAATCTTCTAAAATTTGCTCGACCATTTTTTTAGAGTGGCCATACGGATTCACCGGTAAAACAGGATGTTTTTCATCAATCGGTGTGTATTGCGGTTCACCATACACAGCAGCTGTTGAAGAAAAAATAAAATAATCGACAGAAAATTTTCGCATCACTTTTAATAAATTTAATGTATTGCTCACATTATTAAAATAATATTTTCCCGGATCAAACACAGATTCACCGACTTGAATAAAAGAAGCGAAATGCATGACAGCTGCAAATTGATGTCGAGAAAAAACTTTTTCAAGAAAAGAAGTATCTGCAAGATCGCCGATATTTAACTCTGCATTCAACACGGCATCGCGATGTCCCGTGATTAAATTATCAATCACAATGGGTGTAAAACCTTTTTGCTGCAAATACAGCACCATGTGCGAACCGATATACCCTGCTCCACCGACAACTAAAATTTTTTTAGTAGGCATTTTGATGAATCAATCCTTTCAATAACGTTAAAAAAATAATTTTTAAATCAAATCCGAGTGACCAATTTTCAATGTAATACAAATCATATTCAATGCGTTTTTCTAAGCTAGTATTTCCACGCCAACCATTCACTTGCGCCCAACCGGTAATGCCTGCTTTCACTAAATGTTTTTGCATGTAATGTGGAATTTGATTTTTAAATTGATCAACAAAGATTGGACGCTCAGGACGCGGCCCTACAATCGACATATCACCCAACAATACATTTATAAATTGTGGCAATTCATCCAAACTGGTTTTTCTTAAAAAATTGCCTATACGTGTCGCACGCTTTTCATCTTTCTTCGCTCATACAGGACCCGTTTGTGATTCCGCATCGACTGGCATCGTCCGAAACTTTAACATATCAAATTCTTTTCCATTCCAACTCACGCGTTTTTGTTTATAAAAGACAGGGCCTTTTGAAGAAAATTTTACAGCGAGTGCAATCATTAAAAATAAGGGGCTAATGAGTAATAAAATAAGACTGGCTAATACTCGATCTTCGATGGCTTTAACAATACGATTCATTCCAATCATCGGTGAAGAATGTAAATTTAACATCGGAAATCCAGCGAAATCACTGATGGAATGATTTAATAAATCCATTCCAAAAATATCTAACACAAATCGAATCGTCACTGTTTGATGTCGTAATTCATGCAGAATTTCTTTCACGCGCGCTTCAGCTGACAGTGGAAAAGCAATCCACACTTCATCAATACTTTCTGGCAATGAAGCAAGATATGTCATTAATTTTTCTGGATCAGGATTTTTTTGAATATCAACAATTCGAAAACCTGTCCATAATGATTGCTGTATTGTATTTGCTAATTTCATTCCAATGTCACTGTCACCTAATAAAACAACACGTCGTTCATTCCAACCACGCGCGCGCATTAAGCGTAAAATAATGAGTAATCCACAGCGAAATAAAATAAAAAATAAAAATGCAATGACTCCCCACAATGCAAACCAAACACGAGAAAAATCTTCTCCCGTTTTTGTGATAAACGCGAGGCCTGCTAATAAAATTAAAATCACCACAATCGATTGAAAAAGTTTTGTGAGTGTGGACCAAAAACCTTGTCCACGCATGGAGTCATACACATGAAAAAAAGGAAAAACAATGAGTATGAAAAATGCGCCGATGCATAATGCAATCGTGTAATGCAATGGCATATTCGTTTCGCCGAATTTATAAAAAAATGCGAGGAAACCACTGATCACCATCGCGAGCACATCTAAACTGCGCAATGCGAATGCGATGAAGCGGGAATATTCTTTTAATAAACCTTGGGGCAACATAAATTTTTTACCTTAATTTATATAAAAAAAATTTTTTGCAGTGTGCAGGCTAAAGTTCTTATAAAAAAATATTTTTTTACAGTGTGCAGGCTGAAAGCCTGCAAGCTTTTCTAGCCTAGGCTTAGCGCGCTTTTTGCGCGTAAGCCTAGGTACAAATGATGTTAACGTTTGGAGCCCCGAAGGGGCGAAACAAAAAAATAAAAATTTTGTTACGCGCTTTCAGCGCTTCATTTTATGTTTCATTTTACCTAGGGTTGCGGGCGCAAAGAGCGCGCCCTTAACCCTAGGCTAATAAAGCTCGCAGGCTTTCAGCCTGCAGACTGTAAGAAAATTTTTTATTACAATCCTTAATATAATTTTCTTAATATCGCCATAAAAATGTGCTATATTCTACGCACTTTTTGCATTCTGACAAACAAAAAAACTTATGAAAACTGCGATAGTTTGTGATTGGCTCGTTACCTTCGGTGGTGCTGAACGTTTTCTCACGCATTTGATTGACTGCTTCCCTGATGCAGATTTATTTGCTGTGGTGAATTTTTTAGATAAAAACAGCCAAAAAATCGTGCGAAATAAACCTGTAAAAACCACTTTCATACAAAAATTTCCTTTCGCAAAAAAATATTACCGCGCCTATCTTCCCTGGATGCCGCTTGCCATTGAACAGCTCGATTTATCTGCATACGACCTTGTCATTTCAAGTTCACATGCGATAGCAAAAGGTGTCATCACCGGCCCCGATCAAACGCATATTAGTTATGTGCACTCACCCATGCGATATGCATGGGATTTACAGCATCAATATTTACGCGAAGCAGGACTCGACAAAAACTTACGCGGATTTTTTGCAAAAAAAATTCTGCATAAAATGCGCATCTGGGACCAGCGCACTGCGAATGGCGTCGATCATTTTATTGCGAATTCAAATTTTATTGCGCGACGTATTTGGAAAA
>Ga0207084_1020_pt1 | contig 45433 bp, 41 predicted proteins | sample Alteio_BWMinHeat_55_FD_153543 | JGI IMG/M metagenome (GOLD analysis project Ga0207084, IMG submission 153543) | Enriched cells from forest soil in Barre Woods Harvard Forest LTER site, Petersham, Massachusetts, United States -... | ecosystem: Environmental > Terrestrial > Soil > Temperate forest >...
TGAAACAGTAGGTGCACTGAGTGTAAGTGATTTAGGAATTTATCGCGATCCTTATAAAAAAATTTTATTTGATACAAAATTTATTTCTTCTGTTCCTTATGTAAATAGTGTGGAAGATAAATTATGGGAAGATTCTTCTGAACATTGGGAGCAAATTGAAAAACAATTACAACCTTATGCAGATACAGCAACCGCTTTAATTATTGAACCCATCGTGCAAGGCGCCGGTGGCATGCAAATTTACAGCCAAGATTTTTTAAAACGTTTACGCAACTGGACGAAAAAAAATAATATTCATTTAATCGCCGATGAAATCATGACAGGGTTAGGGCGCACAGGAAAAATGCTTGCGTGTGAATATGCTGGAATTCTGCCTGATTTTTTATGTTTAGGAAAAGGACTGACAGCAGGGTGGATGCCATTCAGTGCTGTGTTAATTCCTGAAAATATGTATCAACTTTTTTATGATGATTATGCAGCGGGAAAATCTTTTCTTCATTCGCATACATTTAGTGGAAATGTGATGGGCGCAGCCATTGCATTAGAAGTTTTAAATATCATTCAAGAAAAAGATTTTCTTACAGAAGTGAATCGCACCGGGAAAATCATGATGAATGCGATGATGGACATTGCAGAATCGACCGGTAAATTAAAAAATGTGCGTGGAATCGGTGCAATTGTAGCTGCAGATTTAATCGTGCAAAATCCTAAACAACGCGCAGGATTTGCTGTCTATCAAAAAGCAACTGAACTGGGTGCATTATTACGTCCATTAGGAAACACGATTTATTGGCTGCCACCGTTAAATGTATCCGCTGAAACGCTGGAAGAGTTGAAAGAGATCACTGAGCAAGCTGTTACTTCTGTATCATTCTAGTATAAAACCTACAACTATCTAAAAATAATATCAGGTGTATCAATTTTGTAACATCTGTAGTATACTATCAAAGAAGGCTAAGATATGAAAAAGAGAAAGAAAAAAGAGCTAAAAACAGAAACACTTATTACAGATGAGTCTTATGCTATTCATAAGTCAAAAGGAAATGGAACAGTAAGACGACAGGTGTGGTGTGATAATAAAGGAATAGTGACTCGCTATAGTTTGACCTATGTTAATCATGCTCATTTTTCGCGTGATAATGGCCGCGTCCTTGGATATGACAATGCGCATGGATATCATCATCGGCATTATATGGGAGAAGTTGAGTCAGTGACATTTAATAATTTTTATGAAATAGAAGAACGTTTTCAGAGTGAATTTGAGGTGATACATGAAAAAATCACAAAAAAATAAACCTATTTTATTTACAGTGAAAACTGAATCATTAGAGGATTTTTTTGCGCGTGGAAAATATAAAGCTAAATTACATGATAAGAAAATTGCTGTAGCGCCAGAAAGAATAATCAGTTTTGAAGATCCAAAAGATTTAATAAAATTTTTAACTGAAGCTAAATTAGTTTTACTTACCGCCATCAGAAGAAAGCCAGATTCTATTTCTGGTTTGGCGCATAAATTACATAGAAGCCGATCTGCTGTTGATAAGGATGTACATCTATTAGAGTCAATCGGAATTGTAGAAAGTGAGTATGTGATTAATCCAGGCCATGGTCGGCATAGAATTATCAAAGCTATTGACTCCAAGCCTATTAAACTACATGTTGAAACAGTTATTTAATTCGGAATTCATTATGACAGTCATTACTCGTTTTGCTCCCAGCCCCACAGGTTATTTACACATCGGTAGTGTACGCACCGCATTATTTTGTTTGCTGTATGCAAAAAAAATGAAAGGAAAATTTATTTTACGCATTGAAGACACCGATCTTGAACGTTCAACACCCGAATCTGTGCAAGCTATTTTAGATGGAATGGCATGGCTCAATTTAAATTATGATGAAGGTCCTTATTATCAAACAAAACATTTTGATCGTTATCGCGACGTGATGAATCAATTATTAAAAGAAAAAAAAGCCTATAAATGTTATTGCTCGAAAGAAAGACTCGAACAATTACGCAATGAACAAACGGCGCGAAAAGAAAAACCGCGATACGATGGATTTTGTCGTGATCGTGAAGATCAAAAAGGAGATACTTACGTTGTAAGATTTCGCAATCCGCTTGATGGTGTAGTTGAATTTAATGATTTAGTCCGAGGAAAAGTTGTGTTCAGTAATCAAGAACTCGATGATTTAATTATTGCGCGCAGTGATGGAACACCGACCTATAATTTTACTGTTGTCGTGGATGATTTCGATATGAAAATTACACATGTGATTCGTGGTGATGATCATATTAATAATACGCCGCGACAAATTAATATTTTTCGTGCACTCAATGTGACACCACCGCACTACGCACATGTTCCCATGATTTTAGGCAGTGATGGAAAACGTCTTTCAAAACGTCATGGTGCCGTGAGTGTCATGCAATATCGTGAGGAAGGTTTTTTACCGGAAGCCTTATTAAATTATTTAGTGCGATTAGGTTGGGCGCACGGCGATCAAGAAATTTTTTCAATGGAAGAAATGATTCGTTATTTTGAAATTAATAATATTAATAATTCGCCTGCTGCATTTAATCCAGAAAAATTAATTTGGTTGAATCAGCATTACATTAAAAATGGTGATCCGCAGCATGTTGTAAAAGAACTCGCTTGGCATATGAAGCGATTCAATATCGATACAACACGTGGCCCTGATTTAGTAGAAATTTTAAAAGCACAAAGCGAACGTTCCAAAACATTAAAAGAAATGGCGGAAAAAAGCCGTTATTTTTACGAAGCGCCGCAATACAATCAAGATGCCGTCAGCAAAAATTTAACAAAAGAAATTCTTCCTGCTATTCATGCTATTCGTGATGAATTAAAAAATTTAAAAGAATGGACGAAAGAAAATATTCATCACGTAATGAATACGGTTGCTGAAAAAATGAATTTAAAATTAGGAAAAATTGCGCAACCGATTCGCGTGTGTGTGACAGGCGATACGATTTCCCCCTCGATTGATATGACGTTATTTTTATTAGGGCAAGATGAATCGATTAAACGGTTAAATCAGGCCGATTTTTTGATTGACAAAGGGGGAGTGGCTCCCTAGAATCGCTGATTCATTTTAAGTTCCATCTCACGTTGTCCCCATCGTCTAGAGGCCTAGGACATTGCCCTTTCACGGCAGTAACAGGGGTTCGAATCCCCTTGGGGACGCCATAAGCAACTTCAAACTCTAGCTATTGTAAAATATTTGCCACTGGCGCTTAATTTCAAAAGCATGCTATAACCTGTTCGCTATTATTATTATTCACAAACAGGAGAAACATTATGGCCGCATCATCATCAGCGTTAATGACATCTTCATCCACATCAACTTCTGCAGTAAAAAAAGCTTCGAAAGAAGAAATTGCAAAAAACATCGCTGAAAGTAAATTAATGGTTTCAGTGAGCAGAGATAAACACACTGAAGTAGTGAGTGTTTCTTCTCTTATTGAAGCAGCAAAAAAAGCAAATAGAGCGATTATTTTTTTTATTACACCAGGACCTTTCAAAAAAGATCTTCCTCCGCATTGGGGTGATGATCCTCGAAGATTGGGATGTACTCTAAACGTAAATAAATGTGAAGCAGATTTACTGGAATTAGATGCAGATATTTTTGCAATTAATCATCATTCCGCTGAGTATCAAGCAGGTACAGCAAATGAAGAGGGATTGGTAAAAAGAAAAGGATTAACTAATGTGCGTATGATTAGTGGTAATAACGGAGAGTTACAAGAAAAATGGAAGTTACGTACATTACCGATTGAGAATGATAATGAAAAATATCTTGATCGTTTAACCGTTGTGATAATGCCAAATGGTGCTATTCATGCATTTGATGATTTAGTGGGGCCTTTGAATGACGCTAAAATGAATTTGCATATTGCTGCTATTAAATCGATCATAGCGCCTGTGCAAAATAATACGCCGAGTGCTAACACTCCAGCAGCACCTGCGAAAAAATAAATATTTTTTATCTGCTCGTGCACGCGCGGTTTGAAAATTAACTCATAAATTTTTGAGCACGATTCCGAGCCGCGCGCGGAAGCTCGCGTGTATGTTCTAAATAATTCCTCGGTAATTAAAAGTTTGTACACGCTTGCTGACGCGCGCGGCTCGGATCATCCTGAATTACCCTCAAAATATAGTGTATAATTTACCTATAAACGCACAAAACGAGAGGTAAATTATGGCAGCGTCAGGTCATGATGATAAAGATAAAAAAGATGAAAAAATTTCTGCGATAAAAACAGGTGGGTTTGCGTTAGATGAAAAAGACGCGGCTTTGTTGAGTCAGTGTCTTTCTTCTAAATATACTATTCTTTCTTTTTCTAATAGATACCTTGTTGTCAATAATTCAGAAAATTACAGTGGGTTTATTTTTGTTATTGATTGCGAATCAGGAAAAGTTATTACAGATCAATTTTTAAAAAAAATAAAAATGGATTCTGATGCATCATTAGGAATCGTTCGCGTTTCAAATTCACTCTGTGGATTAGCGATAGGCGATGCTTCTTCATCAGATTCATCGGAAAGATTGGTAAAAAAAGTGATTGTATTTGATCCTGCTGATATTACGAACTCAAAAAGAACGGTATCGCTTTCTCCTATTATTGGAAAATTTATTGGAAGTGATTTACCTATTCGTTTCCAACGAAATTTTCAAATTCTTTCTTTTCCTCATCCTCAAGCTGAAGATATTTTTGCGATTAATGGAGATCATTGTTGTTGGATTTTAAATGCGAAAACAAATCAATGCACCACGGTAGTAAAATATGGTGAGTTTAATTCAGAATATAAAATCACTGGAAATATCGCTGTTAATGCAAAAGGGCAATTAATTGTTCTCTATTTTAAAAGCGTAGATGAGTTTCATCTTCATCATCACCTTACGAAAGAAACGTATGATGTCGATTTTTTAAAAATGACGTTTAATTGTGTACAAAAACAAGTGGAGAAAAGCAGCCGTACAATAGCAATAGTTTCTACAAATAAAAAGTTTGATATTTCGCTCGTCAGTGATGATTATTTTATTGCAGGCATGATGGGGGGCGTCTTAACAAAAACAGACATTGTGTGGAAAGGAGGTGGACGTAGATTAAAAGCCTTAAGTCATTCGAGTGTGCCGAAGGTAGAAAAAGGTTATAGAGGCTGGTCGTTTGCATGGTTATCAGACGGTAGTTTATGGCATACCGTGAATGATCAGCATTATCAAATCAGCATAGAAAAAAGAAATCTTATTCCTAAAGCAATCGATCTTCCTTTTTCTAAAACAGCAGCAACAGTGATTGATCCCGAAGGTGATATTTTTATTTTGGATAGGCAGCAAAATGTTTTGAGAGTCGATAGATTTGAATTACCTAGCATGGTGGCATTTAGAAGAAAAATAGAATTGTCTGAAGAAAAAAATCAGGACACGCGTATTGCTCATTTCTCACAACAGAAATTTTTTAATTTGCTTGTAAATAATTTTACTCGTTTACTTCCAAAAGAAATGTTACGAATTGTTGTGCTTTATGTAGGTGCTTTTTTTTCAGAAAGAATAATACAATTTCAGCAACACACTATTCCACTTCGAAAAGGGATGGATTTAGAAACACCTAATCAAATACGTTCTTTGCTTTCAAATTTTGAGCAAGAAATTCGTAATTATCAACAAGGGCTGACGGTGTCATCGAAATTTTTTAATTTAAACGAATCGATTGTGCAGCAAAAAAGAGCATTGGAATTTTTAATAGCTATTTTGCAAGATGAAAAAAGATCGTGGCATGATTGTGTGAAAGATGTTTTATTATCATCGCAATTAGGAAATGCATTAAGAGAGGTTGCGAAATGTGTTCCAGCGATTGCGCGAGAAATTCAAGAAATAGATGCGGAACAAAAAAAGACTGCAACCGCTGCAATGGTTGCAACAACCAAAAAACCACCTAAATAATTTTGAAGTGGGTCATCCAGAAAAATAGTAAAAAGTTTTTGCGAGCGGATCCGAGCCGCGCGCGTCAGCAAGCGTGTATGTTCTAAATAATTTCTCGGTAATAAAAAAATTGTACACGCGAGCTTCCGCGCGCGGCTCGGATCCGCTCGCAATTTAGCTATTAAAAAAATTTCGTTTTCCCCTGTTATTTGCTATACTCTCTCGCTCAATTAATTATCTCAGTGTCCCCATGAAACACTTAATCGATTTTAAAATTTTATTCCGCAACCGCAATTTAGGATTTTTGTTTGTCGGACAATTTGTTTCTTTCATGGGATCCATGATTACCAGTGTTGCATTGCCATACCAAATTTATCAGCAAACACATTCGACTTTAATGGTGGGATTATTAAGTTTAGCGCAACTGATTCCATTAATATTTACTGCACTGATTGGCGGAGTTTTTGCTGATCGATATCACAGACGTATGTTGTTAGTCATTTCTGAAATTATTCTTGCAATAGGATGTTTATCATTTGCATTCAATGCATCACTTTCTTCACCCTCAATTACTGTTTTATTTATTGTTGCATCGATTATGTCTGCTGTTGTGGGATTGCATCGTCCTGCGTTAGATAGCATTGTTCAGCAAATTGTACATCCATCTGAATTTTCAGCAGTCGCATCACTTTCATCTTTTAAATTTAGTGTTGGCATGATTGTAGGTCCCGCAATGGGTGGTGTAATTATTGCGACTTTTGGATTAATTACGACTTATTTAGTCGATTTCATGACGTTTTTTATTTCTCTTTTTTCAATTTTAATGATGTCACATGTTCCGCCACCTGAAAAAACTCACGATGATTCTACATTTGATTCTTTGAAAACAGGATTTCGTTATGCGATTTCTCGTCAAGAACTCATGGGAAGTTATCTTGTCGATTTTGTTGCAATGGTATTTGGAATGCCAACCGCATTATTTCCTGCAATTGCATCTCATATTGGTGGTGCAAAAACCTTAGGATTACTTTATGCCACACCTGCAATTGGTGCTTTTTTTGTTTCTCTTTTTAGTGGCGCTGCAAAGAATGTAAAACGTCACGGTGCTGCGATTGCGATTTCAGCTGTACTGTGGGGCATTGCAATTATTTTTTTTGGATTAATAAATAATTTTTATATTGCACTTTTTTTTCTAGCACTTGCAGGTGCAGCAGATGCAGTGAGTGGAATCTTTAGAAGTGTATTGTGGAATGAAACCATTCCAAATCATTTACGCGGACGTTTAGCAGGAATAGAAATGATTAGTTATTTAAGCGGGCCACGATTAGGTGACACAGAAGCGGGCTTAGTTGCAGCTGCATTGGGTGTGACTGCATCGATTGTTTCAGGTGGCGTGCTGTGTGTTGTCGGTGTTGCATTATCTTGTTATTTTCTTCCTAAATTCTGGAAGTACAAATCAACTGTTCAATAATCATAAATATCATTTGAAGTCGAATTTTAATTATCCAATCTATTTTTAAAAATTGAATTGTGTAATCAACAGCATAAAAAAGCCTTATTTTTGTATAAAAAATAATTCCACAGTAATTAGAATAAGTTATCGTGCTATTTATTTGCGTGAAACAGCGGTTTTTTTGCACTGTGCTAAACTACTTATTGTCTATATGTTTATATGTTTCATCTTCTTTAAATGGGAAGAAATAGAGTGACTAACTTAAAGGGATTTATGTTTTCGTTAGTCTTAAATTTATATAACCAGTTATAGAAGGAGTGAAGCCATGTTAACGTTAACAAAAAAATGCTTAACACTAATTAGCGCATTATGCGCTGGAGTTATTTTGCAAGGATGTACCACAACTTATGTTGATCATAGTCGACCCATAGCAGTACATAGTAGCAATACTATTGCTGTGCTTCCTTTTAAAAATGTAAGTGGTGTGCGATTTGCTGGATTACGTTCATCCATCATTGCAGCAAATGTTTTAAGTGCAAGAGGAATGAATGTGATTCGTGTGCCACTCTATCGTGGACATAAATTATCGCATCGTTTAGCTTGGGCCCGCGCGCATGGTATTCGCTTAGCGCTAACCGGTATTGTAACGGAATGGGGATATCGTCAATCAGGTGCAACAGTATACCCAGTCGTTTCAATTGCCTTAGCATTACGCGATACAATGACAGGCCAAGTTGTATGGGCTTCTGCTGGATCACGTGATAATAGTTTCGAATTCTATTATCAATCAAATGTTAGTGCTGCAGCTCAAACGCTTATCGTGGATGAGTTAAGCAGTATTGATATTTATGGTCCTCGCTATACACAAGTAAACTTCGGTCGAGTTTACTATGGTGGCGTAAGCAGTGGTTACTACTACAATGGAAACTATGAATATAATTCAGGCTATGTTATCAACAGATAATTAAAAATTTACATTTCTACACCTGCGGATTTTTATCCGCAGGTTTTTTTTGTCTCTTTAAAATTAATTTTTAATGAAAAATAACTAATTTCTAGAAGTGCTTTTTATTTCTTTAAAATTAATTTTTGCAACATTATTAGATTCAATTATTTTTTCTTTTCGTGAAGTGAAATGATCGACAGTCGCTGCACACACTAAATCTCCCCACACATTGGTCATTGTTCTGAATCGATCAAGAATACGATCGAAGGGTAATAATAATGCGATAGCAGAAGTAGGAACATTCACGCAACGCAATACCATCAGCATGGTGACTAATCCACCTTCTGGAATTCCGGTTGCACCCATTCCTGCAACAATTGCAGTAAGGAATACACCGACTTGTGAAATTAACGATAAATGCATTCCTAAAATTTGACAGAAAAATAAAGCAGAAACCGCTTCATACATAGCTGTTCCTGCGAGATTAATAGTGGTTGCAAGAGGTAAAACAAATCGTGACACTTCTTCATTAATATTTTGTTCTTTCGCAACAATAAATGTGACAGGCAATGTTGCCATTGAACTCGATGTTGCAAATGCAGTGAGTAATGCGCCGGATGCAGAACGAATAAAATCTTTTGGATTTCTTTTTGTAATTAATTTAATAATTGCGAATTGCCATGCCATTTGTAAAAACAATCCGAATAAGAAAATCATAATAAAAAATAACATGCCTTTTAAACTGTCGAGCAAACGATTTTGTAAGGAGGCTTCTGCAATCGCAGAACCTAATAAAGAAAATAATCCAATCGGTGTTAAATACATGAGCCACACAATCATTTTTACAAAAATATTTCGAAGTCCTACAAAAAATGCAATTACAGGTTTTGCAGATTCACCGGTGTAAAGACACGCAATTGAAAAAACAATACTGAAAAATACAATCGGCATAATTTCAAATTTTGCTGCAGCTTCAATAATATTTGGTGGAAAGAGTGTGAGTAAAAAAGAAGAAAATTCTACGGGTTTTAAATCAGTGGGTGTTGCGTTTGCAAGAATAAAACTCGCGGGAATGCCAAATCCGGGTTGAAATGTGTTTAATAAAAAGAGTCCAATCAGCACGGCAATTGAAACACTACACAAAACATAAATCGTTGTATAAATTCCAACAGATCCTAAACGTTTCATTCCTCCCATCGAAGTAATTGCGCTGACGAGTGCAGAAAAAATTAAAGGTAAAACAATTAATTTAAGTAAGTTAATAAAGAGTGTTCCGATCCATCTTAATGACAACATTTGATCGGGATAAAAAATCCCCACAATAATGCCAAGAAACATGCTGGCTAAAATGCTGTAAAACATTTTGTTTTTCATGGTGGTATTCCCCTGTTTAACGTTAATGATTGTTTTAAGTGCTATGTATACTTTATACGAAAATCCTTAAGGAAATATGAAGAAAATGACTATTTTTATAGGAGATAACGCGTTGATTTTTGGGGATATTTAAACAAGTTGCGAGCGATTCCGAGCCGCGCGCTAAGCCAAGCGTGTATGTTCTAGCTAACTTCTCGGTAATAGAAAGTTTGTACACGCTTGGCTTAGCGCGCGGCTCGGAATCGCTCGCAAAAATTTTATTTTGTTGGAGCGGGTGGTGGAGATGCAGCAGGCGGTTGCTGTTGTGTAGTTGGAACGGAAGCGCCTCCTGGTGGTGCTGCAAATACAGAATTATTAGGCAGTACAGCAGCAGAAACTCCTATTCCAGTTGATACAGAAGCAGAAGTGCTTGCTGATTGTATGGAAGGAGCACCGGGTGTCGGAGAACAATATGTTTGTATTAATGTAGCTTTTTGTTGGAGTATTTGTTGAAGTTGATCATCATATGCTTTACACCGATTAGAATAATTACCTATCACTTCTCCATAAGTTTTCAAATTATATGTTTTGTCATTGTAAAGCTCGCGGATTTTACGTTTACTTTCTTCTACTACCCTCTGGGAGGAAAAGCCTCTATTTACTATGCCTAGGTTGTCTTCAATTGATCTAACATGATTTTTCATGCTTAGTATGAAACCTGTCACGGACTTACAATAAGCAACATATTCTTTATTCCATTTTGTCATTGTCCTAGCAATACTGTCTCGTTCTGTTGTGAATTCCAATATAACTAATGCATCTGCACTCTTTAATTCTTTTTGTTTTTTTATAAAATCTCTAGTAATGGTTTCTAAGTCTGCTTTTAGTGCATCTTCATGTCGATCAGAACGAGCGCATCTTTCATTACGTTCTTTTATATACTTAGCCAAATCTTTTTGTAATCGTTCTTTTGTCGCAGAACTAATAAGTTCATCAGGATTTGATAATGTTGCAGGAACTGTTGCAGATGTTTTCTGATCGTGTTGTGCTGATGAAGAGTGCGGTACTAATTGAATCTTATCTTCATTATTATTGTCACTACCGCAAAGCCAATCCCAACAACCGACTTCTCTCTCTTGTTCATTATTACTACCCGACCGTGCCATAAAACCCCCTCTCTATTGAATTTAGTTTGCGGAGTGTACTTGAAGAACCTTAAGGAAATATTAAGAATTGAAAACATCCAGCCATTTTGTAGCTACCTTTTTCAATCTAAATTCATTTTTTCCCGCAAAAACAGGCCTTTTTTTACGCCATTCCGATAATTTTTTAATAATTGAATTAATATTATTTCCATCGACTAATTGAGATGGATCACTTAACACTTCTTTTGCTGCACCTAAATCATGTGCAAGCACGGGTGTTCCGACTGCATTCGCTTCTGCATAAACCAATCCAAATGTTTCTATTTTTTGTGTTTGCGGATAAAAAACGCAAAAAGATTCACGAATTTTTTGTATGACTTGATGATGGGGAAGTGCACCTAATAATTTTACCTGTCTTGGTAATTCAATTTGCATTTCTCTGTGACCCGGATTTGCAATTAACAATTCATATTCTGGAAATTTTTTTAATACTGCAGAAAATAATTTGAGTGTTTCTTTTAAGCCTTTTTGTGGTGAACTTGCGAAAATGAGTTGATTGGATTTCACGACAGATTGATTGGGGAAAAGATCATCTTCAATTGGATTGTAAATCACAGAAACAGGAATATTTTTTTTCGGAGATGTAAAAATTCGTTGATACCATTTTCCTTTCAAACGATTTTCAATTAATTCGCGATGAAAATTTGAAACAGCAATAATGTGATAATGATATTTTTCAAGAGTACTATGCGAATAAAAAAAATCAGACGGCGGTGAATTGTGCATCCAAAAAAATAATTTTGAATGAGGAAATTTTTTTGCTGTGTGTTCAAGAAAAGAATGTTGTCGTAATAAAATCACTACATCAGGATTAATTTCATGCGCAGTGGGAAAAGAAACATAATGGACGCCATTACTTTCGATGTCTTCTTTTAATGTTCGACAATGTTGTGCGACATAAATCGTATGAGAATGTGATAACGCATGTGCAATGCGAATGAGGGTTGCTTCTGTGCCGCCTAATGCACGTTCTTTTAATGTTTTGTCGGTGTAATTAAGCGGCGTAGCAACATCGTAAAATAAAATTCTCATCTATTGGGTAGGACTCATTTCAAGATGATGTGTATTTTCATTCAATGACAAAGTTGCAGCTTGTAATGTTTTATACATTGGACTGCTCACTAATTCATTTAACTCACTAAGATTCAAACAGCGCGTTTCAATTTGATCAATCAAATTCCAACATTCTTGGAAAAGTGTTTTCGGACAAAATTTTGCAGGCTTATTAAAATGCCGTGCGAGTGAATTTCCAATTTGAATGAGATTTTCTTTAATGGAATTTTTTCGTTGTAAAAAAGCAGTATCATTATTGCTAAAAAGTGATGAGCGATGCGGTTGCATTCCATTGCGTTGAGAAGGGGATTCATCTTGCTGATGTTCAATTCCTTTTCGTTTCGTAAAAAACATGTGAGCTCCTTGTGGTATTACATCCTAAATAAAAACTGCTTCACTACCTGTGCTGCAGATGAAATTCTTTCTACAAATGATTTCTTTGTTTGAAAACTAATTTCATACAGCGTTGCGTCCTTACTTTTTTCGAGTAGATAATCGTCGCTTGTTTGCAAAATGTCAACTAATTGTAGCTGCTGCGCGTGACGTGCTAACCAATGTTCGCCTGTTGCAATTTTTTCAATATCCAGCTGCGGACGATTTTCATGAATCAATTGTTTAAACAACGTATGAATATCGTCTAATTCTTCGCGCAATTTTTCACGGCCTTCTTCCGTATTTTTTCCAAAGAGGGTGAGGGTACGTTTATATTGACCCGCAGTCACTTGCTCAAAATCAATATTATTTTCATTTAAAAAACGATGAAAATTGGGTAATTGAAAAATCACACCGATCGATCCAATAATTGCAAAAGGAGCTGCTAAAATTTTATTTGCGATACACGCCATTAAATAACCACCGCTTGCTGCAATTTTATCAATTGCCACGGTGAGGGGAATAGAACGCTGCTTAATCCGTTGTAATTGCGCAGCTGCAAGTCCATACGAATGCACCATTCCACCGGCGCTTTCGACGCACACGACCACTTCATCTTGACGTGTTGCCACCGATAAAATAGCTGTAATTTGTTCTGATAATGATTTCACCGCGCTTGCTTTAATGTCTCCATTAAAATGCAAGACAAAAACATTTTTAGTCGAAACTAATTTTTTCTTTTTCTTCTCAATCTGTTTTTTATTTTTCAGAAATTTTTTAAATTCTTCTTTCGGAAAAATTTCTTCGAGTAATATTTCTTTCGTTTCTTCTAATTTTTTATTGAGATTTTTAATGACAACTTTGCCTGTGATTCTTTCTTTGCCGCGACCTAAAAGGGCTAATATTCCTGCGAATAATAATAAAATAAATGCCACTGAAATAATGGCTTTTCCTGTGAAAAGTGATAGCTGTGCTAAGATGTCTGTCATGATTTTTCCTCAATCAATACTAAAGATTGTTCCAGTGGTGCACGTTTTGGTTTTTTAACTTTTTTCACTTGGACTGTTTTGATTTCATATTTTTTTGGTAACGTATTAAAAATCACTTTAGGTGAGAGATCAATATTATTTATTTGTTTTCTGAATAACCAGCTGTAGGTGCGCGGAACGAAATCGACGGAGCCCACCCACAAAATACCTTTATTTTTTACAATAAAATTAGAATTCCATAATCGTAAAATCATTAACTTTTTTTCATTTCGTTTTATGAGAACTAAAACAGGATTTTTATCTAAATGCATTGCAGAAACGAGTGGAATTTTTTCTGTGCTTTGAATATCAGATAACCGATAAACAATACTCATCCAATCACGCGCAGGCGGTGTTTCCCATCCGTTATTCAATAATAATTTTTTAATCGTGTCTAAATTATCAATCCATTCTAAATTAAATGTTTCACTTTTTAATCCGAAACGATTGATGCGCACTTGTGGGAATTCTTTTGCATCTTGTTCTTGCCAGTCTTTTTGTGAAACGACATAAATCGTTCGTGGAATTTGTGCGTATTGTTTTTTCAGATCGGACGATTTATAAAAATAAAATGCAGAATAAAAAATAAAAAGTGTTGTAAAGAAAACCAATACTAATTTCCCGGCAGAAATTGCTTTTTTTCCCGCGATGCGATTATACGATAATGTGACAAACATCAGCAGTACCGCGCTTAATAACCAACTTCCTAACACATCTGTAAACCAATGCGCGCCTAAATATAAACGTGAAATACTCACGGCGAGTACAATGAATCCTGCAACATAATAAATCAGTGCGCGTTTTTTAATGTGCGCAGATTTAATGAATAATAATGCAATGGCAAAATAAAATGTGGCAGCGAGCGTCGTGTGTCCACTTGGATAAGAATATAATTCAGAACTAATAATCATTCCATCAGGGCGAGGGGAATGAATAAGATGTTTTAATATGACTGCGCTCGCAACTGCAAGCACGGCTAATAAAAAGAAATGAATCGTGGTATACCATCGTTTTGTGAAAGCAAGCCATGCGCATACCGCTAAAAATGCAGGTAATAAAATTTGTTTTTGTCCGAGCAGTGTGACAAAAATAGCAAGTTGATCTAAATGATCGCTGCGTACACTTCGGAAAAAATGATAAAACATTTGATTTGTGACAATCGCTGCAGAAGTATTGAGCCATAAATAAATTGTCAGCACTAAAAAAAGAATGAGTGTGATCAGAAAATAAAACGCGAGTTTTAATTGTCCGTGCGTTTTTTTAGGATCGTGATGTTTTAATGCAGCTGTGAGTCCGCGAAAATAACGCGATTTTTCTAGTCTGTTCCAAAGACGATTTAACAGCTGATCGATTTTATTTCCGATCAATACAAAAATTTTGTAAACCAACCACAAACACAACATGATAAAAAATGCCGACATTAATAGCATCAAAATAACATGCACAGCAATATCCGGTGGAAGTTCTAATGAGGCAGCCCCTAAAATAATTCCAGGTAACATGTACGCAGGTGCCCAACCGATCGCAGAAATAATATTTGCAATATAAAATCGTAGCGCTTTCATGTGCATCATGCCCGCGACTAATGGAACCAGTGCGCGCACGGGACCTACGAATCGTCCGAGTAACACACTCATTGCGCCGTGCTTATGAAAAAAATTTTTTCCATTATTTAACCACTGCGGATTATTTTTAAAAGGCCAATACTGATACAAACGATCTTTAAAATAATAGCCAATGCGATAACTAATGCCATCGCCTATAATAGCGCCTAAAATCGCCCATAAAATCGTAGACCACAATGGAATAACACCTGCACCAGCAAGTGTACCAATCGCCGTCATCATGATAGAACCTGGAACAATCGTTCCAATAATCGCAACCGATTCTGCAGCAGAAATTAAAAATGTTGCGAGTCCCGATAAATGAGGATGCGTATTCAGCCATTGTAAAATAGGACTAATCTCAGCTGACATAATCCCCCGCCGCTTGTTTATCTGCATGATAAGAAGATCGCACGAGTGGGCCGCTTGCGATATTTTTAAATTTTAATTCTTTTGCATACTCTGCAAAAAATTGAAATTCTTCGGGTGTCACATAACGTGCAACAGGCATGTGATATTTGCTGGGTTGTAAATATTGTCCGAGTGTTACCATTTCAACATCATGCGCGCGCAAATCGCGTAATGTTTCTAAAATTTCTTCATTGGTTTCACCCAGTCCTAACATGATTCCTGATTTGGTAGGCACATGAGAAAATAATTTTTTAAATTCTTTTAATAATAACAACGAATGTGCGTAATCAGAACCGGGACGCGCTTGTTTATAAAGTCGCGGAACAGTTTCAATGTTGTGATTAAAAATATCAGGTAATTCTTTTGCTGTTTCTTGTAATGCAATTTCCATACGACCGCGATAATCCGGTACGAGTACTTCAATGGTGATGGTTGGATTTTTTTCACGAATAGCCTTTAAACAAGCACTAAAATGACTTGCGCCCCCATCGCGTAAATCATCGCGATCGACAGACGTGATCACAATATATTTTAATTTCATTTGTGCGATAGTGTTGGCTAAATTAAACGGTTCATTTTCATCGAGGGGATCAGGGCGGCCATGTGCCACATCACAAAAACTACAACGTCGTGTGCATTTGTCTCCCATGATCATGAATGTGGCTGTGCCGTGATTAAAACATTCGGGTAAATTCGGACAGGATGCTTCTTCGCACACAGTGACAAGATTATTTTTTCGTAAAATTTCTTTTAATTCTGTAACAGCAGTTGAAGTGGGAACACGCACGCGAATCCAATCGGGTTTAGGAAGTGGATTTTCTGTGGGTTCAATTTTAATAGGAATGCGTGCTAATTTTTCGCGACCGCGTTGTTTATTGGTGTTCGTACTCATATGAAATCTCTTTCAAAATGAACGTCAGTATAACCTAACCGAGTAATTAAAGAATGCACTAAGTTTCTTCCTGCAAAATTCAGTGGATCAGTATATTCTGAAACTTGCGTCATCACCAACTCCGAAAATCCACACGGATGAATTCGTGAAAAAGGTTCTAAATCCATTTCAACATTCAATGCTAAACCATGATAAGTTGCACCGCGTCGCACACGCAATCCAAGTGAGCAGATTTTTTTTTCATTCACATATACGCCAGGTGCTTTTGATTTTGTATGCGCACTCATTTTGTGAAGCGATAAATAATCAATGACCGTATTCTCTAATAACGTAATAAATTCTCGAATATTTATTTTTTTCCGTTTGAGATCAATCAATGTGTAAATGATGCATTGTCCTGGGCCGTGATACGTAATTTGTCCGCCACGATCTGTTGGAATCACAGGGATATTTCCAGGGAATAAAATATGTTCGGGTTTTCCATTTTGTCCTTGTGTAAAAACAGAAGGGTGTTCTAACAGCCAAATTTCATCAAACGTTTTTTCATCGCGCGTATTGGTGAATGTTTGCATCGCATGCCAGCAGGGAAGATAGTCTTGTAAACCCAATTCACGAACAATAATGTTCATAACACCATCAATATTTTTTTAGAGGAACTTAATTCGCGATAAAGATTATCGAGTTGTTCACGACTTTCAATGTGTAATGTCACTGTGAGCGCGAGATATTTTTTATCTTCACTGTGACGTGTGCGAATAGCGTTTTCTTGCATGAATGTCACGTGTTTTCTAATAATGGTGAGCGCAGTGATTTCAAATTCTTCATTCGCTAAACCAAATATTTTCAAAACAAATTCGCAAGGAAATTGTAATGTATTTTCTTCGTTAGCCATTGTTCGCTTTTTCAGTGGAGTGTGAAAATAATTTATTGAAGCTATAGCGCACTGAATCCGTCATGCTGCGGAAAAATCCACCTTTAGGATTATCCACTAACGCCACCAATGGTTTTGTTGCAATGATTTGGTTATTGAGCATGACATTCACTGTTCCGTAGGATTGTCCTTTCGTCACAGGCGCTTTAATTTGTGTATTGAATGATAAAGTTGCTTGAATATTTTTATATTGATTCATGGGAACAGTCGCATAAAAATCTTCTGTTAAACCTAAAGGAATTTCCTTTTGTTTTCCTTTCCAAACGCGTGCTTGAGTGAGTGCAATGTTGGCATTATAAAGTTTATGTGTTTCAAAAAAACGAAAACCATAGGTTAATAAACGAATGGATTCTTCTGTTCTGATTTCATCACTGGGTGATCCCATGATAACGCTAATGATGCGCATTCCATCTTTTGTTGCAGAACCGACTAAGCAATAGCCCGCGCTATCGGTGTGCCCTGTTTTTAATCCATCTGCAGCAGGGAATCGCCACAATAAACGATTGCGATTGGGTTGACGAATATCGTTATAGGTAAACCATTTTTCAGAATAAAGTTTGTAATCGTTTGGAAAATTTTTAATGATGGCTTGCGCGAGTAAAGCTAAATCACGCGGAGAAGAATAATGTTCTGGATTAGGGAGTCCGTTGCTATCCATGAAATGGCTGTTTGTCATGCCAATGGTCTTTGCTTCTGCATTCATCACAGCTGCAAAGGCTTCTTCTGTTCCTGCTAAATGCTCTGCCATTGCAACAGCTGCATCATTACCGGATGCAACAATAATTCCTTGTAATAAATCACGGACAGACACTTCATCATTTACTTTAACAAACATGCGAGAGCCGCCTGTTTGCCACGCTTTTTTACTAATTCTGACTTTATCATCTAAGCGAAGAGAGCCATTTTTTAATGCGTTTGAAATGACATACATGGTCATTAATTTCGTGAGGCTTGCAGGTTCCATGTGCACATCTGCATTTTTTTCTGCTAAAACTTTCCCACTATTTGCATCAATTAAAATATAACCTTGTGCATTTAATGTGGGAGCGGCGGGGGTGAGGGCAGCTGCTTGAGGCTGTGTTGCAATAGGAATAACCGCATTATCAGCAAAACTCGTGCCGGTTAATAAAAGTGCAGCAAAAAATGTAAAAAGTTTTTTTAACATGAAATTTATTTCCTAAAATTTAACGAATCGGGATACTTTATTACTTGAATGTTCCGTTGTCTATAAATGTAGTAGATTTTTTTATTTTTACTTAGTAATATCATCGCTGGCTAAGCTGAATGGAATTTCTAAGAGGCTTAGTTTTTTAAACCTTCCTTTGCAATTGATTCTTTATTGCATAAACTTTAAAGCCTGTCAGTTGTGAATGAAATAACTAGTTATTTTTAAAAATTTTAAGGAGTACATTAATGTCTTTTTATCGTATGTTTATCGCAGCTGTTGCTGCAATGAGTTTGGCTACAGCTGTATTTGCAAATGAAGAAAATGCAAATGCATCACAACAACCAGAAGCAACTCAAGCTGTTCAAGTAGCTGATTCAGGTCGCGCTGCTGAAGACCAAGTTCAAGCCAAAGTTGATCTTAACAAAGCAACTGTTAAGCAATTAGCTAAGGTAAAAGGTTTATCAATGGCTAAAGCACGTTCCATCGTTTCTTACCGTAAAAAACACGGTGACTTCAAATCTCTTGATGATCTTAAAATGGTAAAAGGCTTCAAGAAGATGGACGAAAAAACAATGAAAGAAATCCAAGATCAATTAACTATCGGTTAATTTTTTAGAGAAATCTTTTTAAAAAGGGTGCATGTGTTAAAATGTGCACCCTTTTTTGTTGTGTGCATGTTCCCTTCTCCCAGCACACGCTTTTTGTGCTGGGAGAAGGGCCAGGGATGAGGGTCTCTAACGTTGCACGTGGCGTATTACATGTCGGGAAAAATGATGAGCAGTATCACAGAAAAAATGCCTACTCGCTTCCAGCTAGCGCTAAAAGATATTTTTGATGGGCTTAAGAATTGGCCTATTTGGATTTTATTAAGCTGGCAAGATATTCGATTGCGTTATCGCCGCTCGCAACTCGGTCCCTTTTGGATCACCATCAGTATGGCTATTACGATTTATACGATGGGATTTTTGTACGGACATTTATTTCGAACACCGATTCAAAATTATTTTCCTTTTCTTGCAGCAGGAATGCTCGCGTGGAATTTAATTTCACTTTTAATTATTGAAGAAACGAATGCTTTTATTGAAGCCGATAATTTTTTAAAACAAATTAAATTACCTTATTCTGTTTTTGTGCTACGCATTATTAGCCGCTGTTTTATTATTTTTTTACATAACATTGTTGTGATCATCCCCTTGTTTTTTATTTTTCATATTCAAGTGACTTGGGCAATATTATTTATTGTGCCGAGTTTGTTGCTTATTTTTATTAATGCATTTTGTTATGGATTAATTCTTGCAGCCATTGGTGCGCGTTATCGTGATGTTGCCCAATTAATTACTAGCGTGATACAAGTGATTTTTTTCATTACACCGATTATGTGGAACCCTGCGATTTTGCCTGAAAAATATCATATCTGGATTATGCTTAATCCTTTTGCGCAATACGTTGAAATTTTACGCGCGCCCTTGATGAGTACTTTGCCGACGATGTATTCCATCAACGCTGTTTTATTCATGACACTTGTTGGAATGATTTTATCGAGTTTATTAATGTTGCGCGTGCGTCATCGCATTATTTATTGGTTGTAATTATGGCAAATATTATTTTAAAAAATGTTTCAATCGAATTTCCCATTTATCACGCGAATGCACGTTCGCTGAAAAAACAATTTTTGCGTTTAAGTACGGGTGGAAAATTATTGCAAACAGCAAAATCACTTTCAGTGAAAGCACTCTCTGAAATTAATTTACATATTGAACACGGTGATCGCATTGGACTCGTTGGTCATAATGGTGCAGGAAAAAGTACCTTATTGCGCGTGCTTTCTCGAATTTATGAACCCACAGAAGGTTATTTAAATATTGAAGGCAGTGTGTCTCCTTTGCTTGATTTAATGTTTGGTATTGAACCTGAGTCGACAGGCTATGAAAATATTTTTACGCGTGGATTGTTATTAGGTCATACACGAAAAAAAATCTACGAAAAAATAGATGAAATTGCAGATTTTACAGGATTAGGGGATTATCTTTCTGTTCCTATTCGAACATATTCTGCGGGAATGCGTTTGCGTTTAGCATTTGGCGTGGCTACTAGTATTGCGCCAGAAATTTTAGTATTAGATGAAGTGGTGGGAACGGGTGATCTTGCATTTATGGAAAAAGCAAAAGCGCGAATGAATCAATTGATTGAGCAATCCAGTATTGTAGTGATTGCAACGCATTCGGAAAAAATGATGAAAGAAGTGTGTAATAAAGTAGTCGTATTAAAAGCAGGAAAGATAGAATTTTATGGAGATGTTAAAGAGGGAATAGAAAAATATCATGAATCAACAGCAAACCAATGATTGTCATGCCAGCCGAGCGCTTTCTGCGAGAGGTGGCATCCAGAATTTTTTTTTCTACCTCGCCGCCATCCTTATTTCTTGTTTTGTTTTAATATTCATTTTTTATTCTCCTGATTTTAGTTTTTATTTTCCACTGCGTTATTCAGAAGATGGACTTGGAAATAGTGTGGTAGTGAAATCGATTATCGATAATGGTTGGTATCTCACGAATCCTTATCTTGCAGCGCCCGGCATGTATAATTTAGCAGAATATCCGATGTCAGATTCTGCAAGTTTGCTCATCGTCAAAATACTTTCTTGCTTCAGCAAAAATTATGCCGTTGTCATCAATAGCTTTTATTTTCTCACTTTTATATTCGCCACGCTGATTTCTCTCGTGATCTTTGAACGATTAGGATTAAAACGATGGTTTGCATTAGCTGCGAGTCTTTTATTTTCTTTTTTACCGTATCATTTATTTAGAAATGAAGGGCATTTGTTATTGACAACGTATTATGTGATACCGCTTTATGTTTTATTGTCGGTATATGCCTATCAATCACCTTCATTCTCATTTAAAAAAATATTATTTTTTGCATTAATCATTTTATTTTCAGCATCGTCTGGAATTTATTATGCTTTATTTGGCGCGTTTTTTATTTTGTTAGCGGGATTATTGGGAAGTCTTGAGCAGCGTAATAAAAAAAATATTTTTTTCGCGATGATGTTATCGGTATTGATCGCGTTCACATTATTTTTAAATGTATCGCCCGGATTTTTTTATCAATTGAAAAATGGAAAAAATACAGAAATTGCTTTTCGTGCACCGGCAGAATCTGAATTGGCAGGCTTGAAAATAATTCAACTTATTTCTCCCGTAAATGATCATCATTTGCGTGGATTCAGGAAATCAAAAGAACATTACAATCAAACCGCACCTCTCGTAAATGAAAATCGCGTAGCGACATTGGGTCTCATTGCGAGTTTAGGATTTCTAGCGTTGTTATTTGTTCTGTTATTGAGAAATACAGAATTATTTTTTTGGAGTCGATTGAATGTTTTTGCGGTTTTAGTTGCCACCATCGGCGGATTCGGTGCTTTTTTTGCTTATCATGTTTCTTCCATGATTCGTTCGTATAATCGGATCAGTGTATTCATTGCATTTTTTTCGCTGTATGCATTTTTCTTTTTATTGCAAAAATTTTCGAATAAAAAAATGGGGATGGCTGCGGTTTTAATTTTAATAATTGGTTTATATGATGAAATTCCTTTGCAGTCTTCTATCACACATTATCAAGATATTAAAAAACAATTTACTAGTGATGCAGAATTTATTACTGCGATTGAAAAGAAATTATCTGAAAATAGTATGGTTTTTCAATTGCCGTATATGTATTTTCCTGAAAGTCCGCCAATTAATCAGATGAAAGATTATGATCATTTTCGCGGGTATTTACATTCGAAAAAAATACAGTGGAGTTATGGTGCAGTGATTGGTCGACCGATAGCGGCGTGGCAGAAAAAAGTAAGTGCATTGCCTCTTCCAAAAATGATTGCGGAATTAAAGAAAGAAAAATTTTCTGGAATTTATATTGATCGTAATGGTTATACGGATCATGGAAAATTATTGGAAAAACAAATGCGCGGCTTGCTGCATGCTGAGCCTATCGTGAGTCCCGATCAGCGATTTGCATTTTATTTATTTTCTTAAAAATATCGAACTTGTAAAGGGGTTGCCCATCGATAGAGATGAGATATCGATATGAGCCCCACGTTTTTTTAAATGCATTATTTTCTGAAAATATTTTCACGTAATTGATTTGATCATTTCCGAAATAACCTAGTTTTGTTTTTTCATTTTTGTGGCGCGTGTCGACGAAAATAAATTCAGGCTGATAACGTTGAATATCTTCATTAATGGCGTTGATATAAAAGTTTTTATTTCTTTCTGAAAATAATCCGATGCACGCAAATCGTTCGGTAAATGTTTGATGTGTGTATTCGGTGCCGGGAAAAGCAAATTCAGCGGCGTTCGAAAAGAAATAAATTGATTTATTTTCGTAAGGTTTCATCGCGTCTAAAAATCCACTAAATAAATTTTTATAATAAATAGCTGTTGTATAGATATTCCCTAATTGATAAGCAGGGTAGGCGAATAACATTAATCCAAGGAATGTTGAAATAGTTTTGTGTCGAGGTAATAAAAACAGGAGCGCTAATAAAAATAATAAAATGGCTGATAAGAAAAGTGGTGCGTGCCAAAACCACAGATAATTTAACTTCAAAAATAAATATAAAAATAATGAAAGTGAGAAAAGGGTGAGTGTGAAATATTCTTTTCTTGAAATGCTTTGTTGATTTATTAGCTGTGCGAGCAATAAAACAGATAACAAAATAGAAAATGAAAATACAGGTAACGCGTGATAATACCATAACGATTGCTGTGCGAAATAAGCGAATAAAAATCCTATGAGAGCAAGAAATAAAATAAAATAGAATTCACGTGATGCAAGATAATGTCGTCTGATTCCATAAAATAAAAGTGTGAAATAGGCGAAACAGGCGGGCTCGTTGAATAATATAATTTTCCACGGTGTGTGATACGTTTGGTAATAATTTTTCACAATTGGAATGACATCACGCACATAATCGAAATGAAATAAAAATATCGTCATGAGATAAGTTGTGATGATTAATAAAATAATGATGAATTCGATTCGGCGAAATGAAAACAAATAAAGTTCTATTAATAAAAATGGAATTAAGAAATAGGGTTTGATGGCGAAGCCGAGGCCGGCGAGAATTCCGACAACGCTTGTCATGCCAGCCGAGCGCAAAAAATACGGCATGCACAACATCATCATGAGATGTTCCCGCTGCCCAAACTCATTCAATGGAAATAAAAGAAAAACCGCAGCCAGCATTAAAATAAAAATCGCGCGCATTTCTTTTTCTACAAAAATTTCTTCCGTAAAAAAATAGCACATCATTAACGAAATAGTCGCGATAAAATAAATAAAAATTTTCATCGCAATCATATTTGAAAAATGAAAAAAGTTCGCCAATAAAACAGGAGGAACATAAAGATATAAAATCATCGGCGGATTAATTTCAAAAAAATCGTTTGTGTAACTCCCGCCCGCTAATAATCGTTTCGTCGCCAACATCAGCCAGCTTACATCGGAATTAAATAATAGATTATTTTGCACATGCCATGCGAGGTAATAAATACTGATGAGGCAGATTAAAAATAAAATCTTTTTTTTTGCCATTCAGTCAGCTCCGATTTTTTAATGAGTATATTATAATTGAAATTTTTTTTAAAAAAACTAGTACGTTAAATCACGAATTTTCTCCCATGCAAATTGCAAGCGATTCCGAGCCGCGACCGTTAGGGAGCGTGTATGCTCTAAATTAATTTCTCGGTAATTAAAAAATTGTACACGCGAGCTTCCGCGCGCGGCTCGGAATCGCTTCGCAATTTACATTAGACAAAATTGATACTAGCTGAGAAGTGATACTACGTTAGCTTTTACTATAAATGACTTTACTTCCTTGCTGTTCAAAGTTCACTTGTAATAATTTATGTTCACTCAACGCATCTCGCACCGCAGATTGTTTTTCAGCAGGCACAATAAATAATAAAAATCCTCCGCCGCCCGCGCCGCATAATTTTCCACCGAATGCACCTGCGCGCATTGCTTTTTCATACATTTCATCAATGTGATTGTTGCTGATATCAGCAGAAAGATGACGTTTTGCCATCCAAGACTCATGTAATAATTTCCCAAATTCACGCAACATTTCTTCGGGTGAAGTGGATTGTGTGAGTGTGTGTAATGCCTGTTCAGATAATTTTTGAATGTGTGATAAATCAGGATGAGTGGATTTTCCAAAAACTTTATTTTGAATGTCAGAAGAAGAACGTGTTATTCCTGTGAAAAATAACATGCACGATTGTTCGAGTGCATTGCGTTTTTCTTGCGAAATACAAATCGGTTCAACGGTAAATCCTTTTCCTGAAAATCGAATGCAATTAAATCCACCAAATGCAGAAAAAATTTGATCTTGCCAACCGCCCGCTTCTTTTAATTTTTCGCGTTCTAACTGAATCGCTTCTTTTGCAATCATTTCAGGCGTTTTATAAATTCCATTTAATAAATAAAGTGCATTCAACATTCCAACAGTGAATGCAGAAGAAGATCCGACACCACTGGATGCAGGTAAATCTGCGTACGTGTGAATATCTAAAAAAGTATTTTCATTTATGAGTGGATGTTCATTCAAAATGCATTTCACAATCGGATGTTCAAGATGAAGAGGGTGTTCTACATTTTCTAATTTCGAATAGGATAATCGAATTCTTTTTTCAAAAAAACGTTCAAGTGAATTGAGTGTGACATAGATATATTTATTAATCGTTGTGCCAATCACCAATGTATTTTGCTGATTAAAATAATCAGGAAAATCTGTTCCACCACCAAAAAAACTAATGCGAAAAGGAGTTTGTGTAATCACAATGCCTTGAGATTGAGTTGATTTCATTTTGTCTGCTCCATGAACGCAAAATAACTTTCAGGCGTTCCAATGTCATGAAATAATTTTTCTAAAAAAATGGCTTTTAAAAAATAATCTTGCTGAATGAGGGTAGGGAAAATTTCTTTTTCAAGCGATACAAATTTATTTTCAGGAATCATCGAAATTATTTTTGAGGATAATTTATAAATCCCTGCGTTGACAAAAGATTTGTCATGCCAGCCGAGCGTTTTTTGCGAGAGGTGGCATCCAGTGTCTTTCTTTAAAGGCACTGGATGCCAGCTAAAAGCATGCTGGCATGACGGCTGATTATCTATCTGGACGCCAGCTGGCGCAAAAGGCGCGCGGCTGGCATGACATTTTTCTAAAAAAGATTTAATTTGAAAAGTATCGGGATCAATTAATACAGATCCAAATCGATTCGCATCATCAACAATATTCACTCCAATCAATCCGAAAATATTTTTATCTAACGGCGTATCAATTATATTTTTAATCGACGCATCAAAATACGTATCACCATTCAATAATAAAAAATTTTCATGTCGAGATAATATTTTTTCTGCATGACGAAGTGCGCCTGCTGTGCCGAGTGGTTCATTTTCGCGAGAATAAGTAATATTGATGTTCCATTGTTCTCCGTTTCCGCACGCTTCAAAAATTTTTTCATGCATGTAGCTTGTGAGTAATAAAATATGTTTGATGCCTTGCGCTTGAAGTAATTCAATTAAATGAAATAAAAAAGGTTTGCCGTGAATCGGTGCGAGGGGTTTCGGAACATCAGAAATAACAGATTGTAAACGCGTTCCTTTTCCGCCGACTAAAATAGCTGCGAGTGTATTCATCACGCAGTGGTTGCCTCAGCACGCGCGTGCTGCTGTGTGGTTTGTGCAAAGGCTGATTCCACCCATTCGCAAATCGTGTGCCCTGCAAAAATATGGGCTTCTTGAATGCGTGCAGTATTATTTGAAGGAATAGTCAAACAAATATCTGTGATATCTACTAATTCGCCGCCTTGATGGCCTGTGAATCCAATGGTTTTTGCGCCGACTTTTTTTGCAACTTGTATTCCTTTTAAAACATTCATGCTATTTCCTGAAGTAGAAATTCCAAACACAATATCTTCGGGTTTGCATAATGCTTCAAGTTGTCGAGAAAAAATAATTGAATAATCGTAATCATTGCTTAAACACGTGAGAATAGAAGAATCCGTTGTAAGTGCAATCGCAGGAATGGCTTTTCGTTCTAATTGAAATCGTCCAATGAATTCTGCAGCAAGATGTTGGGCATCTGCAGCGCTTCCGCCATTTCCCATGAAAAAAACGGTGCCGCCTTTTTTCAGAGAAGTGAGTACGGTTTGTGCAATCGTTTCAATGGTGGGAAGCAGTGCTTCCATTTTAGTCATCACTGTTTGATGACTTTGAAACGCTTGTTGGATGAGTTTCATTTATTTTATCCCTGTATTTTTTAGGCGCATATGATATCTGGAATGTGGGTGTATGTCTATTTGGGTTTGATTTTGCTTTGTTGGATTATCGGCCTCGGGGTCCTGTCGCCGCATGGTCTCCTGTTGTTTTTGCGCTGATGAAGATACGCGCAAAAAAACAGGAGTACCATGCGGCACCACCCCTCGGATAAAGTTTCGTGGAAGCAAAATCAAAAAATATCTCTGAGGAGTACCGCACGGCACATCACCCCTCAGATAAATTTTCGTGGAAGCAAAACCAAAAAGTATCTGTGAATTGCATCTCTGTAGCTGCCTTGTTAAGATACGGAACTCAAAATTTAGCCAAATATGGGAATAAAAATGAAGGCAGTTATCTTAGCGGGGGGATTAGGCACTCGTATCAGCGAAGAAACTGTCGCTCGTCCTAAACCCATGGTTGAAATTGGTGGTAAACCTATTCTTTGGCACATCATGAAAATTTATTCCGCACACGGCATTCATGATTTTGTTGTGTGTTTAGGTTACAAGGGTTATCTCATCAAAGAATATTTCGCAAATTATTTTTTACACATGTCAGATGTGACATTTAATATTGCAAAAAATAATATGTGTATCCATCAAATCAATGCAGAACCGTGGAATGTGACACTCGTTGAAACGGGTGAGCAAACCATGACCGGCGGTCGATTAAAAAAAGTAAAAAAATATTTAGAAGACGAAGAAAATTTTTGCTTAACGTATGGTGATGGTGTTGCCAACGTTAATATCACTGAATTACTTAATTTTCACAAAAAACATAAACGATTAGCGACAGTAACAGCTACGCAACCTCCTGGCCGATTTGGTGCGCTTGCATTAGAAGAAGAATTTGTAAAAGGTTTTCAAGAAAAGCCACACGGTGATGGCGGTTGGATTAATGGTGGATTTTTTGTGTTATCTCCGCATGTATTAAATTACATTGACAGTGATGAAACGATTTGGGAACGCGAACCGTTAGAAAAATTAGCGAATGAAAATCAATTGGCTGCGTATTTTCATAAAGGATTTTGGCAACCGATGGATACGCTGCGCGATAAAATGCATTTAGAAGAACTTTGGCAAAACGGACAAGCTCCATGGAAAATGTGGTGAATAATTTTTGGGAAAATAAAAAAGTACTTGTTACAGGCCATACTGGTTTTAAAGGCAGTTGGTTATCGCTTTGGTTACAACAATTAAATGCAAAAGTGATTGGGCTTGCGCTTGATCCCAATACTTCTCCGAATCTTTTTACAGCGGCAAATGTTGCAGAAAATATGATTGACGTGCGTGGCGATATTCGTGATGCGCAAACTTTATTTTCTGTCATTCAAAAACATGAACCTGAAATTATTATTCACATGGCGGCACAACCTCTCGTTCGTTATTCTTATTCCAATCCTGTTGAAACCTATATGACAAATGTGATGGGCACTGTGCATTTACTTGAAGCGGTGCGTCAACATGCTTGCGTGCGTGCGGTTGTGAATGTCACAACAGATAAATGTTATGAAAATAAAGAATGGCATTGGGGTTATCGTGAAGATGAACCGATGGGAGGACATGATCCTTATAGCAATAGCAAAGGGTGTGCTGAATTAGTGACAACCGCGTATCGAAAATCTTATTTTAAAAAATTAGGATTGGCTTCTGCGCGTGCAGGAAATGTAATCGGTGGAGGGGATTGGTCCGAAGATCGTTTGCTTCCTGATATTATTAATTCGTGTATTTCGAAAAAAACCCTGCAAATTCGCTATCCAAATGCAACTCGTCCTTGGCAACATGTTTTAGAACCGTTATCAGGGTATTTGCATTTAGCGCAATTGTTATATTCTTCTCCTGAAAAATATTCTGAAGCGTGGAATTTTGGTCCAGATGATTCTGATGCAAAACCAGTTGAGTGGATTGTAAAAGAAACATTTAAATGTTGGGGTGGAAATCCAACCATGGAAATTATTCCATCGCCTGATTTGCATGAGGCGACATTTTTAAAATTAGATTGTTCTAAAGCACAAGCTCGTTTAGGTTGGAAACCGCGTTGGAATATTCAGCAAGCACTCGCTTCGACAGTGGAATGGTACAAAGCATTTCATGCGGAAAAAAATATGAAAGAAGAAACGTTAAAACAAATTAAAAATTTTATAGAAGGGTAATCACAATGACACAACAATACATGCATGTTCCATACGGTCGCACCGTTCACGGTGAAGAAGAAATTGAAGCTGTCGTAAAAGTCTTACGCACGTCCACACAAATGGGTTATCACGTTCGCGAAATGGAACAACGCGTTGCAAAATTATTTGCAAAACGTTACGGCATGATGGTGAATTCGGGTTCTTCTGCGAATTATCTTGCTGTTGAAATTTTAAATTTACCTGAAGGTTCAGAAGTGATTACACCCGTTTTAACTTTTTCAACAACAGTGGCGCCACTTGTAAAAAATAATTTAATTCCTGCATTCGTTGATGTTGAGCCAGGCACATTTAATATTGATGCCAATAAAGTGGAAGCACTCATCACACAAAAAACACGTGCGATGATGATTCCAAATTTATTAGGTAATTTACCGAATTGGATGCAATTAAAAGAAATAGCGGATCGTTATAATTTAATTTTAATTGAAGATTCTGCAGATACCCTTGGCGCAACAGTCAATGGAAAATCAGTCGGTGCATTAACCGATTTAAGCACGACCAGTTTTTATGGATCACACGTCATTAATTGCGCAGGCAACGGTGGAATGGTGTGTGTAAATGAAGAACGTCTTGCTGATCGCGTGAAATTATTACGAAGTTGGGGAAGAAGTTCTTCTTTATTCGTTGAATCTGAAGCGATCGAAAATCGTTTTAATATTGATGTTGATGGAATTGATTACGATGCAAAATTTTTATTTGAAGCGATTGGTTATAATCTTGAGCCTTCTGAAATGGGCGCAGCATTTGGTTTAGTGCAGCTCGATAAACTTGATAAAAATATTTCTGCACGTGAAGATGCTTTTAAAATTCACATGAAATTTTTTGAAAAATATCAAGATTGGTTTATTTTGCCGAAACAATTTCCACAATCACGTACGGGTTGGCTTGCGTTTGCATTAACGCTTAAAGACACAGCGCCTTTTAAACGAAAAGATTTGCAAATCTTTTTAGAAAAAAGAAATATTCAAACGCGCACAGTATTTACTGGAAATATTTTGCGTCAACCTGGATTTAAAAATATTAAACGTCGTGAAGCAAAAGAAGGTTATGCCAATACCGATCACGTCATGCGCGGTGGAATGTTAATGGGATGTCATCACGGATTAACAAAAGAAATGATTGCGCACATGCATCAATCATTCGAAGAATTTACAAAAACAGTTAAGAAAGGTGTGACGGCATGACAGTTGCCAGAAAATCATTATCAACAAAATGGCAATTGATATTATTTCTTTTTGTGGGCGGTGTGAACACGTTATTTAGTTATGGCGTGTATGCTTTTTTTATTTTTATCGGACTCCCGTACTATCTTGCTGTGTTATTAGCAACGTGTATCGGTGTGTTATTTAATTTTATGACAACGGGTCGAATTGTTTTTAAAAATTCAAATTCTACTTTAATTTTTAAATTTATGGGCGTGTATGCGTTTTTATATTTTTTAAACATTGGAATGTTAAAAATATTATTATTTTTTTCAGACAATCTTTATCTGAATGGATTGATCACAGTATTTCCATTAGCAGTATTAAGTTTTGTCATGAATAAATTTTTAGTCTTCAGGGAGCGTTATGAAACTCATTAGCATTGTCACGGCGTGTTATAACGAAGAAGAAAATGTTGAGGAACTTTACAACCAAGTTAAAAAAGTTTTTTCTGAATTACCGAATTATCGTTACGAACATATTTTTATTGATAATGCATCTCACGATCGTACTGTTGAAATTTTATCTAATATCGCATCGCGTGATAAAAATATTAAAGTGATTGTGAATGCGCGTAATTTTGGGCACATTCGTTCTCCTTTTCATGGATTATTGCAAGCAGAAGGGGATGCCGTGATTTCGATTGTGGCAGATCTTCAAGATCCTCCTGAAATGATAAAAATATTTATTAAAAAATGGGAAGAAGGAAATAAAGTCGTTGTGGGAGTGAAACCTGAAAGCAAAGAATCTTCTTTCATGTTTGCAATTCGTCGCGCGTATTATAGTTTTATTTCTCGCATTGCTGATGTGAAGCTGATTAAAAATTTCACGGGATTTGGTTTGTATGATAAAAAAGTTATTAAAATTTTACGCACGATTGAAGATCCTTATCCTTATTTCCGCGGATTGATTGCTGAAATTGGTTTTAAAATGACAGAAATTCCTTATGAGCAACCCGCGCGTCATCGCGGCATTACTAAAAATAATTTTTATTCTTTGTATGATATGGCGATGTTGGGAATTACCAGTCATTCTAAAGTGCCGTTGCGTTTAGCAACGATTGTGGGTTTCTTTTTGGGAATAGTCAGTTTTCTTATTTCATTATCGTATTTAATCGCGAAACTTATTTTTTGGGATGAATTTGATGCGGGAATGGCACCTGTGCTGATTGGATTATTTTTCTTTTCATCCGTGCAATTATTTTTTATTGGATTATTAGGTGAATATATTGCATCGATTCATACGCGTGTGATGCGTCGGCCGCTTGTGGTAGAAAAAGAACGAATTAATTTTGATGAGATGTCATCATGATGACATCGTATAAAAATTTAGTGTGGACAGATAAAAAAATTAAATTTTTATTGATGGCGCATTTTATGATTTGTGCGATTGGCTTGATTAAATTAGCGATGATTGTAGCAGGAGTTATTTACGAAGAAAAATTATTGGGAATAGGTGTTCCCATTTTAGGTAATGCTATTTTCCATTCTGGAATCGGAAAATTAGGTTCTTTTTTACAATATTTATTGGGGTTATTCCTTTTAGCGATTGTTTTTTTTATCCCAATTTATAATACGTATTATAAGACGACTTTTAGACGATCTTTTTTTGTTAACAATGCGATTGTTTTGTTTTTCTATTTTTTTCTCAACCTTATTTTTACGTATCGATTATGGATGTCTGGCACAAGTATAATGCATTGGTTTCCTGAATGGTTGTTATTTGTCACAGTATTGCCGTTTGCATGTTCCAATTTAAAATTGAGTCAGTTACCTACTTTATCTGCGAAATGGATCGTGTTTATTTTAAGTATTCTTTTGCTGCAACTCTTTTTTATTTTTAAACCACTTATTTTAAAACCCATGCTCATTGAAAATGATTATATGGATATGCCTGGACAAACAGTATTGAAGTCGGGTGAGTGGGTCGATAACACGCGTTATATCAATGAACATCGTGTGGGAGGAATTTTTAAATATGATCCGCGTATTGATCAAGGAAAAACGCAGCAACCTGGATGGGGCGCTTATGTCAAAATTAATTCTTCACCCACGCTTGATCTTTTTTTACAGTCAGATAAAAATGATGCTCGATATCGTTATCTTTATTATCCTAAAGAACAATCGTTAACGGTACGCGATGCTATGGCTGAAAATGAGTTTTCACGCTTAAGTTATAGCTATTCTCGCGCAGAAGATAGAATAAAATTAAATGAATTTTATTTTTTATCACTTAATAAAAAACTTGAAGCATCAAGTCGAGTGTACACACCCGAAGAATGGGATTTTATTTCTAAAAATAAAATGGAATTAATCGATCAAGGAAAAACGGGATGGTTTTTTTATCATCATAATTATTTTTTCGAACCTATTTTTGCGGTGTCGCAAGGTGCGGTGGATCAACCTTTTGTTTATGGCTGGTTCGCAACAATGTTATTTGTGAAAATACTCCCTTTGTTAGGTGGAGTGAATTATCAAAATTATTTTAAATTGTTTTTTTCAATTTATCCGCTTTATTACTTATCTTTTTTAGCAATAGTGTTCGTTATTTTTCGAAGAATAGAATATGTTGCGTTAGGTTTTATGCTGGGAATTTCCGCTTTATTTGCATTAGGTATGCAATCCGTAGTGCTTGCGCCGGGATTTAATCCTGTTCGACATTTTTTAGATATATTTGTGTTAGCAAGTTTTTATTTGTATACCAGAAAGCGCTCTTTATTTTGGTTAAGCGTAAGCTTGCTGTTATCTATCATTTCTATTTTCTTTAATAAAGATTTTGGGATTTTTTTATTGATGGCGTTAATAGGTGCAGTGACGGTAAACCAGTTTTTTGATAAAAAACTTTTTTCACTCCCGATCATTTTTTCGTATGCAGCAGGATTGCTTGGTTTATTCACTTATTTGAAATTGATCCCAGGTAAATTTGAAGGTTCTATTTATATGCTTTTTGGTGTAGGAAGTCCTTTCACTGCTTCTTACATTGTAAGATGGTTGTTGCTATTTGCGTTAGCATTTTATCTGATGGTAATTTTATTTCGCTCTGTTCGCGATACTATGAATTATTTTTGGGTGGCGGTTATTTTTTATTGCCAGTTGCTATTAATTTATTTTCTTTGGTTTCCTCTTGCGCATCATTTTTTTGGAATGGCGATTCCTTTTATTTTTCTTGCGCTGTGCGCAATTCATTTGATCATTCGCTATTTTCACTTTGAACAGGATGAAAAAAGAATATTAACTAGCTTGATTGGATTTTCTTTCTTATTATTTTATCTTCCAAGCGCATTTAATTTTTATGGTGAAGCTAAACAATACCATGATAATTTTAAATATCATCGGTTGTATCAATGGAACTTTGAAACAGCGCGATTTAATTCAACAATGGATCCGCAATTATTTGAGCGAGCTGTTGCTTTGATAAAAAAATATGATACACAACCTGATATTTATATGATTTCTAAATATGAGACGATTCTTCCTGTGTTGGCGGGGAAATATACCGCGTTTCCTTATCCAGAATTGCTTACTAATTTAATTAATGAAAATGCAGAACAAAAAGTGTTGGATGTGATTCTAAAAAATAAACCTACTTATTTCTTCGTAGATGCAGATATTTCACGGGGTTATAATTATGATTATTATAATCGCTATGATCCTGTATCGCGCTACTTAGAATTATATAAATATTCTTATGATCGTGCCGCAACATTAGCTCGGTTAAGTCATTTTTATCAGCATATCAAAAATAAATATCATCCTATCGCGAGCAGTGAATTGATTACGGTTTATCAAAAAAATGATGTCTAATCCTCTTGAAAAAGATTTGAATACTATCGTGCACGAAAATTCTTCCTTGTGGGAAAACTTCCGCAATCAAAAAATTTTCATGACAGGCGGTACAGGTTTTTTTGGCTGTTGGTTTTTAGAAAGTTTTATTTGGGCGAATGAAAAATTAAATTTAAATGCAGAATTAACTGTGCTCACGCGCAGTAAAAATAATTTTGAAAAAAAATGTCCATATTTAGCAGCTGCAACGTGTGTGAAATTTCACGAGGGAAATGTCCAAGATTTTATTTTTCCTGATAAAAAATTTTCTTATGTCATTCATGCAGCAACAGAAGCGAGTGCATCACTCAATGATAATCATCCTTTTTTAATGATTGATACGATTATTAAAGGTACTGCGCATACATTGGAATTTGCGCGTCATGCCGATGCGAAAAAATTTCTTTTTATTAGCTCAGGTGCAGTGTATGGAAGACAGCCGCCAAATTTATCGCATGTTTCAGAAGCGTATCCATGTCAGCCGAAATTAGATGATCCGCGTTCTGCGTATGCTGTTGGAAAATGTACCGCAGAACATTTATGTACGTTGTATTCAAAACAATACGGACTCGATATTAAAATTGCACGTTGTTTTGCTTTTGTTGGGCCTTATTTACCGTTAGATATTCATTTTGCGATTGGAAATTTTATTCGTGATGGATTAAAAGGTGGGCCGATTAATGTGAATGGAGACGGTTCTCCGTATCGTTCTTATTTATATGCAGCAGATTTAATGATTTGGTTGATGACAATTTTAATGCGTGGAGAAACATTGCGTCCTTATAACGTGGGATCCGATGAAGCATTAAGCATTTCAGAAATTGCGCATCATGTTGCGGATACATTTTCACCGAAAATGACGGTGCAAATTGCGCGTGAAAAAAATCCTGCAATCTTGCCTGAACGCTATATCCCTGATATAAAACGTGCGCGTGAAGAATTAGGATTAAAGCCATTCACGAGTTTGCGTGAGGCGATTCAATTAACAAAACAGTGGAATTTTGTGCAGAGATAAATTTTTTGATTTTGCTTGCACGAAAATTTATCCGAGGGGTGGTGTCGTGTGGTACTCCTGTTTTTTTTGCGCGTGGCTTCATCAGCGCAAAAAACAACAGGAGACCACACGGCGACAGGACCCCGAGGCCATGATATTAACCAAGCAAAATCAAAACCTATTGAGGTTAACATGATCAAACTAACAGATTTCATCGCAAATTATCTCGCTGATGCAGGATTACAACATGTTTTCATGCTCACCGGTGGTGGTGCAATGCATTTAAATAATTCACTCGGAAAACATCCTAAATTAAAAACGATTTGCAATCATCACGAACAAGCGTGCGCGATGGCAGCAGAAAGTTACGCACGATTATCAAATAAAATTCCTATTGTAAATGTCACAACCGGTCCCGGCGGATTAAATACATTAAATGGCGTATTTGGTGCGTGGGTCGATTCGATTCCGATGTTAGTGATTTCAGGACAAGTACGTTACGACACAACGATTGAAAGCACAGGATTGAATATTCGCCAATTGGGTGATCAAGAATGCGATATTATTCCAACCGTAAAACCCATGACAAAATATGCGGTATCTGTCACCGATCCACAGCTCATCAAATATCATCTACAAAAAGCCTTATTTATTGCAAAAAATGGAAGACCCGGTCCTGTCTGGATTGATATTCCAATGAATGTGCAAGGCGCAACCATTGATGAAACAAAACTCATTTCATTTGATGAAAAAATTTATTTTCCAAAAGTTCCAACCATTGAATCTTCCACCATCAAAAATGTATTTGAAAAAATTCTTGCAGCAAAACGTCCCGTGATTTTAGCAGGCAGTGGAGTGCGTTCCTCCGGACAACATGATTTATTTTTAAAATTAATTGATGCATTAAAAATTCCTGTCACAACCGCATGGAATGCACATGATGTTTTATATGATGATCATCCTTGTTATGTGGGGCGCCCTGGATCAGTGGGTGATCGCGCAGGAAATTATGCCGTACAAAATTCCGATTTATTATTAGTATTAGGCTGTCGATTGAACATCCGACAAATTGGTTACAATTGGAAAGCCTTCGCGCGTGAAGCATTTAAAATTATTGTCGATATTGATCCACTTGAATTGATTAAACCCACTGTGCGTGTCGATATGCCTGTGCATGGAGATGCAGCTGATTTCATGCAAAAAATGTTAGAAGAAATTAAAAAAAATCCAGTGCCTGAAAATAAATTTTGGATGGATTGGTGTACGACAAGAAAAAATCGTTATCCTGTTGTGCTTGATGAATATCGCGAATTAAAAGAAAAAGTAAATCCTTATGTTTTTATGCGCACACTCAGTGAAGCTTTACCAGAGCATCAAATTATTGTGACAGGTGATGGCACCGCGTGTGTTACATCTTTTCAAGCAATGAAATTAAAAAAAGGACAACGTCTTTATACCAATTCCGGTTGTGCATCGATGGGATATGATTTACCCGGTGCAATTGGTGCCTGTGTTGCAGCTAACAATGAAACGATTATTTGTTTAGCCGGTGATGGAAGTATTCAACAAAATATTCAAGAACTCGCGACAATTGCGTATCATCAATATCCCATCAAAATTTTTGTGTTGAATAATAATGGATATCATTCTATTCGTCAGACACAAAATAATTTTTTTGGTACACCGTTTGTGGGAGTCGGTCCTGAAAGTGGTTTGGGATTTCCTAGCTTCGAAAAATTAGCAAATGCATTTGGATTTCCATTTTTGAAATGTGATAAACACGCGGATTTAGAAAAAATTATTTCTGCAGCGTTAAAAGAAAAAGGCCCTGTGATTTGTGAAATTATTTTAACGTTGGAGCAACAATTTGCGCCTAAACTCAGTTCAAAACGTTTAGAAGATGGACGTATGGTATCTCGGCCACTTGAAGATTTGGCGCCGTTTTTGAGTCGGGAAGAATTATTACAAAATATGTTGATTCCAGTTTTAGCTGAAGAATAGTTGTCATGCCAGCCGAGCGCTTTTTGCGAGAGGTGGCATCCAGTGGCTTTTTTAAAAGTCACTGGATGCCAGCTAAAAGCATGCTGGCATGACAAAAGTATTGAGGAGCAAAAAATGAAAACATTATTATTAACCGGCGCATCCGGCGATATCGGCAAAGCCATACAAAAATTATTTGAAAAAAATAATTATCGTATCATTGCGCCAACACGCGCTGAATTAAATTTAGAATCCCCTGAATCTATCCAACATTATTTTAAAAATTTTAAAGAAAAAATTGATTCCCTCATTCATTGCGCAGGATTTAATACGCCGAAATTAGCGTTAGATTTAAATGAAGCGGATGTTCAAAAAACATTTCAAATAAACACGATGGCGTTTTACAGCATTTGCAGACAATTATTAAATCATTTTGTAAACCAAAAAGGCGCATCTATTTTAGCGATATCGTCTATTTATGGCCATTTTTCTCGTAAAGGAAGACTTGCCTATGCCACTTCTAAACATGCGCTTGAAGGAATGGTAAAAACATTAGCGCTCGAATTTGGAATACATAATATTAAAGTGAATTGCCTCGCGCCTGGTTTTGTTGACACACAGCTGACACGAAAAAATAATTCTGAAGAAATCATTGAAGGATTTAAACAAAAAATTCCGTTAGGACGTTTAGCCGATCCCATGGACATTGCTGAAGTCGCTTATTTTTTATGTTCTGAAAATAATAAATATATTAACGGCCAATCTATTATTGTGGATGGTGGATATTCTGTTGGAGGATTTCAAGAATGAGTGAAACACAATTTATTATCGATAATAAAAAACTTATCTGCACGATGGATTTCCATTTAAAAAATGAATTCACCGTAAAATCAGTTCCACGACCGTATCGTGTTTCGTGGGATGAATCAGCCAATCCATTTGAACGAATTAATAAAATAATAGCAGAACGTCCGAATAATTTATTACTCATTGATAAAAATGTTTTTGAACTTTACAAAAAAGAATTGAAATGCGCAGCTGATAAAATGTTTGTAGCTGAAGCAACTGAGCAATTTAAAACATTAGACGGTGTCACAGCCATTTTAGATTTTTTACATCGAAATGAATTTACAAAAGGTGAAACATTAGTCGTCGTCGGTGGTGGAATTATTCAAGATATCGGCGCATTTGTCGGCGCGTGTTATAAAAGAGGAATTCGTTGGATACATTTTCCAACCACATTGCTTGCAATGTGTGATAGCTGCATCGGTGGAAAAGCCGGTGTGAATTATCGCGAAACCAAAAATCAAATTGCTTTATTTTCTGCGCCTCACGAAGTCATTATTAATCCATTTTTTTTAAAATCATTACCTGAAGCAGCTATTCAATCCGGACTCGGTGAAATTTTAAAATTATTTTTAACTGCCGGTGGAGATTTTTTAAAAGAATTTAATCGTTACGTAAAAAATGGAAAAGTCACACAATTTGATGCATATAAATATTTAATTTTAGGTGCGCTGACCATTAAAAAAGCCGTTGTTGAAGAAGATGAATTTGAATTAAACATTCGAAAAAGTTTGAACTATGGCCATACACTTGGACATGTCATCGAAAGTTTATCGAATTATGAAATTCCTCATGGATTAGCTGTGGTGTTAGGCATGATGTTATCCAATGAATTGAGTGTAGAAAATAATTTGTTAGATAAAGAGCAAAAAAACTTAATTAATAAATTATGTCGAAATTTGTTAACTGAAAAAGTAATGCAAATATTACGTGCGATGAAATTAGATTCATTGCTAGAAAGAATACGTCAAGATAAAAAAGTAGAAAGTTCCCATGTGAATTTTGTGATGTTAAAAGAAATGGGAGACATTCGTTTCGTAAAATTAGCATTGGATAAAAATTTAGCAGACAGAATTAAAGCCGCTGTACAGACGGTTTTTTAATCTAGTAAAACAGGTTGCTTTTTAAATAAGCAGGCATTAGCATTCGTAGTTTTGATGGGAATTAGAAAAGAGGAATATCTACAATGAATCGATTAGAGCAACAAATGGTTGACCTGCTGAGTGAACTCAAAAATACCTATAACGTGTCGGGCATTAAAGCTGAATTTGAAGCGGAAGGAACACGAATTGAAGAAGCGATGCGTTTAAAAGATGTCACAGCAATGGCGGGTTTGGGGCTCAATATTAAAATTGGCGGCTGTGAAGCGATTAAAGACATGCTGGACGCGGTGAGCTTAGGTGCGCAACGTATTATTGCTCCGATGGTTGAAACGCCTTATGCGCTTCAAAAATTCATTAAAGCAGCTCAATTAGTGCATGGAGATAAATTAGAGCACGTTGATTTATTGATTAACATTGAAACAGAAACGTCTTATAAAAATTTTGCTGACATGTTGAAAGTCCCCGAAATTAAATATTTAAATGGTATTGTGATTGGTCGTGTCGACATGGTGGGTTCATTAGGCATTGGTCGCGATCAAATCAATAGCAAACAAGTATTAGATATCTCGTTAGATTTAGCGAAAAGAGCAAAAGATAAAGGTTTAACAGTGGTTGTGGGTGGCGGTGTGTCTGTTGATGCAATTAACTTCTTTAAAGCATTTCCTGCAGGGCATTTAGATCGTTTTGAAACACGTAAAGTAATTTTCTCTTGTCCCGCTGCAATTAATAATCCTGAAGATGCATTTATTAAAGCCGTTAAGTTTGAATTAATGTGGCTGAATAACAAACGTGATTATTACAGTGCGATTGCGCGTGAAGATAATGATCGTATTACCATGATGGAAAATCGTTACAAAACTTCACTCGAAAAAATTAAAGCAAAGGCAGCTGAAACCGCTTAATATTTTATCATGCCAGCGAAAGCTGGCATCTGCGTCGTTGTTGAGCCCCATGTTTCTTGTGAGATATGATGGCGATCCGGTTTTTATTTAATAAATATTTTATCAAGCCTCAGTGTATTCGCGTTTGGACACGTCGTTGCGATAGTTTGATTTGTGTCGAACACCTCATAACTTCTCGTTGAATAAATTAAGCGATGAGTTTTTGGATAATGGGTATTGTCTAATAATGCTTTTTTATTTACGATTAAAATAATTTTTGCAGAGCGGCTGAAAGTAGCGCAAGGGTCATTTCCCCATTGATCTAGAAATTGATTTATTAGCAGTGGGTTGATAATAAATTCACTGGCTCTATCGATATATCTCAGTTTCCCCCATGTTCTTCCTTTTCTATAGCCTCTTTCGTTCATGATGAAAACAACAGATTTATTTTTAAAATGGTTTTGTATTGAGGAAATAGCTCGTACATCTACAAATGCTCTATATTCACTGGTTCCATGAAACAATAAATAAAAATAAATAAATACACATCCTAAACTAATAAAAATTTTCAATTTAAAAAACGAACTTCGAGTAGTTTGATAAATGCCAGCAAAAAAGAAAGCAACGTAAAGGGGAGAAAACAAAATAACTAATTTATCGAATATATAGTTGTGTGGTCCGTAGCCAGTGGTTGCCAACAAATAGTAATTATAAAAAAGAAACAAGACAGAACATATCAAAATGGAAATAAAAATAATATTTTTTCTAGATTTCCATAATTCATAAATACCCCAGGCGGATAAAGAGAGGCTAATGGCTATAAAAGGGTAACTTCGATGAATCAATTGCGTGGCGACAGCTTCATCTAAATAATGATTAAATTTAAAATAAATATTAGTGAGTCCCAGAATGTCAGAAGGCCAAAGCCATGTCGGTTGTGCATAACCCACATTTCCAGAATTTTTAATGTTAGCAAAAGTAAATAAAATAATTTTATAGCTGAGTGGAAAGACGAGTAAAAATCCTATCAGAATAGTCATTAAAAATAGGGTATTTTGCTTAAATTCTGTTTTATTCCGAGTGATCAACGATATTAAAATAGAAAATCCAATGACGGCAGTAGCGATGGTAAAGACTTCATTGTAAGTGGTAATGATCGCGGCGATACATAAACTTCCCAAAATAAAAATGGGCATTTTATTTGGGTTTTCTTTATTTAAAAGAAACAAAGAAAGAAATAAAGTAAGATAAGCCACGCTAACGATATTAGGAAAAAATCCTTCAATCAGAAAATAAAGTAACGAGCCATTTAATAAAGCAACAATGGCTGTTATTTGAGTGAAAGAGTGGCGTAAATTAAAAGCACTATTGAAAAATAATGCAGATGCCATTATTCCACTCGCAAATAAAATAAATGTGAGTGGAAAAATAATTTCATAAGAAGAAGTATTTAGAATGGTGTTGAATAATCCAGTGATGGAAGGTAATCCCCATCGCAATGCTCTGAGTAATATTTCAATGATGTACACAGAGGTCGTATTATTGATTTGACTTAATTGATGAGACGGTTGGCTGAGCCAGTCCGCAGTAATCGCATAACTGACAATATCAGGATTGAGTAAATGATAAAGAATGCCGTCATGATAATTTCCAAAACAAAAAATCACAAGCAAAGCAACGAGAATAAAAAACCATGGGAAATTTTTAATAACGCTTATTGCATGACGATAAGAAAAATAAAATAAATAATACACACTTATCAGCAATGAAATTCCAAAAATAATTTTGCAAAATAAAAGCAGTAATGTTCTATCTATTCCGAAATGTAAAAAATAAATGCTCGCGATAACAGTGAGTGAGTAGCTCATTAATGGAGAAATAGCAATTGAAAGTAATGCAATCGTATTATTTTTTTCGTGTGGAATAATTTTTTTACACAGAACGTAAGAAAAACCAATCCCCATTAAAAATAAGATGGCATATATTTTAAAATAAATTTCCATTTTTATTTATTTTCCTTGAATTCCAAACATTTCCATAAAAAAAGGTCGAATATTTTTCTTGGGTACACAAAGCACACCGTCTATTTGAACAGAATATTTTCTTACTTTTTCGGGTATCGGAGCAGCTCGAATGATGATGCCATCGATTTGAAATTTATTCCAAAAAGTCGCTAAAAATTTTTGATCCGGCCCATAAAATAAATACGTATACGACAAAGGATATTTTGATTTTTGGAAATGATAATAAGTGTAATCATCCAGAATAAGATTTTTTGAATTATTCACATCGATGTTGCATTCACTTGCAAGTTGATCAAATTGTTTTTTTAATTTCTTGTAATGATAATTTGCCAGGGGAATGCTGGGGCCTGCGAAACCACCTCGAAGCGGGAGCTCATAATTGTGAATCAGTATCCATACTGAAGCGATAGCCACTATTAAAAAATAACCGGTAAAGAAATAAAAGAAATAATTAATTCCTCGTTTTAATAAATAAGGTATTTGCTCTGAAAAATAAATTAATGCAGCGAGGGAAAGTAAGACCCAAATGTATCCCGCATCGTACCAATGTTTAGTATTATTGATTAATAAACTGATAAAAGTACAAATGAGAAGTGTCAAGCTAAGTAAATTCGTCGTAATGATTTTTCGTTTTAATAAATCTCGAAGATAAGAAAAACTATTAGCAGTGATGAGAAGAAAGAATATCGCCAGATAATTCCAGTAAATCAATGTATTCAATTGCACTATTCTAGGCCCCACTTTTATGGGCGGAAGATAATTAATTTCCGTAGTGGGTTGAAAGCTAATGCGGTCAATATCAATTTGATACGTTAAAAGGTTAGTGTAAATTTCTAATAAAAATTGTTTCGGTGCATAGAAAATATTTTGTAAATTAACATTAAAACTTGAAAAAATAGTACTTATTATCGGAGAATCAGGGCAAAGAGTGAACGTGTTTGTCCATGAAACATAATTTTTAAATGCCATCAATACAAATAATATCCATAATGCAATATAAATATAGGTATTTTTAAAATGAGAAAATAAACGATGAGCGATAATGCAGAGGAAAGGTATTAATAAAAAAGTTTTAGCATGAGAATAAAATAGCAGTGAAACACATACAAAAAAACCTAAAGCAATCCACATAGATTGAATTTTATTTTTTACAGGAATTTCAAAAAGCATAATGGAGATTATAAGTAATAATAAAATTCCTGCTTCGGGTCGATTCGTGACTAAGGAAAACGGAACAACTCCAATATTGAAAAGAGCCAGCACACATCCGAGCGCCAAAAAATAAAATAAAATTTTTGTGAGATTTGTTTTAAATAAATTTATATTTTTACGATAGATCTGTACAGATAATAAAATAAAAATCAGCCAACTTGTAATGATGCCAATCGAACGAAACACTTTTAAATTAAATGTATGGCCGTATAAAAGCCACTCCAAAAACGCAGGAAAATACCACCATTTAGGATAAGCGGGTGAAATAGCACGACACATGGGCATTAAATCGAATTTGATAGGGAAGTCATATCCAAATCGAGTTAATAAAATATTTTCTGCAATTTCATCAGGATAAACGGGAAAAAGATAAGTCACATACGCTGCTCGAATGCAAAGCCCCAGCAAGATGAGTGACAATAAAAAAATAATCCACGATAAAATTTTAATAGGTTGTTTTGAATTAATCATTGAAATTGATTCTCTCACGTTCAACTACGAGTGGTTTTTTTCGAACTTGATTAAATATCGCTAAAATATATTCACCTAAAATTCCAATTGAAAGTAATTGGATGCCACCGATAAAAAATAAAGGAATATTAGCTGTATTCATATCATTGAAGAATGATAATGTTTCTATTAATAAAGAATAGAATAAAAAAAATAAACCAGAAATCAATGCAAGTCGAAGAGGTGCGCCACTAAAACTGATCATGCCATTCATCCCTTGCCCAAGCATATGCAGATAACGATTGCGCGATTTTCCAAATTCACGTGCTCGCCACGTATAAGGAATGCCAATGGAAGAAAAACCGCAATCAAATGTCATCAATCGCATAAAAGGTTGCGCATCGTCTATTTTTTTCATCGTTTCAAGCACAACGCGATCGATTAATTGAAAATCACCTGCGCCTGCGGGATAGTTTACATACGTGAGTTTAGAAAGTATTTTATAGTATATTTTTCGTATATTTCTTATTAAAAATCCTTCTTCACGTTTAGCACGAATGCCATACACAATTTCATATCCTTTTTCCCAATGACGCACAAATTCAGGAATGAGCTCAGGAGGATCTTGCAAATCAACAGGCATAAATAATATCACGGCATCACCACTCGCATTTAAAACACCGTTATAGGTATTTTTTAAAATACCAAAGTTTCTTGAGTTAACGATAATTTTAATTCGGCGATCTTTTTTAGCGGCTTCTTTCAAAAGTGAAACTGTTTTATCGGTTGAGCAATTGTCACAAAAAATATGTTCAAAATCGTATTGAGGTAGCTGTGTTTGAAATATTTTTTTTATTTCTTCAGCACATTTTAAAATACTTTCTTCTTCGTTAAAACAGGGTGTAATGATGGAAATTTTTTTCATGCGAATTCCTCAATCGATTGCCATAATTGATTGACCTGTTTATACCAATCATACGATTGTCTGTCATCATTTAGCAGATCACGAAGAGTGGATATTAAATAAGGAACTCTCATATCGATAGAGTTATTTTCAGCACGAGCGGCTTCAAAAGGATGAGTAAAAGTATAAATGTTTTTATTATGTTTAACTTGAAAGATAGAATTCATACTGTGTGTGTGAATAGTCACTCGACAATTGGAGAGATGTGTTCCTCCTAATATTCCTGTCCAAGATTCTAGTTCTCCTTCATTAGATTGTATCGTTTCTGAAAAAAGTACGTTTTTATAGCCTATTTCAGCCAGTAAAGCAATTAAATGAATACCATAAAAACGCAAAGCACCGCCGCCTTCTTTGTGGAATCGCTTCCACGTTTGGATGTTTTTCGCATAATGATGGGCATGAAATTCCCAGATAATTTCTTCTAAACCATTATTTTGTTTTAGAAGAGTTTTCCCCCAATCAGTCCATCTAAAATTATATCCAATGCGAAATTTTTTTTTGGAATGTGTCATCAACTCTAAAATATAATTTGCTTCACTGGGAGAAACCGCTAAAGGTTTTTCTAAGAGATAATAATTTAAATTAGAATAGCCGAGACATTTTTTTAGAAGATTGATTTGTTGAGCAGGAGGTAACGCAATAATAATTGCATCACATTGGCTTAAAATAATGTCTTCTGAAGGTGCCCATTCAATCAAAGAATAATAATGTGCAAGATCGGGTCGTTGCAGAATAATCGATTGATATCGCATTGGAAGTATAACGGATACGTTACATGCGATAAGCGCAGGTAAATATCCATACAAACCAAATCCACTTCCTAGAATAGTTGCTTTCATAGGTTAGGATGTTGAAATAATATCAATGATCTGCCCTTTGTATCCTAAATCATGCATGTAATTTCTTATTTCATTACCAATATGCCAAGCAAAATTAAGTAAAGGAGCTTTGTAGTTGATTGCATCAAATTGTGTATCAGACAAAATGGGGATGCGAGTCCCAGGAACATAATAGCCGACTTTAGCGGAGTGAGGTTTTTCATAAACAGCATCAATATGATTTTCATTCAAACCAAGAA
>Ga0207084_1021_pt1 | contig 44060 bp, 32 predicted proteins | sample Alteio_BWMinHeat_55_FD_153543 | JGI IMG/M metagenome (GOLD analysis project Ga0207084, IMG submission 153543) | Enriched cells from forest soil in Barre Woods Harvard Forest LTER site, Petersham, Massachusetts, United States -... | ecosystem: Environmental > Terrestrial > Soil > Temperate forest >...
AATGCCAGCCATTTATATATTTTTGCTTTTTCTTTTTCAGACAAACTATTTTTAGCTAATTCTAAAGCTGAGTTGATCTGCTTTACTATTTTCTTTTCTTGCTGATCTATCAACTTAAAAGCGAGTAAACGTAATTCATCTTGTTTGTCAGGTAACACAGTACGTATCAGATTGTTACTTTTATCGGCAGAGATAGCAGACAGTGTTTTCAATGCATTAACCCTAGCGTATAAGGGGAATTCGTGAGACTGCAAATGAATTTTTAAACCGGAAACACCATATCTTTTTCGCAATGGTTTTAACGGATCACGTAATGAAAGACTACGTATAGATTGTATTTTTGCATTTTGTTGTCCTAGGCACAGCCATCTAGCAATAATTAAGCTGCCTATAATGCCAAGAATAGGCACGAAAAAGATGAACAAAAAGAGCATAGAAACAATGGAATGATTATAAAACCGAAAAGCATAACGAAATTGATTGATAGCACTTATGATGCAACAACTGGCAACTAAGTGTATGCCCAAGACAATAAAAATGGACCATGTTTGTTGTATGAGTGTAATCAACACAAGACTTTCAAGAGCAAGTCCTATTAGCAGAAAAACGCTAAACATCATCATGCTTCAGCGCCCCTGCCAATAAAGAATAAATATCAGTGTAGGCTGATAATTGTCTTTGTTCAAACTGGACAGACTTTTCATCCAGTCGGATTTTCTTTCTCTGCCAGAGTAATTCTTGAATGCGTGTAATATAACTACTTAGCATGCTTCTTTCAGTGAGTGGCATGAGTATGATTAAAATGATGCTTTCTCCGCGTTTTGTTTCCCAAATAATATCAAGCGCTCGACGTTCTTTAATAAGGAAAAATATGACATCATCTCTAACATCACTTGGTTCCAGATAAAAAACAACAATAGCGCTGTCCACGTCGGCAAGTTGCCATAAGTGTTTTAATTTAAATAATTCACTAGCAAACATAGCGGGACAATCAGGATAGATTTTTTGTAATTTTTCTGCATGACTTGCAGCCCAAGCCTCATCCGCTATGTAGGCTAGCATTAAGGTCAATTTCTCTAGCGTTTCGTCATTAAGTAATAGAAAAGGTATTTCTGTGATGGTGAGCAAGCCCAGTAAATGCCCATCCGCAGTTTGCATAGGTAAAACGGCTAAATATTCACTGGTTTGATTTTCTTCTAAAATATTTAATGCAAGGTAGGACGTTTCCTTGTTCGCTAGGCAACGTTTTATTAATACATCATCACGTTTTAACGGCTTGTTTTTCCCTACACAAGCGATAGCGTCCATTTCCCAATGTTTGTTTTTATATAAATATAAGGCAGCCGAATCTAGGCCTGCTTGGTAGGCTAATAATTCCATGTATTGCATGGCAATAGTTGCATTCATTTTTCCACCTGCTGCTGCGAGTATTTCTCGCAAAGACATAAATGCCTGCCGTAAGGTAGCAGGTTTTATGATTAAGGATTCCTCTAAGGTATCGTGCGATAGACGCAATATGCCATAAGCACGTGATAAAGATTCAAGTCTAGTATCGAGATAGTTGCTTCGTTCTCTTAAGCCATGCTGTCTACTAAGCCACAAGCCATGATATTCTGCGCAAATAAAAGTTAACGTAATACCGCCTAAAAACCAAGATTGATAGGAATCCCAACTGTATAACAAAGCATATAAGGTGTATAACATGGTAAAGACAACTAGCGTAGTGGCTATACCCGCACATAGTCTGCCATGCTGCAATGCAATCATAATAGGTAGAAACCATATCCATGGAAAAAAAGCGTGCACAAATAATGGATCTTTTGGATTGAAGTAAGCACAGCATCCTAATATAAGCGTCGACAATATAATTGTTTCTGTATATCTATGCCTGGCCGTACGAAACATTTTTTAAGCCCTAATAAATTTTATGCTCTTGAGCATGCTATTAATTAAGTTGAGTGCCACTTCACTTAATGCGCTCCTGCTACCGCCACTCTCACTACCAACAGCACTCCAAATCACCTGTCCACTATATACATCGATGACTTCTAAATTGAGACCAACAGCAGGTTCTCCATCTAAGCCTACCTTGTAATTCCATTCAGTAACGTCTCCCCTCATTGCATAATCAGCCGATTGTCTTCTTGCAAAAGCGAGTAATCTTGCACGTTGAATAGGCATTTTTACACCAGGGATAAGTGAAGCCGGTTTAGATTTGTTAGGATAAGTGACAACATTTCTCATCCCTTTTGTGCGCAGCAAATCTGCTGTCATTGAAGCGGCGCGTTCATCTGCTTGTGGCGTTTCTGTCATATTGGTAAAGGGTAAAACAACGATTTTTTGACATGTGTTCAGACAGATAGGCTGACTATGATTGACCTGCATGCTGGTGCAACTAGACAAGAGACTGGCTAGTAAGATGCAAAATAGAGTGAAGCAATAATTCCTTTTTTGTACAAACATGGCTAACTCCTTTATCATTTACTTTTACGTAGTTTATCCGTAATCATATCAATTAGATATATAGCTGGTAGTGCGCACCAATTAAAAAATTAATTTGAGATCTACCTTGGTTGGAAGACGATCTTGAATAATAAAATGATAACTTATCACGCCCAACCAGGCTACCTGCTATGCCAACATCTACGCTAGTACCATAGCCTGATGTAGAAGCATAAAGCCCACCTATATTGGAGTAAGGTCGCCAGGCATGCGTATATTCCTCACGTAGACTATCTCCAAAAACAAAATTAATACCTGTTTGCCAAAAGTTGCGTGTTAAGAGATTTTGCGCCGTGGGCGCCACACTGCTAGGAAAAATCTTTAAAACAGGGCCTTGAATGAGACTATTGTAAGGATTAAATCGATTAATTGAGCCCGTAATTTGAAGGGTGAAATCAGGGTATTCTAGCCAAAATTTGTGATCATATTCGCCAGTGATGACAGTGCCATTGCCTAGTAAGGTTCTATCTTGTAAATGGTAGGTATCGTATTCGAGACTCACCACGGCTTTATCACGGACACTCAAGCCATAATTGACTATGCCTTGATATCTATCTTGTGTTCCAACAAGTAACATGAAGGCATTTAACGTAGAACGTTGATTATATCCCAGCCGTCCCGTCAGCGTGAGCTGACTCGTCACGCCATATTCACCACAAATTTCCGCTGCATAGTAATTATATAATAGGTCTCTGTCATAGAAATCCAGGCTAAGATCGCTGCGGCTTGTTTTTCGCCTAAGAACGACACCCACTCTTTTATCAAAATAAGAATGGCTAGCTAAATTACCCACATTATTTGTTTTAGGATCCCAAATGACGGTATAAGGTTTGATGCTTATAAAATTTGTTAAATATAACTTCGCATTGATATTTGTCCTTGGACCTTGCATAGAGCCAAACTGTTCATATTCAGTTTCGATGACAGCCGTGTTTGCTGTTTGTAAAAAAGCATCAACCATGATTTGATATCGTTCGGATTCACGCGAATTTTTCATGCCCTCGTATGCCAATGTTTGAGCCAGGGCTATTTCATCAACTCTGTTTGCCGCTTCTACTCTATCTTTTCTTGGTAATGCATAAGGCATGGTCGCAAGCATCTTATGCATTTTAACTTGGTCATTTTGCATGATGGCTAGTTTGAGTGCTGCCCACGCTGGAATGCCTTCAGAATAATAATAGGCAGCTAGGTAAGCAGCGAGTTCATAACTATTATGAGCAAGGGCCCATGCCATTAGGCTATCAGCCGCAGAGGAGGAAGGATTCGCTGTGGCAAGATAGGAAGAGAGGAAATAAGTGGTTGCTGCAGGAGAGAAGTATGCAGCTAACTCGTTATAAGCTCCCCAAAAATCATAGTCCTCCTTATCATGAAGACGTAAATTTTTTTGAATCTTTTGCCAACTTGCTAAGCGAACTTCATACGCCGATTTATTATAATTTAATGTTTCCAATAGCTGTGAATAGCTGTTGTACCATGCAGTATGATGTGTTTGTGTGCTTTTTTCTGCATCGTAAACACTTAAGGCCTTCTTTGGCTGGTCAAACAGCATAAATGCGCGAACATAAACATCGGCCCAATCATCGTTTTTGGAGGCGTTTGTTTGCCAAACAGCTAAAGCACTCATTAAGTAATCAGGCTGACTATGCGGGACAAATAAACTCAGTTGATTTTCCATTGCGTTTAGATACATTAATTTTAAATGACTATTTCCTGGGTAATCTAGGACTGCTTGTAGCAGGAAAGGCACTATCAAAAACGCTTTGCCTGAATGCTGTAAAATTAAGATGCGTGCATTCCAATAATCAGGATAATCCGCGAGTGTTACCCGCAAAGAAGCAGACAGTGGCATGTGATAGAGTGCCGTGAGTGTATTCCAATCCCGCAAGCCTATAGCTAAGTTGGTCGCTTGCAAAAACACTGCTATATTATGATATTGTTGCCATGCTTTAATGGCTATGCTTAATGTTTGTCTCGCTGCGCTTTTGGGTTGCAATAACAATAAACGTTCTAATCCTTCTTCACTAATCTGATTTAGATTATACAATTTCATGTAATCCCGACGGCTTATTGCCTCTTTTCCCACTATCCAACTCAATTCAGCTTCCGTTTTCCAAAAATCAGGATTATTGACATGATTGGATGTTGGTAAAGCCATTAATTGTTGGAGGGCTTCTTTGAGTTTAGCATGCTTGTAGTCGATTTCTGCGAGCATTAATGCGTTATTTACTGTTGCACCATATTGCTCTTCAATTTCTGTTAATGTTTTTGATGCATTCCTATCATCACCTAATTCACGGTAAATATTAGCGATAATTTGTAAATATTGTTTGTTAGCATGCTTAGCGTTATTTTGTCGTAAAAATGTAAGAGCACGCTCTGGCTGGCCAGATTGATCGTAAGCAATACCTAAGGCGGCAATGATGTTTGTATCATCGGGATGGAGTTTATATTGATATTCAAGTAATGGAATAAGACTATCGTAGCGACTTAAGTCGCTAGCCATTTTTATCGCTTGCGTTAAAAATTTTGCTTGATGTTCGCTTTCAATGAGATAAGTCAATTGCTCCAAAGCGACATCAATATTATTAGTCCAAATAGCGGTTTGTATTAAACGCTCACGCCACACCAGGGATTTAGGCATCTTTTTAGTGGCGCCTAACGAAAGTGCAAAAGCGTCTTTCACATTGCCGCTGTAGAGAAAGGTCTTATAGGCAAGCTCAAATGTTTCACTATCATAATTAGCATTGATCAAGGGATTTTTATTAACGTTGACTGGTTCAGAAAGTTGGGTTGGAACTTGGACTTCTTCGTCGGCGTAAAGAAAAGAATTAAAAAAATAAAATAGAAATGCGACAGCATAAATAGCTATTTTTTTATACTTAATTTTTATAAGGGAATGATTCATATATTATCAAGGCTCATTTTAATAGTGCCCGCTTAATATAAACTTCTGCCAAATCTGGCTTATTTGCCGCTAGACAATATTGAGCTAGGAAAGTCAACATGGCTTTGTTGTCTATAACGTTATCTTGTAGCGTTGAAATGAGTTTAATGCCTTGATCAAACAATCTTCCTGCTTCCAATGCTTTTAATGCATTAATAATATCAACTCGTTTTTGCTCTACTGTTTTTTCCTGTTGCTCAGCCAGCATATAATATTGAGCACTAACGGCATGTTGGCTGGTTTGAAGTGCCGTTTGTGCAATCTGCTTTAATAATAAGGGATCTTTTACCTGTCCTAATTGCTGATAGTAACTGAGCGCTAATGCGGGCATTCCCAAGCTTAATGCCATTTTTGCTAACGTTAAAACTTGATCTTTTTGCAAAGGCAACTGAGTGAATGTACCCACTTCTTTGCGCAAATTCATGAATGCTGCTTCTCGTTCAAGGCCGTGGGGCATTTGATATGCCTGAGTATATTTGATCTGAAATCGCAATAAACGAGCTTCGTTTGCCATAGCGCTGTCTTTTTCTAATAGACTAATTTGATGTTCTGCGGCTATCCAATCATATATACCAATTTCTTGTTGTATGAGTGCGATACGCAGTGAATATCGTTCAGGATACAGTGGAACAAGTTGTTGCAAATAATACAGCGTGATGGCCTGTGGCTGCGAGATTGTTAAAACCGTATCAGGCAAAGTCTTGATAGGGAAAAATAGCGCAGAGATAATTGACACGCAAACAACAAAAATAAGGATAAACCACCAGCTTAATATGCCCGTTTTAGTCTTAATGTTGTTGGCAGTTGATTCGTAATTCATCGCTATCCTTGCCTTGCAAATCATATGACGTTACGTTTTCTGTCATGGTTTTTCCTTTGAGCAAAATATTTTTCTGCCTGAGTTCACAACCTGACATATTGGCCAATTTCCAATTTAAAGGCATATCACTTTGTAGACGTATTAATATGTCATTATTCTCATGCTTGAATTCTGTTATGCGACCATTGGCGTCGACTAAATAAGGCAACTTAGGGGCTTCTTTAGTTAAAATGACACGGGTCTCTAGCGCTGGTCCTAAATGCAAGTAGTAGCACTCATTATGGCTATTGTAGCCAATGACATTTGGACTGCGTTCTAAATCAGGATAACCCCAATTTTTTGGAATGCGTAATTCCCTAACCCTCCCCGTGGTGTGAATTTGAAACCCATCGCTTGTGCGGGCAATACTGGCAGCATTGGCATCTAATACTTTAGCAACATATTCTGATGCATAGATAGGCATGACAGGCTGAGATAAAACCCATTGATAGACTTTATCTAATCCTATTAATGCGGCAGTCTTAGAGCCAGAATAAAAATGATAATAAATATCGATAGGTTTGAATCGATGTGGACTGTCGGTCAGTTTATACGTATCTATAACACGTTCAAATCCATAATAGGGATGACTCCAAGAATTGGTGTAAAACTCTTCATTAGTAATAGGTGAATAAACCTGAAAATAGTCGCCTTGTTGTCTACCAGAAGGACTGATAGCCGTCATGGAGGGAAATGTGCTGACAATGTGTGTGTCTCCTCCATTTAAATTGGCTAAATTCACTTTGAAGGGGATGCTCAATTGATTTTCATTGACGTTAGCTGAACCAGACCATAGTAATACTTTGCAGGTTTTACCTGGGGGGACTAGATTTTTATTGATGTAATCGGCGGAGCCTGCAATTTCCACATTAGCGTCAAAAACATAATTTGGGATGGGAAGATTGTATTTTCCTGATGGGAAAGGATGTTCTAGCATTAAAATCCAGTTAAAGGGATGTGAATAAGTATGTGAAGCAACTTCTACCCAGGGTAATGCAAAAATTCTACGGGCGATTTCTACCAATTGTGATGAGTATGCGGGATTAAGCCCATTAGCGGCGATAGTCCCTGTGATGACAGATACCGTCGTTGGGATGCGATAACGTTTCAAAATACGATTTTCTATTTCTACGGCAGCAAAATCTCCACCCTTCCATTCTGCTTTAGTGGAGAAACCATCGCCATCAATGTGGGCAAACATCAAACGGCGTCCATTTTCAGTTGTGATATCAGGAATAGGGAAGGGCTGTAAACGTAACACCAATGGCAACCAAGTCAGTGGATTAATGACCCATAAATTTTCATCACTAGGCAAGTTGATGCTTACATAAGGTTCTAATGCATAGCCTCCCCATGGCGTAATAGCTATGGCATCTTGTGTCTGCTTATTTTCATTCATGATTTGCAACAGAACGCGGCTATTGTTTGCTTTAATCGGGAAAAAACTAAATCGATCAGGGTAAGCGCTTATTTCAAAACCAACGACATTTTTATCTTGTTTGGCAATATGCACAGATTTAGGGTATTCCGACTGTTCCATGACATTTAGCCCAAAAGGTGCAAGGAGTTTTTGAGTTGGATCAAAACCAAAGCTACCCATAAATAGTATGGGTATACCATCATGAAGATGTTTAACTACCCAGTCGTGCAATTTTAGTTTAAGTGACTCTGTCTTGGGAGACGCCCATACGACTATGCCCGCATAATCTTCAGCAAAAAAATTTTCAGGCAGAGGCATATTGGCGTCTTGAAACCGAGGCAAATAGCCTAAATATTCTAAGGGTAGAGCCAATAACAAAAATGCACTCGGAGTAAATATGGTTGGCTTAATTTCGTTGTTGGTATAAAGGATGAATATTTTCCTGGCGACAGGACTAACACTACCTACGCCTCTACTTTGTAATTGTCCATCAGTAACCCACGGTATCATGCCAAGGGCAGAGATTTGTTTGGCAACCTTGAGTGCTTCGCTGCGCCTATTTGGCGGCAGATAGTCAATGACAATAACCGGCAGCCCTAATTGCTGGACTTTCTTTAATTCGATTAATAAATTTGCCCTGTTTGTTGCAGAAACAGGCAGGTATTGTTTCTTGTTCTCGTCCCAACTGGCGAACAGTGATTCGGCTGCAACGGCAAATACGGCATCATGTATGGTGGGGAGTAGCGAAAAACCACGATTTAAAATCAATTTCGCTTCTGGATAGCGGCTTTTAATGGCGCGTATCAGTTGGATTAATCCATTTATTTGTTGCTGCTCTTCTTTGGCGTCAAGACCGGCAAGTTTGTATGAATCTAATGTGTCGAGAAAAAAGCCACGATAGCCTTTGTCCCACAAGGGCGCAATGATGTGATCGAGAAAGAAGCTTTGCCACGCTGGCTGAGCTTGGTCCATTACCTTTGAGTGCCAGGTTTTATTTGTAGCTATGACCCATTGTGGGGATATTTGTTGATAATAAGCTGCAGACTCGGCGACTTCTCCCACACTGACATAAGCAAATAAGTTGCTATGAGGCATATTATAGTTGACTGAATTGATAGCATCGCTTGGGTTAACGACAACAACATCAAAAACTCGCAACTGATCGACGGGGGGAAGGTGTCCATAGTAAAAAGCAACGGATGATAAACTCGCTAAGCTAGACAGCGGGAAAATAAGAAAGAAAATTGCAAGAAATCTAACTAAATTTTGCATTAAACCAACTTATCCTTAAGTAAAGTTTGCATGTCTTTAACCCAAGAGTATCGCCTATTTTCTAATAGATTACTATTCGATGGGGTAATCGCATCTAGCAATAAAAAAGCCTCATCGTTGTTCACGATGAGGCTTTTGTTGATGGAACTCGCCAATAACGGATATGTTCTAATTAGCCAATTCTAGTAACAAAAATTCGAATCGGGCCCGATGTCGCCGCTTGACCACACACATTAGTTGCAGTGACGGTTGCCGTCATGTTCTGAGCAGTAACACCCACTATTGTGATTACACCCGTGGCAGGGTTAATCGTCACACTATTCCCACCCGTTGGAGGAGGAGTAACGTTAATGGTGTAAGTCAAACCTGAGCTTGGACTAAATAAGGTGGATGCATTAAAGGTCGTCGTCCCACCAAAATTGTTTAAGCCTGCAATTGAGCCAATCACTGTTGGTACTGGCGTACAAGCTGGATCAGGTATTTGTACCCCTTCATCAGTAATAGCCAAGACTTGTGGCAGGTAAACAGCTGGTGTTGCCGTCCATGCTTCTAAATCATTATTGGGAACGGGAGGAGCAAGGACTTCACCTTTCAAGTCGCCTTTCAAGCTCACTCTTCTAGGCAGGCAACGTTGATCCATGAAGTATTCCACAATAACGCCCACATTATAGGTATTAGGCAAGGTGGTTTTTCCAGCCGTATAATCAGCATCCAAACCTAAAGCCCATTTACCATAATAGGGAATATTGCTCCAAATCACATCTGCTTCATAATTATTGAACGGTTTACGCACTGCTGCCGCTAAATCAAATGTCACGTCTTCTGTAATTGCTTGGCTAAACGTGAAAGTTCCACCTAATCCATTGGCATTTTCATTAGGTGAATAGTTTTTGTCATAGCGCACACTATCATAATTAAGTGCTAAACCCGCCCTACTCCCTTGCCAAGGTTGAATAGAAACGCCAGGGCTGATACCACCCGCATTCGAACCAGCAATACGTCTATTATCCTTAAAACTTTGCACCACACCGCCGGTAATAAACGTTCCCTGGACAGAACCCAAGGTTTTACTCGGGGCATGAGACAGGTAAGCATTAACGTCGAACCAGGGATCGTATTCGTACCCAGCAAAATCATATCGATAAGCAGCACTGATAGAACCTTGGCTTACCCATTGATCTGTCGTGCCAGAAAAGAAGGCATAGGTAATATCTTGCACTAAGTAATCAGCTGACACCTTTAAGTATTGATTTACGTCTAATTTCCAACCTAAGGTACCGCCTATACGAAAATTTTTGAGACCTGCTTCGCCTAATATTGAAAAAGCGGTGGTATCAGTAACCGTATCAGTAAAACGAGCTTTTAAAGTGGGCCCTAAGAAGGTAGTCGGATGACTGGTATTAGGGATGCCTGCATATGCTGCACTGAGACATAACAAACTGCCTCCCAGTGCTAAAGCTAATTTAGAGAACTTATTCATAACGCTTACCTCCGTGTAAACACCAAACTAAAAATTCAAGTAGACCTGGAACCAGGAAAATTAAGATATTAAGGGAATCATTTAGTGAAAGCAAACGTTAATTTTGCATACTGAACCACATGAAGAGTTTGGCAGCCTTGATAGCGTTTACCCTATCAAAACTGCCCGACCAGTAAAGAGACCGCGCATCTTGCAACGGCTCAAAAAACTAGAGTTACTTACTTGCTTTCTTTGGTGGACGTCCGCGACGGGCTGTTGATTTTTTCTTAGGCTTCACTGCCGATGATTTTTTTCCTTTTTTGGATTTCACAGCGGATGACACTTTTTTCGTTGCCTTTTTAGCAGGTCGCTTACTTGCTGCAGACGATTTTTTTGTTGCTTTAGTACGACGTTTTGAAGAACTTGTTTTTTTCACATCTTTCTCCTCGATTAAATTTAGACTGCGCATTTTGCCACAAAATATTTGAATAAACTATTAGTTTTTTATAAACTTGTTTCCGTTATTTGATTTTAAACTTCCTAATTTATTACATATCTATTTTTTACAGGAATCTTATGATGAAAAATCGCTGCCTACTCTCGGCTGTTTCACTCACTGTCACCTTGTTGGCTATCAATGCCAATGCGCTTGAACTAAGCGAAAAACCATTAACAGCTACTGTAGCCGTTACCAGTTTGCAATCTAAAACCATGAGAGCTGCCGCAGCAACCAAGAAAGTGGTACTCATGAATATTCAATTAACGAATAAAGAAAAACAAACCTTTTTCAATTCGCAACATTCACTCTCTTCCTCTGCAAAGGTTTCCCAAACGTCTACGCCCACTAATGCCAGTGTCAACATGAAGAGCATGCCCGTTTTAGATCAAGGGAAACACGGCTCTTGCGTCACGTTTGCAAACACGGGTGCGATTGATGCCTTACTTAAAAAAGGGGACTATGTCAGTCAATTATGTCATTTGAATTTGGGACGCTATTTAAAACTCAACGGATATTATCCTAGCGGTTGGAATGGAAGTTTCGGTCCTTGGGTCTTAGACCAAATTACTCGTTTTGGAATTATGAATACCCAGGATCAAAAAATCTATTCTTGTGGTGGTATCAAGGAATATCCTATCTATGATGAAGAAGAAATTGGTATTCCTGTCACTTTAGATGAATTCAAAGTCCGCAGTAAAGCGGTGAAAACTGAAAAACGTGTTTTCTTATGGCAATCCATATTAACTATCATGGATAGAATTTTTGACGATGAAGATAATCCTTATGATGCCGACAAAGTAGTGTTAAAAATCAAACAAACCTTGGCCTCTTCTAATCCTTACGAACCCACTGCTCTGATTACCATGGGTGTCTTCCTTCCTTTCAGCCATTGCAACATGGGTGCCTGTGCCACTTATCATGCTAAAAATGATACCTGGGCCCTTACCTCAGCCATTGCAAACGATTCCAATCTAGGAGGTCATGAAATGATAATCACCGGTTATGACGATAAAGCCACGGCCATTGATAATGAAGGTCACGTCCACACGGGTTTATTTACTTTGCGAAATTCCTGGGGCGAAGAAGTAGGCGATCACGGCGATTTTTACATGACTTATGATTTCTTTAAGAGGTATGTGATGGAAGCTCAAAAATTAATGATGGTGCATAATAAGTTTCTGGGCTGATGTCATCCCCGCGCATCCACTTCTCGTCATCCCCGCGAAAGCGGGGATCCATTTTAAAAATCCCTAACCCAACCCATACTTAACATATACCTTACTCACCACCGCTTGCTTTTCCGCCATCCAACCCTGATTAGCTTTCACTTCGCGCTCCAGCATAAGCAGTTCTTTATCTAATTCCTGATTACAGGCCGTCGCAATCCCATCTAAATCAAGCGCGGCATACACTTCCTTGGTAAATTCAGGAAAAAAGGCCTGCATTTCTGCCAAGGTTAATTCTTCCAATCGGCATTGCTTTTGTACACAGTGTGCGACCATTTTGCCCACGACTTCGTGGGCCTTACGAAAAGGCACGCCTTTTTTAACTAAATATTCCGCTAATGCCGTGGCATTGAGATACCCTTCTTGGACCGCTTGTCGCATAACATCCACATTGATGTGTAAGGTAGATAACGCAGGAATATAAATGCTTAGGGTTTGCTGTACTGTATTGACCACATCAAAAAGCGGTTCTTTATCTTCTTGTAAATCTTTGTTATACGCCAGCGGCAATCCCTTCAACAGTGTCAACATGGCCATGAGTGCGCCATATACCCTGGCCGTTTTACCTCTACCCAATTCCACTACATCGGGATTTTTCTTTTGCGGCATAATACTGCTGCCTGTACTAAAGGCATCATCAAAATGGACAAAATTAAATTCCTGACTAGACCACATCACCAATTCTTCACTCAAACGAGAAAGATGCATCATGATGAGCGAAGCTGCGGCAATAAACTCAATGACAAAGTCCCTATCGCTCACAGCATCTAAAGAATTGAGATAAATTCCATCAAAAGCCAATTCTTTTGCTACATAGTGTTTGTCCACGGAAAACGTGGTGCCAGTCAAGGCAGCTGCGCCTAGCGGTGATTGGTTCACACGTGGCCAACTGGAAATTAAACGAGCGCAATCCCGTCCTAACATGGCCACATAGGCCAACCAATGTTTGGCTAAATAGATAGGTTGGGCTCGCTGTAAATGCGTATACCCTGGCACTATGATCTGGCGATGTTCGCGCGCTAACTGCAATAAAGTGGTTTGCAATTGCGTCAATAAATCTACCGTCACGAGTAATTGCTTGCGCAAATACAAATGCACGTCCAAAGCCACTTGATCATTACGGCTGCGGGCCGTATGCAACTTTCCTGCGGCTGGGCCAATGTCTTCACTTAACAGCCGCTCAATATTCATATGAATATCTTCATCCTGAGTAGAAAAGGCTACTTCGCCGGCTTGTATCTTGTGCGCAATCCGCGTCAGTCCTTGGCTAATTTCATTTTGTTCTTGTGCACTCAACATGCCGCTATGATGCAACATACCGGCATGTGCCAAACTCCCCAGAATATCTTCCATCGCCAACGCATGATCAAAGGTAATGGAAGCCGTATACTGTTCTACGCCTGGATGCGTGGGTTTGGTAAAACGTCCCGACCATAATTTATTGGTCATGCTTCTCTCCATTCAGATTGACTCCATGATGAATTTGCGTCGGTAAGCCCCATAATTTGATGAAACCAATAGCGGCATGATGATCAAATTGATCTTCAACCGCGTACGTGGCTAATTTTTTAATATACAGCGAGTGCGAAGACTTTCTTCCCACCACAGTGGCACGGCCTTTATGCAATTTCACTCTCACTTCTCCCGTCACATACTCTTGGGTAGTGCGAATAAACGCATACAAAGCATCACGCAAAGGTGAAAACCACAGCCCGTCATAAATCAAATTCGCAAATTGTTGTTCGATATAAGGCTTCACATGGGCCACTTCACGCACCAAGGTCAAGGATTCTAATGCTTTGTGAGCGGTGATCAGCGTCATGGCAGCCGGTGCTTCATACACTTCCCTTGACTTAATCCCAATTAAACGATTTTCAACATGATCAATACGTCCCACACCATGTCGTCCCGCGATTTGATTTAATTCAGCAATAAGCGCAGGAAAAGACTTGGCTTGACCATTTAAGCTGACAGGGATGCCGTGTTCAAAACCAATAATAATTTCTTCTGGTTTCTCAGGTGCTTTTTCAAAGCTGTTGGTCAAGGCATACGCGGCTTCCGGTGGTTCTACCCACGGATCTTCCAATACACCACACTCGCAACTTCTGCCCCAGAGATTTTGATCAATACTAAACGGATTATTCAATTCAATAGGCAAAGGAATATTGTGTTTTTTAGCATAAGCAATGGCTTCTTCCCTAGGCATAGGATGTTCCCGTGCGGGAGCGACAATCTGTAAATGAGGAGCCAAGGCTTTGATGGACACATCAAAACGCACTTGATCATTGCCTTTACCCGTACAGCCATGGGCCACGGCTTCGGCATTTTCCTTTTTAGCAATTTCCACTAAGGTTTGCGCAATCAGAGGACGAGATAAAGCAGAAATGAGAGGATAAACCCCTTCATACAAGGTATTGGCTTGCAAAGCCGGTACGAGATATTCTTGAGCAAAGCGATCTTGCAAAGGCAGCACATAGCATTTACTCGCGCCTACCTTTAATGCTTTTTCTTTTACCGGTTCAAGTTCTTTGCCTTCTCCCACATCCATGGTTACGGCAATGACATCATAGCCATATTGTTCTTGTAGCCATTTGATAGAACAAGACGTATCTAAACCGCCTGAATAGGCCAGAATAATTTTTTTAGTCATGATGAGGGTCCTCTGTATTTATAGTTAATTAACGGTATTACTTAATAAATGTAACAACAGTGCTTTTTGCACATGCAAACGATTTTCACTTTGCCTAAAGATCACGGATTGTGGATGTTCAGGTAAAGTTTCGCTGACTTCCTTGCCCCTCTCCATAGGTAGACAATGCATAAACACTGCTTGCGGATCCGCTTGTGCTAACAACGCTTCATTCACTTGAAACCCTGCAAATAAATGTTCAGCCGTTTTATCTTCAAAACCCATGCTAGTCCAGACATCGGTGTATATCGCATGCGCACCCTTAACCGCCTGCTTAGGTTCTGAAAAAGAACGGATCTGACCTGTTCCTGTTTTCACTTTAGCTAAGCTGGTGGCCAAGATGCCTGCATCTGGTCCCCTAGTCTCTGGGCAACAATAATGTATGGTCACTCCCAATGCAGGAGCCAGCAATAATAAACTATGCAAAATATTATTTCCGTCGCCTATATAACTTAAGGTCAAGCCCTGCAGTGAACCAAATAATTCTTGTAGGGTCAATAAATCTGCGAGGATTTGGCAGGGGTGATGTAAGTCCGACAAGCCATTAATGATAGGAATGTGCGACACCTGGCTCATGCGTGATAATAAGCTGTCGGCGTGAGTACGTACCATTACCGCATGACAATACCCATTCAATACTCGCGCTTGGTCTTCGGGTGTTTCGACCTTACGTGTATTGCCCACACTTTCTACCACATCGCCGCCTAATTCACGCATAGCAATGGTAAAACTAAATCGTGTACGCAAAGAAGGTTTGTCAAATAACAAGGCCAAATGCTGTCCGGCTAAAGCCTGTTGATGTTTGTTTTCCAACCTTTCCTTTTTCAATGTCAACGCGTGTTGAAGTAAGCGTTGGATTTGTACCGGAGTCAATTCTTCTCCCGTTAAAAAATGCGTGGGAGGTTTTTGATATTGAATGTCTTGGTATCTATTTTGTAAAGAAACCACGTGATAATCCTCCGTTAAATAAAAAACGATAGCCGCGACCAAGGCTTGTGCTGCACGCAAAGTCGTCGCATGACAAATGCCTTTGTCCACGGCAAAACGTGCTGCCTTCAGCACCACTTCATCAAAGGTAGCCATATCATTCAAAGCAATAATCAATACGCAACCCGCAGGGGCTCGGTCCTTTTCGGTATGCACGGTAAATCCTAATGCAGTGAGTTGCTCAGCCAGCGGGACTAAGGCCGCTTGTAAACGAGGAGCGGCCAGCAACCATGCCGGCCCACCTACACGAGGTAGATTATTCCCGGCCGCAAGCTGGGCTTTTGCATACGCTTCATTAGCGGTTGCGCCTATGCCCATGGCTTCGCCAGTCGATTTCATTTCCGGCCCTAGCACAGCGGGTGATAATGAAAATTTGGCGAAAGGTAATACTGCTTCTTTCACACAATAATAAGGAAGCATTTCCGGCAAGCCCACCTTTACATTCGCCAACGTTTGGCCGAGTACACATTGCGTAGCGATTTGCACTAACGGTAAGCCCGTGGCCTTGCCTAAAAAAGGTAGCGTTCTCGACGCACGCGGATTGACTTCCAAAATGTAAACCATGTTATCTTGTACAGCAAATTGCACGTTAAACACGCCACGCAGCTGCAACTGTTTAGCGAGGATTTCCACTTGTTGGCAAATAGTGGCTTGTATCTCACGCGATAAATGAATAGGCGGCGTGATGCAAGCAGAATCCCCAGAGTGAATACCGGCTGCTTCCACATGCTCAAGTAAACTCGGAATCCACACCTCATGACCATCGCAAATCGCATCCACATCAATTTCAATGGCTTGATCCAGAAATTGTTCTAAGAGCACGGGATGTTTGGTATGTAGGGCAAACGCTTTAGTCAGACAACGTTGCAATTGCTCTTGATTATTCACCACAGACATGGCCGCGCCGCCTAACACAAAAGACGGCCTAACAATGAGAGGAAAACCAATTTCTTGCGCGGCCGCTAAACCTTGCTCCCCATTATAAATACATTTATTTTGCGGTTGTTTTAATTTTAAAGTGTGCAGTAATTGCTGAAAAGCTTGCCTGTCTTCTGTCAAGTGAATGGTGTCTACATTCACGCCGAGTAAAGTCACCCCAGCCGCTGTTAATCCTTGGGCCAATTGTAAAGGGGTTTGCCCACCGTATTGCACAAAGACACCTAAGGGTTTTTCCACATGAATAATCGCTAATACGTCTTCTAAAGTCAGTGGTGTGCAATACAATCTATCGACTACATCATAATCCGTTGACACGGTTTCAGGATTGCAATTAAGCATGATGGTTTCATAGCCCGCAGCTTGTAAAGCGCGTGCCGCATGCACACAACAATAATCAAATTCTATGCCTTGACCAATGCGATTAGGACCACTCCCTATAATCATCATTTTGGGACGTTGGCTAGGGACTGCTTCACAGACTTGTTCATACGTGCTGTAAAGATAAGCGGTAGGAGCGACGAATTCGCCTGCACAACTATCTATGCGTTTATAAACCGGTTGTAATTGCCATTGGTGGCGTAAGGCCGCAATATCTTCTGCACTACACTGTAACAAAGTCGCGAGACGAGAATCGGCAAAACCCATTTTTTTATACGTCTTCAATAAGGCCGGCGTCAAATCAGCGAGAGAGAGATGCGCTATCTCTTGTTCCACTTGAATCAGAGAATGAATCGCCGCCAAAAACCACGCATCAATATGTGTAAGTGCATTGACTTGTTCTATGGTCATGCTCCGCCTAAACGCTTCCCCAATTGCAAACACTTGCAAAGGTCCGGCTTCGCTCAATTGATCATGCAAAGCGTGCAGATTTAATTCAGCAAACAAGGGTCCCAATCCATCTTGCCCTATTTCCAAACTACAAATGGCTTTTTGTAATGCTTCAGTAAACGTACGGCCTACAGCCATGACTTCACCCACTGATCGCATTTGCGGCCCGCGTTTGATTTCACTACCCGGAAATTTTTCTAAATTAAAGCGCGGAATTTTTACCACCACGTAATCTAAACTGGGTTCAAAAGACGCTGGTAATTGTCCGCCTGTAATATCATTTTTTATTTCATCTAAGGTATAACCCACGGCTAATTTAGCGGCGACTTTAGCAATAGGAAACCCCGTCGCTTTGGAAGCCAAAGCAGACGAGCGCGACACCCGTGGATTCATTTCAATGACGACCATTTTTCCGGTCTTGGGATGCACAGCAAACTGCACATTACTGCCACCCGTGTCCACACCTACCGCACGCAACACCGCAAAGGCTGCTTGCCGCATGGCCTGATATTCTTTGTCTGTCAACGTTTGCACGGGGGCGACTGTAATGGAATCGCCGGTATGTATACCTAAAGGATCTACATTTTCCACGCCACACACAATAATGCAATTGTCCTTCCTATCGCGTATCACTTCGAGTTCATACTCTTTCCAGCCAATGAGGGCTTCATCTATCATGACTTCTTGCAAGGGAGAAGCCGCAAAAGCTTTTTCACACAATTGCATAAATTCATCAGGAGTAGTGGCAATACCCGCACCGCTGCCACCTAAGGTAAACGAAGGACGAATCACTAAAGGTAATTTCATTTGCGTTAAACAAGCTTGCGCTTGTTCTAATTGATGTACTGTTACCGCGTTTGGAACTTGCAACCCAATTTGCTTCATTAAACTTTGAAATAAAGTTCGGTTTTCCGCTAATTCAATCGCCTTCACGGAAGCACCTATAATCTCCACCTGATATTTTTCTAATACACCAGACTGTGCTAAAGCCAAAGTACAATTTAAAGCCGTTTGTCCACCTAGCGTAGGCAATAAGGCATGCGGTTTTTCTATGGCAATAATACGTTCCACGACTTCAGGTGTGATGGGTTCTATGTAAGTCGCATCTGCTAATTCAGGATCCGTCATGATAGTCGCCGGATTTGAATTCACGAGTATGATGTGGTAGCCCTCTTCTTTCAGCGCTTTACAGGCTTGCGTTCCAGCGTAATCAAATTCACACGCTTGGCCAATAACAATGGGGCCCGCGCCAATAATTAAAATACGTTTAAGGTCAGTTCGCTTTGGCATGAGAGACCTCAAGCAAAGCAATGAATTGCACAAATAAATCGGTTAATTCGGTGGGACCCGGCCCCGCTTCAGGATGCCCTTGAAAACCAAAAGCAGGCACGTCCTTGCGTTTTATTCCGGCTATACTGCCATCAAAAAGAGAATGATGCGTGATCTCCAAACAAGTCGGTAAATTTTCTTGGTCTACCACAAACCCATGATTTTGACTGCTAATCGCCACCATTTTATTTTGCAAGGTTTGCACAGGATGGTTGGCACCGTGATGTCCAAATTTCATTTTTTTAGTGGATGCCCCACTGGCCAAAGCTAACAATTGATGTCCAAGACAAATGGCCATCATAGGAATGGCCTGCTGTAATAAGGTTTTAATGGCTGAGATAGCATACGTACACGCCGCAGGATCGCCTGGTCCATTGGATAACACCACACCATCAGGATTTAATGCCAATACCGCTTGCGCCGATGTCTCCGCAGGCACCACAGTCACGTGACAACCTAAATTAGCGAGACAGGTCAAGATACTGCGTTTCACACCAAAATCATAGACCACAAGATGAAACCCTTTAGCGCTGGATTGAGAAAAAATATACGGTTTATCCGTGGTTACCGTTTTCGCTAAATCACGTCCCTCTAATCCATTAAATTGTTTAGCCTGTTGCAAAGCATGAGACACATCAATATCACCCGTCATCAAACAACCGGCTTGACTACCGTGTTCGCGCAAATGATGCGTCAATGCCCGAGTATCGATGTCACTCACAGCGATCACCTGATGTGTTTCAAAAAAATCAGTCAGTGTGGTTTCAGACCGCCAATTACTCGCGACCTGAGAAAAACTTCGCATTATTGCTCCTTTGGCAAAAACGCGGTCGGATTCCATATCGACGGTATTCACACCCACATTCCCAATATGCGGTTGGGTGAAGACAATTAATTGTTCTGCATAAGACGGGTCCGTCATTATTTCTTGGTAGCCCGTTTGCGCCGTATTAAATACCACCTCACCGCAGACATGGCCCAATGGTCCCACGCTGACGCCTTCAAACACAGTCCCGTCTGCTAACACTAAAACACCTGGCTCGGGTTGAGAGTGGCTCTGTTTCATGGCTAGTCCTGATTGATAGTGATTTATTAATTTTTACTATATTGAATATTTATTCGTTTTTTAGTATTATTATTCATTCGGGGAGAAAAGGCAACACTTAATTTTGAGGTTCGTATGATTAATATAGGTATTATTGGCGCCACCGGCTATACCGGCATAGAGCTATTACGCCTGTTGAAACAACATCCTAAAGTGACCGTCACACGGGTCACCACGGAATCGTATGCCGGAAAGAAAATCGATACGGTCTATCCTCATCTGAAAAATCATGCTGATTTAACGGGGGAAATACTGAATATTGACGACCTCATCGCCCATTGCGACGTGATCTTTATTTCCCTGCCCCACGGGCATGCGGCCAAAATAGTCCAACCCTTACTGGCCGCTGGCAAAAAAGTCATTGATATTGGTGCGGATTTCCGTTTAAAAAACGCCCAAGATTATCAACAGTGGTATCAACATCCTGCCGCTGAGGCCGCCCTACTTAAACAAGCGGTTTACGGCTTGCCCGAAACCGGTATAAAAGAAACCTTAGCCAAGGCCACTCTGATCGCCAATCCCGGTTGTTATCCTACTGCTTCCATTTTAGCGACCTTGCCGGCTTTAAAAGCGGGCATCATTGATACAAATAGTTGTGTGTACGATGCCAAATCCGGCGTTTCTGGTGCCGGTCGCACGTTATCTTTGCGTAATCATTTTTGTGAAATCACTGAAAATGTCGTGCCCTATCAAGCCGCGGGTGCTCATAGGCACACACCGGAAATTGAACAAGCACTCAGTGCGATAGCGGGTCATACCTTGACGGTACAATTTACTCCGCATTTAGTGCCTCTCATTCGAGGATTACTCGTCACCGCTTATTTTAAATTGACTTCACCGCTCTCTCAGCAAGACGTGATGACACTCTATCAAAACACCTATGCTCACGAGCCCTTTATTCGTATCACCGATCACTTGCCTGAAGTCAAACACGTCAGGGGGACCAATTATTGTGACATAGGGTGTCAAGTCGATACCCGCACTCAAGGCCTGATAGTAGTAAGTGCCATTGATAATTTAATTAAAGGCGCCGTGGGACAAGCGATACAAAATATGAATCTCATGCTGCATTTCCCTGAAACCTTGGGACTTGATCACTTGTGTGCTCAATATCCATAACGCGAGGATAAATGATGAAACAAATTAACGGGAGTATTTGTGCACCGCAAGGATTTACCGCCGCTGGCGTGCATGCCGGCATACGGAAAAATTCAGATAAATTAGATTTGACTGTCATTTACAGTCAAGTACCCGCAGTATCGGCTGGTGTATTCACGACTAATCAAGTCAAAGCCGCACCTATCACACTCACTATGGCTCATCTCAAGCATGAAGGTTTAGTGCAAGCTGTGGTCGTTAATAGCGGGAATGCCAATGCCTGTACCGGCCCATTAGGAATGCAACACACTGAACAAATGGCAAAGACCGTAGCCAAGGCATTACATCTTTCTCCGCAACGTGTTGCCGTCGCAAGTACGGGTGTGATTGGTGTCACCCTCCCTATTGATAAAATCACTCAAGGCATTGAGCTCGCGATCGTAAATCTAGGTGATAAAGGAGAAGACGCCGCCAAAGCCATCATGACTACAGACACCTTTGCCAAACAAATCGCCATCGAAATGCAAATTGACGGAAAGACCGTGCGCATAGGCGGCATTGCCAAAGGCTCGGGTATGATACATCCCAACATGGCTACCATGCTTGGATTTATCACAACCGATGCAGTTATCAGTCAGAGCGCTTTGCATTACGCCCTCATCAAAGCCAATCAACGCTCGTTTAATATGATCACTGTTGATGGCGATAGCTCGACTAACGATATGGTATTGGCCATGGCGAATGGTTTAGCTAAAAATACCATCATCCAAGCTAGCGATGATCCCAACTGGGATATTTTCTATCAAGGTCTATTGTTTGTGTGTACTTACTTGGCCAAAGAAATTGTAAAAGATGGAGAAGGCGCCACTAAATTAATTGAAGTCCAAGTTTCAGGTGCCGCTTCAGAAGAAGATGCACAAATAGCAGCACGCACCGTTTGCCGTTCTCCTTTAGTGAAAACAGCGGTCTTTGGTGAAGATGCCAACTGGGGACGCATTGCGTGTGCCTTAGGCGCTTCGGGCGCTGACTTTAATTCCGAACAATTACGCATAGAATTGGATGGTCTACTGTTATTTGAAAATGGATCGCCACTGCTTTTTGATGAAGCCGTCGCTAAAAAAATATTGCAGCAAAAAAACATTTTGATTAAAGCTCATTTAGGCAAAGGCCAATCTAACGCCACGGCTTGGGGCTGCGATCTCACTTACGATTACATCAAAATTAATGCGTCTTACCGGAGTTAATCATGATGCAAGAATCCATTGAAAAAGCCTCCCATTTAATCGAAGCCTTGCCTTATATTCGTCGCTTTTACGGCAAAACCTTCGTGATCAAATGCGGTGGCGCCGCCATGACGGACGAGCAACACATGCGAAACATCATGCAAGACATTGCCCTCTTACATTTTTGCGGTATACGTGTCGTCGTCGTGCACGGTGGAGGAAAAGACATTTCCACGCTTTGCGAACAATTACACATCCCCACACAATTCAGTAATGGATTACGTGTGACCGATGCCGCCACTATGGAAGTCGTGCAAATGGTATTGATAGGTAAAACCAATATGGCCTTAGTGACTGCATTGAATCAATTTGGTGTCAAAGCAGTTGGGATTGCAGGCCAAGATGCGGCTTGTTTAAAAACCAAAAAAATTCATCAAGACCAAGGCATGGACCTGGGTTTCGTCGGCGATTATCCCACTTTAGACACGACCTTAATTAATACGTTATTGGGCGCCAGTTTTTTACCGGTGATTGCACCCGTCGGCGTGGACAATGAAGGCCGTGCTTATAACGTCAATGCTGATTTGGCCGCGAGTGCCGTGGCCGCTGCTTTAAAAGCAGAAAAATTAATTGTGTTAAGTGATGTGAATGGCGTCTATGCCAATTTGCAAGACCCTGGCACTCAAATCCAAACCATTACCGTCTCCACCATTAAAACGTGGTTAAAAGAAAACCGTATCTCCGGCGGCATGATTCCTAAATTACAAGCTTGCTTACAAGCATTGGAACACGGTGTGATTAACGCACATATCTTAGACGGCAATATGACACACAGTATGTTATTAGAAATTTTCACTGACCAAGGCGTCGGTACTCAAATTACGCATTAAGAGAGGAGATTACCCTATGCATCCCGATTCTTATCAAGAGCAAGCCGCTCATTATTTATTTAATACCTATGCCCGTTATGCGATTACCTTGATGAAAGGTGAAGGCGCTTTTGTCTGGGACAGTCAAGGAAAAAAATATTTAGATTTTTTATGTGGTATTGGGTGTACGCCACTGGGACATTGCCATCCCGCCTTAACACAAGCCGTCATCGAACAAGTTAAAAAAATCTGGCACACCTCTAATTTGTATTACTCTCCACCCAATATTGAATTAGCTCAGTGTTTAGTAGAAGCCGGTGGATTAGATAAAGTCTTTTTTTGTAACTCGGGTGCAGAAGCCAATGAAGCCGCTATCAAATTAGTACGTAAATATCATTGGCGACGCGGCGATAAACATAAGAATGTGATTTTAAGTGCGGCGCATTCTTTTCATGGACGGACATTTGGCGCGCTAGCGGCTACCGCTAAACCGGAAATACATGAAGGATTTGGCCCCTTACCGCAAGGTTTTAAATATCAGTCTTGGCAAGATACTGACGCCTTTTGTCAGGCCATTGATGATTCCGTGGCTGCCGTCATGTTGGAACCCATTCAAGGTGAAGGCGGAATCCATATTCCCGCACCCGGCTTTCTGAAAGCCGTACGCGCTGCGTGTGAAAAACAAGGTGCTTTGTTAATTTTTGATGAAGTGCAATGTGGCATGGGTCGAACAGGAGAATTGTTTGCTTATCAACACGCTGGCGTCATTCCCGATGTGATTACTTTGGCCAAGGGCATTGCCAATGGTTTGCCTCTTGGCGCCGTTTGCGCAAAGGCTGATGTGGCGAATGCACTAAAACCAGGCGACCATGGCACAACGTTTGGCGGAAATCCTGTTTCTTGCGTCGCTGCGCTCGCAACGATTCAAATTTTAAAGCAACCCTCGTTTTTAGCACGGCTCAAACAATTAAGTGCTTACTTAGCGAAACAACTTCATCAATTACAAAAACAACATCCTGATCAGCTCCTAGCCATTCGAGGAACGGGAATGATGATTGGCCTAGAACTTGCTTCTCATCCCCGCGAAATATTGCAACAGTGCCAACAAGCCGGATTATTGGCCAATATCACTGCCAATCACATTCTACGTTTATTGCCACCGTTTATTATCAACGAAGCAGATATTGATTTTGCAGTGAATGTGATAGCAGATTCATTAAAAAAAGCGATCACACTCAAAGATGGGGTAGCCTATGATAAAAAATAATGTTAACAAATCGAATAAAACCGATTTATTGTTAGCGATACGTAGCCTGCTACAAAATAATATAGTAGGCACACAAGAAGAAATTTGTGACGCATTAGAAAAAAAAGGCTTTGCCATCAATCAAGTTAAAGTGTCCCGTTTATTACATAAACTCGGTGCTATCAAAATGAATGAAGGTGAACAAGTCGTTTACCGCTTGCCCACCGAACGCATTGCCGTCACCGCCAAAGATCCCCTCAAACAATTGGTCTTACAAATCGCCCACAATGAATCCCTCATCGTCATCCAAACCGCCCCAGGTTCCGCCCAAGCCGTCGCACGACTGTTAGATTTAAACAAACAACACGGCGTGTTAGGCACCGTGGCCGGCGATGACACCATTTTCGTAGCCCCAGTCAAGACTAAGCAAATCCGTGCGGTATTTCAGCAAATTTATACGCTGTTATTGAGTTAACACTGGATTCCAAAAGCGATCGCTTGGTTTTGAAATATTAAATAGTAGATTGATCTGTGATGCTCTTCTTTATTTTTTTATTTAATACAGAACATAAAATTGCTAATAATTCGTCATTCGGAACGTGAGTGTTTAATAATATTTGTCTAATCAGTGGAGCAAATTTATTTTGTAAATCATAGGCTGAAAACACAATCACTGGAATAGGATTTTTTGTTTTGCAATTCATGCAGGGTAATAGATCAGTTCCCATTCCATCCGGTAATTTTAAATCTAAAACGACTAAATCATAAGGATAGGCATTTAGTTTTTCTCTAGCACTTTTTATTGTAAACGCAGGTGAAACAATAGCTTGTTCACTTAATAATTCTTGAATCACTTTACTATTATCAAGATCGTCTTCAACGCATAAAATATGGGGTAATTCTGTTTTAAATTTAATTTTAAGATATTGGAGGAATTGCATTAATTGTTTTTCTTTCAATGGTTTTTGCAACCAATCTATAATTGGGAACCCACATCCATTTATAACTTTCTTTTCGTCACTTAACAGTGTTGATATCACCACAATGGGAATAGTAGCAGTTGCATCATTCCGACGCAATTCTTGAATAAATTTTATCCCATCGTAATCTTGTAATATTAAATCCATTGCAATTGCTTCATATGATTTTTGTTTTAATAGTTCTCTTGCCTTTTCAGCTGTAAGTGCAATGTCGGAACTAATATCATTAGTTAAAAGAAAATGTTGTAGCGTGGTGGCTGTATCACGATTACTATCGCAAATTAAAACGGAAGCAGGTTGATTACTCACTTCAGTTTGCGTCATTATTTTGGCTTCACTCAAATGTTTGGTCAAATTAAAATAGAATGATGTGATTTGATTGGGAATTGATTCAAAAGAAATTTTTCCACCGTGTTTTTCTATAATTGCTTTACATATACTTAATCCTAAACCTGTACCACCCTTTTTTCGTGAACTTGAGCTATCAGCCTGAGAAAATTTAGTAAATATTTTTGTACGAAATTCTTCAGAAATACCCTGACCATGATCGATTACTGAAACACGTGTCTCTTCATCAGATGAAACCAATGTAATGGTAACAGATTGGCCCGCTTCAGAAAAACGTATCGCATTGGATAGCAAATTCACCATGACTTGTATAAGCTTGTCATAATCTGCGTAAACCATTTCTTCGCCTTCATGCTCAAAAATTATTTTCACCTGGGCTATTTCTGCAATATTTTGCATATTTTCGATTGCTTCTCTAATCAACGAAGCGATATCAAAATTTTTAAAAGAAAAGTCCATTTTTCCTGATTCAATTTTTTCTATATCTAAAATATCATTGACTAAGCGAATTAAACGTTCTGTATTATTCTTGGCAATTTCAAGTAAATTTTGCATTTTCTCTGGCACATCACCTGCAATTTTGCCCAATAACAGCGATAATGCGCCTAGAATCGAAGTAAGCGGCGTACGTAATTCATGGCTAACAACAGAAATAAATTCTTGTTTCACTTGTTCTGTTTGTTTTAAATAGGTAATATCATGAATGATAATTACTGCACCTAATTCTTTACCCTCCGCATCTATAATCGGTTGTCCATCAATGATGACATCTTTATCATCTTGATTTGGAAAACACATGAGATATTCTTGTCCGCGGATCTGCTCACCGTTTAAAGTCCTGTATAAAGGGTGTTCAATAGGTGAAACAAATCTTTCCGCATTTGGAATTTTGAATTGAAAATAGTTGTCCAAAACAAGGTAGGAATGATTTTTTACTACCTGACAATATTGACCTAAAGCGTTATTACAAACGGTGATGTTGCCTGTTGCATCACAAGCCAAGATGCCGTCTACCAAATTATTTAACATCGTGTTTAAGAATCGTTTTTCTTTTTGGATCGCTGTTCCCATTATCCGATAATAAATTGAGATGGTGAGCGCTAAGATAATAATGAGAGCAGTGATAGCCGCTATCAAAATGGCAAGTAAGTAAGGATTAATCAACCCAGCATGCATAGCATTCATGTGAGGTAGAGGAGTAAAGATAGCCGCAATCATACCCGTATAATGCATGCCGCAAATCGCAGCTCCCATCACTAACGCGCTTACGATTTTCAAAAAAAATTGGCGGTTTAACGATCCGCGACTACTTTGTAAAGCGAACCACAAGGCAGCTTCAGCAGCTGTAATCGCGATGAGAATGGAAAGAAAAAAGATGCCTGGCAAATAATGAATGGTGACATAACTGGTCATTGCTTGCATACCCATGTAATGCATGGCAGCAATACCCAAACCAATAAGAATACCGCCAATTATCATATAAAACATGGGGCGATCTTTATTTTTCAACATGAATAAAGCCAATACTGAGGCTAATATGGCTACAAATAAAGAAGAGATAGTCCAGGTGAGTTCGTATCCCATGGGCATGGGCATGACAAATGACAACATGCCTATAAAGTGCATAGCCCAGATCCCTGCGCCCATGGCAAACGCACCGCCTAAAAGCCAATACATTTGGATACGCTGATTGGTTTCAGAACGAAGTCGTCCTGCTAAGTCTAATGCGACATAAGAAGCTAACACGGCAATGACATAAGAAAGAGTAACGAGTCCGTAATTATAAGTGCCCGTTATTTCATTATCAGGAATAGGTCCCATTTGAAACCAATTTAAATCCATTTGAAGTCGTCCTTACATCCTAGTACCGTTATATGAACTCGCAATGCAATTATTTAAACAGGTTAAAGCGGAAATATGATATAGCAATGTAGCCGATTAGCACCCTTTGGGTCAAGACGTGTAAATTTTTGTTGAGGGCACATTTTCACCGCATAAAGAAACGGGTGTTGGTGAGAATATACTTCGAGAAGATAAATAGTTCTGAGTCCGGGAATGAGGTACTAAAAGAAGCATTTCTAAGCAATATAAATGCGCTTGCAATTCAACATAACACGACTCTTGTTTTAGTTCGGAATATTTATCGATGATGGCTTGAATATTTTCAAGCAAGCATTGCAAATCTGTAGCAAAATTCCGTCTGAGAAAAGCACTATCCATCATAGAAACCACCGGATCGCGGCAAGCCATTAAATAGCTTCTGCTATCTTCTAAACTAATGTCTCCTATTTTTGAATCAGGAAAAATGCTAGAAAAAGTCTCGCGACATCGGTCAACGACCTCATCCATTTGCTTTTGAGAGAATATAAACTCAAAATGTTTAAACAATGCTATTAAACGGACACTATTTAACGCATGTTCAAAAGATAAATTAATCAGCCGTTCTAGAAGTAAATTCAATTCTTCTTCACAATATTGCAGACCAGCTAGGCTTTGAATGTCGTAGAGCAACTCACGTAACGTTGCTAGTGAGGAATCTCCTAATGCCACAATTCCTACGGCATGCCTGAGCACTAAAGGCGTAGCCTTGGATAGGTTGATTTTGACTTTTTGTAAGTCCTCTTTAGAAAAAACAGTTCGGTTAGCCTTAACAATCAAAAAAATATTCTTGAGAATAAGCAGATTACAAAAATCAGGGTTGGTTTCATCCATAAGCCTACCTGCTATTTCTATTAATTTGTTTTTATAACCAGAAAAGCCCTCTTTATGGAAAGGAAAAGTACTAAGAGGATTATCATTTTCCATCGTAAGCAAATGAAAGGAGTATTGTTTTGGATCATCAATAAATTCACAATAATACGTTAATGTCTCGAGATTAATTGCATCCATTATATTTTCTATTTTTTCTCTCATAGCCTCTTCATCATATTGAACATAATTTTCAATATCTTTCCGTGCAATCCATGCGGGATATTTCTTTTTTCTGGAAAGAAAAGAAAGGAACCCTCTCCATAACGCTAATAATTTTTCTTCATCACACTTAAATTCGGTCACAGTATGATATTCGGGTGAATATTCAAATAGTTTCAAAAAAACACCCGCCGCCGAACGTTGATATATTTTCTGCAAGTAAACGGCATTGAGCAAAATCTCTGCTTCATTCTTTTTTAGCTGCATATGCGCCAGTTTACTTCTAATAAAATAAATGGCTTTTACATTTTCTTCATTGATGTCCGCAGTCAATTCGCTGAATTGTCTATGACCGTCATCTTCAGCACCGCCTAATTGTTGGCGTAAAATGAGTGATACCCTATTTTTTTCTATTTCAGAAGGCGATTGCGCATTTTTAACAGTTCTTTTTTTCCCACACCCCGTAGCCGCATTGACCATGTACACCGCATGGAAGTCCTCACGATTAAAAGCCATGAAAAGGCCTACTTCACCATAAGATTGAGATCCAAAACCCGCTAAGGTGCACGAGCGATTGACGTTGCCCTGTTTCTCCGTATACAACGCTAGTGTTAGCACTCCTTTTCGTCGTAGTAATTTTCTAAATTCAAGCTCGGCTGCTAATTCCTTTTTCTTCTCCGGCTTAGCACGACTCATCGAAAGCGGACCAGTAATACTTCTAAGATAGAGATGATGCTGATGCATGGCACGCATTAATTTCTCTTCTGTGACTTCGTCCACCTGAGTATGCAGGTCAAATCCTGAAGGCTGATGTATGTCATTGAAATACGCTTGCCACTTTTCGCGCAAAATTTCTTTGTCTTGAAGTTCGCCTTTGCCATAAAATAAACGTAGTATCTTAAAACGTGGATCATGCAGAACATCAGCTTCTATTTTTTCAAAACACACTTCCGCTGGTTGATACATTAATTTTTTTTCAATATCGTAATCGTCACAACTGTCGCCATGCAGGTGCAACAATCCTCTGATTTCACAAATAATCAAACTCATTGCATACAGCGCTTCAGGATTTTCATGAGCAATCTGCTGATAAAAATCCAGCTCCTCGCCTCTGAAAATTCTTCTCACTCGCTTTACGTCCAAACAATCGGCATCATGAATTAATTTTTGATGACTATCGCTATGGGGACGCGGCCCATCTTTATTTAATAAAGCGTATTTCAACTTTTCTGCTAACACAGGATGAGCGCCGTGTTGAATACCATACTCATACGCTGCCTCAGCAGAAGGCGTTTCATCCGTGTCCTCTCCATCATGAGTACGTTTACCATCATGATTAACGCCAAAAATTCGGCTCCAAAATAAATCTTTCTCATTTAAATTTTGCATATCAGCATCATCAAATAAGAGGTAAAGATTGGCTAATACGGGAATATAAATACCGCCGACGCGGCTAGCATGCTGACCACCGTGATGAAAGCGAAAAATACCATCGTTCCTAGGTAGTTCATTTTCATAACGTTGATTAAGCGTTTCTTGAATAATTCTTTTTATGTGTTCATTAATAGTAAGACGTAACATGTTTCACTCGCTTTTTTCATTTTTATATTTTGTAAAAAGGGAAGCGAGCACCCTAACACACGTATTAATATTATTCAATAATAGATAAAATTAATATTTAATCTACGTAATCCGAGATGATTTATCGCGTCAACTTATAAATGAATAAAGCGGTTCGTTCTGTTTGCACAGGCAAGGAAGCTAATTCTATGCTCTCTATAACGGAATGAGTGCCCAAGCCTATGGGTCCTAGGCCCGCTAAGTTAGCGGATACTAAGCTAGCAACATGAGAAATATCGCCTGCGCCACGTAACCCTGCTGGCAAAGGTTGAATAGGCCCTGTGCCTAACGCTTCGCTTGCTTGGCTGTATTTTTTTAATAACTCCAAATTAGCTGCTGTGGGTGGCATAGCGGGGATACCGTCTTGGAAGTCGACTTTGCTTGTTGTATTCGGCAAGGAATTTTTTACCATAGCAGTTAATTTATTTTCAAACTCCAGTTTTTGAGCGGGGGTCAAAAATCGAAAATCACCTTGGCTCAAGGCTATTTTAGCGACGACATTTTGTTTACCAAAAATCTGGCCTTGTGATGCGGCATCATAAAATTGCATTTTTGTACCGCCTAAAATAATTCCAGGATTAAAGGACAACTCTTTTTCTTTTTGTAATTGTTCTCTGAGTGTATTGAGTATGCGTGCCATTTCAAAAATCGCTCCCGCGCCAACATTTTCTTGAAAAATAGTGGCAGAATGGGATTCATTGCCTTTGGTCGTAATACTCCATTTAGCAACGCCGCGGCGTGCAATCGTGGCCGTGTTCAAGGTGACTGAGGGTTCAAAATCCAATGCGATATCACTACGCTTGGCTGCTTCTATCAGTGGCTTGCGAGAAATAGAAGTGGGTTTGCCTGAATCTTCTTCATCGCCAGTGAGCACAATGGTAATCGTGGTATTTTCCAAAGCGTGAACAGCGTGCAAAGCTTTTAACGCATAAAGAATCACCACCAGTCCGCCTTTGTCGTCTATCACTCCAGGTCCCTTGGCTGTCAGTTTTTTTAATTGAAACTGTTGAAACGGACTGTCTTTTGGAAACACCGTATCCAGATGACCTATCAATAATAAACGGCTGCCTTGATGGCCAGATCGTTCAGCAAGCAACGTGCCCGCTCTATGCATGGTAGAAGGTTCTTCTATCCATTTTGTTTTAAATCCTAATTGCTTAAATAAAGGGCGTAATAATTCTCCCACTTGATGCACGCCTTTAGGATTAGTCGTGCCACTGTTGATATTCACTAGTTTTTTTAGTAATTGGATTTGTGATGATTGTTGTTTGATCACTGTATCGCGAATTTGTTTTTCTATAGGTGAAAGCGTAGCAAAGCTAGGGAATGAAACGACACAAAAACTAAGTAGTAACAGAAATCGTGCTGCAGCTGACATATTGATATTCCTTATTCACGTCCCTGTGATCAAAGGAATAAGGATAGCATTAAATTTCTCTTCTCATCACCTTTAAACGGGTACGATAATCAGCGGTACCGTTGGTTTGACCAGCTTATCGAAATAAGTCGGAGACACGTTAAAAATAGAAGCGAGAAGATCATTAGAGCAAGTCCCAATGACTTCCCCATATCCAATGTAATCAGGATCGGCATTACTGAAAAACGCCATCACTTCTACGGTGTCATTACCTATGTTCAAAATGTTGTGAAAATGTGAGGCCGCAGCAAAAGCGCCTTGACCTGCGCTCACTTCCATCACATCCACGCTACCATCAGGAGCAAGAACAGTGATTTGAGTTTTACCCTTTAAGATATAGATCAATTCGCCTGCATTAGTATGCCAATGAGGTTCTACGGCACCTTGTGGATTTAAACCAAATCCCAATACGCCTAGTCCATCCAAAACGGGCAAGTGAGCTTTAGTACCGGCCTGGACATAACCGCCTTTGGTCAAAACTAATTTACTGCTAGCCGCTAGATTATATTTATAACGGCTTGAAGCAGTTTGAGGTAAAGCCGGTTTCTTGGAAAGCGCTTGGATTAAATCATGTTGTTTTGATTTTTTCAGCCCTTTTAAAATATCCACTGGACTATTAAACGTGGCTTTGTAAACATTTTCCGATAAAGAAAACATAGCGTTTGAAACGCACATCACTTCAGGTTTAGTGGTATTCAACGCAAAGACAATATTGGTTTCCGTGTCTGCTAGATTAGCAATGTGATGCAGATAGCCTTTAGGAATAAAAAATAAATCCCCTTTACTCACAGTAAAGAGATCCGTCGCTTCTGGGCTACGAATAGATACCAATGCGTTACCGTCAACACAATAACCAATTTTGTTAGCATTGGGATGCCACATTGGTTCTACAGAGCCATTTTTTTGAAGTTTTAAAGCGCCGAAGGACATATTCACGAGACCAGGTGTTTCATCGGTAGTCACCTTGGTGAAGCTTCCGCTGTCGTTTTTTTGAGGTTTGAGTGAATCCAGGCTAAAGAAAAATTTGCTTGCCATAACTGCCATCCTCCTATTAATAATTATTTTTTTTACGTTTAAATGTAAGTTTAACATGCGGGATTGGTCTATTTATGAAGGAAAATAATTTTTATTAAACAGCAAGTTAAGAATAAATAGAGAGCACATTTTTACACCAGTACTAACAAAGGGATTTAGTGACCCCAATGTCAAGACCAGTAAGCAAATTATTGGTCAATTTTACCGCCAAAGTATGCTTCTATGGTTAGGTAGTATAAAAATAACGAGGCTGCAATTAACAGTTGCAACCTCGTTCTATATTGATATGAGAGCCCATAATCAGTGCGTCATTTTCCTATTAATAATAGAACTACGCCGATAAGGAGCAATACAACAAAAATATAAAAAATAATTTTTGCAATATCTGCTGCAGCTGCAGAAATATTAGTAAAACCCAATACACCTGCAATAATTGATATGCATAAAAATAATATAACCCACCGTAACATGGCTTGCTCCCTATTTGGTTGAACAGTTATCTTTACTACAGCAAGTCATGCCGCAGTGACCACCAAAACAACTTGAAAGTGCGCCAACAAAAAATAATACGAATATGATGAATGAACTGATACCAAGCGTATTCGCTACTTTCTGTGTTTGGCTACTCATCATGGCTGTGCTCGATGAATTAGTTGTAGTCGATGGTTTGGTTGTAGTCGATAGTTTGGATGTATTCATCTCCATATGTTTATCCTCTATAGAGACAACCATAGTGGGATTAGATACAAAATCCGAATAAAAAGAGACATAGCGGGTCAAGTTAGTGGCTAATAAAGCAGTCAGAATGAGTGCTAAGCACCACGTTGTGAATCCATACAGCACACCTAGATTACGTTTGATGCAGTAAGCGCGGCCTAGATAACCAGAAGCAAAGCCGGCAACGAACATGGAGGCAATGGTACCAATTAATAATCCGACTAATCCTCCTATCGCTAAAGTCATCATGCCTTCTTTACTTGTCGTAACAAATGAAAGGCCGATAGCGACACTAAATAAATCAAGTAAAAAAGCTAATCCTATGCCTATCAGCGCTCCTACAATAATAGCAGTCCAAGAAACGCGTTTTTTAAAACATATTTCTGAATGCTCATGCTGAGCTGACATTCCACATTGTTCGTTTGTCATTTTGAATCTCCTATGAATAGGGTTAAGTAAAAAATGATTACGGCTTGATTGTCTTAAAAAAGATGTGAAACCAAATAAATTAAGATGAGAAGACCGAGCGGGACACCGAGTAACCATGCGATAAGATATTTCAACATATTAATCTCCCTTTCATTATTGAATAAAACCAACCACATCATCATGATGTAGTGCTATCCTACCATTTATGGCACTTTCTAGGGAGAATTTTCATCCAAATAACGCTGCGTCACTCCGTGATAATCATCAATCCGTCTATCACGTAAAAACGGCCAGCCTCGTCTGACTTGTTCACTTCTATGAAGATCAATATCCACTAGCAGTGTTTCAGGTTGATCTAGGCTAGCTTGCACTAAGATATCGCCTTGAGGACCTGCGGCAAAACTATTGCCCCAGAATAAAATGCCTTGTTCTGTACCAACATGCGCTTTTTCAAAACCGATTCGATTGGCCACTAACACAGGTATGCCATTCGCTACCGCATGCCCGCGTTGCACAATTATCCACGCATCGAGTTGCCTTTGTTTTTCAGCAGGGTCTGTTTCTTGTGAACCCCAACCAATAGCCGTGGGATAAAGCAACATCTCTGCACCAGACAAGGTCATGAGCCGCGCCGCTTCTGGATACCACTGGTCCCAACAAATTAATATCCCTAATTTTCCTACTGAAGTAGCAATAGGTTTAAAACCTATATCACCTGGAGTGAAATAATATTTTTCGTAATAACCAGGATCGTCGGGAATATGCATTTTGCGATAACGGCCCACCATTTCACCATTGCTTTCTATGACCACTGCCGTATTGTGATATAGCCCCGTCGCGCGTTTTTCAAATAAAGAAGCAACGATAACTACCTTGCATTCACGCGCCAATTCACCCAAGTACTGCGTAGTCGGGCCTGGAATGGTTTCAGCGAGATCAAATAATTGCGCGTTTTCTGTTTGGCAAAAATACAGACCGGTATGCAATTCTTGCAATAACACCAAGCGCGCTCCTTGTGCAGCGGCTTCAATAATCGCCGCACGCGTGGTCGCGAGATTTTGTGCACGGTTCTCCGTACAAGATTGTTGTACTATGCCAACGCGTAAAGGAGAGTGTGAAGCTTTTTTCATAGTACAACTCCTTGAGGTAATTGCATGGTCATGCAATGTAAGCTGCCATACCACTGAATCACAGGCACACAATCAATGCCAATAATTTGCCTGTCTTTAAAACAAGCCGCCAAAATACGCAGGGCTTCTGCATCGGCGGGATCGTTATAAGTAGGCACTAATACGGCCCCATTGATAATAAGAAAATTGCAATAAGAAGCGGGCAAGCGTCGGCCATCGACATCAGCGTAATGCGGTTTGGGCCAAGGTAAAGGAATGAGTTGATAGGGTTGATTGCGATAATCTGTGAAAGAACGTAATTGTTCTTGCATGGCTTGCAATTCAGAAAAATGTTCGTCAGAGGAATCATCGCATGCCGTATAAACAATGGTATGCGCGTCGGTAAACCGCGCCAGCGTATCAATATGACTATCGGTATCATCACCCGCAAGATAACCGTGATCTAACCAATGAATTTTTTTTATTCCTAGCCATTGACTTAATGTAGTCGTGATTTGTGTTTTGCTAAGATGAGGATTACGTGTTTTTGAAAGCAAGCAATGGCTAGTCGTGAGTAAACAGCCTTGACCATCCACTTCAATGCCGCCACCTTCCAACACCAAATCCACTTTCATGCGCGGTGTAGCGCCAAAAGCCTGTTGAGCATGCAATAAAGACGTAATTTGATTATCTGACTCAGAAGGATATTTATTGCCCCAAGCATTAAAAGTGAAATCCAACAAAGTCAGTTGCGGCTTATTCACCGCAATAGGGCCGTGATCCCTTACCCAAATATCGTTAGAGTGAGCAAGATAAATAGCCACTTGATGGCTAGCTACTCCTGCAGAATGTAATAAGGTTTTCACATGTTGCTCATGCGCTTTATCCACACAAGTAATCACTACTTTTTCACGTAAGGCAATTTCACGCGCAACAGCAACAAATACGTCATCAATAGCAGGCAAACTATTGGCCCATATGGTATCGCGATGCGGCCAGGTCAACATGACTGCGCTTTGTGGTGTCCATTCTGCTGGCAGAGAATAACTGATATTGGCATCAAGACAGGCTTGCATATCTTTATTCCTCAAAATAGGTATACCCTTTTAATCCACGCATTAAATCCGTGAGGTATTCCTCGCGTTCTATTTTAGAAAAACGACTATTTTCAAGTTGTCGATGATAAGAGTCCACCAAACACTTGCCATCAAAATTCACGTGGCGTAACGAGGTTTCAACCGTATCACCGTGCATCACGTTAGTTAATTGATAGCTTCCATCCGCTTGCATTTCAACTTGAAGAGAATTAGTGTCTCCAAATAAATTGTGTAAATCCCCTAAAATTTCTTGATAAGCCCCGACTAAAAAGATCCCCAATAAATAAGGTTTATCCGGGTAGTAAGGCGCTAAAGGCAAGGTGCTTTCCAAACCATAATTATTTACATAGGTATCAATGCGTCCATCCGAATCACAAGTGATATCGTGCAATACCCCTCTGAGTGAAGGTCTTTGGTCCAATCCAGACAAAGGAATAATGGGAAACACTTGATTGATAGCCCAGGCATCGGGTAACGATTGAAACAAAGAAAAATTACATACAAATTTGTGCGCTAATTTTTCATTGATTTCATCAATAATAAGTCTATGCGCACGGATAGCGGGCTTCAATAAATCACATAATTTTGCACACGTCGCATAATAAATTTGCTCTGCATACGCGCGCTCTTTTAAACCCAATAACCCGTGAATGTACATGGTATGAATTTCTGACATCCAATGGCAGGCATCATGATACCCTTCCAATGCTGTACTTTCCGATAAATGAGAATGACTCTCCCACAATTCATGCAAAATGGGTAAATGATTTTCTTCAGGAGGAGGCATGTCAGTGGGTTCGCACGCCGGTTCACCGGCAATCACATTGGTAATCAATAAGGCATGATGCGCGGTAATAGCACGGCCTGATTCCGTGACAATTTGCGGATGAGGCAAATCATGCTGGTTACACATATCGGTGATGGTATACACAATATTGTTAGCGTATTCCTGAATACTGTAATTCATGGAACAAAAACTGCGGGAGCGCGTACCTTCATAATCAATGCCTACGCCTCCGCCCACATCAATCGTATCAATGGGCGCACCTAAGGCACGTAAGGTTTCATAATAACGTACCCCTTCGTGTGTTCCTCTTTGAATGTCGGCAATATTGGCCACTTGTGAGCCCATAAAAAAATGCAGCACGCGTAATAAATGTAATTTATTTTTAGAACGCAGCGTTTCCACCACTTGCAATAATTGTGGTGCAGAAAAACCAAACTTGGATTTATCGCCTCCTGAATCTTGCCATTTACCCGCGCCCACGGAAGACAAACGCACTCTCACACCTAAGCAAGGATCAAGATTAAGTTTCTCCGCTTCTTCCAACACTAAATTCAATTCAGAGAACTTTTCCAAAATAATAAACACTTGATGTCCCAAGCGCTGACCTATCAAGGCTAAACGAATATATTCACGGTCTTTATAGCCATTGCAAATAATTAAAGGCATACGCTCGCTAGTCATGCCTAAGGCCGCCAATAATTCCGGTTTACTGCCGGTTTCAATACCTACAGGCGCCTTGCCATTTTCTAAAATAGCTTCCACTACGCGACGTTGTTGATTCACTTTAATCGGATAGGCACTTAAAAACTTGCCTTGATAATCGTGACTTTTTATTGCTTGGATAAACGCTTCATTCAGGATTTGCACGCGTCTGTGCAAAATATCGGTGAACCTCACCAATACCGGAAATTTAATATCGAGTTCGGTAATGGTCTGAGCCAATTCAGCTAAATCAACGCTCACCTGCCCACTCAATCCCTTAGGATAAGCTAACAGCGTTCCTCTCTCGCTAATATCAAAAAAACCATCGCTCCAATGCGCAACATGATATAACTCACGAGCTTGTTGAATAGACCAATCCGCCATGATGGACACACCTTCGTTTAATTAAGCCATAGACAATTAAGCAAGAACGGATTCCGCCGGTACGCCCGCAAATAAATTGCTGTACTCTCTAGCATGACGTGAACGCCAAGCGCCTTTACTATAGGCATAACCTGCGATGAGTGGCAATGCGATAGTCGCTTCACAAAATACCATTTGCTCATGGACCACAGAGACTTTCCCCCAAGAACAGGCTTCACGTAAGGTAGAACCAGACAAGGCACCATCTCTCTCGTCAGCCACCGTAATTTGAACCGCATATTTATGCAGTGGAACATCAGCTCCTAATAATTCCGCAGCAACAACCACATCTTGTGCAAAATTCTTAGGCACGCCCCCACCGACCATCAATAAGCCTGTTTCTTTAGCAGAAATTTTAAGTTGAGTGAGTTCCCGAAAATCTTTGATCGAATCGATACTCACATGCTTGTCTGGATTGGCCACTTGATGCATCACCAAACCAAATCCAGCACTACAATCACTAAACGCTGGAACAAAAATCGGGACCTTTTTTTGATACGCTCTTAACACTATGGATTCTTGCGTTTTTCCGTGCTTTTCTAAATATTTCCCCATCGCTAATAAAAACTCACGTGAAGAATAAGGCCGCGGAGGCAACCCATTAGCAATTTGACCCACCGTTTCATCACAAATACGGAGTTGATCCTCGTCAATCAAGGTGTCATAGATACGATCTATAGCCATTTGCTGTAATTTCGTGTCGTCTAAATGAGGAGAACCTTGGTAATGCTTAAACCCTAATGCTTCAAAGAAATCTTGGTCTACGATATTGGCGCCTGTAGAGACAATGACATCGACCATATTGTTATCTATCATGTCGACAATCACCTTCTTCATTCCTGCACTGATCAAAGACCCCGCAAGACAAAGAATTACTCCACAACGCTCATCCTTTAACATTTGTTCGAATATCATCGCTGCACGTGATAAATTTCTGGCTTGAAAAGCTGTGCCCTGCATACCTTCAATCAGGCCCGCAAAATCAAATGTTTTCATATCAAAATGACGCACTGCCGTGGACAATAATTCCGCCTTCTGTTTTTCCATCAAGTCGCACTCCGCAAATATACAGGTATAGAGTGCGTCATTATCCAAAAATAGACCGTTTTTGCAAGAAAAATATCAAATATTGCCCCCATTACACCGTTTCGTGGTTGAGTTTTTCTCGAATAATATGCTGAGCCTGCCACCCGTCACTAAACGGCTCCGGAGTGTATCTCACGGCATCACCTATCAACAGGTGATTGGCAATGGGATAACCCACATTGGTCAGACTAAAATAATATTCATTTCCATCCACTCCTTCTATAAAACCAAACCCTTGCTCTGGAAGTAAACGCACCACATGCCCATGCATCTCGTGATTATGCGTTTTCACTCGACCATGCCGCTTGTGAGAGTGTTCTTCTAATCGCCTCACAATTGCCGCAAACGCATCCCTGACAGCCACATACACATCTTCATGACACTTATGTGTCACCACGAGTTCCTTTCCAGGCACAGTCACATCAATGCGTACGTTGTACAAGCGGCCTCGATGTTTATGCTTTTGTGGTAAGTCGACGACAATACGACAACTATTGATTCGGTCATAAAAGCGGTTTAATTTTTCGGCTCGTTTTCGTATCAATGTTTCTAAAGCTAAGGCAGGAGAAGAAGTCATATCTTTAATTGTTATTTGAACAGGTAACATACATTACCTCCCCATTAGTGTTTCTTTATTGTTATCCTCTGTTTTTTTATCCTTACTTTCATTATAGATCAGCCGGTTTTTTCTAAGAAGCCTGGTTTTTTCAACTGCTTGTCGCTTACTCCCTAACCCGCTGATTTATTAAACCAATTCATTTTTAATAGGAGAAAAATATCTTTCTACTGCCTCAGGTGTAATCGCACTTAATTCTGCGGGTTGCCATTTGGGGGTTTGATCTTTGTCAATAATGACGGCCCGTATTCCTTCAAAAAAATCATGCCCTTCAAGAAAATGGCAAGAAAGGCGATATTCCTGTTGCATACATTCATCAAAAGCTAAGTTTTTTCCTCGCTGTAAGGCGTTCAATGTCACCTTCAAACTGGTAGGCGATTTTTTCAGAATTATAGTAGCTGCTGCTTGGCAAAGTGGCGTCTTTGCCTCTTGCAATGATTCGAGAATAGCCTCTACCGTTACGGCAGAAAAATGCGTTTTAATCGCTTCTTGTTCTAACAATAACGGTGACGTTTTCACGGGTTCTGCATAGTGTTGAATAAGTTGAGTCACTGTGGTCTTTGGGTCCTTGCCTAAGGGCTGTTGTATCAGCGCCTCCCAAAGCGCAGGCAAGGCATCACTAGCTACTTTTTGCTGGGCAATACCTAGTGCTACACATTCATCACCTTTTAAGGGAATCCCTGTTAATCCTAAATAAAACCCCACATTATTCGCTAATCTCGGTAATAAATAGGTCGCACCCACATCAGGAAAAAAACCAATCCCCGTTTCCGGCAACGCAAACACTAATTTATCTGTGGCCACACGGTGTGAACCGTGCACAGAAATACCCACACCACCGCCCATGGTAATGCCATCAAGCAAAGCAATATAGGGTTTAGGAAAATGAAAAATACAACGATTCAATTGATATTCGTCACGAAAATAATGTGCTGCAGTCTTATCTGCTGCATGGGCATGATCGTAAATCAAACGCAAATCACCACCCGCACAAAATGCGCGTCCTGCTGCTGCACGAATCACTACTGCTTTAATGTGAGCAGCTACAGCAAAGCGCTGCAAGGCCGCATGCAATGCGTGAATCATAGAAAGATTTAGCGCATTTAATACCTGAGGACGATTTAGTGTCAGTAGGCCAAGCGCCCCGTCTTGACCTGGGATTTCTTCAACTAAGACATCCTGATCATTCACCATGAGCTTATGCACCCTTTATTCCCCCTTAAATAGAGGTGTCCTTTTTTCAAGAAAGGCTGTCACTCCTTCTTGCTTGTCAGCACTCGTACAACACAAGCCAAAATGAGTTGCTTCTAAAGAGAGTGCTTGACTCAGTGTGAGATCAGCGCCTTGGTGAATCACGGTCAGAATGCTGCGTAGAGCAACAGGACTTAAGGTCAAAAAGGGACTTAATAACCGTTTAGCGCTATTCAGTAATTCTGTTTCCGAAGTCATTTCATTCAACCATCCCCATTGTAAAGCTTGTTCAGCGGTAAATCGGCGTCCACTCAAACACATTTCCAATGCACGTCCTTGACCTATCAAACGCGTCAATCGCGTCGTGCCTCCAAAACCAGGCATCACACCTAATTTAATTTCGGGTTGCCCAAACAAACTAGTAGAAGTCGCTATCCTTAATGTCGCTGCCATAGCCAATTCACACCCGCCACCAAAAGCAAAACCATGTATGGCGGCTAAAGAAGGTTTGCCTAATGATTCCAGACGACTAAAGACCGCTTGACCAAAGCTAGCAAAAGCCAGTCCGCTTTGCCCGTTTAAAGAAGCTAATTGCTTGATATCTGCTCCTGCACAAAACCCTTTACCTTCTCCGGTAAGCAAAATAGCTTTTACTGAGCTATCGCGCTTGATTTCATCAAGGTGCTGCGCAAGCCGCGTCAGCATCTCGTGACTCAAGGCATTCAATTGATCAGGTCGATTAAGACTAAGGTGTAAGAGACCCGGTTCTAGGGTACTCCGTTTGACTATCTCATCCATGATATGTTCATCCTCAATGATGACTTACAGCGGGCACGGGATCATTAATTGAACCAGAAAATAAATATTCGGCTACTTTGGCAGAACTCAACGCTGCTCTGCATTTAACAGCCAGATAAAGAATACCCATACTGAATAAACCAATGATTAGAAAGTCCCAACCAAAAGGAATGACATGTTGGCCACCAAAAGCACCTAAATACGAAATGCCCATCAAGCCGAACAAATAAGGCAGAATCCAAAATGCAGACTTCAATTCATTCTTTTTGATTTCCACACTGCCGCGCAGATAAGCAATCAGAAACAGTGCCATTCCCACGCAAAGTGTAATTCCGAGCTTAGACATGGTTTCCCAGCCTGTCCAATAACTAAATAAATTACAGCAATAAAAAGCCAGTAGACAAAGCAAATTGGCTGCGGGAAGACGGAAAGGACGTTTTTCATCAGGCAGAGTCAGACGTAAACACATTAATGCAATCGGTCCCATGGCATAGGTAATCACCATAGCAGAAACCAAAAAATTCACCATGGTTTGCCAACCCGGCAAAGGAAGGAAAGACAGCATGCCAAATAAAAAATTCACCACAATGGCCCACATGGGAAACCGTTGATGATTTAATTTAGAAAGAAAACGAGGCACGTATCCAATTCTACTCATGGCATAAAGAATGCGCGCCGTGGAAGTCACATAAATTAAACCGGCACCTAAAGGGGAAACGATTGAATTCATATACAGTAATTTAAATACCAGGATTAGGCCCAAGCCTGAAGCTAGCCCCACAAACGGCCCTATATCCCCAGCAAAATTTAAGTGTTGCCACCCATTTTTCAAGGATGCGGGATCCAACGCGCCTATAAAACAAATCTGCAGGCCTAAATATAAAAGCAAACAAGCCACTACGGCACCTGCCGTGCTTAAAGGTATCGCCACCGCCAGGTTCTTAGCTTCACCTGCCATTTCCACACCGCTTTTAAATCCATTGAAAGCAAGCACTATGCCGCCAGTCGCAACGGCGCTCAGTATCGCTTGCCAACCCGTAGCTGACATCGTAGAGGCAACTAAGCCAGAGAAATTAGCGGGAATAAATCTCGCGTGCAAAATAGCAAAAATAGTGATGAGAATGACAGAAAATTTGAATACGCAAATAATAAAATTAAAGCGCATTAATCCTCTGTAACTCACGATGTTAATCACACACAAAGCGACCATCAAGAGAGCAGCCCACAGATACCCCCAAAAGGCCAAGACCGGCACCCCGTTTTCCATTTGCATGAGGGAAGGGAAAAATAAAGAGGCATATTGCAAGACCGCTTGCACTTCAATAGGTGTCATGATTAACGAGCTAATCCATGCTATCCAACTCAGAATAAAACTGGCAAAAATACCATGGCTTAATTGGGGAATATGTGCCGTGCCTCCGGCCACCGGAAACATAGTGGACAATTCAGCAAACGTAAAGGCAATTAAAATGGCAGCAAACCCGCCTATGATCCACGAAATAATAGCGGCAGGCCCAGCAATTTTTGCCGCGTAAAGTGGAGCAAACAGCCATCCTGAGCCAATGATTGCATTCATGCTTAACATGAATAAAGTGGTTGGAGAAATACGGCGAGAAAGCTGGCCCATAAAAAACCTCGTTGTTCACTGCAAGAATAACTGATTTATTGAGAGAGGGGTTCTTTACACTCATTATGTAAATGATTAGGTGGTAATTGCCTTTTTGCTTGTAGTTTGGCTTGATGCCTATCCACCGAATATTTGGCTTCTTCGGCCGATACCATACCGACTGCATTTCCATCTAGATCAATACGGGCTACCCCCTCAATCACACTCTTATGGTAAGCCGCGGTATTAACGTAATAAGTTAAGCTTTTCAGCATACACGCTTTATCTTCGGTCACTATGCCGTCCATCGCGCTTAACCGTTTCACTAAATCTTGCTTAATCCCTTTTTTAAGCGGTTTGATCTCCGGTGCTATTTTAAAACAATCCGGAAAATATACTTTCAACAATTCCACACCATATTGCACGTATTCCAGCCATTTGGGTTTGGCCTTCCTGCTACTTTCAACAGCAGGCTGAGGTTTCTTTTTAGATGGAACTTGCTTTTCTACTTTCTTTTCTACTTTTTCTACTGCATCAGATAACTTGGAAGCAACCGCTTCTAACTGTTCTTTCAAACTAGCATTACTCATTTAGAGGGACCCCCTGAACCGGATACATCAGGCTAATTTTTGAGTACTTCGACTCGGTACTTTAAAGAGTTACCATGGGTAAATCAACAAGATCACACTTTATTA